>Ga0097691_1001644_pt1 | contig 16026 bp, 14 predicted proteins | sample NGESurdeep072012_8_FD_72858 | JGI IMG/M metagenome (GOLD analysis project Ga0097691, IMG submission 72858) | Arctic peat soil microbial communities from Barrow, Alaska - NGEE Surface sample 210-1 deep-072012 | ecosystem: Environmental > Terrestrial > Soil > Wetlands > Peat ... | reverse complement strand
TGCGACCGCCAGCAAGAAAATCAGCGTCAGACCGGCGATCAGGATGTTCAGAGCAATCTCGTTTGGCGTCTTCTGACGAACTGCGCCCTCAACGAGGGCGATCATGCGGTCGAGGAAAGTTTCGCCCGGATTGGAGGTGATCCTGATCTTGATGTGATCCGAAAGCACCTTTGTACCGCCCGTCACTGCGCTTCGGTCCCCGCCGGATTCCCGAATAACGGGAGCACTTTCCCCGGTAATGACGGATTCATCGACGCTGGCGACACCGTCGATGACCTCGCCGTCTCCTGGAATGAGATAACCTGCCTCGCAATAGACGACATCTCCAGCGCGCAATTTTGAAGCCTGTACCATTTCAAACGCGCCATTTGGCAGAAGCTTCCGGGCCATCGTGTCAGTTTTGGTCTTGCGCAGGGCATCGGCTTGAGCTTTGCCTCGCGCTTCCGCCATGGCTTCTGCGAAATTGGCGAAGACGACGGTAAACCACAACCACAGTGCGATTTGAATGCCAAAAAGAAGGCTGCCAGCGCCTGTGATCGCGTCCTTGATCACGTAAATCGTCGTTAAGGCCGCTCCGACCTCCACGACAAACATCACCGGGTTCTTTGCAACCTTCCTTGGGTTGAGCTTTATGAAGGACTCTTTGGTCGCACGTTTCACAATTTCCGGATCGAACAACGGACGGGCTCGGACGCCTCTCGAGATGAGTTGCGAGGCTTCTTGCTTACCTTCCTGTTTGGGCTCCACCGGAGGAGCACTGGCCGTAGACATTTTTAACTCCTCATTCACAAGACATCAGAATAATTTCCCATTTAGCATCTGCAAGTGCTCAACAATCGGCCCTAGGGAGAGCGCCGGGAAATAGGTGAGCGCGCCCACGATCATGACGGTCCCGATCAACAGAATGACAAACAGCGAACCGTTCGTTGGCAAAGTGCCACTGGTTACGGGGATCAATTTCTTGCCAGCGAGGCTGCCGGCGATTGCGAGAGCCGGGATGATGAAGAGAAACCTTCCGACCAGCATGTCAATGCCAATCGTCAAGTTGTACCAGGGTGTGTTGGCGCTGATCCCGGCAAAGGCGCTGCCATTATTCCCGGCGCCGCTCGAGTATGTGTATAGGATTTCGGAGAAGCCGTGTGGTCCCCCGTTGTTCAAGTTCGCAGTGGCCGGCCCAGGCGGATTCCAGTAGTGGTCCTTCGCAAACGGAGCCACCGAGCTGAGTGCAGTAAACCCGAGAATACACAGAGAGGTCGCGAGGATCGCAATGATGGCCATCTTGACTTCTTTTTGCTCGATCTTCTTGCCCACATATTCGGGCGTGCGCCCGACCATCAGACCTCCGATGAAAACGGCGACGATTGCATAAATCAACATGCTGTAGAGACCGGCGCCGACGCCTCCAAAGATCACTTCGTCAGTCTGCATGTTGAACAGCGGAACGAGCCCGCCGATCGGCGTGAAGCTGTCGTGCATGCCGATGACGGCCCCGCAACTGGCGTCCGTCGTTACGGTGCCAAATAGCGCTGTCATCGGATTGCCGAACCGGACCTCTTTCCCTTCCATGTTCCCGCCCGGCTGGCTTCCCGTATACACGTGCTCGATCCCCATTTTGGTCAACATGGGGTTTCCTGCTTGCTCTGCCCAATAGCAGATGAAAGCGCCGCCGAGAAACATCAGAGCCATCGCTGCAAAGATCGCCCAGCCTTGCCGCGTATCACGCACCATCTTGCCAAACATGTACGTCAGTCCAGCCCCAAGCGAAAAGATCAACAACATTTGCAGGAGGTTCGCCAAAGGAGTCGGATTTTCGTAGGGGTGTGAAGAGTTTGCGTTGAAGTATCCGCCGCCATTGGTTCCCAGCATCTTTATCGATAACTGAGACGCCAAAGGGCCCTGCTCAATCACCTGGGTCGGCCCTTCCAGAGTCGTTACGGTGGCAGGCCCCTTGAAGTTTTGGATCGATCCTTGCCACACGAAAAACAGCGTCGCCAGGATACAAATGGGAAGCAAGATGTAAAGCGTGCAGCGAGTTACGTCGACCCAAAAATTTCCTATCGTCTTCGCGGTGTGCCGTGCAAATCCGCGAATTAGCGCAACGGCAACAGCTATTCCTACCGCGGCGGAAACGAAGTTCTGGACGGCGAGAGCTGCCATCTGTGTTAAGTAGCTGACGGTAGTGTCCGGGGAATAGGATTGCCAGTTCGTGTTGGTGATGAAGCTGACAGCCGTGTTAAACGCCAGGTCCGGCGTCATCGCCGTAGCATTTTGAGGTGCCTGCGGCGTTGAGAAGTGCATCGGGTTCAGCGGCAGATGTCCCTGCAACCGCTGCAGCACGTACACGAAAAGAAAACTGAATATGCTCAGCGAGATCATGGACGCCGCGTAACGTATCCAGGATTGCTCCTCATCCTCGCGGACTCCGCCAAGCCAATAAATCAGGCGCTCCAACGGCCGAAAAACAGGATGAAGGAAAGTCCGCTCGCCCTCGAAAACCCGGTGCATAAAAATGCCAATAGGCTTTGTAATGGCGACCACGATGGCAAAAAAGATCACGATCTGGGCAATGCCGAGTAAAGTCATCTCAATACCTCAAAATTTTTCTGGTCGAAGCAAGGCGTACATCAAATAAACAAACAAAAACGCCGCGACGACTCCCGCAATCACATATTCCACTGGGTCCTCCTACAGGCGTTCGGACGCCTTGGTAAATCCCCACAACAGGGCAAAAAAGACGATCACAACAGCGACATAGAAAATATCCAACATGATTCACCTCACCTCTGCTTCGAGCAACGCCGCATGACAGCCTGCTTGGGACATGAGGCGTGCCTGATAAATATGCCCCGCACGGTTCCGTTCAAGTTGCTGACTTTCCGGAGCCCGCATTCACGCTACGTATGCGCATCGAGATGCTCCCCTCAGAGATGAAAGAAGCGGCAGTGATAGTAACTTCCAACACCAAAGCTTGCCTGTGCATGGACATGAGTTTGCGGAGTTGCGGTCTCACTGAATCCAAAAGTCCTGACGCCGATGTGGAACATGTAGCCTCGCCAAAATGGATTGAGGAAACACCCTTTCGAGGAAGGTTGAGAGAGAGTGTCGCTCTCAAGTTCCTTGCCAATAGAACTGCCGTTCGCAGCGCAGCCAGAGCGTCCTCCAGATCTCCCAACAACAGAGTGACTCCCACTATGGCAGATGAATTTGGCGAAACGTCATCCCCGATGCAGGAAGGCACACTTTCCATCGTTTGAATGGCCGGGCGAATTAGAGTTTTCGTCTTCATTGAAGATCCGATTTCGTTCCTCTCTTCAGGCCAACAAAAACAATGCGATGACCTTTGGATCGAAGGGCTCTCGCCATCCTACGCTCTGCCGTGGGCCACCAGTGTTTCCGGCCACCAATGACGACCAAGGAGTTTGGCCTTAGCGCCTGCAAGAGAGTTTCGACCTGATCTCGACACAGATACAAATGAACGCTGGGCTCGAAGGTGCCCAGCTCCAGGCGACAAACCAAGTCGGAAAGAAGGCCTTCGGTAAAACGAACAGACACTGGCGGTTTATCAAGAGGCAATGCATACGGCACAGCGATCGCCGCTCGTACTCGGATGCATGCTCCGAGATCCCGTGCCAATGATCCAGCGGTCTTCAGGGCAGCCGCCGTAGCTTGGGGATCGGTAAAGATGACGTTTACTTCGAGCCGTCCCGGCCCAAGCCCTTCAGCCGTTTCCCAGCTCACTGATGGCCGCGCCGGCTTCGCGATTGCGCTGTTGGATTGATCTTTCATCACGCCCATCCACTGCGGATTGTGCAGTGAACGGGATAAACAGCGCATAAACGGGGCCTAACAACGGCATAAACCAGCTTCAGTCAAACCCGCCGTCTTGGCGGAGCTCTTCAGTGTGGGAGGTGGAAGCGGTAGCCAGCCCAGGCATCGGTAACCAGGAAGCGGGGCTTGGAGGGATCGGGTTCGATCTTCTTGCGCAGGCGGTTGACAAAAACCCTTAAATATTCCACTTCGTCGCCGTAGTCCGGGCCCCAGACAGCCTGTAGCAGCTCGCGATAAGCAATTGTCTTGTTAGGCCGTATGAGGAAGTACGAAAGCAAATCGAACTCCTTCGCCGTGAGGCGGGAAGTGCGGCCGCGCACGGTTACCTGCCGTGAGGGAAGATCGATTTCAACACCTTCCAGCGTGAGTTGTCGCAATCCCGCGTCATCGGGAGCCTGCGGTAGTCGGCGCAAAGTCGCGCGAATCCGAGCAAGCAGTTCTGGCGTGCTGAAAGGCTTAGTAACGTAGTCATCGGCGCCGGCGTCGAGTGCCTCCACCTTGTCTTTTTCGGTGTTGTTGACGGTTAACATGATGATCGCAATGTCAGAACTGGAGCGGATGAGTCGGCAGGTTTCGATTCCACCGGTCCCGGGCATGTTCATATCCAGCAACACTAGGTCGTAAGTTTCCGACCGCAGCTTATCCAGGGCCTCTTCCCCGGTGCGTGAATCGCTTACTTGATAATGACGAGCGGTCAGAGTTGCCTTCATTGCGCGGCGAATCTGGGGGTCGTCGTCCACGACGAGGATGCGGCCTGCGCTCATTCGGTACTCTCCACTGGTGCGATCGGCAACGAGAAGCAAAACTCTGAGCCTTGGTCTGGGTTGCTTCTGACCCAGATTTCCTCACCATGCGCACGGATGATCTCACGGGCAATCGCAAGTCCCATGCCTGTGCCTTTGAGGTGTTGCCCTCTACTACCGCGATAGAACTTATCGAAGATCCGGGTTTGTTCATCCTCGCTGATGCCTGGCCCTTGATCGGTTACGTGAATGATCACACCTCTCTCGCTAGCATGTGCGCCAATCAAAATGGGACTGCCCGGCCGAGAGTACTTCACTGCGTTATCGATCAAATGCGCGATCATCAGCACTATTAGCTCGGCGTCCACGAACACCAAAGGCAGGTCATCCGCCACCTGCAATTTGAGGTCTCTGCCGTCCGTTAGAGACTTCGTCTGCCGAAGGGCAGCGGAAAGCAAGGAGTTTGGAAAATAAACCCCCCGATTCAATTGAAACTTGCCACCCTCGATTCGGGCTAGTTGAATCGCTTCGGTGACTAGTCTGGCTAGACGGTCCGCTCCCTCATCGGCAATTGTGATCAATCCGCGCTGTTGCTGCGAAAGCGATTCCTCAGGATTCGAGAGCAAGTCGGTCGTCACGGCTTTAATCGACGTAAGCGGAGTCTTGAATTCGTGGGCAATCGCATCCAGAAGCGTGGATTTCAGCTCCTCGCTCTGGCGGGCAACTTGTGCGCGGTTGGCCTCCTCCTGGGCGCGTGCCTTTTCCAATCCCACAGCTACCAGGCTTAAAACAGACTGCAATGCCGCATCAGACATGAAGGCGTGTTTGATTGCCAAACTGCCGATCGGTTCTCCACCAAGCCGGATTGGCGCTATAAGAATTTCGTCACCTTCTTCGTGTAGCACACTGGATTGGATTGCGGACTCACGCAGCTTAGCATCAATAGCATCAATGTTGGGAAACGCTTCTGGGCCAGCCACATAGACTTCATGGCTGTTGCGATCATACAGCGCCACTGCAGGACACTCAAACGCATGGGCGATTTGGTGTGCGATCTGCTTCGCGGTGGGCTGCGTTGTATCGGTGAGCAGTATGGCACGGCTGAGGGTATATAACCGTTCCATCTCGCGCTGCCGGTCCAGCGCCTCTCTTCGTTGTCGTTTCAATCGAGCTGAAAGCTGACTGGCAGTAAGGGCCGTAGTCACAAAGGCAAAGAGGGCGACCCAGTTTTGCGGATCGGCGATGGTGAATGTCCCAATAGGTGGCAAGAAAAAGAAGTTGAAGCACAACATTGCAACAACGGAGGACACGCTTGCTTCCAGAAGTCCTCCCACCGTAGCAATCACGAGGATAGCGACCAGATAGAAAAAGCCTACGCTTGTGGCATTCACGTGGATCAGACGAAAAAACACAAACGTGATCGCGGCGACAAGACTCAAGGCAAGCAAAAGGCGCAAGGTTAAGCGCATGGCCTTCTGCGGAAAGTTTTCGGAGACGGAGTGAATCTTCGATTCGGCCGAAGTAACCATTGGATTAGAATACCGCTTTCTGACTTGGCGATGTTCCCAGGGCAGGATTCCCTTGACCAGTGGATTGATTGCGCATCCGTGGCTTAAGTGCCAGAGTGATTCAATTATGCCGCGCCGTGACCAAGAGCAGGATAATGCCCCACAGTAGCCTTGAGTGTCCCTAAACGGGGCATAAACATAGTCTGAACAATACATAAACGAAAGAAACATCTACTTGGGGCCATCGCCCCAACGCCAAGTTGATGGACTTGAATTTACCGCTTGGGGTCCGAAGTACCCGATGATGGCGAACGTGAGCGTCTGTTGGTGCCGCTTGAAGCCGTGGGCAACCGATGCAACGAGGACAAAATTCTCGCAGCCTTGACCATAACGGTCTAACTGCGAATTCAGGCGACCGTAAGCCTTTCTAAGGCAGTCAGGCGAATGAGCATCGGTTTCAGCTCCTCTGTGTCGATCCTGTGTTCGCAACCGGCGACTACCCGTTTCGCCCGCTCCAGAAGCGTCCTTCTGAGCGTTACGTCTTGAGTGGCGACAGCAATGTCACCGAAAGCGCGCAGTAGACGCATGCTGACTGCGATGTCCGTCTTCGAGTACATACGTATCTGCTCAAATGCCGAGTCCAGCAATCGTTCGAGATCGATCCATCGGATGCTGACGCGAGCCACCCCTTTCAGATCGTAGAGCAGCGGCTCCGGCATTTCCCTAGATATAAAGCGGATCAGGAGGCGACTCAAGTGGTCAACGCAGGTAATCGCCGTGGTAGGATCGTTCACTGCGGGCGAGATCGCTTTGAGTGCAATGTCAACGATCTGCAGGACCCCAAATTCTACGTCCTGCTGCAGAGTTCTGGATGGTGCGAAGTCGAACGCCCCTCGGAACTGGCCGATGTGTTCAGGAGATAGCCGTTCCGCTTTGTGAACCATGAGCAGTGGAGTCCCTGCCGGAACGAACTGGCCGACCCGCCTGACCACGCGAACCCTCACGCGGTAGTAAATAGCCAGATCGAGAAGACGCTTTGTATCGACGAAGCGGATATAGCCAGAGACATCACTCAAGACGGGCTTATCCCACGTGCTTAGGTCATTCCTATCTGATAGTTCGAGACGACATTGTCCGCGCGGCAATGGCATCACGTCATCAATCACAACTTCTGTCTCCGACGCAATCCGGTCCACAATATGATTTACGCTGATCGCCTGGGATATGTGGTGAATAAAGAAGAGCAGCAATCCTACGCAAGTTATCGCCAGCAGCATTGCTCCCGTGACGGTAGCGACAGGCGCGAAGGGTTGTGGCAGGGAGTGCGCCGCCGGAAGCGCCGCCGTGCAATACAGGAAGGTGCCAAGGAATATGCCAAGCGTCCATTGCGTTACCCGGTCTCTTGCAAAGCTAACAATGATACGCGGGGAGAACTGCATTGAGGCCAGCGTAAGTGTCATCAACAGAATTGCGAACACGATGGAAACGACAGTCATAATTGAAGCAGCGATGCCGGCGAGGATGACTTGGGCCACCTGAGGGTCGGCGCGAGAGAGGAAAAGTACTTTGGGTACCCAGCTACCGAACGCGGGGTCGGACTCCTCAAGCCACGAGAGGAATGCACCGACACAACCCAGCGTCAATGCAATAGTCAACGGCCGGACGAGGAAGCCGCCACGCAAGTTGTACACAACGTAGCGAAACAGCAATCTGAACCGTTCGGTCACAGCTTTACTTTACCAAACGAAGTTTCAGACGGCATTCCCATTTTTGATCCGCGGTTTCGACAAGCGCCGTTGTGGAAGACATCTCTGGACGAGGAGATTTCGGCGCAGCCACTAGCCCCTTCTACAAGGCCAGATCTTCAAAAGGTCATTTACCTCCGTACGAGAACTCATTCCTGCTTCGTAGCAGGCGAGGACCTATGCGGCAGCATCGTGGTGTTCCTTCGCCGCGTCCTTGCCTTTCACGTCGCGTGACTCCGAATCATCCGTACTAGAAAGAAAGCGGTCCCAAGTACCCTCGCTCCAGATTGCAATCGAAGCGGGTCCGACAAATTGCAGCGGGACAACATTCACCTTCGGCGATGCGATCCACAGGTCATCGTCGGAACCGCTCCGGGGCTCGTGCCTCAGTTCCTACCCGAAATGAAAGAGGCAGTACAGCAGAAAACCCTCAGCCGCAACGCACAGACTTACAAGAATCATAGTGGCCATGTTGCCCTCCACCTGCCGCCATACCCCCTGCGGCCTATCGATCACGGTTTCCACCGTACATCTCGCACCCTAAACGACGCATAAACGGCCCGTAAGAAATGCATAAACGGCAGCGCGTGTTTGCCTTTTCACTTCGTAGCGCCGATCCCGAGGCTGGGGCTGTGACAAAGATCAGTTGAAGGTGATCTCCGATGTCATTGTGAATAGCGGATCAATCCCTGCTAGCGCCTAAGCCGCCCCTGTGCGTCCGAATTTACGGTTTCTTCGCAATTATATTGTTGCCAAAAATGAATCCGATTTCAGCCATGGCTCGGGGCTGACTTTTTAGGTTCCCCCCCTGACCGAAGGCCAAACCGGGCGTGATGTCGCTCACATGAACATAGGAAATGTCTCCCCGAAAGAAGAAGCCTCCATATTGAAAGGTAGGCGTCACGGTGATTGACGTGCCCTTGCTCCCTGGACCATACATCAGATTGACCACATCCGGATCCGTTTTGTTCCCCGAGCTGGCGATATACTCCCAGCGCACAGGGAGCGAGAAACCATGTTTGAAGGTGTGATTCACCAAGATCGCACCGCCCTGCGTCGTGTTCCCCTTCACGACACCGATCTTCGCGTTGGTCGGGACATTGGTATATTGCCAGTAGGGCTGGATGATCCAGGACCCCTTGGTGTACGTGTAGATGACGGCGTACATACTGCTGTTGTTTTGCACGGGTGTGGCATAAGTCTGATAGCCTGTCTGCCCCAGATTTCCCATTCCCACGAACGCCAGGCTATGGGGCCCATTGGCATAGGTTAAGGAACCCGACAGCCACGAATAGCGGTTGGAATAGAACCCGTCGTTCCAGCTCAGTGACGCGGTGACTTTGCCCATGGTCTGATTCAGTTGGATTCCGCGATTGACGGCGTTTTCCTGGTTCCACAACAGGCCGCGATGGATGTTCATATTTTCGAAGGTGAACGTGTACTCGGCACCCATCAGGGTGGGCAGCGCGCCGATGAGGATGGAGGTGTTCTTCCAGCCCCCCTTCTGCGGCGCCAGTTTCAAAAAGGCGACCGGCAGCGGGCCATAAAGGTTGGTCACCGTTTTGTCGGTGGCAAGGAACGGCACCCCGAGAGCCGCAATATTGTAGGCGCCCGCTTGCAGGTAGAACTGAAACCAGGTGTCGGTTTTTTGAATGAACACCTGCCCGTTACTCAGGGCCGCTTGCGTGCTGTTATCGCCCGGTACGTAATTCCCCGTCCACATGCCCAGACCGTCGAGAATGCCGTTCACAGCGATCTTACCAAAAGGTCCGGCGTCGAAGATGGCTGGGGGGAGTTCCTGCAGCGGACCCGTTATGGAAGGAGTGGGGAGCGCTGCCGGGGCTGGAGGCGGGGTCGTCGGCTGCTGTGCCGGCGGAGTCGAACTCGTATCCTGCCCTTGTGCTCCTGGTAATGCGACCGATGCCTCTGACTGCGCCGCCGGTACAGCTGACTGTCCCGCAGCCGGCAGGGCTAACAACGAGCCTACTAGAAATGTGCACAGACATGTGTATACGCGCAAGTGTGCTTCTCCCTTCGATTCGGGTCCAAACGGACCAGTAAAATGTCTTGAGTCAGCCTTCCGGATCCGAAACCATGCCCAATACCAAAACATCCGGAGTACTTCAGGAAGGTTGTTTGCCATCGCGAGCATGGCCGCAATGTTAGGAGCCTGGCTCTAAACACTGCATAAACGACAGCTTACAATTTTGTAAACAGGATGGAGTGAGCTAGAAGAGATCACTCCGGCAGCCGCAGGCGATCGCCAACCCAGGGCTCTGTGCGCAAGTACTTGGGAGCTGTGGGCTTTTGCTCGATTTTCTTTTGCGCAGGCGATTGATAAATACGCGGAGGTATTCTGTCTCATCGCCGTATTCAGGTCCTAGACTGCATGTAGCAACTCCCGATGACTGACGGCCTTCTTGGGATGAGGCGCCAAATAGAACGGTAGCTCGAATTCCTTTGCAGTCAGGTGTACTTGTCCATGTGGTCCTTTGACCTGTCGCGCTTCAAAGTCGATCTCGATGAGTCCCGGGTGCACGTGCGAGAGTCCAAGAGACGGACTCCTTCTCCTCAACACGGCACGAACTCGAGCGAGTAACTCGGGCGTGGCCCAACTGTCAGCCGCGAAATTCGAGGCGCTGCCTGGTCGAGGAGCGAAGGCGCTCGTGGAAGGCGAGAGTGTCGTATTCGGCGGACCGCGCATGTTGACTAAAGCCAAAGTAACGGTGCCGCCGGAGGCTGAAAAACTGACCACCGCATGGGCATCAGATGGGAAGACGGTTCTCTGCAAGCGAGTTGCTGCAAAGGATTCAAGAGTACGTTCGGGAGCTTGTGACAAGTGTACAGCCAGCCCCTTCCCATAGTAGCGAGTATGCCTGCTCTGCCAAACCAAAGACTACTTCGCCGTCACCAGCAAATGAGTAATGGCATGGACCGAGAGGGCGATGCGGTTTTGCACGCCGACTTTGCGCATCAGTTTCGCGACGTGAGCCTTCACGGTGCGCTCTACGATGCCGAGGGCTGAGCCAAGCTCTTTGTTGGAGCGGCCGGCAACCAGCATCTGGAGAACTTCCTTCTCGCGGTCGGTGAAGGTAATCCGGCCAGCGGGGAAGATGCGGCCCGGGGATGCGCTGACTCGTTCGATGAAAGTCGAGAGAACGCGGCGTGGCGCCCACACCGAACCCTGATGGACGATGCGGAGAGCCTGGATAAATTCGGCCGGTGAGGCCGCCTCGTCCACGTAGCCTTTGGCGCCGGCCGCGATGGCTTTGAGGACACTTTCATCGTCCATGCCGGAGCCGGTTACGATGATGCGCAGGTCGGGCCGGACGGCTTTCATGCTGGCCATGATGTCGTACAGGTTCTGGCCACCGCGATTGCCAAGCAGGACCAGATCGATGCTCTGCAACTGGCCAAGGTCGGCTAGCGAGGCGGAGACCAACTCCAGATCAGGTTCGGTATCAAAGAGGGCCCGGAATCCCACAAACCGCAGCGGATCGCTCTCCACTACGGCGACGCGTATCAGCGGCTTTCTGGCGACGGCAGCTTTCATCAAGGTTTCCCTGTTAGGATTGCATCCTGTCCAAGCTTGCCTGAACCAGCAAAGAATTGGAACGGTTGGTGATCGAAACAAATTACGGGGGTAACCCCCAAAGTCAGGCATCAGAGGAGGGCTTTGCGGTGAACCGAAGGCGGATGCAGAGGTATTGTGCAGGGATTCTGGCGGTGGGCATGATGGGCGCGGGGCTGGTGTTGGCGCAGGCTCCGGCGCAACCTTCAGCGCAATATCAGCCGAAGTTTCCGGGCGATCCGGCGCGGTCGGAAGCGGAAGCGCAGGCGCTCGGCTACATGCGGACGGTGCTCCGGGCGGAGCACGCTTACAAGAAACGGCATAACAAGTACGCGGAGTCGCTGGAGTCTCTGGCAGGGACCGGATCCCTCACCAAGCGCATGGCGCACACCACGAACCGCGGGGATTACACGGCCAGCTTCCGTCCCCACCACGACGGTTTCGCGCTCACCATGACGCCCAAGCAGATGGACAGCGAACACCGTTCGTTCTATGCGGAAGAAGATGGAGTGATTCATGGGGACGATCAAAAGCCCGCGGATCTGGATTCGCCGAAAGTGCATTGACCGGGTGGCGATGTCCCCAATTTCTATTCAGTTGACATGGTTGGGGAACGTTATTCGGAGCCGCTGCCCTTTGGGCTGGATGGTCCATCGTCGCGCTGTCCATCGTCGCGGTCGGAACGAGTATGTCCGGGCTGGACGGTAGGAATCTGATCGGCGATGCGGCGGACCGGGAGTGGGCCGGCTTCGGCGCTGTGGCGTCGCAATTCCTTGACGATGTCTTCGTGGTCGTGCACGCCATAGTCGTGGGCGAAGCGGGTGAGGGCCTCGGTCAGAATGTCGTGGTGGTGTACGTTTTCCAAACCCGGTTCCCGGGTGACATTCAGCCACAAGCGATGAAGCAGGACGACGTCCTCGTTCTTCATGGTGGGCGTGTGTGGGCCGATGCGGAAGGTGTCGACGATGCCGTCGGGCTGAACGATCTGCAGTACAAACTGCCGTTTGGGTTCCGGTATGGCTTCCCAGGCTCTGCCGAGGGCGAAGGCCTGCTCGGCGGTAGTCATTTTGCTGGAGAGGCCGGCGGCGACGGCGGAGGACTCGAGGTTGTGGGCGGTCTGGGCGATGGCCGACCAGGCGTCACGAGCGGGGACCACCAGGAGCGAGACCTTCTTGCCGACACTTTCGGCGACGGAGACGGCGCGCGTGAACAGGGTCTGCTCGTAATCGCTGAAGATCTGCTCGCTGGAAAGACTGTAAGCGGCGGCCCCGAACTGGCTGATGCGGGCGGTCATGACCACCACGTCCTGTTCCTTCGTGTCGCTATGCTCCAGCACCCAGCGCAGATGATTCAGGGTGTTGTAATCGCGGACCGGCACCAATATGTTGCCGGGCCGTATGCCGAGAGAGTCGCGGTCGACCGTGTCGCTCTGCAGCAACTGGAAGTGATCCTTCATTTGCTCTTTGGCGAGCGCGTGCTTTTTCCGATTCACGCGTTCGGAAACCGTGAAGATCACGAAAAAGACCACGGAGAAGGAAACGCCAGCGACGGTAGCGACGGACTTGGTGGCCAGGTTCACCAGTGCCGTCGCCAGTAGTACGAGGAAGACGGAAAACAGACCGATGGGTATTTCGATTCCGGCGATGGTGAGGTTCGGGGGAACCTTCCAGCCGCGCACTCCTTTGTATCTGAAGCGCAGGACGAGCATGGACAGGCTGTTGAACGTAAAACTCCAGATCACTCCGAAGGCGTACGCTTCACCGAGCACATAAACGTCGCCGCGGCTCGCCACGATGGTGATGAGCTGCAGCAGGACGATCATATTGATGATGCGGTGGCTGGTCCCGTATTTGCGGTGGGGAAAGCGGAACCAATCGGCGAGGACGCCGTCTTCGGAGACACGGTTCAGTACGCCATTGGAGCCGATGATCGCGGTGTTGACCGCGCCGGAGAGGATGAGGAAACCGACTACCACCACAAATCCGCGGAAGATCAGCCGCATGATCAGAGGACCCCACATGTACATGGCGAGGCCCGAGATGAGATTGTCTTTGTATACCGGAACCCGGACCGCATCCGGAATCAGCATGACGGACAGCAGCGCGGACAGGCCGGTGAAAACGAAGCTGTAGATGGCGATGACGATTGCCGCGCGCTTCAGGTTCTTGAGTTTGGGATGAGCGAGTTCACGATTGACCTGGGCGAGCGATTCTTCGCCGCTCATGGCCAGCACGGAGTGGCCGAAGGCGATCAGGATTCCGAGCAACCCGAACATTTTGGCCAGGCTCTGCTCGGGAAAGCTGTGACGCAGAAAGCCGAGAGACTCTTTGGAGAAATGAAGGTTCTCAGGAGTGGGCAGCGGGACGTGCTGGTATCCCGACTTGTACAGCGTAAGCGCCGACCAAGCCAGCAAGATGACCACCATCACCGTGGTGATCTGCATGACGCGGAGAGCTTTCTCGCTGGACTCCTGGATGCCCTTGGTGTTTTCCCACCAGTAATAGATGGTGACCGCTAGAGCGAAGACCACCGACGTCGAGTTGACGTTGAGGTGCGGCGTGCCATTGAAGAGGTTGTGGACAGCGCGAGGAACCCAGCCGTGTACGTCGGCGGCGATAAACGTCTCGTTGATCAGGCCCACGATGTACTGGCCAGCCGATACCCCGGAGATCGGCCCCGTGAGGATGTAATCGAACATCAGGGCGGAGACGCTGAGCTTGGCTAGGGTGCCGCCTAACGCTTCTTTCACCACCCGGTACACCCCGCCACGGACGAACATGGAGCAGCTTTCCACGTACACAGCCCGCACCGCGAATGAGAACAGCATGACGGCGACGATGAACCACGGCGCGGATTTTCCGACCGCCTGCTCGGCGATTCCACAGGCATAAAAGGCGGACGAAGCCAGGTCGTTCAGCACGATGGCCGCGGCGCGCCAGTAGGAGATGAACGTGAGCATCACCGAGGTGGCGACGACGATGCGGACACGATTCGACGGAGACGTGGGTTGGAACGAGGACATGGCGACTAGGAGTGGTTCTCTTCCTCCCGGCCAAGAAGCATCTTGAGGTCTTCAATCCCGCTGAGCACGATGACGACAAAGGAACCAATAGCGCCGACGACGAACATCCCTTCGAGAACTCGGACCAACACCGTGATGATCTTCAGACCCATAAACAGACTATGTTATTTGAAACGAGACCGGTTGACCAATGTAGAAATGGTTACGGGCCGACCGCCGGGCTAGGACACGTCATTCCCTTAGCCTGCGAAAGCGACTTTGCTATGCTGGCCTGTGCGACGAATCTCCTCCAGTGCCTGGCGTCTGGTCATGCTATCAGCCGGGCTGCAGATCGTCATTTTTCCACTTCCGAATCTCTACTGGTTCTCGTGGATTGCGGTGGCGCCGCTAATCGTCGCGATCTTGCGGGCGCGTGTTCCGGAAACTCTGCAACTGGATGGTCAGGCGCATCTGCTGCCAGCCACGCCGTGGCAGGGGTTCGTACTGGGCTACGTGTGCGGGATTCTCTGGTTAGCCGGGACCTGCTACTGGATCTTCGACACCATGCACCGCTATGGCGGGCTGCCGATTCCGGTTGCCGTGCTGGTGCTGATTGCGTTCTGCATGTATGTCGGGCTTTATCACGGAATGTTCGGGCTGCTGTTGGCCCTGATCGCCGGATCGGAGATCGTCGGACCGAAGGCCGCCCGACTGAAGACCGCCGGATCGGGAGCGGCGATCCGGCGCGCGCTGGTGGCAGCTCCGTTTCTTTGGGTTGCGGTGGAGCTCGCCCGGACGCGGATTACCGCGTTTCCATGGGAGCTTCTGGGATACTCGCAGACAGCGAATTTTGCGCTCACGCGGATTGCGACCCTCACCGGCGTCTACGGGCTCTCGTTTGAAATCGTGCTCGTGAACAGCGTCTTCGCGGCTGCGTTTCTGGCCGCGAAGGAGCGGCGGAAGTGGCTGCTGGTGGCGGCGTCTGCGGCGGCGGTAATCCTGCAGACGGGGCAATTACTGGCGCCTCCCCCGGTCGCGGCGGATCACACCGCGCTTTTGGTGCAGCCGAATATTCCGATTCAAGACGGGGCGATGTGGACGAAGGAATATTTTCAGGACACGCTGCGGGACTTGACCGCAACGAGTTTGCATCCCGCCGGAGAAAAGGAAGGGCGGCGTTACGACTTGATTGTGTGGCCGGAGTCACCTTCGCCGTTTTACACGAACGATCCTCTGTTTCGAGATGCAGTGTCCGAACTGGCGAGGCAGTCGGGAAGTTGGGTGGTGGCTGGCTCAATTGGAATCACACCCGTAATGCACAGTGGCGGACAAAACTCGCAGATCTTCAACTCGGCTGCCCTGGTCAGCCCGCAGGGCGAGTGGGTTGGGCGCTACGACAAAGTGCATCTCGTGCCCTTTGGTGAATATTTGCCGTTTCCGCAAGTGTTTGCGTTTGCCGGAGGGCTGACGAAAGAAGTGGGAGAGTTTCAGCGAGGTGCGTCGCGAATGCCACTGGAGGCCGGAGGCGAGCGACTCGGAATGTTTATCTGCTATGAATCGATCTTTCCCGACGAAGTGCGGCAGTTAGCGCTGCAGGGCGCACAGGTTTTGGTGAATGTCTCGAATGACG
>Ga0097691_1001643_pt1 | contig 16035 bp, 14 predicted proteins | sample NGESurdeep072012_8_FD_72858 | JGI IMG/M metagenome (GOLD analysis project Ga0097691, IMG submission 72858) | Arctic peat soil microbial communities from Barrow, Alaska - NGEE Surface sample 210-1 deep-072012 | ecosystem: Environmental > Terrestrial > Soil > Wetlands > Peat ... | reverse complement strand
TTATGGGCTCAACAAGGTGCGCTTCACCGGACCGGTCCCGGCGGGTTCGCGGGTACGGTTGATCCTGAATCTGGCCGACGTCAAGGAGCTGCCAGACAATGGCGTGCAGATGCAATGGAACGCAAGCATCTACCGTGAAGGCTCGGATAAGCCGGTACTCATCGCGGAGACCCTTGGACGGCGTTTCGAGTAGCTGAGGCTGCAATTGTGGCTCCAACATTTACGCCGGTTACGCTTGCCCGAGCTGGACGAAGAGGGCGCGCGAAGTGTTCGGTAAAGAGAATATGCCGCACGTCCTAATTCATAACCCACACGTCAGCCCTTCTTTCAGGCGACCACCATCCGCCTTGGATGCCAGTTCAAACAAAAATCGACGCTTGGATTGTTTCGTTTATTGTTTCATTTAAAGGAGAGGATCATGCGAGCTAAATTGTTTTTTTCTTTTGGTATGGCAGTGGCCATCGGTGTTCTCGGCTTGTTCGGAACTCAAAGCATGGCAGCTGAGAAGTTTCCTAACAAACCTATTCAAGTCATCATCCCGTTCCAGCCTGGAGATACCGACAATCTCCTGCGCCCTTTCGTGGAGAAGATGGGGGAATTCCTCGGTCAGCCCGTAAGCCTGGTTTACAAGCCGGGCGCAGCCGGAGCAGTGGGAGCGGGCTTCGTGGCAGCGAGCAAACCGGACGGGTATGTGATGGTCGGCACCTCCCAGTCTTCCATCGTGGTCGTTCCGTTAACTAACAAGGACGTTGGATATACTCTGGAATCCTTCGCGCCGGTCGCGGCCCTGGTCGCGAGCGATTCGCTGCTGGTTGTCCAATCCAGCTCCCCATGGAAGACATTGAAGGACCTGGTAGAGGACTCGAAAAAATCGCCCGGGAAGATTACCTACACGAGTTCCGGGACCTTCGGCGTAAACCATCTGATCCCGGAGGCTCTATGCAAAGAGGCAGGCATCAAATGGACCCATATTCCTTCTCAGGGAAGCGGACCAGCGATCACCGCCGTGCTGGGAGGGCACGTTAACATGGCTTCCACGGCTATCGCCCCGGCTCTTCCCCATATCCAGGCCGGGACTCTGCGGCCGCTGGCAGTATTCGGAGTGAACCGGCTAAAAGCGTTCCCGGATGTGCCGACTTTGAAGGAATTGGGCTACAACATTTCCAGTCCCGGGTATTACGGAATCTCCGCACCCAAAGGAACCCCGAAGGAAGTAGTCAATGCAATTTACGCCGCGGCCAAGAAGGCAGTGGAGAAATATAACGACCAGATCGCGACCCGTCTCGCCTCCCTTGGCGTCGAAATCAAACTGCTCGGACCTGAAGAGTATGCCGTTTACTTGAAAAGCCAAAACGACTTGTTCTCGGGCGTTCTTAAAACTCTAAAAAAATAACCGTCACGAGCTGCAGCGGATGATGTTGCAAGGTCCGCATTAACGGACTTGAGAGTGTTTGACAAAACCACCGGTGACTTTTTATTCCGGCAAGAACGAGGAACAAGAACGAGGAACTCAAGCGGCAACGCAGCAAGGTCCGCTTGAGCGCCCTCTTGATCCAACAGTCCGGAAGGAAGTTACATTTCTTGCAGGGTGCCTGACCCTCGGATTGGCGGAGAAAATGGGAGAAAGCATGAATAGAGAAAAATGGGGCAGCCTAATCTGGCTGGGTGCGGGAATCGGCATTTGTATCGGTACCTTCAATCTGTCCTTGGGGACCATGAACAACCCCGGCCCGGGCATGTTTCCTTTCGCCGCAGGCGCGATACTGGCCATCCTTTCATCGATTCTCTTGTTCCGGTCGATAACTTCCAAAGAAGCAACGACGCAGGAAGAACCATTCTTCGTCAGTGCGGGCGGCGCCAGGAACGCGGGTCTCGTCCTGATTGCACTCCTGGCTTACGCCTTCAGCATGGATTACCTCGGCTTCGTCATCAGCACGACGCTGTTCCTGGCGTTTCTCCTGTGGGCAGTGGAACCTCAGCGATGGTACATCGTGGTTTTCGGTTCCCTGTTTGCCGCATTGCTCGCGTATACGGTTTTTAAAGTCATGCTCGACACATCCCTTCCCGCCGGACTGTTTGGATTCTGAGGGCAAGCATGAATATTTTTGACGGTTTTTCTGTCGCCTTAACCCTCGCCAACCTGGGTTATTGCGTCGCCGGTGTTTTTATCGGCACACTGGTGGGAGTTCTGCCTGGACTAGGTCCTGTGGCAGCCATGTCCATCCTGTTTCCGGTTACCCTCGGAATCTCCCCGGTATCCGCCATCATCATGCTGTCCGGGATCTATTACGGGGCGATGTACGGCGGCTCAACGACCTCCATTTTGATGAACATACCCGGAGAGGCTGCCTCGGTCGTTACCTGCATAGACGGTTACAAAATGGCCCGGCAGGGCCGGGCCGGAGTGGCGCTGGGCATCAGTGCCATCGGCTCCTTTATCGGCGGCACCCTGGCGATAATCGGGCTGCAGACGGCGGCTCCCCGTCTTGCCAAAGTGGCCTTGATTTTCGGCTTTCCCGAATACTTTGCCCTGATGTGCTGCGGCCTGGTCATCCTCACTTTCATGGCGCAGGGATCGATGATCAAAGCCCTGATGATGGCCGTGGTGGGGATATTCCTCGGCACTATCGGGACCGATCTCGTGATGGGGACGCCGAGGTTTACCTTCGGCGTTGTGGCGTTCATGGATGGAATAGGGCTTATTCCGGTGATTATGGGCCTGTTCGGGATATCAGAAGTCCTGCTGAATATCGAGGAGAAGGGTTCGAAGGATGTCTTTAGCGGGAAAATCTCCCAATTGCTTCCCAATCGAAAGGACTGGGCGGATTCCATCGGGCCTATTTCCCGTGGCAGTGTGATTGGATTCCTGTTAGGACTGTTGCCGGGCGCCGGACCGGTGGCAGCGTCGTTTGTCTCTTACAGCGTCGAGAAAAAACTATCGAAGCATCCGGAGAATTTCGGTAACGGAGCGATTCAAGGGGTAGCCGGCCCGGAGGCGGCCAACAATGCCGCGGTCGGCGGCGCATTCATTCCTCTACTGACCCTGGCGATTCCATCAACCCCCGCAATGGCATTGCTGCTCGGTGCGCTCCTCACTTACGGAGTTCAGGTTGGCCCCTTACTTATTACCCAGCGCCCTGATATCTTCTGGGGAGTGGTGGCCAGCATGTACATCGGCAATATCATGCTGCTGGCCTTGAACCTTCCCTTTATCGGGCTTTGGGTGAAAATCCTGAAAATTCCATACGCTTTTTTGTTCCCCCTGATCCTGATTTTCTGCGTCATCGGCGCCTACAGCCTGAGTAACAACGTCGCCGACGTGATTGTCATGGTGGTCTTCGGTTTGATCGGGTACTTCTTCAAAAAGCTGAAATACGCGGCTGCGCCCCTTATCATGGCGATGGTCCTGAGCCCTCTCATGGAAAACAATTTTCGGCAATCGTTGCTACTCTCGCACGGAGAATTTTCGATCTTTTTCACCAGGCCGCTATCCGCCTTCCTGATGTTTACGGCGCTCCTGCTATTGATATTGCCCAATCTGCGGTGGGTGCGGGCAAAGAGGGACGAAAGGATCGAAGCCGAGCTGGAGTAGCCAGGTGGCGGCAGGGAGCGTGTTCTCTCGACTTGTAAGGAACACTAAGAGGATACTGATGCGCGTGCAGCTTGCATTTCTTTTTTCTCGAACGTCGGGAGAGGCCGGAAAGTGACGGCGTCGATGATGAAAGCCGTAGTCTTAGGCGCGAACGGGTGCAAGCTGCATGAAGTCCCGCGCCCGCAACCAGGCCCTGACCAGATACTCGCGCGCGTCAAGGCCGGCGGAAAGGATGCGATGCGCGGAACCGCGGGAGACAGCGGCCAGGTGAGGTCTATCCATTCGCCGGCGGGCACACTGGGCCTTTGCGCCGGTAGATCCAGCCAGCCGCGCCAGCCGTTCCCGGGTTTACTTTTGTCGCTATCGCACATCCTGGAATCCCCCGCTGGTGTCAGAATGTCACGCGTGCAGCAATGCGCTCATGCCATCCACATTGCGCGCCTCGGGTAGCGCGTAGATCGCCCGCAAAAGTTTGTCGGCCCGCGCTGGACTGAGCATCGCTGCGACGTTGTCGCGGAATTTCGCTTCGAGTTCAGCCGCGCTCAGCGGATCCTGCGGGTCGCCCTTGGGAAACAGCACGGTTTCCTGGAACGATGTGCCGTTCTTCAGGGTGATAGTCACGCGCGCCGGGAATTTGTCCGGGTAGAGCTTGTTGAGCTCGGCATCGGCGATCACCTCGGTGTTGGCGAGGACCTGCCGCACCAGGGGATCGTTGATGCGCGCCGGGGAAAACTGCGCCTGCGTCAGCTTGCCGTCGATGGCGGCGATGGCGATACAGTAAGGCACCGACACGCGCGCCGCCATGACCGTGGATACATCCTTGTTGGAAAAATGCGTCTTCACCGTATTGTAGGTCTCGTTGGTGATGCGCGCAATCTGCGCCGGATCGATCGCGTGCTTTTGCACGATCGCCAGCGTGGCCTGAATCGGCGAATGACTCGCAAGAATAGTGGGGAAATACTTGAAGCCGTTCTGCAGGATCTCCCAGCTCGTGCCCAGGCCGTCTACGAGCTTTTGCGGCTTCGGGTCCGTGGAGTAGGCATTGAGATACCCTTTCGGGTGTTCGAGAATGGAGGGCGGGCTGGTTGCGCCAAGCTGCGCCAACTGTGCCGAAAGGATGCCGTTGAACGCGGCCTTACCCGGATGGATGCTCTTGGTCATGTCGCCCGATTCGAAGAAGGTATTGAGGCCTGACGCCTGCGTGCCGGCGAGTCCGAGCGCGCGCTGGACGCCGTCTGCATCCAGCTTGAGCGCCTTCGCCGCGCTCGCCGCGGCGCCGAACGTGCCGTTGGTCGCGGTGGAATGCCAGAAACGATAATGCGTCGGCATCACCGCCATGCCGACGCGCACCGCCACTTCGTAGCCCGCGACCAGCGCCAGGATCAGATCGCGCCCCGACAAGCGCTCGGTCTGCGCCAGCGCCAGCGCCGGCGGCACCACCACCGAACCGGTGTGCAACAGCGCCCGCTTGTGCGTGTCGTCGTTGTCGGCGGCGTTAACGAGGATGCCGTTCGCCAGCGCCGCGAACGCGGGTTGCGACTTCACGCCGGCGATGCCGATCACCGATGCGCCATTATCGCTGCCGTAAAGTCTGGCAATTTCCAGCGCAATGCGCGCCTTCGCCGGGTCTTCGGCCCACGCGCTGATGGCGCAGCCGACGGTGTCGACAAGGATGCGGCAGGCCTGATCGACGACCGCTTGCGGTAAGTCTTCGTAACGCAGGCGGGCAACGAATTCGGCAAGCGTTCGGGTTTCATTCATGCTGCACCTCGTGCCTAGCTTGGGTTCATCCGGCGCCGCCCTTGCGCATGAAACTGCGCCCGATCAACTGCCGGTGGATCTGGTTGGTTCCCTCCCAGATCTGGGTGATCTTGGCGTCGCGCAGCAGCCGCTCGACGCGATAATCCTTGCAGTAGCCGTAGCCGCCGTAGAGCTGCACCGCGTCGGTGGCCATGCGCATGGCCAGATCGGTGGCGCGCAGCTTCAGCATCGAGGCTTCAATGCCGATGTCCTCCGCACCCGCATCGACCAGCGCACCGACATGCCACAGCCAGCGCTCGCACAAGGCGAGTTCGGACGCGAGGTCGGCGAGCATGAACTGGATGCCCTGGAACTCGATGATGCGCCGCCCCGACTGCCGCCGTTCGTTGATATAGGCGACGGCGTCTTCGAACGCGGCACGCGCGATGCCGAGCGCGTGCGCGGCAACGCTGGGGCGCGATTTGTTGAGCGAGGCAAGCAGAATCTTGAGCCCGTCGCCGGGCTTGCCCAGCAGGTTCGCGCGCGGCACGCGGCAGCCGTCGAAGACCAGCGCGGCCGTGCTCGAGGCGCGGTGCCCGAGCTTGTCTTCGGTGCGCAGCACGGAGAGGCCGGGCGTGCCCTTTTCCACCACCAGCGCGGAGATCGCGCCCTTCGCATCCGCGATCTCGCTCCACTTGCCGAATACCAGCAGCAGATCGGCGACATCGCCGCTGGTGATGAAGGTCTTGCTGCCGCTGACCAGGATCTCATCGCCGTGCGGCTCGAAGCGGGTCTTCATGCCGGTGGCATCGCTGCCTGCGCCTGCTTCGGTGATCACCAGCGACACCAGCCCACCTTCGGCCACACGCGGCAGCAGGCGGCGCTTCTGCTCCTCGCTGCCGTAGGTGATCACCGGCTTGATCCCGTGAAAATTGGTCGCCCAGATGATCCCGGTGGAGGCGCAGGCCTTGCTGATCTCGCGCACGCAGGCAAGATAGGCGCTGTAGGACATCGGCGCGCCGCCGTAGGCCTCCGGGATGAACATCGCGTTCAGGCCGAGCGCGTTGATCGCTTTCACATTGTCCCAGGGAAATTCGGCGGCGCGATCGTAGTGTTCCGCGCGCGGCGCGATTTGTGTGCGGGCGAGAGTTTGCACGCTCGCGAGGAGCATGCGCTCCTCTTCGGGCAGAGGAAGCCAGGCGTCCAGACGTTCAAGCGTGTTCATGCGATCTCACTTTGTTCATTACGAAATGAGGGGATATCCCCCGAGGGGACTTTCCCCTCGAGGGGGATCGAGACCTTCGGGGCGCATCCCCTCATGCTCCCCTAATTCAGGGGCCGTTTCGGTAATTCTGAAACGGCCACCTGTTCAATCAATGCGCAATGCCTTGCGCGCCGTCGATGTAGATCGTTTCCCCGGAGAGGAAGCGCAAGTCCTCGCGGAACAGGGCCGCGACCAGCCGCGCCACTTCGTCCGCGGTCCCCGGTTCGCCGCGCGGAATGCGCTTGTCGAGATACGCGCGCAGCGGCCCCGCGGCCATCATCTCGCGGTTCAGATCGGTGACGATGTAACCGGGCGCGACATCGACCACCCGGATGTTCTGCGCCGCCCACTCGACCGCGAGGCAGCGCGTGATCGCCCCGACCGCCGCCTTCGAGGCACAGTAGGCCAGGTTGCGCTTGACCCCCAGTTTGTCGAAGAACGAGCCGATGTTGACGATCAGCCCGCCGCCCGCGCGCACCAGATGCGGGTAGGCCGCGCGCGCGACGGCAAACACCGCCGTCGCATTGACGGCCATGACGCGCTCGTAATCCGCCGTCGCCAGTTCCGAACTCTTTGCGTCCGTGTGCACACCGGCGTTGTTGACCAGGCCGACGAGGCCCCCTGCCCCTGCGGCAGCGCGCGCCAGAGCGGCGCTGACCGCCTCTTCGTCGAGCACGTCGCAGCGTATCGGCACGAGGCGCGCGCGCAAGGCGCTGTCCGCGCCCGCGTCGGGCACCCCGCCGCTGCGCGTGAGACAGGCGACGCTGTAGCCCGCGCGCGCCAGCGCCAGCGCGATCGCGGCGCCTATGCCGCGGTTCGCGCCGGTGACGGCGACTGTTCCTTCGGTTGTCGGCATGGGCTGGTCAGCGATCCTTGAACCGGGGTTTGCGCTTTTCCATGAATGCGCTCATGCCTTCGACCGCATCCTGGGTCTGGAACGCGAGCGTGTTCAGGTCCGCCTCGATGTTCAGCCCTTCGTGCAACGGAACGTCGAGCGCGCGCTTGACCGCATCACGCGCCAGGCGCAGCGCCGGCAGGCCGAAGCCGCTGAATCCGCGCGCGAACCCGATTGCGGCCTGGATCGGATCGCCGTCGACGATGCGGTGTACCAGCCCGATGCGCAGCGCCTCCTCTGCTTCGACCGTGCGTCCGCTCAATATCATTTCCAGGGCACGCGCTTCGCCCACCGCGCGCGGCAGTCGTTGCGTTCCGCCGTAACCCGGAATCAGCCCGAGCTTGATTTCCGGCAGCCCCATTTTCGCTGCCGGCACGGCAATGCGAAAGGTGCAGGCGAGCGCAAGCTCGAGCCCGCCACCGAAGGCGTAGCCGTTGATGGCCGCGACCGAACACATGGGCAAGGTATCGAGTCGGGCCAACACCGCCTGGCCGAACGCCGCGTCGCGCCTCTGCCCGGCGAGGCTGCGACCGGTAAGTTCCTTGATGTCGGCGCCGGCGCAAAACGCCTTCGCACCGGCGCCGGTGACGATCAGCGCGCGCGCATCGCTGTCGGCAACCTGGTCGAACGCCTGCGCCAGTTCCCGCAATACGGCGGAGGACAGTGCGTTCAGCGCTTCCGGGCGATCGAGGGTAATCACTGCGAATTCGTCTTGCCGCGTCAGATGAACGCTCATGTTGGCCTCTAGGCTGGTTTGTTGGCGCCGCTTGCGCGGCAAGGGGTGGGCCGGATGCGGCCGTCGCGTGCCCAAGCGACGAGTTCGCGCTTCAAGGTCTTGCCCGAGGCGGTCATCGGAAATTCGAGCATCACCAGGTAATACTCCGGCATGTCGTACTTGGACAGGCCGGCGGAATCCAGATGTGCAAGCATTTCCTGCACGCCGGGTCCGGGCGCGGTCTTGGAAACGACCGCCAGGCAGACCCGCTCGCCCAGGCGCTCATCGGCAATCGGGAAGCAAACCGCCTTGGATACGCCCGGATGGCGGTGGGCCAGATCCTCGATGCGCGCCGGGTAGATATTGTGGCCGCCGCGAATGATGAGATCCTTCTTGCGGCCGACCACATGCAGGTTGCCGCGCTCGTCGAAGCGGCCCAGATCGCCGCTCATGAACCATCCGTGCGCATTGAATGAAGACTCGGTCGCGCGCTGGTTGCCGAAATACCCCAGCGTGAGCAGTGCGCCGCGTCCGCCGATCTCCCCGATCTCGCCCGGCGCGACCTCGACATCGGGATCGTCCTGGCGCCAGAGCCGGATCTCATAGCCGCTGCAGGCGCGGCCGCAGGTCGCGACGATGGTCCCGGCGGCGTCGCTGGGCAGGGTGTACTGGTGCGAGCCGTTCTCGGTCATGCCGTACACGTTCTGCGGCGTGACCCCGATCGCAAGAAAGCTCGCCGCCAGATCGCTGGGTATGGTCGAGCCGGCCATGTAGAACACCTTGACCCGGGCAAGCGCGTTCAAGCCGCGCCGGCGCATCTGCGCCAATGCGTCGATCGCATGGGTGGGGACTCCCATGACGTAGGTGGCGCCGGATTGGATCATCCAGTCGATGACATCCGAACCCTTGGGCAGATCGTTCAATACCATTTCGAAGCCGGCAACCAGCGCCTGCGCCAGGCCCACGGTGGCGATATGGTGGGATGTCGGGCTCAAGCTGAGCAGCACCGTATCGGCGTCGTGTTTCCAGTCGCGCACCATGGCGCGCCCATTGGCAAGCAGGGTGTTGTCAGAATGCATCACGCCCTTGGGCGTGCCGGTAGTGCCGGAAGTGAAAGCGAGGTAGGTGATCTTGTCCGGATTCAGATCGGGCGGCAGGCTCGGCGGCTGCTCGAGCCTCTGCGGCGGGAATGCATGGCCGCCGGACCCCGGCGCCGACTCCCCTCGCGCTGCGAGACGGTAGACACGGCGCATGCCCGCAAGCTGCGCCGCTTCGGCGAATATGTCGCGCCGTCCGGCATCGGCCCCGTACCCGGACTGCGCCAGCAGCGCCGCGCAATCAATACGCTCGAGCAGTTCGAGCACGTCGCCGGTGGTGTAGTTCTGGTGCATCGAAGGATTGCAGACATAGCCGTTGCGGGAGCACGCGAGCAGGGTGACGACCGACTCCGCCCTGCTTGGAATCCACATCGAAACCCGCTCGCCGCGCCTCACGCCGGCCAGGTGCAGATCCTCCGCCACGCTGTCCACCCACGCGAGCAGATCGCTCCAGGTGAGCCGGTGCACCGCGTCGCGCAGCGCAAACGCCGCGGGACGCGAACTCGCGTGGTCGCGCACGAGCGAATACAGCGTGTGCTGCTGCCACAGTCCCTCGAGGTAATACTGGCGCGCCGCCTGCGGGTCGTGCAGCGTAAGAATCGTGCTCACCGTATGCCCTCGCCCAACGGCCTAATGGCCGAATTTCTCCGCGTCCGGCTTGCGCCGCTCCCCAAACGCCTGCGACAACTCCTTCGATTCGTCGCTGTCCAGATAGCCGCGCAGCAGCAGGTCGTGCGCCATGCGCGACAGGCCCGCCACCCCGCCATGGCGCGCATTGAATGCCGCCTTGACCGACGCCAGCGCAAACGCGCCGCGTTCGGCGATTTCCAGCGCCATCGCGCGCGTGGCGGTTTTCAGCTCCGCATCGGGCACGACCTTGTTGATCAGACCCATCTGCAGGGCTTCGGCTGCGCTCATCTTCGGGTTGCGGTACCAGATTTCCTTGGCGCGCTTCTTGCCCACCAGGTCTTCCAGATACCAGGTGCCATAGCCCGCGTCGAAGCTGCCCATCATCGGCCCCACCTGGCGGAACACCGCGCTCTCCTTGGCGATGGTGAGGTCGCACACCATCTGCAGCACGTTGCCGCCGCCGACCGCGAAGCCATTGACCGACGCGATCACCGGTTTCTGCAGCCGGTCGATGCTCTCGTACATGTCGAGCGTCGGCAGCGTTCCGGCGTAGAGCGTGGTGTGCTCCATCCCCTCCTTGCGCCCGCCGATGCAGAAAAAGCGGTCGCCGGCGCCGGTGAGCACGATCACCCTGGTCCGGGTTTCGCGCCGGATGTCGTTGATGCAGTCGCGTATCTCGTGGCACATGCGCGGCGTGAACATGTTGCCGTCGTCCGGGCGGTTGAGCGTGATCGTTCCGACCGGACCGTCTTCTGCGTAAAGAATTTCCTGGTATTCCATGGTTCCCTCAGATGTCCGGTTGCTATTCGAACGGGTGCCTTATCACGATGGTTTCCTTGCGGTCCGGCCCGGTGGAGATCATATCCACCGGCACGCCGCAGATCTGTTCCAGCCGCGACAGGTAGGCACGCGCATTGGCCGGCAGCGCATCGAGCCGCTTCACCCCTACCGTGCTCTCCGACCAGCCCGGCATTTCCTCATAAATCGGCACGCAATCATTGGCGGCGTCGGCTCCCGCCGGGAAGATGTCCAGGGTCTTGCCGCCAGCGCGGTAGCCGACTCCCAGCTTGATTTTTTCCAGGCCGTCGAGCACGTCGAGCTTGGTGATGCACAGGCCCGACACGCCGTTGATCTGAATCGAGCGCTTGAGCACCGCGGCATCGAACCAGCCGCAGCGGCGCGGCCTGCCCGTGACCGAGCCGAATTCATTGCCGTTCTGGCGCAACCGCTCGCCCACGGCGTCCTCGAGTTCGGTCGGGAACGGTCCGCCGCCGACGCGGGTCGAATAGGCCTTGGCGATGCCCAGCACATAATGCAGCATTTGCGGGCCCACTCCGGAGCCGCCGGCCGCGGCGCCCGCCACGCAACTGCTCGAAGTGACGAACGGATAGGTGCCGTGGTCGATGTCGAGGAGCGAACCCTGCGCCCCCTCGAACAGCAGCTGTTTCCCCGCGGCCGCCGCGCGGTACAGCTCCGAGGACACGTCGGCCACCATCGGCGCCAGGCGCGGCGCAAGTCCCAGGGCATCGTCGTGCGTCCGCTGGAAATCCACAGGCTGCGCCTTGAGATAATGCTGCAGCACGAAATTGTGGAAATCGAGCACCTCGCGCAGCTTTTCGGCAAAACGCTGCGGATTGAACAGGTCCTGCAGGCGGATGGCGCGCCGCGCCACCTTGTCCTCGTACGCCGGCCCGATGCCGCGTCCCGTGGTGCCGATCTTGCCCGCGCCCTTGGCCGCTTCGCGCGCCTGGTCGATGGCCACGTGATACGGCAGAATCAGGGGACAGGCACCCGAGATGTGCAGCCGGCTGGCGACCGCGACGCCGGCCGATTCGAGCTCGTCGATTTCCTGCAGCAGCGCCGAAGGAGACAGCACCACACCGTTGCCGATGTAGCAGGCAACGCCTTCGCGCAGGATGCCCGAGGGAATCAGCCGCAGAATCGTCTTCCTGCCGTTGATCACCAGCGTATGGCCGGCGTTGTGCCCGCCCTGGAAACGCACCACGCCATCGGCATGGTCGGTGAGCCAGTCGACCACCTTGCCCTTGCCCTCGTCACCCCACTGGGTGCCGATCACTACTACGTTCTTTGCCATGCTCTACCCAAAAAAAGAGAACTACGGATGCCGCGGCATGATCGTGGAAAGACCCGGAAAAGACCGGTTCGTCCAACCGGTTCGATCCGCGCCAATCCGCAGCTTCATATTTTTCTGACCTGCCACTTGCCCTTCTGCTTCACGAGTTCGCGCTCGCAGCGCCCCTCGTCGGGTTCGTTCTCGTGCCCTGGCAGTTCCTGAATCACCACCTCGCCCGCGGCGCGCAAGCTTGCCATGGCAGCGTCCAAGGCAGGGTCGCTTATCCTGGGCGCGCGGATGCAACCTGGGGCTGGCTCGGCCGGCGCGAGGCGCGCCAGATCCAGCAGATACAGCGTGAAACCGGTCGCCGGCCGCGCGCGGCCGAATGCCTTGCCGACCCCGTCGTAGCGTCCGCCGAGGGCGATCGCATTGGACAGCCCGGCGCAGTAGACCGCAAAAGCGGCGCCGCTGTGATAGTGATAGCCGCGCAAGTCGGCCAGATCGATGCTGACGGGAATGTCTTCCGTTGCCGTCAGGCGGTCGAGCTCGGCGAGCGCGCGCGTGATCTCCGCGTGCTTCGGCAACTCGCGCCTGGCGCGCGCGATCACTTCGCGCCCGCCGTACAGTTCCGGCAGCAGCAGGATTGCGCCGCGTGTCGCCTTGTCCAGGCCCTTGGTCAAGGCCTGCAAAGCCGAAACATCCTTGGCCTGAAGGCCGGCGAACAAATCGGCCTCCAATCCGGCGCTGACGCCGCCGCGCTGCGCCAGCGCGCGGAATACCGCGACGTGGCCGATATCCAGGCGCACGTTTGACAGCCGGCACAGCTTCAGCGCCTGCGCCAGCAGCCGCTGTATTTCCAGGTCGCTTTCGATGCCGCCGTGACCGTAGATCTCGGCCCCGATCTGCAGCGGCTCGCGCGTCGAGGTCAGCCCGGCCGGAAGCGTGTGCAGTACCGGGCCGCAGTAACAAAGCCGGGTCACGCCCTCGCGGTTGAGCAGATGAGCGTCGATGCGCGCCACCTGCGGCGTGATGTCGGCCCGCAGGCCCATGGTGCGCCCGGAAAGCTGGTCCACCAGCTTGAACGTGCGCAGGTCCATGTCGTGGCCGGTGCCGGTCAGCAGCGACTCGAGGTACTCCAATAGCGGCGGCATGACCAGCTCGTAGCCATGGACGCGGAACAGCTCCAGCAGCCGCGCGCGCAACGATTCGATCCCGCGCGCCTCGGGCGGCAGGATGTCCTCGATGTATTCGGGCAGGACCCAGTTACGCATAGGAGCGCGCGAGCAGAGAGAAGCGGCGGATGAGCAGGAGCATCTTGCCCAGGCTGCCGGTTGCGGTCCTCATGCCTTTATTCTCACTTCGAAAAAAACAGCAGCAGCAAACCCGCGAGCATCGACGACAGGCCGAAGAATCGGATCTGCCCGTCGCTCAACTGGGTGATGCGGCGAAAAGTCTCGCGCCACTGCGTCGGAAACAGGAACGGCAGGATGCCCTCAATGACCAGCATCAGCGCGAACGCCATGAGGAAAGTGGTGGCCATCCCCGGCTCTCCCGTAAGCGCTACTTGCTGCCCTTGCCGGGGCCTTTGAGGTACTTGAAGAAATCCGAATTCGGCTCCAGCACCAGCACATCACTGCGGTTATTGAAGCTCGAGCGGTAGGCTTCGAGGCTGCGATAGAAGGCGTAAAACTCCGGGTTCTGGCCGAATGCCTGCGCGTACGCCGCCGCCGCCTTCGCGTCTCCCTCGCCCTTGACGCGCTGCGCGTCCTTGTAGGCGTTGGCGATGATCACCTCGCGCTCCTTGTCCGCCTCGGCGCGGATGCGCTCGGCCGCAGCCGAGCCTTCCGAGCGCAGCTGGTTGGCGACGCTCTTCCTCTCGGCATCCATGCGCTTGTACACCGACTCGCTCACTTCCTGCGGCAGGTCCACGCGCTTTAAGCGCACGTCGATGATTTCCACGCCGATCTTCTTCGCGTCCTGGTTGGCGCGTTCGCGCACGGTCTTCATGATTTCGTTGCGGTCCTCGGACACCACTTCGTGCACCGTGTGCTTGCCGAACTCCTCGCGCAGCGTCGCATTGACGGTCTGCGAAATGCGCGTTTGCGCCTGCGCTTCATCGCCGATGCTGATGTAGTACTGGCGCACGTCGGTAATCTGCCATTTGACGAAAGAATCGACCAGCAGATTTTTCTTTTCCGAGGTGATATAGCGCTCGGCGTCGGGCGTATCCAGCGTAAGGATGCGCGCGTCGAAGTAACGCACGTTCTGGATCAGCGGCCACTTGAAGTGCAGACCGGGCCCGGTGATGACTTCCTTCACCTCGCCCAGCTGGAACACGATCGCGCGCTCGCGCTGGTCCACCGTGAACAGCGACATGCTCGCCAGCAACATTACGGCAAGCGCGCCGGCGAGCGCGATTCCCAAGCGATTGTTCATCATGGCCGGCTCTCCCGCTCACGGCCGCGGAGCGCGTCGCGCGAGCGCGCGCCCGGGTCCGGATTCGGCGTCGGATCGATCAGCGTCTGCTTCGAAGAGGGTGGCGTCGTCTCGGGCAAGGCGCCCGCCGTCATCTGCATGATCTTGTCCAGCGGCAGGTACAGCAGGTTGCCGCCGCCCTTGGCGTCGATCAGGATCTTGCTGGTGCTGGAGAGTACGTGCTGCACCGTCTCGATATACATCCGGTCGCGCATCACCTGCGGTGCCTTGTTGTATTCGGCCAGCACCTGCTGGAAGCGGCTCGCCTCGCCTTCGGCATTGGCCAGCACGCGCTGGCGGTAGCCCTGCGCCTCTTCCTGCAGGCGCGACGCCGCGCCGCGCGCCTTGGGCACCACGTCGTTGAAGTACGCCTGGCCTTCGCTCTTCTGCCGCTCCAGGTCCTGCTTCGCCTTGACCGCGTCATCGAATGCGGCCTGCACCTGTTCCGGCGGCTGGGCGTTTTGCATGGTCACACGGCTGATGGCAATGCCGGTCTTGTAGCGATCGAGAATGTCCTGTATCTGCTTCTGCGCCGCGCTCGCCACCTGCTCGCGCCCCTCGTACAGCACGAAGTCCATCTTGCTCGAGCCGACCACCTCGCGAAACGCGGTCTCGGCCGCCTGCAATACGGTCTCATCCGCCTTCTTGTTGTTGAACAGGTAAGCGAGCGGGTCCTTCAGCGTGTATTGCACGGCGAACTGGATGTCGATGATGTTCTCGTCATCGGTGAGCATCAGCGATTCCTTCAGCACCTTGGTCTTGACGGTATTGCGGTAGCCGACCTCGACCGTGCGCACCTGGGACAGATTGACGATTTCGTGCGACTGGATCGGATAAGGCAGGCGCCAGCGCAGGCCCGGGCTGGTGAGATCGGTTTGCTTGCCGAAAGTGAACACCACGCCGCGCTGCTTTTCATCGACGGTATAAAAGCCGCTCGCCAGCCACACGACCAGCACCAGGACGGCGAGCATGCCCGCGCCGCCGCCGATCTGGCGCATGCTGGGGGGAGGCTTGCCCGAAGGGCTGTCGCCACCTCCTCTTTTGCCGAACATGCCGTTCAGCTTCTGATTGAAATTGCGCCACAGTTCTTCGAGGTCGGGCGGCCCCTGATTGCTGCCCCCGCCCTTCTTGCCCCACTGCGGGTCGTTAAGTGACATACGTATCCCTATGATGCTGCATGTTTTCCGGGCTGAATGCTGCGGACTTTTTCGAGGCTGCGACTTCAGCCAGGGCATCCCGGAGAAAATCGAGGCCGGCGCCAGTCTTCGCGCTCAAGCAAACGCGTTGGATTTTACCATACTCGTCGCGATCCAGCCCTGGCGGCACGCTGGTGAGGTCGATCTTGTTCCACACCAGCACCTGCGGTATCGCGTCCGCGCCAATTTCGGCGAGCACTTTGTTCACGGCCGCTATCTGCGGCTCGCGCACGCCGCTCGATGCATCGACTACGTGCAGCAGCAGATCGGCCTGGATGGTTTCCTCCAGGGTGGCGCGGAATGACGCTACCAGGCTGTGCGGGAGATCGCGGATAAAGCCCACCGTGTCCGATAACA
>Ga0097691_1001641_pt1 | contig 16060 bp, 17 predicted proteins | sample NGESurdeep072012_8_FD_72858 | JGI IMG/M metagenome (GOLD analysis project Ga0097691, IMG submission 72858) | Arctic peat soil microbial communities from Barrow, Alaska - NGEE Surface sample 210-1 deep-072012 | ecosystem: Environmental > Terrestrial > Soil > Wetlands > Peat ... | reverse complement strand
CCACGCGACACCGACCGCGGCGATGACGCGGGCGTCGACAGCGGTGTCGCTGCCGCTGGTGACCCGACCGTCGATGAGACCCCGCAGGCCACCGCATCGCCCTGGACCAGATTACGGATTCCCGGCCAGGTCCGATCCTTCGGCACCCGTAGACCTACCGACGAGCGTGGTGCGACGGATCCCTTGCGGGAGTGGGGGTCCCGCGATCAGGGGGGCAGGCCGTGGCCTGCCCGCGTCCCTGCCGCCAGGGGCCGCAGAGGCTCCGGGGTCAAGGGCGGCCGCAGGCCGTCGCGGCAGCGATGCGCAGCACCCTTGACGCTGGAGGGGGCGGCCCCGTAGGCAGCGCGACCCCCACTCCCGCAAGGGGAAACAGAGACCAGTGGAGAGTATGGGTCAGTTGTCCCACCCACGGATCAGTCACAAGAGCCGGAAATTGTCCTTGGTACGGACGGGCTCAGCAAGAACTACGGCGCCGTCAGGGCCCTCGACGAGCTCACGCTTGGGGAGGCCACCGCGTAGCCGGTGATCTCGCCCGAGTCGCGCTCGCTGTACCGCTCGCGGACCAATATTCCGTCGCGGTGCAGCCGGTCGAGGAACTCCGGAATCGTGGTCGCGCCGGCCGCGGCGGTGCGCACCTGTCGGCGCAGGGTGTTGCGCACCGGCTCGGCCTGCTCGCGGCGGGTGGCCTTCTGCTCCTCGGCGTAGGTCGGGCGCTTGGCCGCCGTTCGGTCGCTGGCGGCAGTGGTGGTTAGCCCGTACTTCGCCTCGACGAGCCGGCTCGCCTCGCCAGCCCGGTAGAAGTCGTTGAGGGGAAACACCCGCCGCCCGTCCTGGCGGGCCAGGGTCGCCACCGCGTGCACATGGTCATCGGCGTGCCGCACGGCCACCCAGCGCACCCCGAGGTCGTCCCCACGCGGCGCCGGGCATCGGCGGCGGCGCGCCGCCGCGGCGCGGGTGGACGCGGCGGCGGAGCAGTTGATAGGGGCCCCGCCCGACTTTGGCTACGGGCGCACGTCCTGGACGAGGCAGGGACCCGCGGGTCAAGGGCCGGGGCAGCCGGTCCGGCAGCGACCGCAGCGCCCTTGACGCGTGTGGGGCCGGGCCGTACCAGCGCCTCGCCGCCGACCCCCCATGACATGCCAGTCCCCACCCATAGGGAATCAGTGCAGATCGCTGTACTGCGGCGGCAGCCGCACGACAGACAGCCAGAAGTCCTCGATCCCGCGCACCGCCTCGAGGAACGGCTGGAACCCGACCGGCTTGGTGACGTAGGAGTTAGCGTGCAGGTGGTAGGAGCGCAAGATGTCCGCTTCCGCCGACGAGGTCGTGAGGACCACCACCGGGATCGTCTTGAGGTCGTCGTCCTCCTTCACCTCGGCGAGCACCTCCCGGCCGTCCTTCCTGGGCAGGTTAAGGTCGAGGACGATGAGATCGGGCCGCGGCGCATCGGTATAGCGGCCCTGCCTGCGTAGGAACTCCATCGCGACCTCGCCGTCCTCGGCGACGTGGAGTTGGTTGACAATGCGCCCCTCGCGCAGCGCCTCGACGGTCATGGCGACGTCGGAGGGGCTGTCCTCCACGAGGAGGATGTGGATCGGGCGACCCAGATCCGGATTCACGATCGTGGGCGCGGACCGGACGCTGCTCATGCGGTTGCCTTCTCTCGTGTGGGCAGGGTGAACCAGAACGTGCTGCCTACCCCGCCCGGACCGTCGTCGACGCCGATCTCGCCGCCGTGCCATTCCACGATCTTGTGACAGAGCGCGAGGCCGATCCCGGTGCCGGGGTAGTCCTCCCGGCCGTGCAGGCGCTTGAACATGCCGAAGACGCGCTGGCGGTGCTGCGGCGCGATGCCGATGCCGTTGTCGGTGACCGTGAACCGCCAGTAGTCGCCGTGGTGCCGGCAGGCGATGCGGACGTGCGGCCTGACATCGGGCGGGGTGAATTTCACCGAGTTCCCGATGAGGTTCTGGAACAGCTGCCGCAACTGACTCACGTTGGCCCGGACCTGCGGCAGGTCGCCCACCTCGACCTTGGCCGCGCGCTCGTCGAGCGTGGGCCGGAGTGCGGCGAGCACCGCCGCGAGCACCTTGTCGGTGTCCAGAACGTCGATCCGGCCCTCGACCCGGCCGATGCGTGAGAACGCGAGCAGATCATTGATGAGCGCCTGCATGCGTTCGCAGCCGTCGACGGCGAAGCCGATGAACCTGTCGGCGTCCTCGTCGAGCTGGCCCTGATAGCGGCGCGCGATCAGCGACACCGGGCCGGAGATCGCCCGCAGCGGCTCGGCAAGGTCGTGCGACGCGGCGTAGGCGAACTGCTGAAGGTCGTCGTTGGAGCGTTTCAGGTCGCGGTTGAGCTCCTCGAGTTCGGCGGCACGACGCCTCAGCTCCTCCTCGGCCGCCTTCTGCGCGCTGATATCGGTGTTGATCGACATGACGGCCTTGAGACTGCCGTCGCCGCGGAATTGCGGCATCCAATGGCTGGCCTCGACGATCCGGCGCCCCGCGCGGTCGTAGCTGATGAGCTCGCCTTCCCAGTGCCCGTCGCGCCGGAGCAGGCCCTCCAGCTCGTCGATGGGAGCCGGCAGCTCGGTGCGCAGCAGGTCGAGGCTGACCGTGCCCAGCGCCTCCTCTTTGCTCCAGCCAAAGGCTGTCTCAGCGCCCCGGTTCCAGTAGGTGATGTGCTTGTCGGCATCGCGGATGAAGATCGCGTCGCTGGCCAGGTCGAGCAGGGTCGCCTTCTCCCTGAGCTCGCCCTCGGCGGCACGACGCTGCGTGATGTCGACGAACGCGGCAATGCTGAACTGCACCTCGCTGTGCTCGTCGAGGACCGGCGTGCCCCACACCTCGAGCAGCCGCCGCCCGTCCTTGTGCTGCACCTCCATGTCGTCGACGTGCGCCGGCTCGCCAACCAACCCGCGCACCAGCGGCATCCGTTCCGACGGATACCGCTGCTCGGTGCCGGTGAGGTAGCAGGCGTAAGCCTCGGGCAAGTCCTCGGCGCGCGCGTCCGGCACCACGCCGCGACCGAGCAGCCGCCGGGCGACCTGGTTGACGTAGTAGGGGCGGCCGGCGGGGTCGGCGACAAAGACGCCGACCGGGATCGCCTCAAGGAACCCGAAGAGCAGGTGCTCGCTGTCGCGGGTTGCCGCCTCCGCCACAGACCTGCGCCGCACCTCCTCGTGCAGCTCGTGAGCGAGCGACTCCGCGTGGTGGCGACCGCGGTTGGCACGCTGGGCGACCCACGTCGTGAGCGCGAGCAGGGCGCCGGCGAGGACGGCGAGGAGCAGCGCCGCATGGGCCGCGTCCGCTATCGGAAGCACCCGGGAATCGCGCTGCCGACCGATGAAGGACTGCCAGATCAGGGCGGTCACGGCGAACGCGGCGACGCCGGTCGGTACGGCGATCCACTCGGAGATCTCTCCGACGGCGGTCACTGTCGTCGCGAGTGTCAGGATGAACAAGGTGGCGGCGAGGACGCACATGGCCAACGCCGTGGGTAGGGCCATCGACGCCCCCCAGCCGTAAGCGGAGGGCAGGCGGATCAGGTAACCGAACAGCGCAACCACGGCGACGCTGCCGACCAGCACGGACGCGCCGCCAAGCGCAGCCGCGCGCCACGGCGCCGCCATGGGCCGCCAGATGAGAAGGGCGACGCCGGTCACGGCAAGACACGCGGCCGTGTTCGCCGCCAATCGGCCGGGCGCCGTGCCAGACGGCACCAGGTAGTCGTGCACGAACAGCTGGTCAACGTGCAGGTCCCACCCCGTGCCGTATTCGAGCAGCGCGGTCGCGCCGATGGCGAGGTCAAGGGCGCCGGCGAGGCGTGTCCACCGGGTCGGGCCGGAGACGGCGACTGCCATGGCGATCCCGGTGACCGCCAGGGCGAGTGCGGTGTTGAACTTCATGGGGACGTAGTTGTCCCCGAACCGGAGCAGGGTCGTGAGCCGCAGCTGCCAGGCTGCCATCTCCAGGCAGCCGAACATCGCGACGAGCAGGCCACCGGCGACAGCCGCGCGGACCAGGGCCGGCGGCTGCCGCTGGCCGGGCCCGACCCGTCGCTCCTGCTGCTGGGGGAGGCGCTGCGCGGGAACGGGGATGTCTGGCCGCTGGTCGGCGACGCTCTCGCGCGGCGTCGTCGTGGCCCCACTCATTCCCCGCCGCCATTGATCGCCGCCGCGAGCGCCGCCGCGAGCTGGTCGTTGTCGGCGGGCTTATGCAGAAACGCGGAGACGTTGTGGCGGGCACGCACGAGCGGCTCGGTGGTCTGCGGGTCGCGCCCGGTGAGGACGACGACCGGCGTCGCGGCGAGCGCCGCCAAGTTGGCGTAGCGGTCCAGCACGGAGATCCCGTCGCCGCCCGGCAGCCCGATGTCCAGCAGCACCAGGTCGGGACGCTCCTGGCGAGCGACAGTTACCGCGCCGACACCGTCCTGCGCCTGCACGACGTCATATCCGAGATGGCGCAACCGTAAGCCGAGCCCCCGCCTCAGGTCGTCGTCGTCCTCGACGATCAGCACCTTGCCCATGCTCATTCCGCTTCCTCCATCTCAAGGGTCCGCCGAACCACCGGCAGGGTGAAAGAGATCGCCGCACCGTGGCAGAGCTGGCTCTCCGCCCACATCTCGCCGCCCTGACGCTGAACGAGGCCCCGGCTCACGAACAGGCCGAGTCCGAGCCCGTTGCGCGAGAACTCGTCGCTCTGTCGGGCCTGGAAGAACTGCTCGAAGATTTGGTCGAGGTCCGCGGGACGGATTCCGCACCCGGTGTCCCGCACGGTCACCCGCACGTCGTTGGCGCCCGGCTGCGCCTCCACCGTGACGCGCCCGTCCTGCGGCGTGAACTTCAGCGCGTTGTCTATGACGTTTGCGAGCACCTCGCGAACCCGGTGCGGATCCGCGATCACGTCCGGAAGGATCTCGGCGTGCAGAGCCAGGTCGATGCCGCGCTGGTCGGCCTGCGGCCGGTACGCCGCGACAGACTCGGCGAGCAGGCTGGCGAGTGCGACTACCTGGCACTCGACCGTGAGCGACCCTAGCTGCGCCAGGCCCACCTCCAGCAGATCGTTGATCATCACCCTGAGCTGGTCGACGTTGCGCCTGAGGACGGTGAGGAACTCCTGCTGCTCCGCGGACAGCGGGCCACCGATGCCGTCGAACAGCAACGACGCGAACTGGTGGACGACCGCCAGCGGCGATCGCAACTCGTGCGAGACGTGCGACAGAAACCGGTCCTTCGTCGCCAGCTGTTCGTCCCGGGCGCGGCGCAGTTCGTCGAGGACGTGCTGGCGGCTAATGGCATAGTTGACGGCGCGGGCCACCTCACCCCGCCGGTACTCCGACTTGACCAGGTAGTCCTGAGCTCCGCGACGCACGGCCTCCCCAGCGAGCCGTTCATCGTTTACGCCCGTGATCACGATCATGGCGGCGGGCGTCGCCGCCTCGCACACCGACAAGAACGTCTCTAGGCCGTCACTGTCGGGCAGACCGAGGTCGACGAGCACCGCGTCGTAGGTACTCTCGCGCAACCGCCCCAGTGCACCGGCCAACGTCAACTCATGGTCGATGCTGGCGTCGGCGAGAATGCTCTCGCGAAGCTGCACCTCAAGCAGAGCGGCGTCCGACGGGCTGTCCTCGATCAGCAACAGGCGGCGCGGGCCGTCCACGGCCTCGTGCTCGCTCCACATACCGTTGGCATCGACGTACGCCATCGCGGCTTGAGTGCATGCCCTGACCTCAGGACTGACGCTGGCCAAGTTCAGCCGCCGTCGCCGCCTCCTGCGGCGATCGGGACACGCTGGCGAATGTCACCGCGACGCCACCGGATGCGGGTCTGCTGCGAGCAGGCAGGCCTGCAGCGCCTCGTGGCGGTAGTGGGTAGGGCTCGGCCGGGTCGGCGACGGCAGGTAGTCGCTGGCCGCCGGGCGCGCCCAGCCCTGCGTCGTCGTGCTGAGACGCGCGCCCCAGCCCATCACAGCCGGGCTGGGGCGACCGGCTGTTCCCTGCCGACACGGCGTCGTTCGACCCGCCGACCGAGTTCGCCTCGACCGGGTGTGACGCCATGTGCATGATGGACGACGCTGCGTGTGCATGAATCCGGCAGCCTGGGCACGCCCGTTCCGACACTGCAGCCTGCGGACGGGTTGCTAGCTGACGAGAGGTGGTTGGGCGTATGCGGCGGGAATGGGAGCCCGAGGACCTGGTGGGGTCTTGGACGCTGGTCGAAGACGACTGGCGACTTATCGGCAACAAGACCGGGCCACCCGGCCTGGGCTTCGCTATCGCTAGGCGCTGAGAGCTCGTCCACGACGTCTAGGACGAGGGCCGCAGGTCCCGGAGTCAGGTCGTGGATGGGATTACTTTCCGCCATCCATCACGGGTGAGCGGGAGGTTCGATGCGTGTGCAGCGGGGGTGGTCGAGTCGTGGACGTTGCTCGGGGACGACCTGGTGCCGGTGGAGCCGGTCGAGCGGTTCTTGACCTACTTGGCCTTGATCGAGCGATCCCCGGACACGATCAAGGCGTATGCCCACGACCTGAAGGACTGGCTGACCCACCCTGGTCGGTCGGGAGCTGGACTGGCGAGCGGTGAGCTTGCAGGAGGTCGCTGGGTTCATCGCCTGCTTGCGGTTGCCGCCGGAGGCCCGCGCTGGCCGGATGTCGGTGTTGCCCTCGGTGGACCACCATTGCGTGTCGTCCAGCGTGAACCGCAAACTGGCCGCGGTCACCTCGTTCTACGAGTTCCACGCGCGCCACGGCGTGGAGGTCGCGCGGCTCCTGGTGAGCAAGCAGCCAGCCGGCCGGCGCCCGTCCGCGGCGACGACGTACAAGCCGTTCCCGCAGCACGCCACCACACGCAAGCCGCAGCGCCATCGGACGATCAAGCTCAAGGCGGCGCGGCGGCGGCCCGCGGCCCTCACGGCAGCTGAAGCTGAAGCGCAGACGATTCTCGATGCCTGCGAGCACCTGCGGGACCGGCTGTTGTTCGCGACGTTGCTCGACACCGGGTGCGGCCCGAAAGCTGGCCCGGGCCGCACCGGCCCCGAGGTCTCCCCCGGCCGACCGGCTCGCTGCGGGTCCCGCGCCGTCGGCACCGAGCGATCCCCGTTTGCGCAGGTCAGGCGTCGCCCGGTCGCCCTCCGACCGGAGCCGGCACCGGCCGCCGAACGCCGGCCCGCCTCCCGGCAGCGCAGCGTTGGGGCTGTTTTCGGGACCTCCGCGGCGCGGCGGCGGGTCACTCCAGGCCGGGATTATCTGACCCGCTATAAATCCAGTTCGGGGGTATTCAGCTGACCGGACTACTGCAGATCAGTGGCTCGCCAGGGACGCGCCGCTCGCGGGCGGTCCAGGCTCGGCGGGTTACCGCCGCCTCCGGGCGGCACTGGCTTGATCTTCTTGGACCGGGAGTCGACGACGAGGTCGCGGTAGCGGACGGGCGTGTGCCCGACGGCCAGCTGGAGGACGCGGTAGAACACCATGCCGCGGCTGCTTGATCGGCGGCGGTTGAAGCGGAAGGTGAACTCGTCCAGGTAGCTCTGCAGGTGGGCCTCGTCGACTGAGCCCTGGTGCGTGCCCAGCAGCCAGCGCTTGGCCAAGGAGGCGACGCGGTGCACTCCGGGCAGGAGCTCGCCCGGGTCCTCACCTCGGGCGCGGGCAGCTCGTTGGCTGCGCCGGTCACGGGTGTAGCCGAACCGTTCGATCCCGCTGTAGCCCTGCCAGCCGTCGGTGATGACGGTGCCGCCCGGCTCGACGTTCGCGGTGATGAACGGGTGCAGGCAGGCCGCCGAGGCATCCGCGATGATGCCCATCCGGACCCGGCCGTAGCCACGGGGCTCGTGGACCTCGACTGCCACTGCCACAAGGGATTTCTTGCCCTTGGCCCGGCCTCCGCTGAGTCCCGGTTCCTCGCCGCCGATGAAGGTCTCGTCCACCTCCACCCTGCCGGTCAGGCGGTCGCGTCCGGGGCGTACCAGGACCGACCGCAGGCGGTGCAGCATGGCCCAAGCGGTGGCGTAGGAGCCGATCTCCAGCGTCCGCTGCAGGCTCAACGCCGAGACGCCGTCCTTCTGCGAAGCGAACATCCAGCAAGCGGTGAACCACACCGTCAGCGGCGTCCGCCGCCGGTCGAACAGGGTGCCCGCGGTCACCGAGGTACGCGCCCCGCAGCCGGCGCACTTGTACCGGCCATCACCGACCGCCCACCCACCGGCGTGGTCGCAGCGAGGGCACACGAAGCCGTCCGGCCAGCGCAGCCACTCCAGGTAGTCCAGGCAGTCGGCGTCGGTCGCGAACCAGGATTGGAACTCCCCGGTCGACCTCGGGTAGTCGTGGCCGGCCCTCGGCTGCCGCACGTCCACGCCGCGATCATAGTCCGGTCAGCTGAATACCCCCGAATCCAGTTATGACACCTGGGACCGGGACACCCGGGGACACCCCGCGACCCCCGAAACCCGCCTCGGCGGGCGGCGGGGCGGCCGCGGGCGTCCCGGACGGCGGCTGGGGGCCCGAATCCGAGGGCGTCGAGGGGTCCGAGGCAGCGGGCGGTGGCCCGGCACAGCTCGGCGGGGCGCTCGCCCCGGCGGACGAGCTGGCCGGCCTGTGGGGGGCGGCCGCCAGGCTGGTCGAGGCGGCCAGGGCGGCCAACACCCGCACCGCCTACGCCAGCGACTGGGCCCGGTTCGCCGGCTGGTGCGCCGACCGGGAGCTGGCCACTATGCCGGCCGCCCTGGGCGCCTACCTGACCGCCGCGGCCACCGACCCGGCCGCCCCCGGCTACACCCCGGCCACGCTGGCCCGCTGGGTGGCCGCGGTGAACTTCGCCCACCGCCGGGCCGGGCACCCGGCGCCGGGGGCGCACCCGCACGTCGGGGAGCTGCTGGCCGGCATCCGGCGCGAGCACGGCCGGCCGCCGGCCCGCCGGGACGCCCTGGTCACCGCCGACCTGCGGGTCATCCTGGCCGCCCTGCCGATCACCGGCTGGCCGGCGGTGGTGGCCGCCCGCCGGGACGCCGCGATCCTCGTTTTGGGCTTCGCCGGCGCCTTCCGCCGCGGCGAGCTGGCCGCGCTCGACGTCGGCGACGTCCGGGCCCACCGCGGCGACGGGCTGCACGTCACGGTCCGGGCGGCCAAGAACGACCCCGGCAGGGAGGGGCAGGTCAAGGCGCTCCCCTACGGGGTCGAGGTGGCCACCTGCGGGCCGTGCGCCTGGGTCCGCTGGCGGGCGGTCGTCACCGCGGCCGCCGACGGCGGCCGGCTGGCGGTGATGCGCACCGTGCTGGCCGACGACCCCACCACCCACCTCTGCCGCTCCCCCGCCGCCGGTGAGGATGCCGACGGGGGCGAGCCGGCGTTCCGCGCCCTGCACAAGACCGGCCGGATCCGGCCCGGCCGGCTGTCCGGGCAGGCGGTGACCGCGATCGTGCAGCGCCGGGCGGCGACGGCCGGGTATGACCCGGCGCGCCTGGGCGGGCACTCGCTGCGCGCCGGGTTCGTCACCGCCGCCGTGCTCGCCGGCGCGGACGCGCACGCCATCATGCGCCAGACCGGGCACCGCACCTCGGCGATGATCGAGGTCTACACCCGTCACCACGCCCCGCTGGAGGCCAACGCGGTCACCCGGCTGGGATTGTGACTCCCCCCGCGCCCGCCGTCCCGGGCAACCGGGTGCCGGCCGGCTACCGGGCCGACTGGGCGCTGTTCACCGACTGATGCGACGCCACCGGCCGGCCGCGCTGCCCGCGTCGGTCCGCACCGTCGAGGCGTTCCTCGCCGGCTGCCCGGCCGCTCCGGCCACTGCCGCCCGCCGAGTGGCCGCTCTGCTCTGGCACTACCGCCACTCCCCCGCCGTCGGCGCGGCCGTGGACCCCCCGGGACGCCGGGACCTGCTGGGGCGGCCACCGGCGGCTCCGACCCGGCCGTTCCTCGACCCCGAGGTGCTGGCCGCCGCTGTGCGGGCGCTGCCGGTGTCCGGATGGACCGGCGGGTTTTTTGGCCGCCGGGACGCCGCCCTGCTCACCCTGGCCGCCACCCCGCTGAGCTGGACCGCGCTGGCGAAGCTGCGCAACGGTGACGTCACCGCCGCCGACGGGGTGCTGCACCTGCCTGGCGGGCACGAGGTGCCGGCCGCCGATGACCCGCGGCGCTGTCCGCCGTGTGTCTGGCTGCGCTGGCACCGGGCCCTGGCCCTGGCTGGCCGAGAGGTCTCCATCCGCCCGTTGCGGGCCGCCCTGGACCGCGCCAAGCAGTTGCCGAGTGCCAGTCCCCACCCATGCACGACCGCGGCCGGTTCGACCCCCGGTCACCTCGACGGCGCCGTGTTCGTCCCGATCGACCAGCACGGCTATCCCGACTTATACCGGGCCATGTCCGCTGGCTCGCTGGCCCGGCTCGCCGGCCGGCACCTCGGCGGGCGGCCGCCCGCCCGCCGGGTCGTCGCCCCGACCGTGCGACCAGACGAGCCGGCGCAACCACCCTCGGCCGCTCCTCCCCCGCCGTCGGTCCTGCCGAGCACCGAGACGCTGTGGGCCGCACACCGTAAGGCCGTGGGCCAGCGACGGGACGACCTGCGGCAGCTCGAGGCGCTCGACCGGCTTCTCGATGACCTCGAACGGCAAGCTGAGCACGCCATCGAGCGGGTAGCCGCATTGGCGGAGCCTGGCTAGGGGTTTCCCGACCACAGGCGGCTTCCTTCGTCGTGCCCCCGCAATCGCCTCAAAATGTCCAGCGACTCGTCACCCCTCTGCGGCGGGTGGCAGACGTCGCCCAGACACCGGGCTTCCTGCGAGTTGCTCCTGCTTAACTTTGCCTGTCAACGACGCTGTTCCAAGGCGAGGGTCGGCTGTTTGGGTCAGGGGACACCGGCATATTTGGCACGCGTCGTGGCCGTGAATTGAACGGGTGTCGGGGGGGCGCGAAGGACAGCGCTGACCCTGTCAGTCTGATCAGGCCCCACCGTGACGGGGCAGGTTCTAGCCATCGTCGCAACACCCGAGTTGGTGGGGAGTGACGATGGTGCATGGTCGGCCTGGCCCGGCGCCGCAGACGGCGAAGCGGGAGCAGTACGCAGTGTTGATAGCCGGGGGGTGTCCCCAGCGCGGGAGGCGTGCCGGGTGGTGGGATCAACGTCGGCATAGAGCTTGGCTGCCCAGGGTGACTACATTCGCGCGTTGTGCGCGAAGGATGTGGTTGCTTTGCGGGCTCTGGTGTTCGCCGCCCACCGGAAGTACACGCCGCTGTGCCCGGGACATTCGTTTGCGCGTCTGAGCGAGTTGGTGGGGTCGGCGGGAACTGTCCGGTCCGGTCGTTGCGACAGTCTTTGGTATGCGGTCCGACGGGCAGTGGGGGGATCCGGAGCTGTTGGCTGCCGTGGCCGGTGGGGACCTTGGCGCGTTGCGCGTGCTTTATGACCGCAACGCGCCGTGGCTTTCGGCTCGCCTGACCCGCCGGTGCAACAGCCCGGAGGCGGTGGCCGACGTGCTGCAGGACACGTTTATGGCGCTGTGGAAGGGCGCGGAACGCTGGCGGGGGGACGGGGAGGTCGCCGCGTGGCTGTGGGGTATCGCCGCCCGGCGGCTGGTGTCGCGTCTTCGGGGGCACCGTGAGGCGCTGGTGCTTCCGCTGGAGGAGGTGGCCGCCGCGCGGCCGGCGGAGCCCAGCGCTGAGGAGCGGGTGCTGCTGGGCGTGGAGTACGGCGACCTCGGCACTGCCCTGGTGAGGCTGTCGCCGGAGATGCGGGCCGTCGTACAGGCCACCGTGCTCGACGGGCTGACCACCCGGGAGGCCGCACGACTGCTCGGCATCCCGGCGAACACGGTGAAGACCCGGCTGCACCGGGCGAAGGCTCAGCTGCGACGGAGTCTGGCGGAGGAACCGGCATGAATAGCACCTGGCACGCCGGCGACGCGCTGCTGGCTCGGTACGTACGCGGCGATGCGGGACCGCTGTATGGCGCCTCGATCGAGCAGCACCTGACCCACTGCGCGCCGTGCCGCGCCCGCATCGCTACTCATGTCGAGGCCGCCCCGTTGGAGATGGTGTGGAGGAGCATCCGGGAGCAGGCCCAGGCGCCCCCGCCCGCCTTGGTCGAACGGGTGCTGAGGCGTGTCGGGGTGTCCGAGCCTGATGCGCTGCTGGTCGCCGTGGCCCCGTCGCTGCGGATGTCGTGGCTGTTCGGTCTGGCGGTCACGCTCGGCTTCGTTGGTCTGTCGGCGAAGTACGGGGGAGACCGCGGGCTGGCGTTCTTCCTCCTCGTTGCTCCGCTCGTGCCGGTGGCCGGCGTCGCCTTCGCCTACGGGCCGGAAGTCGATCCCGCCTACGAGGTTGGCGTGGCCGTTCCTTACTCGGCGAGTCGGCTGCTGCTGCTGCGCGTCGCCGCGGTGCTGGCGACTTCCCTGCCGCTGGTGCTTGCGGCAGCGTCGCTGCTGCCTGGTCTGTCCTGGACCGCGGTTTCCTGGCTGCTGCCGGCGCTGGCGTTCACGGCGGTGACCCTCGCTGCTTCCACCTGGATCCGCCCCACTTTCGCCGGGGCGGCCATCGGGGTGGCTTGGATCTGCGCCGTCGGGGTGGCCTCCGTCGGCGGGCAAGCCCCCGCCGTCCTCAGGCCGGCCCTGCTACCGGTCTATACGGCGGCCGGCGTGGCTGCAGCGCTCGTGCTCCGCGTCCGCATCCACCGACCCACCCTGCTCGGGAGCCCCTCATGACCGCTGCCCCGACCGTCGAGCTCACCGGCATCACCAAGCGGTACCGCGCCACCACCGCACTCGAGGCGCTGGACCTGTCCTTGCGGCCGGGGGTCACCGGCCTGCTGGGGCCCAACGGCGCCGGCAAGACCACTCTGCTGCGGATCGTCGCCACGGTGCTGGCCCCGGATGCCGGTAGCGTCCGGCTGCACGGCCGTTCTCCGGCCGGGTCGGTGGAGGCTCTCGCCGAAACGCGCCGTCACCTGGGTTACCTGCCGCAGGAGATGGGCTTCCCGCGCGGGTTCACCGCGTTCGGATTCGTCGACTACATGGCCGTACTGAAGGAGTGGGCGGCGCGCGCATCGCGGCATGAGGAGGTGCGCCGTGTTCTTGACCTCGTGGATTTGGGCGACGTCGCGGCGAAGCGCGTCCGCGCGCTGTCTGGCGGCCAGCGCCGCCGGGTGGCCCTGGCACAGGCCATGCTCGGCGACCCTGACCTGCTGCTCCTCGACGAGCCGACCACCGGTGTCGATCCCGAGCAGCGGGCGTCCCTGCGGCAGGTGCTCTCCCGCGCCGGGGAACGCTCCACGGTGGTGCTCTCGACACACCAGACCGAGGATGTCGCGGCGCTGTGCGACCGGGTCGTGGTGCTGGACCGGGGCCAAGTCCGATATGACGGCGCCGTGCTTGACCTGGTGGCCACCGCGACCGGCAGGGTGTGGCTGGCCGACGCCCCGGACCCGGCCGCCCGCGCCTCCTGGCGGACCGGAACCGGCAAGCACCGCAACGTCGGCGAGGCGGCCCCGCCGGGAGCCGAACCGACTGAACCCACCCTCGAAGACGCCTACCTGCTGCTGCTCGGCGACCGCGCCCGGACCACGGAGGTGGCGGCATGACCACCCTGGCCCAACGCCCGGCATCGCTTACCGGGGCAGCCACGCTGCGCACCCTCGCCGGCCTGGAGGCCCGCCGGTACGCCCTGCATCCGCTATTCCTCGTCGGTGTGGCCCTGCTGGCAGCTGTGACGATTGCCAACTCGGACAACCTCGACGCGGCGGCGGGGATCGAAACCCTGCTGCCCGCGTTCCTGCTGGGCCTGCTGGGCGTCTTCGTCGGACATCAACTGACCCGTTCGATAGCCCCGTCGACCGAAGCGGTTGAGGCGGCCCCGGCCGACGGGGTCACCCGGACCGGTGCCCTGTGCCTGGCCTGCCTCGTCCCCGGTGCTGTCGCCGTCGTCTGGGTCGCGTCGATGTACCTGGCCATGGCCGCGTCACGCATCCCTGACTCGGCTGCCATCAGTCCGGCCGGACGTGCCGGCAGGCTGGGCGCGGCAGTCGCCGCCGCTGTGGGCGGCCCGCTGTTCGGGGTGATGGTCGGACGCTGGACCCGGTTCCCGGGTGCCGGCCTGCTCGCCGCCGTCGTCCTGGTCGGATGGACCCTGCTCGGCACGTTCGGACTGCAGATGCCGGCGTCGCGACCCGGCACCCTGATCCACCTGAACCCACCCTTCACGAGCTGGGTGTCAGCCGACGGACCTCACCAGCCCCGCTGGGTCCCCGGCGGGTCACCCTGGTGGTACCTCGTCTACCTCATCCTGCTGTGCGGGCTGGCGGTGAGCGGGGCGCTGCTGCACGAAGCCCGGGGGGCGCAGCGGTCGCGGCTGCTCCGCCTGCTCCTTACCCTGGCCCTCCTCGCCGTCGCGAGCCTCGGGCTGGCCGCCGCCGCGGACCCGACCCGGATCCCGCTGTGACCCTGCGGGGCGTCGACCTTGCAGCGGTCCTGGGCGGGTCCGCCCTGGGCGCGACGATCCTCGCCGGCTGCGTCGCCTTCGCCACCGACGGGCCACCCTTGGGGTATGTCCGCCTGGCGCTGGTCGCGCTGGCCGCCGGAGCGGCATACGTCTTTGACGAGCCTGCCGCAGCGGCGGTGGACGCCGTACCCTGCACCCGGCGACGCCGCACGGCCGCCCGCGCCACGGCCGTCGTGGCGCCGTACTCGGTATGGGCCGGCGGCATCTCCGCGCTCGAGCTGCGCAATGCCGTGACCCCGGTCGGCTCGCTGCTCGTCGAGGGCGCCGGGGTGCTCGCCCTCGCCGTCGCGCTGGCCGCCGGCCTGCGCCTGGCCGGCCACACCCAACCCGGCGAAATCGTTGCTTCGGTCCTCGGCGCCGCTGTGCTGGCCGTGCTCATCTTCAACCCGCCGCCCCGGTCGATGCCGCTCTTCCCGGTCGGCGACGGGTGGGCCGCCAGCACCGCACTCTGGAGCTGCCTCACGGTCATAGCCGCGGCGCTGACCATTGCAGCGTCCCGCGACCCCTATCGGCGCTAAACCCGCGGGATCCCTGCGCAACCGCGCTCCAATTCCCCGACTGGCGTCTCCTGCTGGCGGAGATCCCTCAAATCGCCCTGCCCCCTGGTCTCCTCGTCGCCTACGCTAATCAATGATGAGTACCGCTGACGTCCCCGAGTGCCATGAGCTGATTGTTGGACCGGACGGAAGCATCCCGGCCGACCAGATCGCCCGGCTTGGGCTGCGCCCCGGCGCCCACCTGCGGGTGGTCGATGAGCCGTCCCGGGAGCATCGGACGCGGTTCGGCGGCTCCCTCCCAGATCTGCCCGACCTGAGCTGGGAGGACTTTGAGCGGGGAAGTGCGCTGGCTCGAGGCGACCTGCGCCTGTCGTGAGGGTCGTTGCCGACTCGCACGCTGCCCTCTGGTACGCCAACAGCTCACAACGGCTGTCGGGGCCGGCCCGCCGTGCGCTGGCCAATGCCGAGGATGGGCTGGGTGGGATCGTCGTCTCGGTCGCCACCCTGATCGACCTCTGGTACGTGACGCAGACAACGCAGGGGGTCTCCGCCGGCGACCTAGGTCGGCTGCGGGTGGGGATGCTGTCCTCCCCCGCTGTCGAGTTGTACCCGGTCGACGTGGCTGTCTCAGACGCCTACATCGGCATCGACCGAGGTCTGATCAGTGATCCGTGGGACCGGCTCATCGTCGCCACGGCACTTGCCCTCGAAGTCCCTCTGGTTACCCGGGACGGAGCTATTCGAGCCTCCGGGCTGGTCGAGACCCTCTGGTAGAGCCGTACTCCCGCCAACTAGACCCGGACCAGGCCCCGCCGCCGGTGCCCACACCGGCGCTGCCGGCCCGGGCGTGCCACCCCCGCGGCAAACCGCCGGCCGACCCCGGTGACCCCTTGCGCCGGGCGCCGGTCACCGATCCATCGCGAGCCGGTGCGGCACCCCGCCCCAGCGCATCGTCACTGAGCATCCAGGGAAAGGGCCGAGTCCAATCAGCCTCGCCGTGGTCATCACCAAGCCCGGTCTCGCCACCGTGCGGCTCGGGCCGTTCGCCGGCGACGTCTGGGCCGAGCGCGCGGC
>Ga0097691_1001640_pt1 | contig 16076 bp, 9 predicted proteins | sample NGESurdeep072012_8_FD_72858 | JGI IMG/M metagenome (GOLD analysis project Ga0097691, IMG submission 72858) | Arctic peat soil microbial communities from Barrow, Alaska - NGEE Surface sample 210-1 deep-072012 | ecosystem: Environmental > Terrestrial > Soil > Wetlands > Peat ... | reverse complement strand
TATTAAGAGGATTGAGAGGCGAGTTGTTAGGCCCGCTTGAGAGGCCGGAGTTAACGAGCCAGTTCGGATTGGCTATCCCTGCGCTGAAGGAGTTATTCAGGTTGCTTTCGGGATTGCGGAGAAACGAAAACTGAAAGCCGAACTGCCAGGTGTGTTTGCCGTGACTCCAGGAGAGATCGTCGGTGAAATTGTGCACCGGGCGCTGAAAAGAGGAAGAACGCGTTATGCCCTGGTCGAAGGCCCAAAGCTCGTTCCAAGTTTGATTGGAGTTGCCAATACTACCCTGACTCTGGCGAACGAAGCCGTAGTGAAAATTGTTAATGAGGGTGGGGGACAGGACCGCGGAATAACCGGCGATCAGGCCCTTGTTGAAATTCACGTCGGTAGATTCCGGGGCACGACCCGGGAGGAATGGCGCGCCTGCGTAACTTTGGTTGGCGAGGGCGCCGGAAACCGAGAGGCGATGCCTGCCATCGGCAGTGATGTTGTAGTCGAGTTTGGCGATGTACCAGTTCTTACTGGTTTTTGTGGGAGCGTGGAAACCGTAGCCCGCAGTGTTGAGCGTATCCCCCAATTGCGGTTGGTTCGGAAGCGGATAAAGACTCATGTATTGCAGGACGGCAGGATCCGGGCCATGGGCTGAGCCGGTAGGGGTGGTGACGTCCATGGCAGTGATTGTTGTAGGCGCAAGCGCAGTGCCTACCAAAGGAGCAATCGCGAAATCGCCAGCCGGGGCCGTGTAAGAAGCGCCGCTTATGCCCTGGACGGTATTACCGGGACAGTTGGAACCTGCGGCACAGAGATATTGAATTACGCCATCACGCATGGCGGCCGTCGGCACGATGCGCGTATCGCTGACCGCTTCGGCGTCACGATAGCCTTCGAAATTCATAAAGAGGAAGAGACGATTCTTGAGGATGGGGCCGCCAAGGGAGGCGCCAAAGATGTTGCGGTTCAGTTGCGGCGGACGATTCCGATCGCCACTCTGCAGCTGAGCATTCTTCACGAAATAGTCGTTGGCGCTGACAAAAGCGTTGCGGTTGTATTCGTACGCCGAGCCGTGGAAATTGTTGGTGCCGCTCTTGGTGACCAGAGCCACTTGTGCGGCGGAAGAGGCGCCTTGGTCGGCGCCGTAATTCGTGGTGGTTACGCGGAACTCCTGAACCGAATCGAGAGTGACGGGAAGAACGGAAGTGAAGGAGTGAGAGCCTTTGTCGTTGGCGGGGATGCCATCCACGGTGACATTGCTCTGATCGCTGCGGGCGCCGTTGACCGCGCCGCTGCGCGTATCGCGGCCGCTGTCAATGTCCGGACTGTTTCCGGTATAAGTAACGCCCGCCTGAAGGCTGAGCAGATCCGGCACGTTGCGGCTTTCGAGAGGCAACTGCTTGACCTGCTTTTCGTCGAAGGCATTGCCGAGGGATGCGTCGGTGGTGTTAATTTTTTCCACCTGAGCGGAGACCTCGATCTGGCTGCTAACCGAGCCCACCTGGAGTCTCACGTTGAGCGAACTGGCAACGTTCACGAGAAGTTGAAGGCTTGTCCGTTCGTACCTCGCGAAGCCCTCTTTTTCCGCGGTGAGTGTATAGGTACCTGGAGGAAGAGCCAGGAATTCATACTCTCCTGAACTATTGGACTGGGTTGCGCGCTTCAAACCCTGTCCGGTATTCGTCAGTGACATCCGGGCGCCGACGACCGCAGCGCCGCTCGTGTCGAGGACCACTCCCCGCACGGAGGTGGTTCCAGTCTGTGCAAAGAGCCCGGCAGCGAGCAAAAGGGTACCGAGACATGCCAAAACACTCTCGAGCTTATGAAAACGGGTCATGGTTCCTCCTCATGTACGACAACACTCTGAACCGGAATTTCCTTCTTGAGTTCGGAAACGGCAGCGATCAGATCCCAAACTGCCTCCTCCGAATTCGTCGTGGTCAGTCGAACCATCACGACCAACAGAAACATTCGGAGTATTCAACCCCTGCACCGGCAGACCCGATTTGTCCCAGCGAACCCTCCGCTGTACCCCGAATCCCCCTCAGGCTGGCTCGGCATAGAGCCAACGAGCCTGGGGTTTCCGCTTGCGGTGGTGAACAAAATCACAGCGGCATTGATACACCCCCCAATCTTCGGTTGTCAACAACAAAATAGAATCGATTATATATTCTGATATCGATAAGCACGAAAAAAGTATTTGAGGCTGGAGAGTGTCAGAAACAATCAGAATATCGATACCATGTACAAGATTTTTTCATGACTGGAAGTGGAATTTGGGGGAAGGCGAGGTGCCGTGCGATGGGGCTCAGCGACGTGGAGGACCTGACCATTTCACTTCTCCGCGAACAGAATCTCCTGCTCTTGTACCTTAAGCGTTGACGGCGATTTCATAACTACTAATGTCGTGTCCGAGAATTAAGTAGACACTCAAACGCGTCGAAATTGTTGAAGACATATGGGTTGCCCGTGACCAATTAATTAGCGGACACGACCACTAGATTCTCAGGCAGTGATCTGTCTTGATTTAGCGGTAGTTTACTGCGAGGGGCTCAATTTCTAGAGGGCTTACAGGTCAGGATTATTTGCACGATAGAATCGATTCATTTATGAAGATTCGAATCCGCTATCCTGATAATCTAGCCGGGGAACGACACTCGAATCCCCATTTTGACCAAAGGATGAAATTCGGCGGGTGTGTGAATCTGCATCCGGCATATACTCGACCGGTGGATGCGCTTGGGGCTGTACGGCTCAAGTGCAACGACATAAGGCTTGCGATTAGAGCGCATCGTAAGGAGTTGCGAGACAAAGGGAAGTAGCGATACGGGCGCTTGACACGGTAGACGTCTGGCGTTGGGGTCTTCAGATGTACTGCATCCTCGAATCACTCAGTGTTCTTACGCAAGATCTGGGCCACCGGAGTCCAATGGCAGCTTCATGATGGCCACAGCTGTCCACAGTTGTACAAAGCGAATGAACGCACAAACACATGTAGGTTTCGAGCTTAGGCGATCTTAGGGTCGCGGGTTGCGCCAACCTTCGACATCTGCAGCGAACTGATCGAGTTGAATGCTGAATAGGGAGCAGAATGGAAAATTCAAACGTTAACGAAGACTCTGGCATGAAAGTCGATCCAATCGGCGATTCATCGAGCCCGGCACCACAGCCCCCGGTGGATGAAAGATTACAGAAGGCACTCGATAAAGCTCTGTACGCCGGTGGACGGCCAGCGGCACAAAAGATCAGGAATTTCTTGAATGGAACTTGGTTGGGCGAACCGTTGCATGTCGTCCTCAAGGATGTTCCCGCCGGCGCCTGGACCGTCGCGATGGTGTTTGATCTCCTGGACATAGCACTAGACCGGTCTGAGTTTGCGGTGGCCGCCGACACATCAATCGCAATTGGGATTGCCGGCGCTGCGGGTGCTGCCGCAGCCGGTATTACGGATTGGTCAGATGTTGATCCTCCAGCGCGTCGCCTGGGATTAGGGCACGGCCTGCTGAACCTTGGTAGCACCGCACTATTTGTAACGTCCCTTCTTTTGCGAAGAAACAAGTCCCGCAGGAGCGGCCGCATCGTCGGCGCTCTCGGATATGCGGTTATGGCTTATGCGTCGCACCTGGGCGGCAAAATGGTGTACGAACATCGAGTAGGCGTCGATCGCACAGATGGCCAAGTCTTCCCCGATGAGTTTGTCGCCATCTTACCTGAATCGACATTGGCCGACGGCAAACCTACCCAAGCGATGTATCAAGGCCTGCCTGTTCTGCTCGTTCGTCGCGGAGACCGTGTCTTCGCCATGGCTGACACGTGCTCCCACTTTGGCGGGCCGCTTTCCGAAGGTAAACTTGTAGGAGATAGCATCGTGTGCCCATATCATTCTTCCCGCTTTGCGTTGGAGGATGGTCGTGTAATGGATGGCCCCGCGGTTCATCCACAGCCCTGCCTTGAAGTTCGCGCACGCAATGGACAAATAGAAGTGCGCAAGGCTTCTGTTCCGGTTGCGCCATCCACGTAAGCTCCAGGCTTGTGAATACCCAAAATAGCACCGGAGTCGGATCTGCTACCTGTTTGTCCCACCTGCTAATTCTCCGCTACTGGGCAGTCAAGTAGAGTTTCGTTTTAACTTCCAGCTCCGGGAAGAATCTGAAGGATCTGAACCTGCGGAGAGCTGCGGACGGCAGCGAGCTTCACGCAGTGGTTGCAGCCGATTGCCTCGCTCCCAAGAGGTTTCTGGCGCGAAAAGACAGGCAGGACAACATGCACCATGGATACCACGGCCATCAGTTGAAGGGTGGGAGGAGGGGTCGTGCGAGCAGCCGTCCCACTTCCAGGAACATGCTCTAATCATCGTCCGGATCCAGGGGCGGACGCTTGTCATTCAGGAAGAAGTCGGGGCCGAATGGCGCATTGATCGTACTAATCGATCAACATAAATTTGTAGATGTCTTCATTCCAGAGAAAAAGGGTGGCGTCGTGCCCATTGCCATCCGGCCCTGGAGGTGCGCTCGTTGAAAGATTGTGCGACGGGATGCCAGAATTGCAATTCAAACCAATCGGAATGCTCGTATTAAGCTTCTCTTCCGCATCATTGTTGGCCTCGGTAAAGCCGAGCACTTGCCAAACAGCAGAGTATATCCCCCGCCGGTAATACCAATCATCGACACTGACGAAGCCATAGATGCTGCGAATATCAGTAGCCTTGGGACTTGTTAAATAGGTGGCTGCGACCTCGGCCCCATTCACAAGTGTGGCCGTTGGTGGGGCCGACAAATTAATCGCTCGCGCGACCACCTGCTTATAGGCCGTAAAGGTCGACATGCTTCCGCCCTGAGAAAACCCGGCAAGGACAATATTTTGCCAAAGCTCCTACGAAGTCTACGAACCGATCCCAGAGAGGCGGACAAGGCGAATTCCCTTTTCAGTTTGGGCGGGTGCGGCTGCAGCCCGCATGGAAGGCGCTCGTGTGTTCCCCCTGACAAACTCGGGCGGAACAGGAAGATCCTAGCTCAGCAAGGCTCTCGTGGCTACCTCACCGAGGCGATCATCGCATCGGCAAAATCTGCAGGAAATGAACCCGGGCTACGAAGTAAAATGCGTTCGAGGAGGAACCGGTATGGCCAGCTTACCCGGCCCGGAAAGTCGAGATGTCCAGGAAATGATTCGTCATCTCAAGTGGTCACACGCCGAAAAACAAATCGCTCGCAAAGCTTTTGAGCTACTCTGGATCGGGAATTTCGAAATGTCATCCGGAGGGCAAAGGACATGGCCGGCAACATCGAACAACCGACCGATCTCTGGGACTTGGAGCACTATCTGACCGAGAGCCGCAAGAGGATCGATCGCACATACGACTATCGATACTCGGTTCTGACTGATGTCTTTGGGAGTCTGATCCGAGAGGGCCGCCTGAGTGAGAGGGAACTGCATTCGTCTATCTGGTCGGCGGCGCGTCTCAGTGCGCCGAATCGACGATTTGAAGGGAGGTCGCGATTGTGATGACCTCTCCAGACTCTGGCCTAGTTCGCCGCTTTGCTTTATGCGTTTTCGCGCTAGCGCTGTCTACCGCCAGTGTGGGAGCCCAGACAACCCCAGCCCCGGCTCCTACTCTGGAGGAAGAGCTCAGCGTGGAAATCGCTCGGTTTGTAGAAGCCGATCGGGCTGCGCCGCCCGCAGATTGTCAGGTGCTTTTCGTCGGCTCATCGAGCATCGTCAAATGGAGGGAGAATCTCGCCGCTGACATGGCGCCGATGCCGGTGATCAACCGTGGGTTCGGCGGCTCGCACATCGAGTATGTGAACCGCTGGTTCGACCAGATCGTCGCACCCTATCGGCCTCGCGCCATCGTCTTTTACGCGGGTGAGAACGACATTGACGCGGGAAAATCGGTGGACAGAGTCGTGGCCGATTTTGACGAATTCATGACGCGTAAGACGCAGGCGTTGGGCAAGACACCGGTCTATTTCATCTCTCTCAAGCCTTCAAAGTTGCGCTTTGCGCAATTTCCTCTTCAAAGCCAGGTCAACGATGCGATACGCGCCCGCGCTGGCAAACGCTCGGATCTGCACTACATCGACGTGGTCTCGCCGATGCTCGAGAATGGCAAACCGAAAGATCTCTTTGGCCCTGACGATCTGCACATGACCGCAGCGGGCTACGTGATCTGGACCCGGGCTGTGCGGGCGGCGCTGCTGCCCAACACCGAAGCCGAGGCGCGCAGCTGCCGTCTTACAGTCGCCCAGCCTTCCGCCGTGAAACCAACGTCTCGCCAGTAGGATGTAATCTGGAACCAGAAGCAGCAGTCATGAGCTACCCCGATGACAGGTCAATGAGTGAAATCATCCTTGAAGCCCGCCCTTTGCTAGGGTCGACAACTCCAGTTGTTCCCGAGATGCCGTGCCAGCACCGGCTTCTGCTATCCTTACCAACCAGAGAAAATGCGGCCCCAATCGATCTCCTCTTTATCGCCAGTGAGCGAACCTGCTCTGCTTACCGCTATCTCTCTCACCAGTTTCTCTGCGCTGCTGCTTGAGTTAGCGCTGACCCGGCTGTTTTCCGTGGTGCTTTTCTATCATTTCGCGTTCTTGGCGATTTCGGTCGCGCTGCTGGGTCTCGGTGCTGGTGGCGTATTTGCCTATCTCTGGCGAAACTGGCTGGCTGACTTCGAGACACGTCGGCTGGCGGCGACTCTATCGAGTGGCAACGCGGTCGCCATCGTCTTTACCCTGTTGGTGGTGCTGCACGTTCCAGTTTCCCTGGATCTGTCGCGCGGCAATTTGTTTCATCTGGCCGAGATCTATATGACCTCGGCAGTTCCTTTCTTTTTCACTGGTCTTATTTTCTCGGTCGTCTTCGCGCGCGAGGCACGGCAGGTGACGCGCCTTTACGGCGCCGATTTGCTCGGCGGAGCGCTGGCCTGCCTGGCTGTGGTTCCGTTGCTGAACTGGCTCGGCGGGCCCAATGCATTGTTGTTCGCAGCGTTTACCTCGGGCATTGCGGCCATGGTGTGGAAGCGAAAACACTCGAAGTGGGGATGGTTTCGCACTGGGTTCGACTTGCAAAGCCTTGTGCCAACTATGTGTTTCGTGCTCATCGCTTTCAACCACTCGGGGCGCTGGTTCGATGTCATTTATGCCAAGGGCATGTTCCGCGACCGCTCGTGGGTCGAATTCGCCAAGTGGAACGCCATCTCGCGGGTAGAAGTGGACAAGCAAGGCAACGCCAAGGCCATCGTCATCGATGCCGACGCGTCCACGTCCGTCATGAATACCGACCCGCATTCCTGGGGACCGGAGTGGGAAAAAGATCTGATGTCCGAACCGCCGGCGCTCGCCAACGTGCTGCGGCCCCACGGCGACTACGCCATCATCGGTCCGGGCGGCGGCGTGGATGTGCTGCGAGCGGTAGCCAACGGTAGTCCGAATGTGACGGGGATCGAAATCAATCCCATCATTGCCGACACGGTCATGCGGGGGCGCTATGCCGATTACTCGTATCACTTGTACCAGCAGCCTGAAGTTCACATTCATGTCACCGATGGCAGATCTTTTGTTCGAAATTCGCGGCAGCAATATGACGTCATACAGATGACACTGGTCGACACCTGGGCCTCGACCGCGGCCGGCGCGTTTGCGCTCAGCGAGAACAGCCTCTACACGGTCGAGGCCTTCCGCGAGTACTTCGAGCACCTCAAGCCCAATGGCATGATCGCCATCACGCGCTGGGAGTTCCGCCAGCCACGCGAGGCGCTGCGAGTCGTCTCCGTCGCCATGGAGGCGCTGCATCAGCTCGGTGTACAGAACCCCGCCCAAAACTTCATCGTCGTTGCCGGCGATCACCTCGATGAAGACGGCATCCCGGTGGTGGTCCTGGCGAAGAAATCCGCCTTCACCGGAATAGAAGAAGATGCGGTCGCACGACACATGGAGCTGAATGAAGATCTCGATCCCCTCTATCTTCCCTCCGACCCCGGCAAGAATCCGTTTTCAGCACTCATCGCGAGCAACGACCCCTGGGCCTTCGCCCACAACTACGCGTATAACGTGTCCCCCGTCAGCGACAACGCGCCCTTCTTTTTCTTCACGCTCAAGACCGGACAGATCTTGAACGAAGAGAGCCTGCAGCAGGGTATCGATTGGAAAGTCAACCTGGGCGTGGTCGTTCTCGGCATGGTTCTGCTGATTTCTCTCGCCGCTGTGCTGGCCTTTCTGATTCTTCCGATGCTCTTCGCCAGCGGCAGGTCGGTTGGCTCCCGGTCCTGGCTTTCGCTGCTGTACTTCGTGGCGGTCGGGTTGGGTTACATTCTGGTGGAGATCGCCTTTATCCAGAGGTTCGTGCTATTCCTCGGGCACCCGACCTACGCGCTGACCGTGGTCATCTTTCTGCTGTTGCTTTCGAGCGGCGGCGGCAGCCTGCTTTCCCGGCGCTGGCTGCCACTGCCCGCGCGAGTGTGGGTACCTTTGCTCTTGCTGGTGGGAGCAATCTGCGCCTATGTTCTGGTGCTGCCGGCCTTGCTGAATGCCCTGGTAGGGCTGCCCTTCGTCGTGAAGTTGCTGGTCAGCGGATTGATCCTGATTCCCCTGGGCTTGGCCATGGGCATGCCGTTTCCGACCGGGTTGCGTGCGCTTGCTAGTGCGCCCGGGGCAGAGAACGGCAGCGGGACTTCCGGAAATGCCGTGGAGTGGGCTTGGGCGATGAACGCCGCCTCCAGCGTGTTGGGTTCGGTGCTCGCCATCGTGATCGCGATTCACTGGGGGCTGAACATCACGTTGGCGTGCGGTGCTGGCGCCTACCTTGCAGCGGTGATGCTGTCGCCAGTGTTAAAGCCGACGCGAGTCACGCTTACGGCACAATGGGGAGAACTAGAGACGAAGGCCGAGATTGGTCGTGGTAGATGACGTTGGTGGCTTTGATCATGTGCGTTCCACGCGCCTGATCCTCACCGGTATTCAAGTTTCGATCAAATCGCGGGAAGTTGCTGCTGGAAACCTCGAGCCTCAGTTTGTGCCCTGGCAGGAAAACATTGCTCGTCGCCCAAAGATCTACGCGAATGTGATAGATCTCCCCGGGAATTCCAAGTTCCGGTTTCTCCTGCGAATTGCGGTAGCGCAAGCGCAGAATACCTTCCGTCAAATTCTGAGCAAATCCGTTCGGCCAGACGTCAACCACTTTTCCGGTAAAGTCCGTGTCGACCGCAGAGCTGCTGACATACAGGTCGACGGAAATTGGACCTGTAACTTCGGTGTTCTGTGTAAATGCCGGCGGAGAGAATACGAGCACGTCGCCTCGCGCTTCCGCAGGCCGCTGGTCCTGCGGGCCGACCCCTGTCGGCAGCGGTTGGCAACAAAGGGGCCCCCCAATGGTGGGGACTGCGTCGTTCGGATCGTACACGTACTGGTCGAGTTTTTCCTCGGCAGGCGCGGCTGTACTCAGCGTGCCGCCTCCTGCAAGACCATTCGCTGGCTTTGTCGAACGCAGGTAGTACCGCGTTGCCTTGGCGCGCTCCAGCGGCCAGTCATTTTCTTCCCGCCAGTCGTTCTTGCCCATGACGAAGATTTTTACGGGTTTCTCACGGTCTAGCCCATTCACTGTTCCCTTCAAGAGAGTGTCATACCAGCGTAGTGTCACTGCTTCCACATCGAAGGGCAACTTATCTCCAAAATCGACAGCGCCAATTTTCCCTACGGCCGTTCCACCGGCATGCCCTCCAACGTAGATCATCAGCCGCTGACCGCGCCGCGCTGCCTCCGTGCCTGCCTCGTTCTTAAGGCGCGCATAATTCCTTAACGTCCCGCCCAGGAAAATGTCATACCATGCGCCCATGCTGAATACCGGAACTTGAATCTGCGCGTAGTGATCTTCGATCGACCACTGCTTCCAATAATCGTCATAGTTGGGGTGCGCGAGCCAGTCGGTGAAATATGGCGCCAGTCGTGTAGCCGAGGGTGTTTCGAGCACGGGATACGACGACAGAGGAAGCGTTTGTGTCCAACCAACCGCGTCACCGCCCGACTCTACGCGGCGATTGAAGGTGTTTTCCGCCAGTCCCATCGTCCACGACTCGCTAAACCATTGCTCAAACGCACCGCCCTGATAGGTCCAGCCGTCGTGATAGTTGGACGCCGTATCGCTGGGGCAAATGCCCGCCAGATGAGGCGGCTTGGCAATTGCCGCCAGATACTGCGTCGCACCGACGTAGGAACCTCCGAACATCCCGACCTTACCGTTCGAATACGGAAGCGCGGCTGCCCACTCAACCGTGTCATAGCCGTCCTGGGATTCGTACTTGAACGGATACCAATCACCCTCCGAGGCGTATCTTCCTCGGACATCCTGCTTCAAACTCGTTGGGCGAGACCCCGGAACGCGACGTGGCGGGGCTCATGGATTTCATCGAGACGAACGAATACTTCGGGAGCTGGCAAGAAGGCCCTCCCGAGGCGGTGGCCAAGCATTTGGACGATCTCCACGCGGCATTTCCGGGCAAACCGGTGGTGATTTCAGAGTACGGATATTGCGCCTGCACCGAAGACCGTCCCGAAGGCGACGGGCACCGGATTGACATCCTTCGATCCCACGATGCGGTCATCCGCTCCAGGGACTTCATCGGTGGCGCCATTTTCTTCTGCTACAACGACTACCGGACTCATGTGGGCGATCGCGGCGTCGGGGCACTGAAGCAGCGTGTTCATGGGGTCGTGGATATCTATGGTCGCCCGAAACCCTCCTACGAAGTCTTGCGGCTGGAATCGGGTCCGATTGAATCGTTGTCCGTTGAAAACCAGCTAAACGTTTTTCATCTCCTCGTTCGAACACGGCGCGATATGCCGATGTACACTCTCCGCGGATACAGGTTGCGCGGTGTCCTTTACGGTGAAGGTGATATCCCTGTAGAGCAACAGGAAGCAGAACTTCCGGAGACCGCCCCCGGTGGCGAGGTCAAGATTGAAATCAAGTTTGGCGAGTCGGGCGTGCCACTTCGAGTAAGATTTGACGTGTTTCGACCGTGTCGCTTTTCGGTGTTTTCTTTGGAGTGGGAACCGTAATGCGGAGAAGCATACCGGTCCCCATTGGGCGAGAAACGAGCTGGACGATTGGGTCGCGTTTCCTGCTCACTCACCTACCTGGCGTAATCGTGATGTTCCGAAAAGCGACGTGTCCATCTTCACTACCCTGCAGATAGATCGGGCCGGGTAGTCCTTCGTGACTATCCAAAGCGCCGCCTGTAATACCCGGAATTTCCTGCTTGTCAATAATGGTCTGACCGTTCTGCACGACAGTGACCACGCGGCCCACAAGTGTGATGTCATAGGTCTGCCATTCTCCCGGCCGGCGCGGCTGTTCGGGTGACGGAGCCAGGAAGCCATACACACCTCCCGTGCGCATGGTCGGTCCTTCTGGCACGGGATCGTCTTCGATTTGAACTTCGTATCGACCTCGCAGGTAGACACCACTATTCGATTTCGGAGCGCAATTGAATTCGATATGTAACTTGAAGTCATCGAACTTGGCATCGGTGATAAGTTCTGCGCCATGTCCGGGACTCACGAGCTTTCCGTTTTCGACCTTCCAGGTAGCCATTGCATTCGGATCGCTCGGCCGCCACCCGCTCAGGTCCTTGCCGTTGAACAATGACGTCGGCTTCCCCCACTTCGGTTCGGCCTTTCTCTTCAGGTCCGGCGCCCTCTCGCCCGTCCATTGCCACGGAGTCCCATCCTGCCCGCTCGTCGTCCCGCTCAGTTTCTGCCCCGACAGTGTGCCCACAAACACCATGTCGTCTTTCCTGTCTTCTTCCTCCTTGGGAGAAACGAATGTTATTTGCCCATGGGAGAGCTCGATTTTCGGCAGCGGCCGCGCGTGCCCCCAACGGCTCACCAGAAGCGCTTTGAGCTGCCCACTTTCTTGAGTTATCTCCAGCCACGACGGATATTCGTGACTCGGAGCCTTCAGGGTCAGATCCCAACGCCCCAGAAACGGCTGAGCCGACACGGTCGTCGTCTCCGCAGAGTTGCGCTGTTCGGAATACACCTCCATAGAAAGCGCCAGTACTAACATGGTTAGCGCGACTGCGCTCCGCGGAATATTCATATTGCTTCGACTCCTTTCGCCGAGGTGCGTTACAGCCAGACCTTCACGCCGAGACCTGCCTCGTCCCTACGACTTGATACTCTGCGAAGTTGAATCCCAATACACCGGCTTTTTCCTGAAGTAGGATTCATTGGCCATGTGGCAGCCGAGAGCGGCGTTGTGCCCGAACACCGCATCCTGCAGCACCGGCTTCCGCGACCGGACGGCCTCGAAGAAATTCCAGAGGTGGGGACGCAAATCGTCATAATCGTTCCCCTTAAAGGTCAAGCTCTCGGGGGCCGGCTCCTGTCCCGGTTTAGGATCGTGTTCTTGATGCCATTGCGCGAGATAGGGTGTCCTCAGGCGAGCAGGAAACGACCCAGAGTAATAACTCGGAGAGAGATCCACTCCGGGTTGCGGAGAATAGCTGAGCCCGAACTCGCTGAGTTCGATGACACCTTTGGAGCCCATAAAGCGAGTGACTTCGGTCGATTCGGTATCCAAGCTCAAGCGCATGTAGACCGGAACATTGGCGTACTCGAAGAGAACGGCATGCACATCTGGCATATTGCGTCCGTCCTTCCAGCGGTAAATACCCCCGAACGCCGAGACGCGCTTGGGAATCTCATTGATTCCGAGAACGGCTTGCATTCCGCTAATCAGATGCACGAGTAAGTCCCCCGCAACCCCGGTTCCGTATTCCTTCCAGCAACGCCAACGCGCAAAAGCCAGCGGGTCGAAAGGCTTTTTCGGCGCGGTTCCGAGCCACGTATCCCAATCCAGATTTTCGGGAGACAAGTCCGCTGGCGGCGGATATTCCCATGCGCCGGTGGGATCATTCCGTCCCAAGGTCGCTTCCACTAGGCTCAACGTGCCGATCGCTCCCTGGTCGTAGAGCTCTTTCGCTTTGGCGCATAGGACTGAACTCGTCCGCTGCGCGCCCACCATAACAGTCCGGTCCGACTTCTTTGCGGCTGCGACCAGAGCCAAGCCATCCGCTGGAGTATGGGAAAACGGCTTCTCGCAATACACATCCTTACCGGCCGCCACCGCGTCAACTACGACCTGCTTGTGCCAGTGGTCCGGCACCGCCACGATGATCGCGTCAATCTCTTTGTTGTCGAGCAGGTCCTTGTACCGGCGCGTCGTCGGAATCGGTTTGCCTGCGAGTTCCCGAGCCAGTTCGTGGCGGCCATCGTAAAGATCGCAAGCCGCCGCGCACTCCACTCCAGGAAGCTGAATCGCTGTCGTGAGCAAGTTGCTGCCTTCCATTCCCACGCCGACGATTCCAAAACGAACGCGATCACTCGCAGCCACCGGGGCAGTCGACGCAAACAGCGGCTCGGAATTCAGGAGTATGGCATTCGCGGCAAGCGTAGCGCCTGCCGCTCCGGCGGTTGTTTGTAAGAACTCACGGCGCGAGAACCGATCCTTTTTCATGAATGTGATCTCCTTAAGGTACTGCTTACGGCCGATCTTAATTTGCAACTCTGCACTGGGTGCGCGCGGCTACGAAACAAGCAGGTACGTCGAGTACTGCTCGTTCTGCAGCGAGATACAGACTCGCTGTTACTAAAGCTTCACGGAGTTTGCCACGTTATTTTGTCCGTGAGCTCAATCCGCGCGGATGAACTTCCGACATACACGTTGAAGTCTCCAGCGTCCACCGTCCAGTCATGATTCTTGATGTTGTAGTAAGCGAAGGCCCTGCGATCGAGCGTGAGCGAAACACGCCGGGTTTCGCCCGCATTCAGTTGCACCTTCGTGAATCCCTTCAATTCCTTCACGGGCCGGGGAACGCTCGGGTGCGGTTCGCCCACGTACACTTCGGCAACTTCGGCGCCGGCACGATGGCCGGTGTTCGTCACATCGAAGCTGACGGTAACGGGCTGATCTCCCGAAACGGCGGCCGGAGTCACTGCGAGGTTCTTGTAGGCAAACGTCGTGTACGAAAGTCCGTAGCCGAAGGGGAACTGCGGCTTGACGGCGGCCTTGTCGAAGTGACGGTATCCAATGAACACGCCCTCCGCATAGGCGGTTTTCTTGTCGCCTGCTTTGGGGTAGTAATTGTCGTGCACGGGATTGTCTTCCCAGCTGCGCTCAAACGTGACGGGCAGCTTGCCCGATGGACTGGATTCGCCGAAAAGCAATTGTGCCAAGGCTGTGCCTTGCGCCTGGCCTGCATACCAAGTTTCGAAGAGCGCGGGAACATGACCAAGCCATGCATTCACGTCAACCGCACCGCCGGAAGTGAGGACGACAATCGTGTTCTTGTTGGCAGCAGCGATCTGATTAATAAGTTCGTCCTGCACCGGGGGAAGCTGGAAGGTGCGGTCCGCGCCCTCGCTCTCGCTGTCAGGGTCGAAGCCCACCGCTAGAACGACGGCGTCGGCTTTCGACGCCAGCGTTTTCGCTGCGGCGTTCACAACCGCTTCTGGACGCAGGATGCCGAGTCTAATGCTCGGACCGCCCCAGCTCCAGTGCACGGAGTACTCGAAACGAATCTTGTGTGGACCCGCGGCCAACGGCAAGCGTATCTGGCTCACTTGTGCGCGGGAAAGTTCCCAGGTGTCGATCACCAGTTTGTCGTCAACGTAGAGGCGATAGCCGCCGCCTTCGCCGGGGCCTTGCACGAAGAAGAGGTGTTCGCCAGGATTGCTGGGTGTGAAATATCCCGACCAGCGCGCCGACACTCCGTTTTGATTGACGCCATCGCCAAGCGAGCGATCGGCGTTGATGTGTTGATCGGTACGATGAACCGAAGGCTCCCCACTTAGATTGATATTGTTGAACGCCTCCAGTTTGATGCCCGGTTCTTTGCCTGCAGCGTCGATCGAGAACACCGTAGCATCGGCCATGTCGCCAAGAGATGGAATTCCGCGATCGTAATAAACGGTCGCTCCGCTGCCGAGGTAGTCCGCGATACCTTCCAGATAGCTCACCGCGCCAAACGGACGCACGCCCGCGCTGCCTCCGCCAACTACCGGGGCGGGATAGGCATCCGGCCCAATGACGGCGATCGTTTTGATTTTTGTTTTGTCGAGCGGAAGAACGTTGCCGTCGTTCTTGAGCAGAACCATGCCGGAGCGTGCGGCTTCGAGCGCGACCTGTCCACCCTTCGCGTTGTAGAGCGGCACGGACAAATCCGTCTGCTCGCGATCGAGCCAGCCGAAGCGAATGGCGGTGCGCAGGATGCGGCGGACCTTGTCGTCAATCGTGCCTTCGCTGACCTTGCCCGCCTTCACCGCCGGCAGCAGCGTGGCGCGATTCATGAATTTCCCCGCGGGCATTTCCAGATCGAGCCCGCCATTGGCCGCGGCCACGCCATCGTAAGTCGCATCCCAGTCGGACATGATGATGCCCTCGAAGCCCCATCCCTTCTTGGCGACCTCGTTGTTCAGAAAGCCGTTCTGGGTTGCGTGCTCGCCATTGATGAAGTTGTAGGAATCCATAATCGCGCCGACGTGCGCTTCTTTGACCGCAGCCTCAAACGTGGGCAGATAAATCTCGCGCATGGTGCGCTCGTCGATGATGGAATCCGCGTCATGGCGCAGAAATTCCTGGTTATTGCCCATGTAATGCTTGATGGTCGCGCTCACGCCCTGGCTCTGCATGCCCGTGATGTAGGCGACGGCGGTACGCGAGGCGAGGAAGGGATCTTCGCCGAAATATTCAAAGTTTCGTCCGCACAAGGGCGAGCGCGAAATGTTAACACCCGGTCCCAGCATGAAGTGGACGCCGCGGGCGCGAGCGTCCTGGCCAATGACGGCGCCCATGCGCTCGGCAAGTTCCCGGTCCCAGGTGGCGGCGAGGCCGATGCCGCCAAAGGTCGTGGAAGGCCCGTAATTGCGCACGCCAAATGGCCCGTCGGCCATCTTCAGCGCGGGCAGGCCGATGTGCTTGATCTCACGAATATAGAAATCGTTAAAGCCGCCGATGAGATCGATTTTTTCTTCGAGCGAGAGTTGCTTGAGCATCGCGTCCGCGCGCGCTTCGATGGCAGGAGTGGAGGCAGAAGG
>Ga0097691_1001639_pt1 | contig 16081 bp, 17 predicted proteins | sample NGESurdeep072012_8_FD_72858 | JGI IMG/M metagenome (GOLD analysis project Ga0097691, IMG submission 72858) | Arctic peat soil microbial communities from Barrow, Alaska - NGEE Surface sample 210-1 deep-072012 | ecosystem: Environmental > Terrestrial > Soil > Wetlands > Peat ... | reverse complement strand
CTACTACGGAGTTGATGATTTCTGCCAGGTCTGCTGGCGAAGCATGAGATGGCACAACGGTCGAACCCGGCGCTCTCGAAACCTGTCAACCGGAAAAGTCTATAAAAACTGAAACTTTACGACCTGCCACATCGCGAGCAGCAGGCGCGCATCCAGGAGGCATTGGAGTTTATGGGCCTGACTGCCGACGGCGGCCGTCTTGTGGGCGAATACTCCGGCGGAATGGTCCGCCGCCTGGAAATCGCCCAATCCACGCTCCATCGACCGCGGGTGCTCTTCCTCGATGAGCCGACCGTCGGGCTGGATCCGATTGCGCGCGACGCTGTTTGGAAACATCTCCTTGATCTGCGGGCCAACTATGGCACGACCCTGTTCTTCACCACTCATTACCTGGAGGAGGCGGAGAGCCATTGTGATCGCATCGCGATCATGCACCTGGGCAAAGTGGCTGCGCTCGGCACGTGCAAAGAACTCGAGGCCTCGCTTGGCGGCGGCAGCCACACGCTAGATGAGGTCTTCGTCCACTATGCGGGCAGTACCCTTGATTCCGGTGGCAACTTCCACGACGTATCTGCCGAACGCGCTACGGCTCAGCGCCTTGGCTAACCCTATGAACGCCACTCCTATGACCGGCTCTTCCATCTATCCTTTCACCGGTTTCGTCGAAAAGACTTTTGTCATCACGGAGTTTGAGTTACGCAAGCTGCGCCACGATTTCACGGAACTCGTCACCCGCGCTCTGCAGCCCGCTCTTTGGATGCTGATCTTCGGGCAAGTGTTCTCACGCAGTGGGGCGATGCACACGGGCAATATTCCCTATCTGGACTTCATTGCTCCCGGTATCCTGGCTCAAAGTGTTCTCTTCGTGGCGATTTTTTATGGCATCAACGTCATCTGGGAGCGCGACCTCGGCATTGTGCAGAAATTCCTTGTCAGCCCAACGCCCCGCGCGGCACTTGTGCTCGGCAAGGGCTTTTCGGCTGGGATTCGCACCCTGTCGCAGGCTGTCGTCGTTTACGTTCTTTCGTTGCTTCTCGGGGTGAAGCTGAATTGGAGCCCGCTCGCGCTCCTCAACGTGGTCGTCATCGTTGTCCTTGCCGCGACGCTATTCTCGACGTTTTCTCTCATTATCGCGTGCATTGTGAAGACGCGGGAGCGCTTCATGGGGGTTGGCCAGGTACTCACGATGCCACTGTTCTTTGCCAGCAATGCGATTTACCCCACCGACATCATGCCCGGCTGGTTGAAGGTTGTTTCGCATCTAAATCCCTTGACGTACGTGGTCGATGCTCTGCGCACTTTTATGCTTGCTGGCAGCGCGAGCACCTTCGGCCTGGGTCGCGACTATGCTGTCATCCTGCTGACCACGACGATATTGGTTTTCATCGGCGCGCGGTTGTATCCCCGACTTGCATCGTGAGTCGTCGCTGGGAGCAATTCCCAAAACCATGCAGACCCCAAGTCTTTTCGCCCTCATCCGTGCGGGCGTGATTGAAGCGCTGAGCCCCCGAACCGCCTTGTGACGGCTCCTTGGAAGGTGGTTAGGCCAGACTGCAGGCCAGGGGCGCACGGTGTGGTGCACCACGCCAAGTTTGGTAACAAGGATCGGTATCAACAGGCGAAAGACTTTCGCTACGACGCGGAGGATAGACGAAAGTTGGAAACGCAGGTCCGTACCAGTGCAGTCGGCACTGCGATCGCCGGGACTATGAACCGGCGCTAAAACCCTCTGCCGACTATGAGAATGTGCTGATGTCGCCAGGAAACTCATTGAAAACGGCGTGCTTTGTCGACCGACGCCCGTCGAGGAGATGCACACGACCGGCGTTAGGCATCAAGTTGCACTGAGCACGCTCTGGTACTGCTTCTTTTCTGGCTCGGCCTTCTCTGCGATAACTCTGGCCGCCTCACAATACCTTCACGCCGGAATGTTCCTGCAAGTTGCTTCAAATAATCGGAAATGAAATCGGGGCAGACGGGACGAGAATCGGGGCGGAGTTAGGTGTGTGCACAAGTGAACAGATATGCGTCGATGCCGCTTCTAACATTTTCACTGTAGGTGACGCATGACGACCAAGGCGAAAATAAGTTCAAGAGCTTTCCGCCTGAACAACACCGGAGATCGCAGGTTCTTTGCCATCAGGCGATGAGGTGTGTGTCGTTGAAGGAAAACAACAAATCGCGCCAGACAACCAACGTCGGGCACATGAATTCGCTGTAATGGAGGCGACACTCATGAAAGCACTTGGAGTCATAAGTACAACAGTCCTGCTCTTAGTTCTCGGACCCATAGTTCCCGCCTTCGCGCAGGAGGCATCCCACAAACAAGAAGCCAAGCCGGCAGCGCAGGAAGAGAAGCAAGCCAAGCCGGCAGCGCAACAAGAGAAGCAGGCCAAACCGGCAGCGCAGCAAGAAAAGCAGGCCAAGCCGGCAAAACAGGAAGTGGGCGGCGCGACTGGTGGTCAGAAACCGCCTCAGCGGAGTGCGGCCGACGAGCAGAGGCAACGCGCCGTGCCGGCAGTGCGGGTCAGTGCCAGAGGCAGCAGCCGTATACCTGACGATCGGTTCCATGCCAATTTTGGTGAAGGGCACAGGTTCGTGATCAACCAACCAGTGATCGTCGGCGGGTACTCGCGCTTCCAGTACGGCGGCTACTGGTTCGGATTCGTGCAGCCGTGGCCGGAGGGCTGGTATTACAACGATCAGGTTTACGTTGACTACATCGACGGCGGGTATTTCCTATTTAACCCGTTTTATCCCGGTGTACGCGTCGAGATCGTTTACGTGCCGTGACGTACGATGCGGCCGAGTTTCAGGAAAGGGGCGACCCGCATGGGCTGGGCCGCCTCCAGACGGCACGTATCTAGACCGAGCGCCTGGCGCGTCGCTTCAATCGAGGAGGGCTTGTGAATGTTTTCGATCTGGTCTTCGGTTGTTGGCACAAACGGTGCAGCTTCCCAATTACGATGCGCGGCAAACAGCGCCGCTGCATGACAGCCGCATCCGTTACCAGTACGTATGTCGTTTGCCTCGACTGCGGCCGCGAGTTCCCGTACGACTGGTCGCAGATGAAGATGGTCGCGTCCAAACCTCGCACTGAGTGGGCGGCAGAGCCCGTCACCATCGTTCCTGGTCTCAAGGCGGCTTGATTTCGGGTTGGCCTGCGATAGGCATTCGTGAAGACCCAACGACCTTCGCATCCGGTCCGGCGAAGAATCTGCTGTTTCCGGGAACCGATCTCATACTGCTTAATTCGCACTCTCTTGCAGAAGGAATTCAAACTATGCCGGCTTCGGCCGTTCTCCCATCTTTCATTACGACCACAAGAGAAATCAAACCTCGATTCGGAAAGCAGACAAATTCCAGCTTTCCACCTGCCTAGCCCTCGTGGTCTGCGAAATAGAAACCCTGCTTATTCGCGCCGCGCCCAGAATTATACAGTGTTGCGCCAAACCTAACGCTTCTGTCGGGTATCCTACATTGCCTTATCGACTGGTACGCCCGAGCATCGCGACGCAGGAAACGCGACGCACACTTGAGCGACGTACTTCAAAGACGGCTCCCAAATCGGGCGCGCTAACGAAAGTCTTCTGTGGATGTGTGATGCCCAACAGACCATCAAAATTGACATGTGATACTACAGCAACAGGGGAAACTAATGGGTTCCGTGGTTATCAAGGGGATCATGATAACCGCGCGAGTCCCATTCTGTTTCAGCGCCTCCAAGAGGTCTGATGTCGAAGTCTAGGCGCTCCCCCTGCGGAGGTGTTAGTTATATGACGGAGAGGGGCGTTACAACCCGTAGCCAGGTCCGTCGAGCCGAACGGGTTCCGCCGCTTGATGCAGTTCGATCCGCAAAACCCGCTAAGCACGAAATGTCCAGCCACAAGCTGTGGACGGGGAACATCCTCAATTTGAAGGAACGATCCGGGTTTGCTACCCGCCGCTGTGAAAAATGGCTGCTTTCATCCGCTGTTCTCCCCAAGTCCTGTAGCAAAAGTCCATGGTCGAGCAAGAGCGAAACCGGGACTCACCATTGAATCCAGCGGTCAGACAACTGCCGTTGATGAGCAAAACGGAACAGATTGCCGATTACGTTGATGTAATTCTGTCATCGGTGCCGCTAATTAAATCGATTCTTTGGCCCGTCGATTGTTCGGAGTTGTTACGAGAGAGCGCGATCGACTCTAGTTTTTCAGGAGATGTTCGCATGCTTGTGAGAGAGATGAACCAACAGGAGTGTGAGAGTTTGCTGGCGCGAGTCGGGCGCGGGCGACTGGCTTGCGTCCGCGATAATCAGCCTTATATTGTGCCGATCTACTTCGCGTTCGAGCCCGGCCGGCTCTACGGGTTTGCCACCATGGGGCAGAAGATCGAATGGTTGCGATTGAATCCTCTGGTGTGCGTGGAGGCCGATGAGGTCCTGAGTCATACCGAATGGCAGAGCGTGGTTGTTCTAGGACGTTACGAGGAATTTCGTGACATACCTGAGCACCTCGAAGAGAGACTACAGGTGCAAGCTAGGCTGGAGCAGGTGAACCACCTGTGGTGGGACACTGGATTTGCCGCAGCACAGGCTCGCGGGCGTTTTGATCGGGACGTGACCCTCTTCTATTGCATTCACATCCAGGAGATCACCGGTCGTCGCGCTTCGTCCGATCCGGTCGAACAGGGGTAGGTCACCTGGACGGTGGCGCCCTGCCGATTTGCGACAGTGTTCATACTGGCCGATCTGGTCGCCGGAGATCACAGCATCGTCACAGTTGCCAGTGATCCGATTCTCAACCGCGCCGGTGCCATTAAGAGACTCTCATTTAGTCCCGATGTTGAGGAGACAACTTTTGGCTCCCCCTAAATTCAAGTTGCAGCGTCTGGGAATGGTGATGGAGCCGGAGCCGGTCTAATCGACGCGGCCCCGAAGTCTGGTTGTGGGATTGCGACCTGAAAGCTGTTGGAGTGATTGTTTGACAAAGGAGGATTGATCAGACCGTGCGTTCCATCGCACGTAGCCTACGAGGTAGAGCGGGGAGGTAACGAACCGTTCGAAGCCGTCGGACAATGTACCCACACTCGCAAGAGTGGCATTGGAGCCGTGAGGCGATAATGCATCTGCCAGCATAAGGTGGAGAGGGCCTAGGCTTGGTAGCAAGGTCAGAATACACAAATGCTCGTAAGCGTCGTCACCAGGAAAGAGCCTAACATGCTGCGGGGCTCTTCTTGCAGTGGGTACAGAGGCTTCCCACTCCTCTGTCATGGGCAAACAACATTGCCGGCGTAGAGCGGACCTAAACTACCGCGTCATTCCAACGGAACAGGATAAGCCCGTATCGCTCCCTGCAGAGGGAAGATCAACCGTAAGGCGGATCGATGGCGGTGCGGGTATCGGAATTGCGAGGAAGCGAACGCTGCCCTGTAATCGGGTAGATAGAGGTTGCGTTGCCTCAACGGGACAACATTACCTCACCGGAAACGGGGCAGGCTTCGCGATGGTGTTCAAACTCGAGACCATTGGTGGAACCGATGAAGGAAGCAAAGCAAATGACGGCGGCGTAAGCTGCTGGTGCAGCTTCCCACACGCCTGATGGATCTTCCACCGCCGTGCGAGTTGGCCGCAAGTCAGTATCGAGTAGGTTTTATTTGCTGTTGAAATAAGGCCGCGTCCTCGTTTTTTAAGGGGGCGTTATCGAATGCTCGAGCCGTGTGATGCGAAAGTATCAAGCACGGTTCCTAGAGGGCTGGGCGACCGCAAGGTCGCCTGGCTACTCGGCAGTTTCACCACATAGGTATCGACAAACGATAGGTCTCTATCGGGACTGCCCCGGCAGACGAGGCAGGATTTGAGCCGGGTTTTTTGACCGGGGCAGTTTCGATAGAGTCGTTTGAACTGAGCCTCCGGCGTTCGCGGCGGATGCGGTGATCTACCTATGCATTTTCAATGGCGTCGACTGGCTGATCGGGAGTGTTTTGGGGCAAAGCTCGACCGACGGAGTGGTGGGAGTGGCTTAGATGAGCAGAATTGCCTTGTGCGATGCGTGAGCAGGCGCCGTATGGAGAGGACTGGAAGAGCTTTTGGGCGGACGACGCCCTTGCATCTGCGAGCATGCCCTCGAGCGACAGGGGTAGAGACGTGGTGGACCCTGGATGTGCTATGAGCTGTCAACGTAGCACCTCTGTAGGGTAGGGAGGTTCAGATCTAACCGGAAGTAAAGTTGAGCACTCGTGATCCGTTCGATGACCAGCATAGTGCCTGAGCAGGCGGGACAACGCAGCTGGTTGGTTGGTTCGGGGTGATCCACGCAGGCCACTGCGCTGCACAACTCGCGGCAGCGTGCAAGGGCAGTTTCCCGTCTTCGGTTTGCGAACAGGCCGAAGTGACGGATGCGGACCAGGCCTTTGGGCAAAACGTGGAGAAGAAAGCGGCGCAGGAACTCGTCTGCGGAAACTGTCATGACCCGGTTCTTGCCGCCATGGGCATAGTCTCGCCAGCGGAAGGAGACGCGATCGTTGTGGAAGGCCACGAGGCGATGGTTGGAAATGGCGACGCGATGGGTGTAGCGGGCCAGATAGTTGAGAACCTGTTCGGTACTCCGAAGGGTGGCTTGGCGTAGACGACCCAGTCCTTTTGGCCAAGTTGCCAGAGCAAGTTGCTGAAGGCGTCAGGTGAGGCAAGTTGCTGCAGTGAACCGTGGAACTGAAGTCTGTGTTGTTGGAACAGTTCACAGAGTTGCTCGCAGAACTTTTTGCGGAAAATATGGCTGAGTGCCTTGACCGGCAGGAAGAAGCGGCGCGACGAGTCGATCCATCTGGAACCATCGAGGGCCAAACCTCCGGCGGGAACGATGTAGTGTACGTGGGGATGAATCTGGAGGTTCTGTCCCCAGGTATGGAGCACGCCGAGGAATCCGATGTCGGCTCCCAGGTGCTGTGGATCGCGAGCGAGTTCCAGCAGCGAAGCGGCACTGGTGCGGAAGAGCAGATCGTAGAGCAGCTGTTTGTTCTGGAGGATCAAAGAGCAGAGTTCGTGCGGCAGGGTGAAGACGATGTGGAAGTAAGGCACGGGCAACAGCTCAGCCGAACGCGCGGCCAACCACTTGGCGCGCGCGTTCCCCTGGCACTTGGGACAGTGCCGATTGCGGCACGAGTTGAAGGAGATGGCCTGATGGCCGCAGCGAGTGCACTTATCGAGATGACCGCCCAGTGCCGCGGTGCGGCAGCGAACGATGGCATCGAGCACCTTGCGATGCACCCATGCATAGTGCGACTTGTGCTTGTCCCAGAAACTGTCGCCCGCCGCGCGGACGATGTCGGCCACCTCGAGGGTGGGCCGGCTCATCGCTTCATCCGTCTCCTGGAGCGCTTCACCTCATCCGGGCTGGACACTTCGATGGCTTCCAGCGGACTGGCAACCGCCTGCAGATGGCGGCGGGACAGATGCAGGTAGAGCGCAGTATCGCCGATTTTGGCATGGCCGAGCAGAATCTGGATGGTGCGCAGGTCGGCGCCGGCTTCCAGCATGTGAGTGGCAAAACTATGCCTGAGGGTATGTGGAGAGACCCGCTTGGTGATGCCGGCATGTTTGGCGGCTTCCGCCACCGCGGTCCAGACAATCTTCTCTGTAATGGGTACGTCGGCCCGCCAGTTGTTGACTGTCCCAGGGAACAGGTAAGTTCGCGGCTTCATCCAGCGCCAATACTCGCGCAGGGTCTGCAGCAGCTTCGGGGTCAACAGGACGTCGCGGTCACGGCCACCCTTTCCCTGGCGAACATGAATGAGCATGCGTTCGCTGTCGATGTCAGAGACCTTGAGGTGGCATAGTTCAGCCCGGCGCAGGCCGGTTGCATACAGCGTCATCAGCATGGTGCGATGCATCAGGTTCTGGGCGGAAGCAATGAGCCGCGCCACCTCCTCCTGACTCAGTACTGTGGGCAGCCGCCTCTGACGCTTGGGAAACGGAATGTGATCGGGAAGGTACCGTCGCCTCAGCGTCTTGACGAAAAGAAAACGCAGAGCAGCGGTACGACCTTCGATCGTGCCGGGCGAGAGTTTGCGGTCGCGAAACAGATGAACCTGGTACTCGCGGATATGCTCTGGGCCGAGGCGGCCCGGTGAACGGCGGAAGTACTTCGCAAAATCCTCCACCGCGTGGATGTAGGCGCGGACGGTGTTCTGAGCGTAGTTGCGACGCTGAAGCTCGTCCAGCATCATCTGCCGAAGATGGGTCACAAAAGCCTCCTTGTGACCCAAACCTTACACAGTCTTTAGGCTGAGGGACGATCGACGCCGCAGCATCCGCCGTGCCGGAGGCTTAGTTCAAACGCCCCAGCATTCCGCGATACGCCACTTCCGAATTATTGGAGCCTGGCCGACTTCCCGGGAGTAATCTCCCACATGCCGGTTTCGGGCCAATGTGACAAGCAAATTTCGCTGACCAATGTGTCCGATTCGGATAGGTTACGACATGCCTCCCTTGAAAATGTCCCGGTCTACGGTGATAAAGGCGCCAGAACGTGTAAACATGGATCGTCTGGGGTCTAGGAGAACATGTTTGCAGGGGCTGGGATGTTAACTAGAAACCTAAAGATACGCGGCGTAAGCAGTTACGACCTCAGGGAAATGTACTGCCGGGACGGTGACGCACCGGGTGCCTTGTTGGCTGCTCTCGCCAAATCGCCGCGTAGCTCGCCCTGTGGACAGCAGCGACCGAGCCTACGCAGCGATGCGTGACGGGGAAGGCGCAGTGATTCACAACCGCCATCTAGTCGCGGACGTGTTCATCCGTGGCCACTCGCTAGCGAATGCCGTCTTCGAGCCGTTAGGGGCATTTGAATGGGTTGCGCTTAGCTACCTCGGATTCAGCGGCGCCCTAATGGTGATTTTTCATAAGAATCTCGAGCGCCCGGCGTTCCACATCGCGGAACACTTCGGAGTCGCTGTCGCAATCCTAGTCATCACAAATGTTGCCTATCGCACGAGCCGAGGCGAATCCTCGCGGCTCCGAATCGCCACGAGCCTTAGCTGGGTTCGCGATTGGTACCCACAGGCTGTGTTTCTTTTCTGTTTCGAGGAACTACGAATTTTCGTTTCCCTGATTGAGCCAGCGTGGCGGGATTCCGTCCTGATAGCTTTCGACCACTGGCTCACCGGGGTCTATCCCGCGGTGTGGCTCGCGCAGTTCACCAGCGTCTGGCTGAACGAGGCGATGCAAGTCGCCTACATGAGCTACTATCTCTTCCTTACAATTCTTGGAGCTTCACTCTATCGGCGACGGAGGGACCGCTCCGATAATTCGCCCGCACGAAACCCTTCAGGAGTTATGGCGATGCGCGCCTTCTGGACGGTGATGACCGCATCGATGATCGCCTACTCGATCGGTTATGTGATCTCGATTTTCTTCCCCGTGGAAGCGCCATTCTTTGCAATGCGCTCGTTGCATTTGCCTCCGCTTGTGGGCGGCCCAGCCACGAGCCTGATCGATTTCATCGAAAGCTGGGGACGCGTTCGCGGCGGCGCGTTTCCTTCTGGTCATGTATTAGGGTCCTTCGTCGCGCTGCTCGGAGCTTGGTGCTATCGCCGTAAATTGTTCTGGGTATTTCTTCCGTGCTTCATCGCGATGTGCGTGTCCACAATTTATGGCCGCTACCACTACATCGCGGACATTCTAGCGGGAATTCTTGTCGGGGCGGTGGCCTTCATTCTCGCGAAAAGGTTGATGGCCGTGACTGGGGCAAATCCGGCCGAGCGCTAAGAGTATCGGCCACATCCTTGTTACGAGGGTTGCCAGTAACGTAATCGCTCCGGAAATCGTCGTTATGAATTGTTTTAGCCTTGGAGCGTTTCGAGTGCTTCCGACGTGCCATACTGGCGGCCTCCGCCGCCACAGGCACTATGGAGGAAGAGTCGATCAAGGTCACGGAATTGGGAGCGCAGCGCTCGGTCAACATGTGTTGATGGCCGTTAGCGTCGGTCAGCGTATATCGCTCGATGTCGGCGAATGCGAACCCAACATGCCTTCTTTGCACCGTCGATCCGCTTGCGAGCGACTGTCTCAAAAGAGACTTGTGCGATAGATTACCCACCAACTGGCGACCGAAGCCACCAGCGTTTCTACGATTCCCCAGCCAATCGGAAGCCAAAATGCGCCAAAGCTGAGGATTGTGAACAGAACCCAGAACGATTTTGTCTGAGTGCTCACGGTTCCATGCTCACGGCTCTATAAAGACGTACTGCCAGATTGTTTCGCAGCAGCCCAACGCGCTTTTGCAAGCAAAGAAAGCTTCTTCTTCGCTGCTGGACTCATCGGCTTCCGAGCAGGAGCTTTCTTGGCTGGTGGTGCGGCCTTCTTTGCAGCCTTCTTCGGCGCTGACTTGCCTTTTTGCTTTGCCCATCTTGCCTTCTGTGCAGCAGATATGAGCTTCCTCGCGGCAGCACTCATCGTTCGTTTACGGGGTGCAGCCTTGGGAGGACGGCCACGGCGGGGGCGCGATCCTTCAAGAGCGGTAATCGCGCCATCCAGTTTGCTGATTTCTGCTTTGAGGTAATCAAGTATGTCGTGGATATTCATGCTAAAGCCTCCAATCGGGATTAGTGTAACAGGGCGACAAGATGTAGCATCTGCAGGTCTTCATAGGAAGGCTCTCGTCTTGGGAGCCTGCCCATGCTCGTCGTGATATTCGTGCTTTGCAGAACGGTAGATTTAGCGCAGAATTGACACCGTGTTTTATGGGAGGTCTTATGCAACTCACGGCTTCCGATATCATCACCCTCCATCGTCCCACTCCCTGTGACCTCCGCGTCTACCTGCGCGAGCAGGGGGTTCCAGAAGCTGAACCGAGTGAGCTTGAAAAGATTCTCCAGACTCTTGGCCAGCGGCACGAAGAAGAACATCTTGCCACGCTCGGCACTTACGAAGACCCCAGTCTTGTTCGGCCAGAGGAACGAGTGCAGCGGACAAACGAGGCAATCCGAGATCGGGCTCCCGTCATCTATCAGGGAGAACTTGCCAGAGACATCGTTCTTAACGGCATCCCCGTGACACTGGTTGGCCGTCCTGACTTCCTGATCTGGGCCGATGTGAAGGCGTTCCCAGACTTGGGTTATCAAATTTGTCCGCAGCTTTCAGTTGTCGTCCGCGCAGAGTCCTCGCCGAAACACGAAATGTTGACAACCGTTGGGATGGCCAAAGTTGCCTCACCACCGGGCCAATGAGTGCAATGTCGCTTACCGTTACCGATCCGCGAAATTGAGCGGTCGAACAGCCATTTCAACGGGTTGGGCGTTTTACGGGCAAGTGGCGGTGCTTGGGAGCGGGAACACCGAGAAAGATCTACACTGAACGACTTCCCGTTACTAATCAGTCGAGTCTCGTTTCGGTCACTTCCGAGTGGCCAACGATTCGGGATTTGGCCAATGGCCCACAGCCCGTAAGTTGACTCGCGGGCCGTTCGCCCTTAACATCGGTCATCCACTTAACTCTAGCCGGGACATGATCGACACCACTATCTCGCACTACCGCATCGTGGGAAAGCTCGGTGGCGGCGGTATGGGCGTGGTGTACAAAGCCGAGGACACGCGACTCGGCCGGTTTGTTGCCCTCAAGTTTCTTCCCGATGAGGTCGCCCGCGACCCGCAGGCGCTGGAGCGCTTTCGCCGTGAGGCGCGTGCCGCATCGGCGCTCAACCATCCCAACATTTGCACAATCTACGACATCGGCGAAGAAGATGGCCGCGCCTTCATGGTTATGGAGTTTCTCGACGGCGCGACCCTCAAGCACATGATCGAGGGACGCCCGCTGGAATGGGACAAGCTTCTTGCCATCTCCATCGAGATTGCCGACGCCCTCGACGCCGCGCACTCCAAGGGCATCGTTCACCGCGACATCAAGCCCGCCAATATCTTTGTTACCGAGCGCGAGCATGCCAAGGTCCTTGATTTTGGGCTGGCCAAGATCGCGCCCGCGCCCAGCTCTTCGAGCCAAGAGGCTTCCGCCACCGCCGTTGACGAGCAACATCTCACCAGCCCCGGATCCACTCTCGGAACGGTCGCTTATATGTCGCCGGAGCAGGTGCGGGCGAAAGATCTGGACGCGCGGACGGACCTGTTCTCGTTCGGAGTCGTCCTATACGAAATGGCAACCGGCGTATTGCCTTTTCGCGGCGAGAGCACCGGAGTGATTTTCGACGGGATCATGAATCGTGTCCCCGCTTCGGCGCAGCGATTGAACCCGGTGCTGCCCCTCGAGTTCGAGCGCGTCCTGGAAAAATCATTGGAGAAAGACAGGGCCCTTCGCTATCAGTCCGCGGCCGAGATGCGGGCTGACTTGAAGCGCATCCAGCGGGCCTCGGATTCTGGCCGAACCGCTTCGGTCGAGGCGCTGCCTCCGGTGCATTCACGACTCAAGCGCAGAATCGTCGTCGCCGTTCTCGCTGTGCTGTGTGTGCTGGCGATTGGAGGGGCTGCGTGGTATTCCAAACACTCTCCGGCACAATCCGGGGCTGTCGCCGCCAAGCCATCCCTCGCTGTGCTGCCGCTGAAGAATGCCGGTTCCGAACCGGACGGAGCTTACTTTGCCGAGGGAATGACGGACGAAATAACCACCAAGCTTTCCAAGATTCAAGGGATCAATGTCGCATCGCGCTCGGCGGTCGCGTCCCTGAAAGGGTTGCCGACGGATTCAGAAACTGCGCATCGGCTGGGCGTGCGCTACCTGATCGATGGGAGCGTAACGAGGTCCGGCGACCAGATTAGGATCAACGTGCATTTGGTTGACTCCTTCACTGGCTTTGATGTGTGGGCTGAGGACTTCAAGGGCGAGACGAAAGATGTGTTTTCGCTACAGGAACAGACCGCGATGAAGATTGCGGAGGCCCTGGACTTGAAGTTGAGTCCGCAGGAGAAACAGGTACTGGAGCATCGCTATACACAGAATGCGCAAGCGTATGAAGCCTATATGATCGGGCACGCCCTTACGGAGCACCAAAATGAGCCCGCCAAATTGGAGGCCGCCCGAAACCACTTTGAGCAGGCGCTGAAGTTCGACCCCCAATATGCTCCCGCGTTGGTGGGCCTCTCGGAGATTGAAGGTCTTTACTATCGCGACATCGAATCGACGCCGGGCCACCTGGAGCGCGCCGAACAACTTGCCCAACGGGCGTTTGCCGCCGCCCCCGATCTGGTGGAGGCGAGGTTAGCACTGGCTCGCGTTCACGGCTGGAAATACGAGTTTGGCAAAGCTGCGGAAGGCTTTCGGGAAGCGGTCCGACTGGATCCAGGGAACGCCGAGTCGTGGGACTGGCTCTCTTGGGCCCTCGCTTACGAGCAGCCACCGGAGGCGGTCGAAGCGGAGAAGGCTGCCCGAGAGGCGATTCGACTCCAGTCGTCCCTGGCGCCTGCCCATTATCATCTGGGCCGCGCGCTGCTGTTACAGGGACGCTATGACGAAGCACGAAAGGCCTTCGAACGCGCTGCAGAATTAGGGGACACTTCGTTTCGCGACATGGGGATTGCCCAGGTTGACCTGGCCCAAGGTGACTATGACGCGGCCGCGGCCCTTCTGAAGCCAGGCGCGGAGAAGCAGGCGCTTAATAGTTACTGGCTGAGTGAGGCCTACGCCGCCAAGGGTGACAACGCAAAGGCCCTTGCCACGCTGCAAAAGACTCTCGACATGGGCTTCCGCGACTTCGCCGCCATCGATGCCAGCCCGTACTTCTCTACACTGCGCAAGGAACCGCGCTTCCAGCAGATGATCCAACGCTACCGCAAGTAATACGCGTAGTGCTGTGTCGCTGACTTTGACCGGTTGGAAATCGCACGACTGGTGTGTACGAAAAGGACCATCTCTCGCCAACATTAATCTCGCGCGGTCGATTCCTCCAGAGCGACGGACAATACAGAAATTGGCTCGTTTTCAGGATTCGTACCGACAAAACGCCCTAGTGTTTACTGATTTCCAGTGGGTGACTTTCCACTTGGACGAATAGTCGGCTACGCGTGGAAGTGTGACGGACCTGCGCTTTCGGTGCGCCACATCCGCGCGTAGGGCGTTTTACGTCAAGTTGGCGTGACGTGCCGTCACCGGATGCTGGCGGAATTGTGGGGAGTAATCTGCGGCTAGGCCATCTGCAAGGCGGAAGTCCTGCGAACGCTTTGCAAGAACGGGTGTGTACGCGCCAGGGGACAATGTTTCCGAAATTGGACGAGGTGTCTCACGACACCACTCACTGGTGTCTATTGACCGGTCGCTGTCCAGCCCCAGTACCTGCTCCCATGACCAACGGCACCCGCTTCTCGCTCGGCCCACAGCGCCGCCGTTCCAGCAAACCCTCAAAGCCAAACTCCTCGTAGCGTTTGCGCCCACGCCTCATCTGCTGGTCACCGACGCCGATGATCTCCGGCGCCTGCCATCAGGTGATCTTCTTCGCGATATCGCCCACAAAATCATTCTCAGTAAGATCAGCTGACGTCAGGCCGGCACTGTTCAGCGGCCGAGTGCAGAACGTCTGTGCTCGGCCGCTTTATCCACAATTTGACAACTTACCGCGACACTTCTTAAAGAGCGGAGGTTTTTTCTACGCCAGCATGGCGGATCGATCCGGTCTATGATGTTTCGAGTGATGCATGCATTACTCCTCCCGCGCTGTCATAACACGGCGTTAGAAATAACGGAACTCGGATTCTGTCTCTGTGCTTTCCCAGTTGGACTTCGCGCGGGATCTTGGCACTTTCCCGGTTTACGCATCAAGCGTCAGACTTCTGTAAGTCTGTTTTCTAAGCCGATCGGGTCGGCTCGCCGCCGGCGTAGGTGTGCCATCACAATCTTCCCTGCAGACCTGATCGGAGATCCTGTGCTCAGATGAAGCATATTTCCATCGATTTCGACAAACCGAGCCTGAGTCTGCCCAGTCCAGTTTGGAAACAGCGACACCAACATCGAGTGAGTCAACGTCCGCCTTTCCTCGTCGACATGGAAGGGACCTGAATAAGCAATGTACGTCGAAGCTTCGCTGCGGTACTCCTCTGCCGTGCCTTCAAACCAGTCGCCCGACGAAAATGGGTTCTGAGCAAGAATCTGAACAGCCCCGCTATTCTAGCGGTTCGTCTGCTTTGGCCTTTATCGTACCCGCAGCCGCCGTCGCTGGGTAAATGTGGGAACCAGCGTTTTGTGCGGGTTTCCAAGCGTTGTGGGAATCGGGGTAAAGTCCGACTTTTGACTTTTCCCCGATTTCCACGGCGCGTCATTTCCACAGCGAACCCGGCAAACCAGTCAAATCAGCCCCTCTGCGCTTACAGGTACGCTGGTGGGACGATTTCTAGCTCAGCAGGCCACTTTCGGAAAGCCGCTTAAAATGCGCCCTTCGTCAGATTCTTGTGCAGAGCCGGTTTTTGTGAGCGCCACGATATTTGAGCGCTGGGACCGCTCTAGTGACTGGCTGCTTGGACCGCCGCAACAAATGCTTCTTCCGTCATCGCCGAAGTCTTGTCTATGCCGCTCTTGGCTGCCTTTATGTCCTCGGGTTCGACCGCTTTGGGGTGCCCGTTTACAAGCAGTCAGACCTTAATCGCCCCGTACCCTTGAGTCCCAGGAACTTTCTGGAGGAATAAAACGTACCGAGCACCGACTGTAAGTATCTCGGTATTGTGACTGCCTCCGCGGTAGGAGAGTATCTTCCCCGATGGGCCGAACAGAGATCCGCCGCGGGCAAGAATCGTGTATTCGGTACTGCTATCGCCCTTCAGAACCCGCTCGGGACTGATGGAAAACTCGGTGTAGATGCTAGTGTGGTCGTTCGAAAGAAAAGCCTGAGCGTTCGAAACCGATCCGAGAACCACCTCATCTGACGTGTCCACCGGGAAGGCTGCGAGGGCAGCCCTATCCCAAAACTCGCTGTAGCCACCATCGGTTCTTTGTGGTGCGTCGAGCTTCGGTCTATTGTTGGTCTGGTCGTCGAAGACAGCGCTTCTCCTTTCGCGTTCGGAACTGTCAACGGTCGACTGAGCCATCAGCGACGTACTGAGAATGGTGGCAACGGGGTATCCACTTAGCCCCACCAGTGCGGTATTCTTCGTGAATGGCTGAAACGCGAGC
>Ga0097691_1001638_pt1 | contig 16081 bp, 14 predicted proteins | sample NGESurdeep072012_8_FD_72858 | JGI IMG/M metagenome (GOLD analysis project Ga0097691, IMG submission 72858) | Arctic peat soil microbial communities from Barrow, Alaska - NGEE Surface sample 210-1 deep-072012 | ecosystem: Environmental > Terrestrial > Soil > Wetlands > Peat ... | reverse complement strand
GCCGGCATCCGAAAACCTTCACACAAGCGGTCATTTCTCAGCAGGTCACTTAACTAGGCGGTGGCATCCGATGACGGTGAAGCGGGCGATCGCGGCGACCGCCTGACGCATTGCTGACGTAAAAAAACTGGCCGCAGGGGCCGGGCTGAACCAAAGTCTGTTGCACGAGAGGAGAAAACTACCCTTCGCGTGGCGGCGGCTAGACCACCTCGGCGAGCGGTTTTCAATTGTAGAAGAACTAGGGCCGCCGCAGGATCGCGGACGGGGCGACGGCACCGCGGTTCGTCTGTCAGCCCCCGGGGCCGTCCCTCATGATGTAGCCCATCAGGTCGCCTACGTTGTGCTCCAAATCCCGGATGATGTCCTTGACGACGTCTCCGATCGAGATCACGCCCACGACCTTGCCCGCGTCCAGCACTGGCAGATGGCGAAAACCGCGCGCAGCCATCATTGCCATACAGCCTTCCAGCCGATCGTCCGGCTTGACCGTCACCGGGTTGCCCGTCATCACTTGGCCCACCGGCGTCTGCTTCGCATCGAGCCCGGGCAGCAGCACTTTGATGGCGCAGTCACCCTGGGTCACGATACCGACCAGCACGTCGTCGTCGATTACCAGCACCGACCGGACCCGGTTTTCGCGCATCTGGCGCAGGGCTTCGACGACCATGTCGCCGGAACGAACATGGATCAGGGCGCCACTCTTCTGGGCCAGAGCGCTTTTTACTGTGCTCATCGATCTCCTCTCGTGGGCCCTGTCCTACCCCGTCTTGATGGCCCGCATTGAAGGTTAGTCAAAATATCTTGCCTTGTCAGCACTGCGCCGATGTCGCCGGCGAAGCCTGCCACCGATCCCGACAGCGGGATTTTCACCGCCTCGATGGCGTAGCCCTGCTCAGGAGACTGCATCCTATCGGCTCAAACATCTGTTTGATAGGGGGCCGACCTAGGTCCGCTGATCCCCCCATAGCGGACATGCAGCGATACTTCAGTAACGCCACCAACTATTTCAACGACGAGACGACCAGACCCGCTACCGGATCCCGTCGCCGACTTCCGAAGTGGGTCAATCTCGACCGAATTGGGCTGTCAGCGCCATGTCCGCTTTGCCCCCGATAACGGACTCAACACGGACATGGCGTCATGTCCGAGTTGTGCCAGAATCAGACCTTCTGGCTCGGATCGATTAACGGGAGGGTGAGGGGTGCCGACCGACCTCCGAACGAAAGCTGTTCGTCATTGGCAGCTCGGCGAGGAGCCTTGGACACGAGCTTGGGCGATAATCGACTAAGCTGTGTGCAGCGACGGTGCAACCGCACCTTGGCATGAGCCGCCCAATCGGCTACAAGGCGAACCACGTGCTCCATGTACCGCTACTCGTTCGCGACCCATCCTCTCGAAAACTAGTCGTGACATCCGGACCCGTTCAGGAAACTGCCGGACCGTCGCGACGTGGACCCGACGATGCCCGACTTCTACCTCTCAAGCACGTACTCAGACCTTAAGGAGTATCGGGAGGCTGCGATTGCGGCAGTTCGCACCTTTTCTGAGCGATCCAAAGAGCACTACGTAGATTACAAAGTGTTTGACCCGAACGAGCTGCCTCACGAAGGCCAGGCGCTTCTGGACACCTGTTTGTCTCACGTCAAAGAGGCCAGCTACTTCGTCCTGCTGCTCGGCTGGCGTTATGGCTATGTCCCAGAGGGCAGCGATCTGTCGATTATCGAACTTGAGTTCAATACAGCGGTTGAGGCGGGAATCCCGCGATTCTGCTTTGTGATTGATGACCGCCACCCGGTTTCACCTCGGCACGTCGAGACAGGGGAAGGAGCCGAGAAGCTTCGGCGATTCAAAGCGAGAGTAGAGCAATCCCATATCGTCACTCGTTTTACGACGCCGGACGATCTCGCTCGCCAATTGATCACAAGTATCTCGGTGCTGAACCGCCCGATGGGCGAGGCCACGCAAGCTCTAGCGGAATGGGAGCCGTTGAGGCGAGAGAATGTCAAATATCGTGCAGAGGCGGTGGTGTTGCGTGAAACCGTCGAGTTGTACAAGAACAAGATAGAACGAATCGTCCCCGCTACACCCATCTGGCGTACGCGAAACTTTGAACCCGACACGACGCTCTGCTTTGTTCTCATGCCTTTTGCTGAGCAGTTCTTCCTCAACTATGAGGAGGCGATTCGCCCGGCCCTTGAGGCGGCCGGCCTGCGTGGGGTTCACGCGGGAGAAATCTTCGGCACCCGAGAGATAATGGAAGATATCTGGGAGTCAATCTGCACCGCGCGCGTTGTTGTGGCGGACGTTACTGGGCGAAATGCAAATGTTTTCTATGAGCTTGGCATCGCGCACACCATGGGTAAGGAGTGCGTGGTGCTCACCCAATCACCACAGGACGTGCCGTTCGACATTACCTCTCGTCGGTATATTCAGTATGCTCCGACGAAGCGTGTCGCTCTCCGGGATAAGCTAGAGCGCACACTCAAGAGCATTCTGGTATGACGACGTCTAACCGTCGCGATTAAAAACATTCCGTCGTCCTGACCAACCGGCGTCCGAGATGGGTCATTCACGGCCTACCTGGCTAAGGCCGAAACCCCTGTTTGTCCGTTGTTAGTCCGATAGCGACCATTCAAGGCATCAAGTCGCTCGTCCGCGAAGTGCAATAGCGGACATGACTGCGTGTCGCCTGATGATATTCAGCCGAGCGGCCCAAAATGAAAGAGGCCGCCAACTGAGGCGGCCTCCTAATCGCGCCAAGACCTAGAACCAGCGTCCTCGGCCATACCAACCGCCACCGCCGACCAGCAACAATATGACGATGATGATCAGAAGAGTAGTGCTGTCCATATTGTCCTCCTATTAGGCGATCTAAAACGTCGGCGCGGCCTGCATCGTTATTTCTTCATTTCTTTATCTGCCTTGGCTTTCGCCTTGGCTTCTTTCGCCGCGGCCATTGCCTTGGCCTTCTCTTCCTTCGCCTTGGCCATCGCCGCCGCCTTGTCGGCCTTGGCTTTCGCCTTCGCATCTTGCTGCGTGGCAGGCTGAGCCTGCACAGTATTCAGCGGAATTGCGGTGACAAGAGACGCCGACACCAAAGCGGCTAAAACGTACTTCAACATGAGTTTCCTCCAGGCCCCGTTTACGCGATCCGCCTTGCACGCAAGACGGCGCTGTTAAGCCGACATTCTCCAGATGAACTCTGGAGCGACTTGGACGATAGCAGACGGCGGGGTTTCCGGGAAGCTATGGGCCGGACTGCACCATGACCGCAAAAGCGCTCGGCCTCACCATTCCATCGGGCGTGCTCGCTATTGCCGCCGAGGCGGTCGAGTAACGGCTTGCCAGATGTCGCCTATGGGTCTTGTGTCACGAGTGCCGTCTGTACGACGGTACGTAACTGTATGAGAGATGAAGGAGGGCCCTTCGAGGTCGGCAATTAGGTGCCGATCTCAAGCCGCCGCAAGCTGCTGTCGTCAAAAGCGATGGTGGTGAACGTTGCGGAAACGTCGGGACAAGATTCCGACAGGTACGATTGAGAGAGGCGAGCGCAAGCGAACCGCTGTTGAAGTGTCGAAAAGCGATTAGACGATGTCAAAACCGGGGGTTGACCCATCCTCCGGGATCAGCTCGGGGGATGTCCTGAGACCGACCGAGCGGCATCCGGCATATAGGCGGCGCGAAACTCAATCAGGCTCTTGTACGGAACGTGAGAACCTAGACGGTGATGCCAAGGGAAAAGGCGCAAGCGGCTCCAACCGCGAGGCCGAAAGTACCGATGCGCCGGCTAGGGGCGGACTGCTTCGTAGTAGTGATGAAGTGGGTGTAATGCCCATGGAGCGAAGGGAGCAGGTCATCGCCATTTGATCGGGTCAACTGCTGTTGGGCAAACCGGCAGCAGGAGGAACCCGATGAAAAATGGAAGGCGGCGGCCTTCGTGCGATGGCACGAGCCGGATGACGCGAGAGTGTCAAGTCCGGATCTGTGAGAGGCTCGGGGTGAAATACCCCGGGCCTACTCGGCATTCGCGACCGAGCCATTCCGCGCCAGGCTGACGCTATGTCCTATTTGGTAGACGTCTTGAGTGCGAGGTTCGTGCCGCAAGTGTGGCGCACGGAGCTAATGAATCAATTATCGACCCACGTGATCCTTGATCCGATAGGATGTTTAGACAGCGCCACTGACAATAGGCTCAGCTTCGGAGGGCAACGCTCTAAGCGTCCCATTTGGACCGGGAGCTTCGTAATCATCGGGAATGATGTAATCAGTCCAAATACCCGGGGGAATATAGTCATCCCAACCACTTGGTATCCAGTCATCTGAGCGAAGTTGCAAGTTATGTCCCGTTTCCGGGTCGCGCGTACATGCTACAAGCTTTTTTGCCTCAATCTCTAAACGCAGAAATAAATTCGCTTCTTTTCTCCGATGCCATTCTTCCTCAAGCTCTTTATCAAACGCCTCTGGATCATCTTGAATCTTGCGTTCTTCTTCTCTGCTCTTGCGCAATGCCTCGGACCAATCTTCATCGAATTTCGGCAGGAGCTCAGGATGATCGCATATAATGCCAACCAAGCGTTCATAAGCATCAGTCAGACTAATGGCGTCTGTTGGTATGGCGTCGTCCGCCCGTGGCACGTCGTCATCTGTATCAGCCATGTTGCCCACACTCTTTCTGCCCGCCCTTAATTACGGCTTGGCAACCTGCATTCGAAATGATGGTGCAGCCGAAGGTCCTGGCTGGATTGCGCTAGGAAACTGTCGTTCGATGTTTGCCTGCGTCAGCATCAGTTAGATGTTGTTCTGATCGGTTGCCGTTCGCAACAACCGGCTGTTCGTCAACGTTCGACGCCATCCGTGTTCGGCTGGCGGCATATCGGAACCTCGCTTTTCTCAGCGTTTCATGTACGGGGCCTCAGCTGATTAAGGGGTACCAGTAAAGCGTGGTGACTAGATCTCCACAATCAGATTTGTTTCGATGATCGAAGCTCGCGCCTTCTCACGAAGCGCGACCCCGCTAACAGCACTAAAAAAACCGCCGTGCATGATTGTGAATTTAACCCAAGGACAGGACACAAACAGGACACTAAGAGCCCGTCAAATTAACTAAGTTGTTGATTTATATGGCGCTCCCTAGGGGACTCGAACCCCTGTTTTCGCCGTGAGAGGGCGACGTCCTGGGCCGCTAGACGAAGGGAGCCTGGCCAAGGCCTTCGAGATAGCCTCGATCCCCCAGGCACGCAAGCACGCCGGCGCAACGGCGACCGCCTTGCGGCCGGCGGCATGGCATTCCACCCTGGGAATAGTTTAGTCGCGCATGATCTTGTCCGAAAACCGGTCCCCACTTTTCGGGATCATGCGCTAGGGCTTCGTTTCAAGCCGCAGGCGGCCGAGCGGCTTGAGCGTGTCGGGGTCGAATGTGCGCAATTCGACCACGCCGCCGATCTCGACCGTCACCACAATGTGGTCGGCGCCGATCGCGGTCGAAAGCACCTTGGCACCCGCCGGCAGCGATTGCGTGACGTCCGCGAAGGACGCGGTGCTTTCCTCGACATGAGAAAGGCGGTAGCCGATGATGACGAGCACGAGGCCGATGGCGACGAAGGTGACCGTCATGATGATGATCATCATCCGGCGAACCTTCGCTATCGCCGCGGCAGCTTCCGGGTTAAGGGGCTTCTGGTCGTCGGACATCGTTTAAGCCATGGCTGATGAGACAATCGAGACGGTCAAGATCGCCGCCGAGGAGCAAGGCCAGCGGCTCGACCGCGTGCTCGCCGCGCGCATCCCGGCGCTGTCGCGCTCACGCCTCAAGGCGCTGATCCTCGACGGTCAAGTCACGATACAAGGGGCGATCGCGGCGCGCACGATCCGCGATCCCGCCAGCTTCGTCAATTCCGGCGACACCGTCACCGTCACGCTGCCGGCGCCCGAGCAGCCCAAGCCCGCCGGCGAGGCGATCCCGCTTAACGTCGTCTATGAAGACGACGCGCTGATCGTGCTCGACAAGCCAAAAGGCCTGGTGGTGCATCCGGCCGCCGGCCACGCCAAGGGCACGCTGGTCAACGCGCTGATCGCCCATTGCGGCGACAGCCTGTCCGGCATCGGCGGCGTGAAGCGGCCCGGCATCGTGCACCGGCTCGACAAGGACACCACCGGCCTCATGGTCGTTGCTAAGACCGACGCCGCCCATCGCGCGCTCAGCGCCCAATTCGCCAACAAGGCCGACAGCGGCATCGAGCGCGGCTATCTCGCCTTGGTCTGGGGCGCGCCCGCCCGCCCGAAAGGCACCATCAACGCTCCGCTCGACCGCCATCCGCAGGCCCGCGACAAGCGCGCGGTGCGCGCGGGCGGACGCCAAGCGGTAACCCATTGGCAGGCGCTCGAGCGCTATGTCGGCGCCGACGGCAAGCCGGTCGCCAGCCTGCTGGCTTGCACCCTGGAGACCGGCCGCACCCACCAGATTCGAGTGCATTTGGCCCATATCGGCCATCCGATCCTGGGCGACGCCAGCTACGGCACCGGCTTCAAGACCAAGGCCAGCCTGCTTTCCCCCGCCGCCCGCGCCGCCCTGGAAGGTCTTGGAAGGCAGGCCCTGCATGCCTATCTACTGGTCATCGAACACCCCATTACCCGAGACGTCCTGCGGTTCCGCTCGGAACTTCCGGCCGATCTTGGGCGTTTACGTCGTGCCCTAGCGGAAAACCCTTCGGCTGGACGCAAACGTTCTAAATAGGTCAATCATACCAACGGTTTGGTCGCAATTTGCGGCACTGGGCGAAGTCACGGCGACGTGACGGGCGGATACTGGTTTTCGCTGCCCGGTTCCGCTATGCTGCACCTGCGATCAAGCTTTCGCGGTCGCACAAAATTCGCGCCGTCGGCTCGGGTAGCGGCGGCGACAACCGCCCGCCGATCATCGGGGGCAATTAAGGAGGGCGCTATCATGGCCCGTTCTGCCGCACTGCCGGCACTCAAGGCCGAATCCGGCCTTTCACACTATTTAGACGAAATCCGCCGGTTCCCGATGCTGGAACCGCAGCAAGAATACATGCTGGCGCGCAGCTGGCGCGAACAAGGCGATCGTGAAGCCGCGCACAAGCTCGTCACCAGCCATCTCCGCCTGGTCGCCAAGATCGCCATGGGCTATCGCGGCTACGGCCTGCCGATTTCGGAAGTGGTTTCCGAGGGCAATGTCGGCCTGATGCAGGCGGTCAAGCGCTTCGAGCCCGAAAAGGGCTTCCGGCTCGCCACCTATGCGATGTGGTGGATCAAGGCCGCGATCCAGGAATACATCCTGCGCTCGTGGTCGCTGGTGAAGATGGGCACCACCGCCAACCAGAAAAAGCTGTTCTTCAACCTGCGCAAGGCCAAGAGCAAGATTTCCGCGCTCGACGAGGGCGACCTGCACCCCGATCAGGTCAAGCTGATCGCCAAGCGCCTGGGCGTCAACGAGCAGGACGTGATCGACATGAACCGCCGGCTCGGCGGCGATGCCTCGCTCAACGCGCCGATCCGCGACGACGGCGAAAGCGGCGAATGGATGGATTGGCTGGTCAGCGACGCGCCCAGCCAGGAGCGCCTGCTGGCCGAGCACGAGGAAAGCGATAACCGCCACCAGGCGCTGATCGGCGCGCTCGACGTGCTCAACGAGCGCGAGCGGCGCATCTTCGAGGCGCGCCGCCTGGCGGACGATCCGATCACGCTCGAGGATCTGGCATCCGAATTCGGCGTCTCGCGCGAGCGCGTGCGCCAGATCGAGGTGCGCGCCTTCGAGAAGGTGCAGAAGGCGGTGAAGAATAGTATCGCTACTCTGGAGCAGCCGAAGGAAACGCCGGCGGTATCGACGACGGTGCATTAAGGCGATCGCCGCACCATCCGCAATAAAAATGGCCGGGCATAATGTCCCGGCCATTTTCGTTTTTGCTCACTTCGTCATTCCGGGACGGCGCGTAAGCGCCGGACCCGGAATCCAGAGAGGCACCACAGGCTTCTCTGGATTCCGGGTTCGCTCGCTTTGCTCGCGCCCCGGAATGAGCGGATAGGTTTTCAAACAGCCAAGCGCCATCGCCCGTATTCTTTGCGGCGCCGGGTACGCCGTAACTTCTCCCGGCTTGCGCCGGGCATTGCTTGTGTCCCTCTGCAAAACAGAGGGGATGGAGCGCCGCGAGGCGCATCCATTCAACTCACGCCTTGCGGCGTGCGCGTCCTTGGCGAAGGACGCGCGCCCCGCGGCGCTCCATCGCGGCGATTTCTGTCCCCGGGGCCGTAACTTCCGGGCGCGGACGGGAGGGCTGCGCCCTCCCCGATCCGGGCAGCTTTCGCCACCCTTCGTCCGCGCCGCGTCCAGCCATCAAAGGCAGTCCCCCATAGTAGGGACGGACGGCGACCCAGGGCCTCCCGGGGACGGGGTTACGAGCCCCGCCCGCAGGCGCCGCGCCAGCCGATGTCGGGCTTGCCCGACATCGGCCCCTTTTAGTGGCTCCATCTTCGAAACGTCTCGCGAAGACGCCCTCAGCCGAGCCAGGCGCCCTGGACTATAATCGCATTTATATACTTGACTTAGCAGGCCGGATGGCCCATATTCAGGGTCACAGGAGCTAGCCATGTCAGACATTTCCGCCCCACAGTTCACTAAAGAAACCGCTGCTATTGCCCATTTAGAGGCCAGCCGTTGGCCCGATGGCGTCAATTGCCCGCATTGCGGTTCGGTCAACGTCCGCCGCATGGGTGGCGAAACACAGGCCGGATATTTCCTTTGCAACGATTGCCGCGACAAGTTCACGGCCCGCACTGGCACGGTCATGGAGCGCAGCCACATTCCAGTTCACAAATGGCTGCTGGCGATCCACCTGCTTAATTCGAGCAAGAAGGGCATGTCAGCGCATCAAATGCACCGCATGCTCGGCATTACCTACAAAAGCGCGTGGTTCCTTTGCCATCACATCCGCGAGGCTATGCGTAACGATAAGCCAGCTGGCATGGGCGGTGTCGGCCATCAGGTACAAAGCGACGAAACCTATTACGGCAATACCAGCAAGCGCGCGAAGCGCTACAAGAAGGGCCATTCGCAAAAGTCAGGTGTAGTCGCGTTGGTCAATCCCGGCACCGGCGAAGCCCGCGCATTTGTCGTGAAGCCTGCAACATCGGCCACGATCAACAAAATCCTTTGGACTAACGTGCATCGCGGCACAACTTTGGTCACGGATGAAAGCAATTTCTACAAATCATCCGAATATCAGAAACACGAAACCGTTTGGCATGCCGCAGCCGAATATGTGAACAAGGACGGCTACACCACAAACAACGTCGAAAACTTCTTTGGCGTGTTCAAGAAAGGCATGGTCGGGACATACCATTTCTGTGGTGAGCAACATTTGCAGCGCTATTTGGACGAATTTTCATTCCGCTACTCAAATCGTTCCGGTCTAGGCGTTGGAGACGTTGAGCGTGCGGCACTTGCGCTAAAGGGCATCGAAGGCAAGCGCCTTACATATCGACGGCCTAATTAAGCCCAAGACTCTCAAGCATTTGGCGCGTAAATTCCTCGCGTGGAAGAAACGTAACGAGGGATAGTATGGCAACCGCATACCTGTATTTTGGCAAGCCAGTTAGGCGGCCGGTTTTATGCGGTCGCGCGGCGTGTTTGACATCGGTCTGAATCAAAATCCGATTTTATCTATCCAGCGCTTAAGCAGTGGTACCGGAAAACCTAAGCCATATCCCTCAGCCACAGATTTCTTTTCGTGCCCAAGCAACGCCCACCGATAGTCAATGGGGCAGCCGGCGGCTCTTAGACGATCTTGGGCTCGGTGCCGGAGAGAGTGGACCACCTTTAGAGGGTCCGCAATTCCAATCTCGTTCAAGAATAGGTTCAGGCGCTTCGATGCGGCACGAGCGCTTCCCTGAAACAAGGGTCCGTCGATATTTCTCGGGAGGTGGGGTAATACAGCGGTTGGGAGTGGGACCCTACGTTTGGATTGCGGTGACTTCGTGCCGACAATGACGTAGCGGCAACCGCGTTCGCGGAATTCCCCGTCAATTTCGAAAACTTCCGACAGGCGCATCCCCGTGCTCGCGAGTATCCTGAAAAGCAATTGATCGTGCTCGCTGAGCCGGTCGAGATTGTTGCGTGCGTTCTTTATGTCCGTTTCGGACAGAGGCAATCGCTCTTCTTCATCATCGAGCTTCGGAACAATTTTCGAGAATGGGTTGAACTTTAACTTGCTCTCATCGATTGCCAGGTTGACGGCAGCATTTAACCAGCCGACCTTTTTGAGAATAGTTGCGCTTTTCAGTCCTTGTTTGGCGAAGTATTCAACAACCTTACGACCATCATCACGCGTCGCTTCTTTTAGCGGTTTGGCGTCGGTAAGTTGCTTGTAAAGTTGCCAAGTGCTTCGTGCCTCCCGCTCGTTGTATCCGCTCACGTTGGCGTGCTTCAGATAGGTTTCAATAATCCCATCCTCCGTATTGTTGTTTACTGTGCGTCGGCGAGCTTCCTCACGGCGAACGATTGCCCGTTGCCTTCCTAGTGACGGTATTTGAAATGTGGAATCTCCATTCGGAGCCCGCTTAACGATGGACCCTTGCGCATCGAGATAAATCAGCTCTTTATCGGTGGCGATGATCCGCTCACCATCGGGCCCAATGTGTTCGCGCCCAGGCTCGAATTGATAGTGCCATTCTGATTTGATACCCAGGTCCGGCCATGCTTGTAGAAGCTTCAGTTTATGTTCCCGAATAAAGGGCAGGGCGATAATTTCGGCTTCGGCTCGGTTCGGCGTGCCCAAAGATATCTCTATGCGCTTCTGTCCGGTACGCTGAGCGAGTTCACCCGGATACTGGAACTTCAGATGCCAGTTTCGGGATCCCTTCCGGAGAAACAGATAATCGACTTTCCGAGCCGCCATGCCAGCCTCCAAATCGCCATAGCGGCATAGCATAGCGGCACGATTTAGCGGCATCTATAGCGGTATCAATATACTAATAATAACAATAAGTTATGTTTTAACAACGCAGGTAGCGTCCCTTCCCCTAGGGAGCGCCAGATAAATCAATGATTTAGCGCCGCGAACGCGAGAAAATCTCCATCTCCCTTGCTGCAGCGCTACGCCGCGCGGCGCGTGTAACGGCCTTTCAGCAACACATCGACATTGCCGGACAGAATTTTCTCGCCGACCGGCCCGAGTTTGCGGATATCGCCGACGAAATCGCGCACCGCCTCGCGGGCGCGAATTTCCTGCGGATAGTCGGTGGCGAACACCAGACGTTCGGCCGGGATCTCCACCAATGCCGTCTTGACGCTGCCGATGGCGCCGCAGAAGCCGGCGGTGTCGAACATGAAGTTATGGCGCAGGTAATAGTCGAAGTCCTTCGCGCCGGTGCGGCCATGCTTGGCGTTGCCGCGCAGGCCCCAGAAATCCTTGTCCTGATAGCTGCGGATGCGGCCGAGCATGGAAGCGATGCCGCCGCCGAGATGCGCCATGTGCACCATGAGCGACGGATGGCGGTCGAACACGCCGCCATTGACCAGCCTGATCGTGGCCATGATCAGCGAGAATTCACGCCCGACCGACCGCGCCGTGTCGTAGGCATTGAACTGCTGCGGGAAATTCAGCTTGAGCGCCGGATGCACGAAAACGAACAGCCCGAGTTTTTCGGCTTCCGTCCAGAACGGTTCGAATTCCGGGGCATCGAGGAACAGCCCATCGGCCTCCGACGTGATGACCACGCCCGGGAAACCAAGCTCGTGCGCGCAGCGCGCCAGCTCCTTGAAAGCCTGCGCACCGCCCAGCGGATGGGCATGCGCGGCGCCGATGAAACGCCCCGGATAATCGCGCTCGGCTTGCTTGGCCTTGTCGTTGACCAGTTTCGAGCGCTCGAGATCGGCACACATCGCGGAGGCGCTGGTCAGGAAGGCGGCGTCGATGCCGGCCACATCCATCATGCGGATGTGTTCATCCAGATCGTAGAGCAATTTGTGCGACGTATAGCTCGGCGCACCGGATTCGTCGAAAGCGATGATCAGTTTGTCGCCCAGATCCTCTTTGAACAGTTCGCGCGGCGTGAAGTGATGCTGGAAATCGACGATCATGGGCGTCTCCTCTGACGACACAAAGCTTGTTCACTGCGCGGGCGCGCGTGTTGCGCGCACAAAAAACATGGGCGGCGGAGTGCTGTCAAACCTTCGACTGCAGGGCAGCCACGCGGTAGTATCACGATCTATCCGCGTCTTGCTCGTCCAATTCCAGCCCGAGCAGGAGATAGCTGAACGACTTGCCGTGCGAGTCCAGATTGAGCGAGGCGTTGACGCCGCCCTCGAGCGCGTCCTGCATGACGAAGTTGAGGCCGCACAAATGCGGCAGCTCGTAGCGCGTGACCTGGCCGCGAATCAGGTGAGGAAAAGTTCGCTTGATGCGCTCAGCCGTGAGCGTGCGTTTCAGCAGCTCGAAATCTTTGGGCTCGTAAGCCCAGACATTGACGTTCGATGTGTTGCCTTTGTCGCCGGCGCGCGCATGGGCGATGTCGCGGACGATCCGGCGCGCGTTGCGGCGCGGGGAGTTCATGCGACCACCATTGTCATGGTCGGTTTGACGCGTTCGCGTGGAATCAAAACCGACTTCGTCATCACGCAGGGTGCGATCGCGCCGCGATAGCCGCCGCCGCCGGCCGGGCCGCAGCACAGCAGCGATTCCACTTCCCACAGCATGAGCTCGGCGTCTTCCTTGGCGCGCGAGCGCAGCGCCACGTGCAGCCGCACGTCCTGCGCCTCAGTGGCGCGCACGCCCGCCGTCGCGAACAGCGAACTGACTCCGATCAGGTCGACGCGCAGTTCGGATTTGTTGCCGTGCAGGCGCGACATCCGCTCTCGCACGATGTCGGCGGCCAATTGCCCGCGTTCCTGCGCGGCCGGTCCGGCATAGCTCACGCCCGCTTCGCCCTGGAAGCCGCCGTCGAAGCCGACCGTTACTTTCAGCGTGGCCGGCCGTGTCGTGCCGGAGGCGTTCGACACCTTGACGCGATTGTCGCCGGCCGCTGCGATTTCAACGCGGCTGAAATCGGCGGTCACATCGGGAGTCAGATAGTGCGCCGGGTCGTGCACCTCGTACAGCAGTTGCTCCTTCACGGTCTGCGTGCTCACACAGCCGCCGGTGCCGGCGAGTTTGGTGATGACCGCGCTGCCGTCGGATTGCACTTCGGCGATCGGGTAGCCGCACTGCGCCAGGTTGGCGACATCCTTGACCCCCGGGTCGGCGAAGTAGCCGCCGGTCACCTGCATGCCGCATTCCAGCAGATGTCCGACCAACGTGCCTGCGCCCATGCGCGCCATGTCGGTGGCGTCCCAGCCGAAGCGATGCGCGATCGGCGCCAGAAACAGGGACGGATCGGCGAGCCGGCCGCCGATAATCACGTCGGCCCCGGCATCCAACGCGGGCATGATCGCGTCGGCGCCGAGATAGGCATTCATGCCGACGATGGGCATGTCGATGTCGGCGAGCGTGCCCGGCTCGTCCATGAACGGCTGATCGGGCGGCACCAGCGCGGACACGTCGTCGCCTTCGATGCAGGCGACCTTCAGGCCCTTGAGGCCGAGCTCGCGCGCGATGGCAAGCGTGCGTTCGGCCGCCGCGCGCGGATTGGCCGCGCCCATATTGGTGATCATGGTGGTGCCGGCTTTGCGGCAGGCGGGCAGCAGCGCCCGCATGCGCCGCTCGAGCAGCGAATTATAGCCGCGCTTAGGGTCCGCCATGCGGTCGCGGTGGCCGAACGCCACCGTGCGCTCGCCCAGGCATTCGAACACGATGGCATCGAGTTCGCCGCGCTCGACCAGATCGACGGCGGGCTCCAGCCGGTCGGAGGAAAAGCCCGCGCCGGTGCCGATGCGGAACGTCGACAAGTTCAGTCACCCTTCAGATGCGCAATCCCGGGGAAGAACAGGTCGTCGACCGACGCCGGCGCCTGCTTGATCGAGCCGATCTTGGCCATGAATTGCGCAGTCGCGAACACCTTTAGAGGCCGCAGCGTAAAAAGGTAGTCCTTGTCGCTAATACTCGCGACGACTTCGTCGAGCGACGATTTGGTGTCGTGGGCGACCTCGAGATAGAGCTTGGCGGCGGCGCGCTTGTCCTTGTTGACGGTATCGATCGCCTCGCTGAGCGCGTCGAACACCGCCTGGTAGGCTTTCGGGTTGGCGTCGCGGAACTTCGCGCTCGACGTCAAGATGAGCGCGGTCGCCGGACCGCCGAGGATTTCATAGCTGGTCGTGATGACGTGCGCGCCCGGCACCTTGATCTCCGTTTCATAGAACGGCGAGGTCGAGAAGTGCGTATTCACGCCGGCGGTGTTGCTGATGAATGCCAGCGTCGCATCCGGGTGCGACAGTGAAATCGTCAGCGGATCGAGCTTGCCGTATTCATTCTCGCCGAAGGCCTTGGCCGACGCCATCTGCAGCATGATCGCCTGGGTCGATATCTTGACCGAGGGAACGGCGATCTTGTCCTTGGCGGTGAAATCCTTGATGGTTTTGACGTCGGGATCGCGGGTGACGAGGTAAAGCGGATAGGTCGTCAGCGCGGCAACGCCTTTGATCTGGCCGCCGGTCTTGGACCAGAGCGTGATCAAGGACGGGGCGCCCTGCGAGGCGAAGTGCAGCGCGCCCGAGATCAAGCCGTCGTTCATGACGCTGGGGCCGGCGACTTTCGCCCATTTGACCGTGACGCCGGGCAGCCCCAGTTTCGCGGCGTGTTTCTCGACCAGGCCGAGTTTCTCCATCTCCATGAGCGGCAGAAAGCTCACGCCGTATTGCTGGGCGATGGTGATTTCGCTCACCTCGGCGCGGACATTGCTGGCGGCCATCGCCGTCAGCGCGGCGCAAAGCGCGATCATTGTCTGGCGAAAACGCATGGGTCCCCTCCCTGGGCAAGGCTTTTTATAATGAAACCAGCATTTTCCCTTGCGCGCCATCCCCCGATTCTGGCGCGCCAGGTCAACGCCATTCGGGAGGCCAGGCATTCCCGCAGCGCATCATGCCGGCGCGTGGATGCGGCTAGTCGCGCGCGCCACCGCCATGTAATTTTGTGCAAATGTCCGAAACCGCCGCGCCGCCGCCGCCCGCTTTCCGTCCCTCGCTCGCCGAACTGTTCCTCGCCTTCGCGGGCGTGTCGATCTCCGCCTTCGGCGGCGCGCTGCCGTGGGCGCGGCGCATGATCGTCGAGCAGAAGCGCTGGATGACCACGGAGGAATTCAACGAGACCTTCGCGCTCTCGCAATTTCTGCCCGGTCCGAACGTGATCAATTTCTCGGTGGTGTTCGGCGCGCGCTTCGGCGGTCCGGCCGGGGCGGCGGTGGCGCTGGCCGGTCTGCTCGGGCCGCCGCTGATGATCGTCAGCGTGCTGGCGATCTTGTACGAGCGCTATGGCGGCCTGGAAACGCTCAGCCGCATCCTCGCCGGCATCACCGCCGCCGCTGTCGGCCTGCTGATCGCGGTGGTCGCCAAGATGGCGGCGCCGCTGTTTGTCAAGCGCTGGAATTCGGCGCCGGCGTTCGCGATTCTCGCCTTCACCGGCGTCGCCCTCATGCATTGGCCGCTGCCCTTCGTGTTCCTGGGGCTGGCGCCGCTCAGCGTGGCCTTTGCGTGGTTCAAGCGATGAATTCGTCCCCGCTCACCGCGCTCGCCGGCTATTTCGCGCTGCTGTCGCTGTTCGCGGTCGGCGGCGCCAATGCGGCGATCCCGGAAATGCACCGCGTCGCCGTCGATGTGATGCATTGGATGAACGACCGCCAGTTCGCCGACATGTTCGCGATCGCTCAAGTATCGCCCGGGCCGAACGTCATCATCGTCGCTTTGATCGGATACCACGTTGCAGGTTTTGCCGGCGCCGGCGTCGCCACCACGGCGATGTGCGGCCCGACCTGTCTGCTGGCATTTTTCGTGGCGCGCACCTGGGACCGCTTCAAGGACGCGCCTTGGCGGATCGCGATCCAGGCCGGGCTGGTGCCGCTCTCGCTCGGGCTGATCGCGGCGAGCGCCTTCGTGCTGGCGCGCACCGCCGACCATAATGTGTATGCCGGCGCCATCACC
>Ga0097691_1001636_pt1 | contig 16108 bp, 15 predicted proteins | sample NGESurdeep072012_8_FD_72858 | JGI IMG/M metagenome (GOLD analysis project Ga0097691, IMG submission 72858) | Arctic peat soil microbial communities from Barrow, Alaska - NGEE Surface sample 210-1 deep-072012 | ecosystem: Environmental > Terrestrial > Soil > Wetlands > Peat ... | reverse complement strand
TTTGGCCAAATCCAAATCAACCACCGTTTGATAACCAGCTTTCAGGTAGCCTGTTGCTTCCGCAATGGCGGTGTGAGCTCCGCGATGAGGGCGGAACCCGTGAGAATGACCGCCGTTCGCGATCAGGCGGATTTCGCCTGATACCCAGCGAGAAATATCCGCGTCGCGCTTTCAACCACCTGCGCGATGCGCTGCGCCGAAGGCGCAGGCGCCGCCTGGAAAATAAACGGCATGAACAGCGACGCCTGACACATCTGCATGAACTGCGTCGCCGCCAGCTGGCAGTCCCCGATCTCGAGATCGCCCGCCGTTACGTGGGCGTCGAGATATGCGGCAAGCCTGGCAATGGTAAGCGCCACCACGTTGTTGTAGAAGCGTCGGCCGACCTCAGGCATCCGCTCGGCGATCGCCATTACCGTCCGGGTCGCCGATCCGCCGCCCGGCCGGCACAGCATCTGAATGTAGGCCTGTCCGAAATCCATCAGTGTCGTGGTAACGTCCCGAGCCGGATCGAAATTAAAAGCCGTCTTGCCCTGTTCGAGCGTTTCCTCTTCGACGATGGCTTCGAACAGCCGGTTCTTGTCGGCGAAATAGACATACAGCGTCCCCTTGGAAACGCCGGCGGACCGGGCAATTTCGCCCATGCTGGCCCCGTCAAACCCGAGGTTCATGAAGACCTTGCGTGCGCCGCCGAGAATTTGACGGCGCTTTGAGCTGTCCTCGTCGCCGATGAGGTGGAGCGTAGTGTGATGGTCTGCAACCATTAGTTTAGCTTCTCTGGAAAGATTCCGGCCAGATAATCCCGCAGGGAACTCGCCGTGTATGGTCAGCTTGAACGAATATACCTTGACCGAACCGTTCGGTCAATGTTAATTTAGCAATTAACGAGACGGTAAGGCCTGTTTTTTGGCTGTGCTTGCATCGCGATATCGTAATGGGGAGGCCGTGATGGCCGCAGCGAGAGACCAGGCCGCACGCATCCTTCGTCCGGAGCCGGATGATGCGGCCGAAGGCGAGTCCGCGCGCGACGCTTCCGCAGCTCTCGCCGAGTCGTGTCGTGCTCATGTTTCGGAGGAGACTGTCGCGCGCCGCCCCGCGGAGACGCCGGGCAACCCATCAATCGACAAACCATCAATCGACAGGCCGGCCGCCGCACCCGCGGCTGCCGCCACCTCCGCCGCGCCGAAATCCGGCAAGCGCAGACTGGTCGTGACGAGCGTCGGCGCACTGCTCGCGCTCGCCGCCGCGGCCTACGGCGTACACTACGTTGTGGTTGGCCGCTTTCTTGTCAGCACCGACGACGCTTATGTACGCGCCAACAGCACCACGCTCGGCGCACGGGTGTCCGGCCACATCGCGGCAATCTTTCCCGGCGACAATGCCCTGGTCCGGACCGGCGACGTGATCTTCAGGATCGACGACGGCGATTATCGCATCGCGGTCGACGCCGCACGCACCAAGATCGCGACGCAGCAGGCCACCATCGACCGTATCGGCCGTCAGGTCACCGCACTGGAAAGCGCGGTCGAGCAGGCCAAGGCGCAGCTTGCCTCGGCGGACGCCGCCTTGAAGCGTGCCGGCCTCGACTTCGACCGCCAGCAGGCGCTGAGCAGCAAGGGATTTGCCTCACGCGCGACTTTCGAGGTGTCGGAAGCCGGGCGCGATCAGGGCGTGGCGGCGGTGAAATCGGCGCAGGCGGCCTATGACGCGGCGCGCGATAACGTCGAGGTCACCAGGGCGCAGCAGGCCGAGGCCCGCGCCCAGCTTGCGGAATTGCAGACATCGCTCGCCAAGGCCCAGCGCGACCTCGACTTCACCTCGGTGCGCGCGCCGGTCGATGGCACGTTCTCCAACCGCCTGGTCAATACCGGCGACTTCGTCGTGGTCGGGCAGCGGCTCGGCAACGTGGTGCCGCTCAATGATGTCTTCATCGACGCCAACTTCAAGGAGACGCAGCTCAAGCGCATCCGTCCGGGCCAGCCGGTGACGATCTCGGTGGACGCCTATGGCCATCGCAAGTTCGCCGGCGTCGTCGACAGCATCTCGCCGGCGGCCGGCTCGGTATTCACGCTGCTGCCGCCGGACAACGCCACCGGCAACTTCACCAAGATCGTGCAGCGGCTGCCGGTTCGCGTGCGCGTGCCGAAGGAAGTCGCGAACCAGAACCTGCTGCGCGCGGGCATGTCGGTATATGCCACCGTCGATACCAGCGGCGGCGCCACGGATGCCGACAGCGAGGCCGACCTCGACGCGCCGGCCGTGATCCACCCGCAATAATTTTTGCCATCTGGCCGCGCGCCCGATTCATCAGCACGTTTTGACCTGAGCAAATCATGGCAAACGCCACCACTGCCCCACCGACGATGATGGCCGCCGCCGCGGCGCCGGACGAACGCGTCCCGGCGCGTCGGCTGTTTGCGTTTCTCATCATGGTATTCGGCATGTTCATGTCGATCCTGGACATCCAGGTGGTCTCGGCGTCGCTCAGCGAAATCCAGGCCGGCCTGTCGGCAAGCGCGACCGAGGTATCCTGGGTCCAGACCTCGTACCTGATCGCGGAAGTGATCGCGATTCCGCTGTCCGGATTCCTGTCGCGCGCGTTCGGCACAAGGTTGCTGTTTGCGATCTCCGCGTGCGGCTTCACCATCGCGAGCTTCCTGTGCGGACTGGCCTCGACGATCGAACAGATGATCCTGTGGCGCGCGATCCAGGGATTCTTGGGCGCCGGCATGATCCCGACGGTGTTCGCATCCGCCTATACCGTGTTTCCGCGTTCGAAGTTCTATATCGTCGGTCCGATCATCGGTCTGGTCGCGACGCTGGCGCCGACCATCGGCCCGACGGTCGGCGGATACATCACCGACATGATGTCGTGGCACTGGCTGTTCTTCATCAACATCGTCCCCGGCATCGGCATCACCGTCGGCGTGCTCGCGCTGGTCGATTTCGATCAGCCGAATTTCGCATTGCTCGACCGGTTCGACTGTTGGGGCCTGATCGCGATGGCGGGATTCCTGGGTTCGCTCGAATATGTGCTTGAGGAAGGGCCGCAATACGAGTGGCTGCAGGATACCTCGGTCGCGGTCTGCGCCTGGGTTTGCGGGATCTCCGCGATCGCCTTCTTCTGGCGCGTGCTGACGGTCGAAGAACCGATCGTCGATATCAGAGCCTTCACCGACCGCAATTTCGGCATCGGCTGCCTGATCTCGTTCTGCGTCGGCATCGGCCTTTATGGCCTGACCTATATGTATCCGCGCTATCTCGCGGAGGTGCGCGGCTATAGCGCGCTGATGATCGGCGAGACCATGTTCGTCTCCGGCATCACCATGTTCCTCACCGCGCCGGTCGTGGGGCGTCTGATGCTGAGGGTCGACATGCGCCTGATCATCGCCGCCGGCCTCATCATCTTCGCGCTCGGCTCGCTTGAGATGACGTGGATCACCCGCGACTACGATTTCTATGAGCTGCTGGTGCCGCAAATCCTGCGCGGGATCGGCATGATGTTCGCGATGGTGCCGACCAACAACATCGCGCTCGGGACGCTGCGGCCGGATCGGGTGAAGAACGCCTCGGGGCTGTTCAATCTGACGCGCAACCTAGGCGGTGCGGTCGGGCTGGCGGTCATCAATCAGGTGCTGAATGAACGCACCGACCTGCATATCGCGCGGCTGCAGGAAAGGGTGACCTGGGGCAACGCCACCGCCGTCGAAACCCTCAATATGTTCACCCAGCGCCTGCAGGGCATGGGAGATGCGGCGCTGATGGCGATGAAGCAACTGTCCCAGATCGTTCACCGCCAGGCGGTGGTGATGGGATATGGCGACGCCTTCTTCATGCTGACGCTGTTCTATTTCGGCCTCAGCCTGCTGGTCGTGCTTTTGAAAAAACCGGCGCTGGCGTCCACAGAACCAGCGCACTGAGCCGCCGATATTGTCTGCCGTGGCGGTTCATGCTTGAACGGCGGCATGATCCGCAGCCTTTCCATCTCCCACTGGGGGTCGCCCCTGCGCGTGCAGGCAGCGTCCGCGCGATGGATCGCTGGGGCGCTGGTGCTGACCGCGGCGGCGTGGCTGGTGGCATTGGCGGGATTGCTGGCGCTCGCGGGTCGCATTCATGACGACGTGCCGGTTCTGCTGGCGGTCAAGCTGCCGCTGCTGCAGACACGGCCGGAATTGATCTTCGCCGGCGAGAGCCGCACGGTCTATCAGCTCGATCCCGATCTGGCCGCGCAACTGATCGGCAAGCCAAAGGGTGCCGCGGTCAACATCGCCTATGACGCCGGCGAGCCGCTGGCGCTGCTGGCTGCGATGCACCGCCAGCCCGATCGATTCCAAAAAGCGCATGTCGTCGTCAGCGTCGCCCCCTTCCTGTTCAATGAGGGCGTGCGGTCGGCCGCAGTCTATCCACAGGACGTCGCGGCCCGGCTCGGCGTCATCGGACAGATGAGTTCGTTTCTGCCGCTGCGCGTGGGCACGCTGATCCGCTTCATTCGCGAAGCCTTCGGCGCGCGGCTCGCCGCCGATCAGCACGTCGCCGATCTCGGCCCGCAACCCGCTGCATCCGGTTTGAAGATCATTGACCGTACCCAGCCGGATGATCGGTGGCCCGCCGAAATCGGTTCGCACGCGCATTACGCCAACTGGGATCTGTCCGGCCCCAAGGCGCGCTTCGAGATCGGCGCGCTTTGCGACATGGTGGCGCTGACGCGCCGGCTCACCGTCGTGGTGCCGCCATGGGCGCCGCGCTATGACCGCGCGCGTGATCCGTCGTGGCGGGAAAAGGACGATCAATACGCCGCGCTGGTCGTCGACGCCGGCCGCCGCTGCGGCTTCGATGTCCTCAATATTCAGTCGATCCCGGGACTGGAGCAGGGCAATTACGCCGACGAGATGCACGTCAACGCCTCGGGCGTGCCGATCTACACGCGCTACCTCGTGTCGCGGCTGAAGCGTTAGCCGCCCGCGATGCTGTTCAGCTCCTATACGTTCCTGTTTCAATTCTTGCCCGCGACGGCGCTGGCATTCGCCGCCGCGCGCCGCCACTCGCCGCGCGCGGGCATCATGGTGCTGGCCGGTGCGTCCCTGTTTTTCTACGGCGCGTGGCAGCCGGTCTATCTGCTGCTGCTGATCGCCTCGGTCGCGGTGAATTTTGGGCTGGGTCTGCGGATGGAAGATCCGCTGCGCCGCCGCGCCATCGGCACGTTTGGTGTCGCGCTCAATCTCGCGGTGCTCTGCTATTTCAAATACACCAATTTTATCTTCGACAGCCTGAATACGCTGACCGGCGCGCCGCTGCCGTTCTTCAACATCATCCTGCCGCTCGGCATCTCGTTCTTCACCTTCCAGCAGATTGCCTATCTGGTCGACGTGATGCGCGGCGCCAGGGTCGAGCGCGACATCGTCAGCTACACATTGTTCGTGTCGTTCTTCCCGCACCTGATCGCGGGCCCGCTGGTGCACCACGCCGAGATGATTCCGCAATTCAAGCGCGGCCGCACCGGCCGCTCATCGGTGCTGGCGGCGCGGGGACTTGCGATCTTCGCCGCCGGCCTGTTCAAGAAGGTAGTGATTGCCGACAATCTCGCGCAGTTCGTGTCGCCGGTGTTCGCGCATCTCGACGCCGGCGGCGGCGTCACCACGCCGTGGGCGTGGCTCGCGACACTGGCCTATACGCTGCAGATCTATTTCGATTTCTCCGGCTATTCCGACATGGCGGTCGGGCTGGCGCTGCTGTTCGGCATCCGGCTGCCGGTGAATTTTCGCTCGCCTTATCGGGCTATTTCGATCATCGAATTCTGGCGGCGCTGGCATATCACGCTGTCGCGCTTCCTGCGCGACTACCTTTACATTCCGCTCGGCGGCAACCGGCTCAGCGAACAGCGCCGCTACCTGAATTTGCTGGTGACGATGCTGCTCGGCGGGCTCTGGCACGGCGCCGGCTGGAATTTTCTGGTCTGGGGCGGCCTGCACGGCATCTATCTCAGCATCAATCATCTGTGGCGCGCTTGGCGCGGCGGCGAGGCGCGCGCCTCGGCAACCGGTGTGGCCACGAAGGGATTGGCTGCGAAGGGATTGTCCTGGGCCATTACGTTTTTTGCCGTTGTCGTCGCCTGGGTGTTCTTCCGTGCCAGGACAGCTGATGGCGCGTGGCAGATGCTGGGCGGCCTGTTCGGATTTGAGGCCGGCAGCTCCGCTTACACTCCATCCGGCATCCTGCGGGTGATGGATTTGCCGATTCTGGTCGGCGAGGCGCGGCTGCTGCTGATCGGCGGCTGCGCCGTCGGGCTGGCGCTGGCGATCGCGCTTTGCCTGCCCAGCGTCCCGCAACTCTTCGGCTATCGCGAATACCGCCGCGCGCCGGAGCAGGCTGCCTTGCTGCAATGGCGGCCGAATGCAGCGTGGGCGCTCCTTACCGCGCTGGCACTGGCGATCTCGCTGTTCGGCATGTGGCAGCGGCTGGAATTTTTATATTTCCAGTTCTGAGCGCATCGTTCGCCCGGCCGGCCATATTGCAAAACGCCCGTCATGCATTTATAAGCTTTGCGTCGTCGCTCGAACCGGGGAGGGATTTGCATGATTTCGATGTATTCGCAGATCGCGCCCTCGCGTCCGAAGCCAGTGCTGGACGCCTGCCTCGCCCTCTAAGGGCCGTTTCCGTCAGCATCGATCGGGCCTGACGTCCCGATCTCCCAGGACTTCCCCGTAAGTCACCGACATCTTTCAACGACGCCTGCGTTCGGCTTTTGCCGTCGCGCGTCAACCGACGGAGCGGTCCGCGCGCAAGCGCAGCCGGATGTGATTGACATGAAGGACCTCACTCAAGGCTCTATCGTGCGCCATATCTCGACCATGGCTCCCCAGATTTTCGCTGGCATGATCATGATCATGCTCTGCGGGTTGATCGATCTGTATTTTGTCTCCGGTCTGGGTGACGCCGCGATTGCAGCGGTGGGTGCGGCAGGCAACGCCGGCTTTCTCATCAATGCGCTAACGCAGGTGCTAAGCGTGGGCACCGTGACGCTGATCTCACATGCTGTAGGGCGCAAGGATCAAGCCGGTGCCAATTTGGTATTCAATCAGTCGCTCGGTCTGTCAGCAGTGTGCGGGATAGTTACGCTGATTGCCGGATCCATTCTCGCACGCAGCTACATGCGCTCGGTTGCTGCCGACGATGCCGTAGTCGAAGCAGGCACAACGTATTTGCTTTGGTTCTTGCCGGCGCTGGCGCTGCAGTTCGCCCTGCTGGTAATGGCTTCTGCGCTGCGCGGCACCGGCATCGTGCGGCCGACCATGATCGTCCAGACAATCACGGTGATCATCAATATGATTCTTGCTCCGGTTCTCATCGCAGGCTGGATCACAGGTCGGGCTTTGGGTGTTGCCGGTGCTGGCCTCGCGAGCTCGATCGCGGTTGTTATCGGCGTAGTGACGATGTGGATATATTTTCACAGGTCGGAACACTACGTCGCCATCAATCGCAAACTGTGGCGTCCGCAAGTTGCGCAATGGAAACGTATATTTAACATCGGGCTGCCCGCCGGAGGCGAGTTCGCAATCATATTCGTCAATATGGCCGTCATATATTATGCGCTTGGAGGTTTTGGCGCGGCTGCTCAGGCGGGCTTTGGCATTGGTTCGCGCCTGCTGGGCGTCATTCAATTGCCGGCGATATCCATGGCATTCGCGGCCGGCGCAATCGCCCGGCAGAACTTCGGCGCTGGAAACAGTGAGCGGGTGAAGGAGACCTTCAAAAGCGTTTTACTCTTGGGCACTGCCGTGATGATGGCCTTTACCATCCTTGCACAATGGAAGCCGGAGTTGCTGCTCGGCGGCTTTACCAAAGACCCCGAGACGATAGCGATAGGCGCGCTGTTCCTGCGGATGATCTCTCTGAACCTTGTCGCGCAGGGGATGATCTTCGCGTGTTCAAGTATGTTTCAGGGATTGGGTAACACCAAGCCGGTGCTATTAAGCTCCGGCGCGCGTCTGATGACGTATGCGCTGCCGCTGATATGGCTATCCGCAAAGCCCGATTTTCGCATCGAGCAGGTCTGGTATCTATCGATTGCAACGACCACGCTGCAGGCCGCGCTGAGCCTGTGGTTGCTGCGCCTGGAATTCAGGAAACGGCTGGTGCCGCTTGTGCAATGACGCGGGGACCGCAGTCTCCTTGCAGGGCTGCGGGGCCGGATATTGCACGAACGGGAGGAATCTATCGCGGGCTGTTCGAGCGACAGGCGACCGAATTCGACCGTATCGCGGCGGCTGAGCGAGGGCGATCAGTTCTGAACGATACGGCATTCCGACGCGCCAATCGGCGCGTCTGAGGGCGCAGCGAAGCTCGGGAGGTCATTCCTGGGCGCATCTGTCATGCGAACCCGGAATCTCGAGAGGCGAGAAGGCAAGGGAGAGGGTAAATGCGCGGCGCTCCCCAGCCCGAGACTTCAAAAGCCCGCATTGAACCGACGTGTCGTCAGCGCTTATCGATCAAAGGCTCGTCCGGACGGAAGTAGACATCGGCCTTCATCCCGACTGCGAGCGGGTCTGGTCGCACCAAGTCGACCATCACCTCCACCACGTCCACGTCGTTTTGGTTGCGCGTTCCGCGCGCGTCGAGATTTCCGGGCTCGACGAGCGGCGCGATGGAGGAGACGCTCCCCTCGAACTCGCGACCGGGGAATGCGGCCGCCCGCACGGATACCGCTTGCCCAACCTTGATCGACCCGAGATCGCGTTCGTCCAGTTCCGCTCGCACGCGCAAGGCCGAAAGATTGGCAAGCAGCAGCAGCGGCTGCAGCGAAGCAGGCGCGGCCAGTTCACCTGCCCTCACATTGATCTGGAGCACGGTGCCGTCGATCGGAGCGCGGATCGTCATCTTATCGAGGGCCGCTCGGGCCACAGTGTACTCCGCGCGGGCGATGCTGAGCTGGCCCTCCAGGGCGGTGGGCAAAGGGCCATTGAGTTCGATCTTGCGAAGCTCCTCCTGGCGTTTTGTCAGCTCATCCTGAGCACGCGCCAATGCCGAACGGGCAGCGGTCAGGCCGGTGTCCGGCCCGCCCTTGGCCCGCCATTCGGCCGCAGCCCGATCGACTGCGGATCGCGCGTCATATACCGCCTGTTCGCGCGTCGGCCACGGCATCTCTGGCCTCGCGTCGATCGCTCGCTTTTCCGGTCGCCGCTCGTTCATCCCGCGCGCGCATGCGCATGGAGACTTGCGCCTCCGCCGCCGCCAACCTTGCCCCGAGTTCACCGTCAGAGAGATGGATCAACGGTTCGCCGGCAAACACCGTGTCATTGGCCTTCACCAGCACTTTGTCGACCAGCCCGATCACTGTCGTCGCCACCTTGATCTGACCGGAGCGCGGCTCGACGCGCCCGGGAGCGACCGCCTGCCATCGCTTGTCCTCCAGCAAACCGGGCGTCATGCCCCGGGTTGCCGGCCCGACGCGCACCGTTGTTGCAACCACCGTGATGACTCCGGCTGCGACAGCCAGCCCCAAGACGGCGACCAAGGCTGTCCGGCGTTTCGACATGGTGATTGATCCTCGGTAGCATTTAGGTGAATTCATTGCAGCTTGGCGCCGCCGCGCTCTTCGCGAACGATCCGTCCGTCCTCGATATGAACGACTCGATCCGCGAACGGCAAGAGACGCGGATCGTGCGTCACAATCAAAACCCCGCGCTCTTGTTCTTTCGAAATTCCGGCAAGGATCTTCATGATCGCCTGACCATTCTCGCCATCCAATGCGGCTGTTGGTTCGTCGGCAAGAATGATCGACGGATTTCCGACAATGGCGCGAGCGATCGCGACGCGCTGTTGTTCCCCACCGCTGAGCTCGCGCGGAAACGCCGATGTCTTATGGGACAGACCGACCCTGGCCAGCGCCTCGCGCGTTCTGACCTTTGCGCTTCTGGAGGGTTCACCGCGGACATCCAGCGCCAAGCGGACATTGTCCGCGGCAGACAACGTGGGAAACAGATGAAACGACTGAAAGACAAAACCAACATGCTCCCGCCTGAGCAGGGCCAGGTCTTCTGGTCCGGCTCCGTCGGTCGAACGGCCGCAGACCCGAACCGTCCCCTCCGTTGGCGTCAGCATGCATCCGAGGATGGACAGCAGCGTGGTCTTGCCGCTCCCGGACGGCCCCATGAGCAGGGTCAGTTCACCGCCGCTGAGCGCCAGGCTTACGCCTGAGTGCGGCCACCTTTGCAGCCCCGCTGCCCAGGACTTTCGCGACATTCACCGCCTCGATCAAGGGTTCGGTCATCGCGTGAACGCTATGGCAGGGTCGACGCGGGTGACTTGAATGATTGCGGCAATGGCCGATCCGACGCACATGACGACGGTGAGCAGAAACAGCCCGACGATCAGTCCAGGCGTGATGACGATCGGCAGCGCGGTGGCCGCCGTCAGTTGCACGATGGCCGCGCCGATGAGCGCAGCGAGAGAGAAGCCAATGACGGCGCTGAGAAGCGCCTGCCAGACGATCACCTTGTAGATATACCGTCGGGATGAACCGATGGCGCGCAGGGTGGCGAATTCGTTCAGATGCTCCTTCGTGCTTGAATAGAGCGTCTGTGCGACAATGACGGTGCCGACGATCACGCCGAGCAATGCCCCCGCGAAGAGAGCGGCGCCGGCGCCGGTGCCGAAAAGCCAAAATGTGCGGCTGCGTTCGCGAAATTCGGCCGGAGTCAGGACCTCGACGTCCGGGATGTTCGACATGAGCTGACTGCGGACGTGATCGAGATCGGTGTCGGGGCTCAGCCGAATGAGAAAATAGGTGGCCTTGCTCGACGGAACTCCGGTGTGAGCCCGCGCCCGATTGACGTCCATGAAGACAAACGGCGTCGTGGTGAATGAACGGATGCCGCTGGTGACGGCCGCCACCCGCACGAGTTGTTGTCGAATTTCGGCGGTCGCTCCCATGCCCGAGATGCCAAGTCGATCGAAATAGGACCGGTCGACCGCGACCGCCCTCGGAGTCGAGAGCGCCTCTATCCGGCCTTCCACCAGGTTCCACGGCTGCAGGCCGCCGGACCGCAAATCCGAACCGATGACGAAAACGGGAGTCGTCGCACCGCTCGGCATACGCCAATCGGCAAATCCGATGACGACGGGGATCGCCTCCGCCACTCCGCTGATCGCGAGCGCGCGATAGCGCTCATGCGTGTCCAGCAGGGACGGGTCCTCGAAGCACTTCGTTCCGCGCGGCACGATCCAGAGATCGGCGGACGCATGATCGATCATCGTCGTCACTGTGCGCCCAAAGCCCAGATACAGGCCCATCTGGACGGTCACCAGAACGATGGAGAACACGATCCCGATCACGGTCGCAATGAAGCGAAGGCGATCGTGAAACAAGTTTCGGAACGCAAGGGTAAAAACCAAGGGCATCCTAGCGGAACCCAATTTCATATCCGTCCAACACGAATTCAGTCGTCACGCGCCACGCACTCCTCGTCTTGCCGCATTAAGACGAGAGATTATTAGCACGCCGCCCAGGGCAGCGGCGATGGCCCAGCTCGTGATCACGGTGCCGCCAAACACGATCGCGGCCTTGCCGGTCGCAAACAGCTCGGTGTCCAGCAGCGAATATTGCAGCCAGATGGCAATCGGGTAGTGAACCAGATACATCCGGTAGGCATTGGCTGAAAGGCTGTCAAACGCGTGCGCTCGCGTGTGAAGCGCAGGCAGATCGCCAGCAAGCACAAGCAGCCGGCCGCGCAGGCGACAACAAAACCCAGGCTGGCGGCAAGTTTCGCGACCAGAGGAGCGCTGCTCCAATCCGCCATCGTGATGGAGGTCGGCGCGGCCCAAAGCAAAAACCCGACGAAGGCTACGGCGAGCCACGCCGCCCAACGCCGCGCCAGCACACCATCGCTGGCGAGCAGGCCGCGATCGATGCCATGGGCCCCGACCGCGAAGCCGGCAAGGAAATAGACGAGGTAGTGCCACGGTCGGCTGAGTTGAAACGAGATTGGGCCGATATTCACCCATGTGAACGGTGAATAAGCCAGCGCAAAGGGGACATAGGCAAGCGCGGATACCGTCACCAGAACGACAAAGAACCGAATAGGATTTCCGCCGGCGAAGGTCACCAGCCCGACAAGACGCTCGCCCCATCCGGGAATGAAGCGGCGCATCGCAACCGCAAGAATGTTCAGCGCCAAGAGCTGACCTAAGAACCACTGCGGTCCGCACGGCCAGAACGGCAGCGAGAGCCAATGTTGCCAGTAGGCGCTCACGCTAGGGTCGACGGCCGTCGCGAGATAGGTCGGATAGTACGCGAGCGGCGACAGTAAAGTGACGGCCAGTGCAAACGGTACACCAATCCGCAGCAGGCGATCCAACAGGAACGTCCAGCTTCCCTTGCGCGCAAGGCTTGGCGACACGAACAGGCCTGAGAGAAAAAACATGAGAGTCATCAAGCTCAAGTCCTGCCAAGCGCAGAACAGGTCGAAGCCGAACCAGCGATGGCTGTCGACGACAGGAAAGGCTTGCCATTGATAAGGTGCGCTATCGAAATGATACGCGGCGGCCGGTAGAGAGGCGAGGTAGGGGAGAACGGAATGAAACGCCAGCACGATGATGATGACAACAGCGCGAAGATTGCCGAGGGCAATGCTTGATCTATTCATCGTCGTGCAGGCCTCACACGAATCGGCGGCTGAGCCAAGCAGGTTGATGTGAGCCTCGCCACAAGTGCAGCAATGAACATCCCGCACGACCCTAACATAAATTCAGGCGAAATCGCGTTCTTGCGTGCCAATACCCGTGAAAACGTTTTCGCGCTAATCTGCAAACAACGCCCCCGCCATTAGCCCCGCGCTCGTTCCCTGACGAGTTGCGGGATTGCAGCGTCTTGCCGCTTAAGCTAGGTTTTCGTAATCTGTCCGATGCGCGCAAGCGGGATGACGCGCCGCTGCAAGACGTTGCTGCCGACGACCGAATGCGCTGATCAATTCTGAGCGAGTGGGGTTTACCGGCCCCGCGTGCGCGTGCTGATCGCCACCGTCGCGACAACGGCCGCGGCGAACAGCAGGATTTGCAGCGTAATCGTCTCGTCGTTGAAGAAGGCCGCGAGCGCGAACGTGATGAAGGGTTGCAGCAGTTGCACCTGCGATACGCGCGCGATGCCGCCCATCGCCATGCCAGCATTCCACGCGAAGAATCCAATCCATTGCGGGAACACCGCGACGTAAAGCAGCGCAAGCCATGGTTTCAAAGCGATCAGCGTCAGATCCGCCGGCATGGTCAGCGCGGCCGCGGGCAATGAGATCGGCAACGCCATTATTAGCACCCAGCTGATGACTTCCCATCCAGGCATCTGCGCGGTGAGCCGTCCGGAGAAAGCATAACCGATCGCGGACGTGGCGACGGCTGCGAATAGAAGCAGGTCGCCGGCCGAAAGCGTGCCGCCGCCCTGACGCAACGCAAACGCAATCACCAGCGCCGCGCCTGCGACGGAGGCGATCCAGAACAGCGGTTTCGGCCGTTCGTGGGTAATGACGACAGCGACCAGCGCCGTGGCGATCGGGAGAATCCCCAGCACCAAGCCGCCATGCGAGGCGTCGACGGTCTGTACCGCGAGCGCCATCAGGAACGGAAACAGGATGCTCACGCACAGCATCGCGATCGCCAGTTGCGGCCATAGCCGGCGCGGAGGAAGCGGCCGGCGCAAAACGATCAGTAGCGCCAGTGAACACAACCCGGCGATCGCCGTGCGCAACGCGGTAAGCGCCATTGGATCGATGGCCGATACCGCGATGCGCGTCGCCGGCAGCGTGCCGCCGAAGATGGCCATGCCGATAAAACCCAGCAACAGACCGAGATGTTCGCGCGACAATGAAGGGGAGGGCATGATGCGAGAGGTAGCGAATTTGCCCGCGGGCGTACAGCGTTCGCGTGCTCCGCATGGCGGCCATGCATCGGCATGATCGAGAATCCCCGTCGTCATGCCGGTATCGCCAACGGGTTCGTGCAAAGCGCCACCCGATGACAGGCTCCGCGCGCGAGCCGGAATCTCGGGATTCCCCGATGTGCAATCGCACATCTTAGGTTCGCATGTCAGATGCGCCCCGGAATGACGACTACCGCAGGCCGAGACTGCTCCAGACCAGGCCGACCCCGGATAGAAACAACAGGCCAAGCACGACATCGCGGAAATTTCTATCGCTTAACATGTGATAAACCCGTGCGCCGAGCCATGCACCGAATATCGTTACCGGCAGGGCGACCAACGCCAGCCAAACCACTTCCCGGGTAATGAAGCCGGTGCCCGCCTGCAGGCACAGGGCGGCGGTCAGCACGGTCCAGTTGAAGGTCTGAAAAACCCCACGCCGTTCATCCTTCCCAGCCCCGCACGCTTGCCCACAGTATTGGAGGCGGGCCGGACAAACCGGCGAGGCCGCCAAGGATCCCGCCGGCAAATCCGACCACGGCGTCTGCCGCCCGGCCGCCGATGCTGAACGCAATCGGGTTGCGGTTGAGATAGAGCGCGGTCGGAAACACCAGCAGCAGCACGCCGACGCTCAATTTGAATATACGCGGATCGGCATAAGCGACCAGCATCGTGCCCAGCGGCACGCCCGCGAGGCCGCCGATCAGAAATGGCCACACCAGCTTGAAGTCGAAGGACCGCCAGAACGACGGCAGCGTCGAAGTCTGCGCGACGATGGAACAGATAAGGACGAGCGGCACCGCGATCGAAGGCGGCAACACGTAGAGCCAAATCCCCAGCGCCATGAGCGCGGTCCCGAAGCCGGCGAGGCCGGACACGAAGCCGCCGGCGAGCGCGCCGAGAAACAGAAGCACTAACGCGGCCGTAGTCATCACTGTTCCGGATTTCTGTCGTTGAGTTGCGAGGGGTGAGGCGTGCGATACCGGGATTGCGGAGTTGGCGAGGAGTCGTTTTTGTGCCTTATAGCGTTCCAGTTGCGGTAGCCAACGAGGAAAAACATCATGGGAGCCACCTTTCTCGTCTGCCACGGCGCGTGGTCGGCAGGATGGGCTTGGAAGAAGATGCACCCGCGCATGAGCGCGGCCGGGCATCGCCTGGTCACGCCGACCTACACCGGTCTTGGCGAGCGGGAGCATCTGGCTAACCCATCGATCGATCTCGAGACCCACATTCAGGACATCCTGAACGTCATCAAGTATGAAGACCTGCGCGACGTCGTGCTGATCGGCCACAGCTACGGCGGCATGGTCGCAACCGGAGTGGCCGACCGCGCGCGCGATCGTATCTCGCAATTGATCTACCTCGATGCGTTCGTGCCAAAGGACGGACAATCCCTGCTCGACCTGAACGAGCCGGCGCGGCAGCCCATGCAAGAGCTCGCGAAGACTGGCGACGGATGGCGGGTGCCGCCCAATCCGACACCGCCGGATACGCCGCAAGACGATGTCGAGTGGCTCACCGAACGCCGCGTCCATATGCCGATCAAATGTTTCGAGATGCCGCTCAAGCTGCGCGGCGGGGAGCTAACGCTGCCGCGCAGTTATATCTACGCCACGCGCATCACGCCCGCGGACACCTTCGGTCCATTTGCCAGGCGCGCCAAGAGCGAGCCCGGCTGGCGTTACTATGAGATCGATGCCAGCCATTCGCCGCACGTGACCACGCCGGAGACGCTGATGGCGTTGCTGCAAAAGATCGTCGCGGAGCGCGTGTAAAATTGGCAAGGACTAAATGTCGTTCCGGGACACGCGTCTTCGCGTGGACCTGGAATCCCGATCCCGCAAGGCGCGGGCCTATTACGCAGTGCTGGCTGGAGCCCGTTAACAAAGAAGAGGTAACGAAGCTAGAAGATCGGCGAACGATCGCACTGAAGCTATTCATTGCAGATCGGCAGCATGTTTGGGAAATCGATCCGCCTCAAGCCACAGAGTGGAGCACGCTCATCCACTTCGTACGCGTATCAGTGGAGAACGCTCGAAGGGAAATTGTTGGTGCCCCTCTACTGAATGCGGAGGGCTCGATACCGGCTTAGCATTACAGTTGCTTCTTTGGGAAATGTCTGAATCCATGGGCAACCATGATTCGGAAGTCGTGGACGCAAGCAGCGTCGATTGAGGAGACGCTTGCGTTGTGGGCGGCGTCGCT
>Ga0097691_1001635_pt1 | contig 16113 bp, 17 predicted proteins | sample NGESurdeep072012_8_FD_72858 | JGI IMG/M metagenome (GOLD analysis project Ga0097691, IMG submission 72858) | Arctic peat soil microbial communities from Barrow, Alaska - NGEE Surface sample 210-1 deep-072012 | ecosystem: Environmental > Terrestrial > Soil > Wetlands > Peat ... | reverse complement strand
CATCAACTCGGATAAGGTTTTCGGTACACACAGGTGGTCGTTTTTGTGTGAAATGATGTGGTCCCTCACGTCGCCGCGTACGAAACGTATCAGCGGTCTTTAAAATTTTCGTTCTTCACCCAAAAAAGACTTTTTCAACACTATCTGCCATGAGGAGACATGGAGCGATTGGCCTATCACGCGACGATATTACGGTCCGCCTCGCGCATGATGGCTGTGATCCCGACAAGACCTCCCGCCTCGTCGGGGATGGCAATGAGCGCGACGTCGAGCATCACGCGCGTGCCATCCCGTCGCAGTCCCTCGACATCGAGCACGTGGTCGGGCCGGTAGTTAAGCACGCCGGTCGCCATGACGCGCCGAAAGTTGCGCCAGTGGTTGGCGCGCTCCTCCTCCGGAACGATGAGATCAAGGGTCCGTCCGATCGCTTGGCCTGCGCTGTGGCCGAAGATGTGCTCGGCGGTCTCGTTCCAATCGCGAATGATCCCCTCGCGGTCCGCCGAAACGACCGCATGCGGGCCCGGCGCGAGCGCGGCTTGCGCGATGGCTTGTTCGCTTGCTGATAACACGGCGGCTTCTCCCCGTTGCGCGAGCTATGCACATGCGGGCCGGATCGTATGTCCTATACCACGCTGGCAACGCTCGAGTCTTCGTCGATATGCGGCCAATAACCATCGTTTGAAGGATGATGGCCCCAACAACCGATACCCATCAGCGTCGTTTCGTAATTTGTGCGCTGCGTTTATCCGTCCGAATATCTCAGTTGAGTCAAACCGCGTAAGTCTCAGACTGAGCAAATGTTTTCCGCTTTGCCCTCGAACTCGGACATTGCTCGATGCAGTCGGCACGTCGGATTCGTGCCCACAAGCGGACTCATGCACCGCAGCAAACGGCATCTCTATTCGATCACCTCGTCGGCACGCGCCAGCAACGAAGGCGGCACATCCAGGCCTAGTGCCTTCGCGGTCTTGAGGTTGATGACCATCTCGAATTTATTCGGCTGCGGTGAATGGGAGGGAAGTTCAACAACACGGTGCCTTTGGTGACCAACCGGCGCCAAAAGTGGCGCACTCAGTCTGGATGCGGACCAAACGCCTTATGCAGGCGTGCATCGTGGGTCTCGAAATGGCGCGAAAACCACGCATCGAGCCGCGTCGCCAAGTCCTCACGGCCCGCCACCTCGTTACGATCGAATTCGTCCATCAAGCCAAGTATCTCATCGAGCAGCCGCTCGTGATCTTCTTTGTGCTGCGGCAATTGATCGTAGCCGCGCTCGCGCATGAATCGCTCCTCCAGCGCGAAATGCGCCGAGATCGCTTTGATTAGATCACCGAAGAAAGCCGAAGCCGTGAGAGGTTCGCCCTTGGCCATTAGTTCATCGTAGAGCCGATTGATCAGCTCGATAAGCTCCTTGTGCTCGTAATCGACCGCCTCGATCCCGACGCTGTAGTGATCTTTCCACTGTAACAGGGCCATGGCCATTCACCTGAATACGAACTCACCGCTCTCGGAACGAAAATCGACAACGAACATTTGCTCGCGCACGAGCGTGACAGTTTCCTTGCGCTCGTGGTCGAAGCCTTCGGTGCGCGGCGTGTCGCGCATCCGCACGGCGATCTCGTACTGTCCTGCCGGTACCACGAAGCGCTGGTAGACGCGGGAATGTCCGTCGCCCGCGATTCCAGTCGGCGGCAAATAGGCTCGGAAGATGTTCTTGTCTGCAAGGTCGAGTTCGACGTAAATCGGGCGGCGGCCGCGCGGGCAGTCCAGAACGCGCCGCATGTTGGGGGCCAGTTTTGCGATCTCCTCGGGGGAACGCGTGCGGCACTCCGCCTTCCGATCAGCCCCGTGGACAAAAGTGAGCACGACAACGGCGGAGCCTTCCGGGATTTGCCGATAGATAGGCCAGTTCGCAAAGGCCGAAACGGCCGAAAACAATAGCAGGATGACGACGAACTGGCCGGTCCGGCGAAGGTACCCGGTCATGGCACGCTCCCCTCCGGCATTCGCTTGGGTTCGGGCGACGGCGCCGAAGCGATCGTCTGCGGCAGCGGCAACGCCGAAGGAATCTCAGGAATCGCGGCCACTCGTTCAGCAAACGCCGCAAGCTCGTGTTCGAACCGCGAGGTCTCAAGTGCCGAGACCCAGATGGTCTTGAGCCGATTACGCGGCACACGCGTCCGTAAGTAAGGATCGCGCTCACCGGCGAAACGCTGTTCCGTCCAGGCGATTCCCAGTCGATTGAAGCAGGCGCTTTCTGCGCAGCCCGCGACTGCCACGCCATCGGCAAGCTTCTTGCTGAGAACGAGATCGATCAGCGACGGCGGGATCATCGCGACACAGGGCAGTGGAACGACGCCGGTCAGGTGGCCTGCACCACCACCGTGCTCACACGCGAAAACGAGGATCCTCTCTTTTTCTCCATGAAGCGATTCGGCCGTTTCAACGGTCAGTTCGCGTAAGCGCTGGAAGGAAAAATCAGGAAGATCGATACCGGTCTTGAATTCCTGACTGCGGCGAAAGGCCGTCGAAGACGGACACGAGCCGACGCAAATGCCGCACGAAACGCAAAGCGAAGGATTGACCTGCGCTTCAGTGGGAAAATGCAGCCCATCGCTGCGCCGTACCATCCTGATCGCCTCATAAGGACAGTCTTCGGCGCAACGCGCGCAGCCGTTGCAGTGCGCGAGATCGACTTCGGCGGCCTTGGCCCGACGCAGCGGCGGCAGCCACGGCATCAGCCCGAGCATCACTGTGAATGCACCAAGAAACGCCCACACCGCGCCGTTGCCCCAAAGATCGGTCAGCGGATAGAGCGGCAAGAAGAGCCAATCCAGCCCCACCGCGACCGGCGCCTTGGCAAGATCGACGTGACCCTGAGATACCGCCGGATTCCAGATTGATACGGCGATGAGGGCGAGCAGCGTCATTGCCGCAAGGGTTCGCGGCGGATTCATCTTTGGGCGCGAGATGTGCAGGATATGGATCCACATGGCGGACAGGAGGAACAGCGGCACCGCCACATGCATGAACACCATGAGACTGAAGAAGCGGCTCGTCAGCGTCCCGGTCGAAACAAAGTTACGCGCGATCGGCTCTCCGAAGATCGGCAGCCAATCGAGCAATTCCGACGTCACGAGGGCGACGTATTGCGCCAGTTTGTCCCACACCAGCCAATAACCGGTGATGCCGGACGTATAGAGCAGCCAGATGATCGGCACGCCGGTGAACCAGGAGAACCAGCGCGTGCCGCGATAGTGATCGTAGGCGAACTCGCGAAGCAAGTGGGTGACCAGCATGACGACCATGAGATCGGATGCATAGCGGTGAAAACTGCGCATGACGCCGGCGTGATACCAATGGTTGTTGGTCAGGTTCTCGACGGATTCGTAAGCGCGCTCGATGCCTGTATCGAAAAAGATGAAAAGATAGATGCCGCTGACGGCGACGATCCAATAGAAGAAAAAGCCGAGCGCCCCTAGCTGTGCCACCGGGTTCAGGGCCGGGCCGAACAACCGATCGAGTGGCCGTTCGATCCACTCGAACCCACGCCGTAGAACGCTTCGTATCACGCCGATCACACTCTCCTCCAATCGGCCCGCGACGTGACGGGCGCCGCTGCGCAGAAGACGAGCAGTTGCACCAACGGCAGCGCAGTCATGTTAACCTCATGCGCGCACCGCGCGGCGCCACTCGCGCAGGAGCAGCCCGCCCATGACCAGGAGCGACAATGCGGCGATGACGCTGCCGAACATCAAACCGTAGTCGATGCGATAACGTCCAGCGCCGGGATCATAAGTGGTACAGATGAATTTGATGCGGTCGAAGAGGCCACGTAGCGTGAAGCTCGTGGTGGTTCCGTAAATCGTGTCTTTGAGCGGCTCGATGAACATTTGAATTGGGAAGTCGTCGCCGTAGATGTGGCGGTAGATCTTTCCGTCGCGATCTATGATCGTCGTCTGCGTAATGTGGTCGAAGCCGCCAGCAACGGCAGCGTAGCTAAAGCCGAGATCGCGCAACAGCGCCGACAATGTGCCTGCATCGGCGCTGGCGAGGCGCCAATTGTCGAACTTCACTCCCTGTACTGCGGCAAACTGCGCCAAGTGGACGGGCGTATCGTTGCGGGCGTCGAATCCGACCGTAAGTACCGCAAACTCGCTGGAACCGAACATGCGGCGCGCTTCGCCGACTGCAGTGATGAGGTGCTGCGTCGTGGCCGGACAAACGGAGCTGCAGGACGTATAGACGAGACTCACTACCAGCGGTTTGCCGCGGTAGGCTGCAAGCGCCAGCGGCGCGCCTGCGGAGTCAGTGAGCACATAGCCGCCGAGACTCCGTCCCACCGTTGCCTCGCTACGTTCGAGCACGGCGCGCGGATCAAGGCGCGGCGCATTGGGCGTATCGGCAAAAACCGCCGCAGCGGCCATCGCGCTCAGCGCGAGCCCGGCTCCGCCTGCGATCAATTGCCTCGCCATGCCTATGGTCCGATCAGGCTGTCAAGCGCGACGCCGAGGATCAGCAGCCCGAGCTGCAGCAGCGACGCAAAGAAATTCGCCATTGCATTCTGCTTGGTTGGCGCCTGATGTAGAACGATGCTCTTCCTGAGGAACACGGCGCCCCCGATGCCGGCACCGAGCCCGTATAACACTCCTTTGCCGAACCAAAGCGGAACAAGCGAGATCGCGACCAGCGCCGCGGTATGCATCAGGATCGCGAGCGTCCAGGCATGCGCCGGCACGACGATCGGCAACATCGGTACGCCGGCCCTCGCGTAGTCGTCACCTTTCGCGGCTGCAAGGCTCCAGAAATGCGGCGGGGTCCAGAGGAACAGCGCCACCGCCAGCACGCAGGGAACGACCTGCGGTGACGGGTCCACAGCTGCGGCACCGGCAAGCACCGCGAAACTGCCGGCAAGACCGCCGACGACGATGTTCCACGCGCTGCGGCGCTTCAGCCAGACCGTATAGACGATGCCGTAAGTGAACGCGCCGAGGAACACGAACACCGCCGAGAGCGTGCCTCCGCACGCCGCGGCCAATGTCAGCGACGCTGCAAGCAAGACGACGAAGCTGGCGGGCCACCATGGGCTTTCACGGAAGGCGCCGCTGGCGAAAGGTCGCGCGCGCGTGCGTCGCATCAAGCGGTCGAGGTCGCGCTCATGGTAGTGGTTGAAGGCGCCGGCAGCACCCGAAGCGCCGAGCACTGCGAGCGTCAGCCCGGCCGCCTGCCACCAAGCCAATGCCGGGCCATTCGCGGCCGCGATGCCAGCAAGTGCACTCGCCGCAACTGCTGATCCGATCCTAAGCTTCAGGAGCGAGACGGTCATGCGGATTGCGGTGAGCATGGTCACTTCTCCATATCGGTCGGTTAGCCGAGGATCAGCGGAACAGCCACAGCTCAGACAGATATTTCCAGTTGATGAAATAATAGAGGACGAAGCAGACGAAGAAGATCGTGACGAGGATGATCGTGCCCGGCAGCTTTACGGTTCCATACCCGCCATAATGCGAGGCAACCGCACCGCCGCCTGAATGAAGCGGGAACGTGAGCTTATGACCACTGGTGATCTTTTTGCCGAACAATACCGTGCCGACAACAACGGCCACGTAGATGGCGCCTCCAAGCGCCGCGAAGATCGCAAATATCCCATTGAGCCCCATCATCAGAAATGCGCCGGCCGAATGGGCGAACGGCAGCAAGGCATCGCTGAAGGTGATGTCCCAATGGCGGCGTGGCACGCCGAGAGTGCCGGCCCCCATCATGAACAGTGAGATTCCCGCCGCCCCAAGTCCGAACAGATATGGCTGAATCTTCGCAAGTTTCGGCCAGATGATTTCACGTTCGAAAATCAACGGCAGCAAAAGATAGGTCGCCGCCATGAACGCGAGTGTCGTGCCGGCGACGACTGTGCCATGGAAGTGACCCGGCACGTAGATTGTGTTGTGCATCAGCACGTTGAGTTGCTCGGTGCCGAGCACGACACCTGAGATGCCGCCGATGAAACCGAACATCACGAGAGAAAGGAACATGCCGGCGAAGGCTGGATTACCCCAGGGCGCCTTGCGCAGCCACTCGAATACGCCCTTGTTGTACCCGTTGCGCCGCTGCGCCGCCTCAATCGCGCCCGGCACCGTGAGGCCGTGGACCATGGAGCCGAGCACCGCGAGATACATCATGTAGCTGGTGTTGGCGATTTTCCAGCTTGCAGTCATGCCCGGATCGGCAAGTATATGGTGGGCGGACGCGAGTTGCAGGAACAAGATATACATGAAGAAGGCGGTACGGCTTACTTTTTCGCTCAACGGCTTGGCGCCGAGCACCAACGCTGCGATCAGATACCAGATCGAAACATGCGTGGCCACGTTGATCTGCTGGGACGAATGACCCATCGCCCACCAAATGACCCTGTACATGAGCGTATCGATGTTGGTGATGAGGCCGAGCGACCACAGCCAAGTCGGTATAAGAATGATCGCGCCCGACGCGAGGGTGAACACCGCGATGATTGCGGCCGTAAGCGCGCCGAAAGTGACGAGCGGAACCGAACCCTCGTAAGTGCGCTCTTCCTTCGCTATTACGAGCGTGGCGAAGAACACGGTGCAGCCGATCAATGCCCCGACCGCAAACAGGATCAGCGCCAGATAGAAGTTTGGCTTGGCCTGCATTGGCGGATAGGAGGTGAACATCACGCTCGACTCGCCTTGCAGGATGGTGATGTTGGCGAGCACGCCGCCGACGACCATCAGCGCGAAGCCGAGCCAAGCGAACTTTGGCGCCGCGAGGCGGCAGTTGAGCAGGACGGCGGAGGCGAAGTAGAGGACAGCTATCTCGAAGAAGATGATCCAGAACAGCAGCACGTTGGTGCCGTGGCCTGTAAGCGCCAGATAGAACCATTCGGCAGGCAACAGATGGACGGCCGGCCAGCGCGTGAGTGCCACCAAAAGGCCCATCGTCCCGCCGGCCAGGAGGAACACGACGGCGGCAACCGCATTGGCCTTAATCAGCGCTTGCGCGGCGGCATCGACTTTTAAGCCGGTATATTGACACGTGCGGTATTCGGCGTCCGCTGTCTTGCCGACGGCGCCAATGACGGTTTCGGCGGTCATGGCCTTGTCTCCCCCTCGACCAAGCGCTCTGCGGCGCTCCCGGCTCGCTTTGGTTCCCTGACGTAGATCTTCCCGGTCATGGTGTGATGACCGATTCCACAGAATTCGTTGCAAATGATGCCGAACTCGCCGGCCTCGGTCGGCGTCAGCGTGATCACGTGCTCGTAGCCGGGATGAACCTCAATGTTGATGTTGACCGGCTGCAGCGAGAAACCGTGCATCCAATCAAGTGAAGAGATGTGAATGCGATAGCTGGTACCCTTCTCCAGCTCGAGGATCGGCCACCATTGCCAGAGCCGGCCAAGGAGATAGACATCGGAGCCAGCCGGCGGCTTCACGACTGGAATACCCTGCTCCTCCCGAACCGTGTTCTTTTTGGCAAACTCCTCAACCTTGGCCTCGTAGTTGGACGGAGTGATGCGATAGGCCTCCTTGTTCAGATTCTGCCCGCCGATGAAGTGCCAGGCGATCATGAATCCAAACATGAACAGGCCCCACACAAAGGCGATGAGCGTCCAGACCAGCTCGAACCTCGCTATAGGCTCATTCCACCAAATTCGCTGTGGCGGCGGCGTGATGGCCATATCAATCCCCCCTCATGTGGTCTTGTGGCGGGCGTAGCTATTTCGCGAGTGGGACAGACGCAATCTCCATCACGCCCCAGATGATGTAGAGGACGGTGGGAAGCGTCACACCTAGGAACAGCAGCAGAAATGGATTATCGAGGATCCGCTGCATCGTCGGGATCGGTTCGAGTTTTTCGGTCGATTCGGCGGAAACCGGCTCTGGCGTCGACATGAAATTGCCCCTGATCTTCGGATAAACAAAAAGGACAGTTGAGGGCAGACGGCCGCGCCTTGACCAAAGTCAATACGTCATCGCTGGCGCCTACTAATGATACAACACTTGTAACCATGATACAACACTTGTAACCATGAGCCGCCTTGCGGGGCGGGGTCATATCAGATGCTGACGAAATCGCCGGTAATCAGGGCAGTCGTGGTGGCGAGCGGCGCGCTATTTATTGCGGCGTTTGTTGCCTTGACGTTTGCCAATTGGACCTCGGCAAAACCGGTCAAGAATCTAACCCTCGTCTATGTCGGCGCCGATAATTGCGCGCCATGCGAAATTTGGCAGCGCAACCAGGGAACCGCGTTTCGGGACTCCCCGGAATTTCATCGCTTGGCCTATCGCGAAGTGAAATCGCCCAACCTTTTCGACGTGTTGAAAGACAATAATTGGCCCCAGGAATTACGCGTCTATCGCCAGGCAATTGGTGAGGGAGCCGGGGTGCCTCTTTGGCTCGTTATCGCCGACGATCAAATCGTCATGCAGAGCTCCGGCCTTACCCAATGGCAAGAGGTGGTCTTGCCAAAGATAAAGTTACTGCTGCGTTAGACGAGGATCCGTTCACGACTGTTTTGCCAACTGTTCAAGGCAATGATCGACGAAGACTGCTGCGACTGTCATCGGGCGCTATCGCGAGCATGTCGCCGCGAATACCAGGCGTCTTTCGACGGTCTAACTCAGAACAATCCACGCCGGGGCATGGTCGCTGGCGCCTTGCTCGGCTCGTACCTTGCGGTCGACGCCGGCCTTGATCAGGCGCGGCGCAAGCGGCGGGCTCAAGAGAAGATGATCCAGCCGCAATCCTGCGTCGCGCGGCCAGCGGTTTCGCTTGTAATCCCAGAATGTGAACATCTGACTTGACGGATGCACGCTGCGGATCGCGTCGGTCCAGCCCTGCGCCACCAGCGATCCGAATGCGGCGCGGCTCCTCGGCTGGATCAAGGCATCCTTGTCCCATGACCGTGTCGGATAGATATCCAGCTCGGTCGGAGCGACGTTGTAGTCGCCGGCCAGCACCACGGGAAGGTCCTGCTTCAGGAATTTCGCGGCGTGCAATCTGAGCCGCCTGAACCATTCGAGCTTGTAGTCGAATTTCGGCCCCGGCTGCGGATTGCCGTTCGGCAGATAGATGCTGGCGACGATGATGCCGTTGACGGCGGCCTCGATATAGCGCGCCTCGCTGTCGCCGCGGCCGCCGGGCAGCTTGGTCCGGATCAGCACCGGATCGGCTTTTCGCGCCAGGATAGCGACGCCGTTCCAGGTCTTCTGCCCGCGCCAGACCGCGCCGTAGCCGGCCTTGTCAATTACAGGAAGCGGAAAATCATCGTCGGTCGATTTCAGCTCCTGCAGGCAGACGATGTCGGGCTTGGCCTGATGCAGCCATCGCAGCAGGTTCGGCAGGCGGCGGTTGATATTGTTGATATTGAAGGTTGCGATTTTCATGGGCAGATTGGCGAATCTCGATCGAATATAATCGGAGGCCCCATGGCTGGGCTGAGCTTCGCTGTTCTCGCGATCGTATTTGGATTTTCCACGGCCGCCCCGGCACAGGAGTTGACCGCCGAGCAGCGCGACGCGTGCAAGGCGGACTATGACAAGTACTGCAAGGGTACCATGCCCGGCGGCGGCCGCATCATCGCCTGTCTGAACAAGCAGCATGACCAGCTCGCCGACGCCTGCAAGAAAGTCATCGACGCACAGTAGAAATAGCAGAGGCTGGCTTAGCTGGCAGCAACGACGGGAGCGGCAGCCCCCTCGACCGCGCCGCCCTTGTAGACCCGCGCATAGCGCCGGCCGAGGCTGGTGAGCACTTCGTAACCGATGGTGCCGAAATGGTGCGCGAGTTCATCGACGGTGATGCCTTCGCCAATCAGCGTCGCCATGTGGCCGCGCCGCGCGGCGTTGTTCGGCAGGTCCGTGACGTCGACGGCCATCAGGTCCATCGAGATGCGGCCCGCAACCGGGCAGCGCTTGCCCGCCACCACCACCTCGGCGCCGCGGGTGCCGTCGTTGCTGCCGCCGGCGCGGAAATATCCGTCGGCATAGCCGGCCGAAACGATCGCCAGTCTTGTGGGCCGCCGCGCGGTCCAGGTTCCGCCATAACCGACGCTGTCGCCCTTCTCGACATTGCGGATCTGCACGATGCGGGCCTTCAGGTCGACGACCGGTTGCATCGGATTGTCGGCTTCGGGCGTCGGATTGATGCCGTAGAGCGCAGCCCCCGGCCGCACCAGGTCGAACTGGAATTGCGGCCCGAGGTAAACGCCGGAGGAATTCGACAGCGATGCCGGCACGCCGGAAAACAGACTGGCGATCTCGCGGAAGGTTGCGAGCTGTTTGGCGTTGAGCGGATGATTGAGCAACTCGGCGCAGGCGAGGTGACTCATGACCAGCGTGATGCCGTGATCGCCGGCGGTGATCCTGGGAATGATGCCTTGCGCTTCCGCAAGCGTGAGGCCCAGCCGGTTCATGCCGGTGTCGATATGAATGGCGGCGCCGCCGGCCCAGCCGGAGCGCCGGCAAAACACATCCCATTCGGCAAGCTCATAGAGATCGCCGATCACGGGCCTGGCGTCGATCTTGGCGTAGGCGTCGCCGCAGTTCTGGAAGAAGCCGTCGAGCACATAGATCGCCGCCGATGGCACGGCGGCGCGGGCGGCGCGCGCCTCATCCAGCGTGGCGACGAAGAACGTCTTGCAGCCGGCGCCAGCCAGCGCGCGTGCGACCGGATCGACCCCGCACCCATAGGCGTCCGCCTTGATTACGCCGGCGCATTCGGCCGGAACGGCGGTCTTCTCCAGCTTGCGCCAGTTCGCAACGATGGCGTCGAGATCGACCGTGAGTACGCCCGTGGCAGGCGCGAGCGCAGCCGCCTGGTTGGCTTCAGGGGAGAGCACGCTGCCTGTCGGAATCGATTTGGGGTCGGAAACGATGTTCATGCCGCACTTTTACGCGCAGCGGCTCGCCGGTTCAACCGGGCAACCGGTGTCAGTAGGTTCGCTCCGGCACCTGGCCGTCATGCGTCAGATCGCCGAACCGCGTCAGGCTGGCTTCGAACTGCAGTTCCACGGTGCCGGTGGGGCCGTGGCGCTGCTTGCCGATGATGACTTCGGCCTTGCCGTGCACCAGCGACATGTCCAGTTGCCATTTTTCGTATTCCGGTGTGCCGGCCCGCGGCTCCTTGTTGGCCAGATAGTATTCCTCGCGGAACACGAACATCACCACGTCGGCGTCCTGTTCGATCGAGCCGGATTCACGCAGGTCCGACAATTGCGGACGCTTGTCGTCGCGGCTCTCGACCTGACGCGACAGCTGCGACAGCGCGAGAATGGGGACGTTGAGTTCCTTGGCGAGCGCCTTCAGGCTGGTGGTGATCTCGGTGACTTCCTGGACCCGATTGTCGGAGCGCCGTCCCGACCCCTGCAGCAGCTGAATATAATCGACCACGATCAGATCGAGGCCTTTCTGTCGCTTCAACCTGCGGGCGCGTGCGGTCAATTGCGAAATCGAAAGCCCGCCGGTTTCGTCGACATAGAACGGCAGCGACTGCAACTCGATCGAGTAATCGCGGATCTTTTCGAAATCATTCTCGGTGATGCCGCCACGGCGGATCGTGCTCGAGGGAATCCCGGTGCGCTCGGCGATGATACGGGTGGCGAGCTGTTCGGCGGACATTTCGCAGGAGAAGAAGCCGACGATGCCGCCGTTGACGGACTTCATCGTGCCGTCAGCCTGAACTTCCGCGCGATGCGCCTTTGCCACGTTGTAGGCGATGTTGGTGGCGAGCGCGGTCTTGCCCATGCCGGGACGCCCGGCGATGATGATCAGATCGGAGGGCTGTAGGCCGCCCATCTTGATGTCGAGATCGCGCAACCCCGTGGCAATGCCCGACAACTTGCCGTCGCGCTGAAACGCTTTTGCCGCCATGTCGACGGCGACGGTGAGGGCCTGCGCGAAACGCTGGAACCCGCCGTCATAGCGGCCGGACTCGGCCAGTTCGTACAGTCTGCGCTCGGCATCCTCGATCTGGGCGCGCGGCGCGAAATCCACCGGCGCATCGAAGGCGACATTGACCATGTCCTCGCCGATCCGGATCAGATCGCGGCGCAGCGCCAGTTCGTAGACCGTTCGTCCATAATCCTGGGCATTGATGATGGTGGTCGCTTCCGCGGCAAGGCGGGCGAGGTATTGGCCGACCGTCATGCCGCCGATGTCGGTTTCGGCCGGGACGAAGGTCTTCAGCGTGACCGGGGTCGCGATCTTGCCCATCCGGATCAGGCTGCCGGCGGTCTCGAAGATGGTCTGATGGATCGGCTCGAAGTAGTGTTTCGGCTCCAGAAAATCCGACACCCGATAGAACGCGTCGTTGTTGACCAGAATGGCGCCGAGCAGGGCCTGTTCCGCCTCGATATTGTGCGGTGCGCTCCGAAACGCCGGAGTTCCCGCGTCGGGGGCGAGCTTGAGGACGTTCGAATCAAATGTGGCCATGGTTCTCGATTGTTCTTGGACTTTGGCGGATGCGGGGCGGGGCGCCGATAAAGCGCCACTCCCGAGCACAGCGAAAGCGCCAACACGCCTTATGCCCGATTCACACAATGCGCGCTGGGAATCCCGCGGATGTGGCAGATTGGCGCTTGACGGGTTTCCGGCCGACCTCTGGCCGACGCCGCCCTCAGAGTATTGAGAAAGTTCAGGCGCGGGCTGAACCTTATCCCGCGTGGACATACTCATCCCACGGGCGACGAGCGTCCCGGGCCGCCATCTCAGCGCTGCATCAGATCAGGATGAGATAGATCAGCGCGATCAGGGCCGCTCCGACGCCAGTGGCGATCAAGGCGTAGTCGGTGCCGATGTCGCCCTGCGGATCGAACGATGGTTGGCAGGTTTTCCGGGCCATTTTGGGGGGTTTAGGGCAAGCCGGCCGGGCCTTTTGTGAAGCAGGTCACATCAGGCGTATTTTCTTTGCGGCATGGTCTTCGGAACGGGTTGGCGAGATCGGGATTGATAACGGCACGGGTTTACGTATGCCGGTTTAGGCAAGGACAGGCGATGGGCCAGCAACTTCAGCCATGGCGCTCGGGAAACGGCGAAAAATTATGGCTGTCGATGCTGATCGACGCCATGGAAGAGGTTTCCCGCCCGGAATTCCGCAGCGTGTCATGCGATCGATCGATGCTGGCTGCGGTGAGCGCGCAGCTTGCGCAGCCGGCATCGGCATACCCTTATTACGCCTCTCATTTCAGCCTGCGAAACTAGATCTCAAGGCTGCTTGCGAGTGCATTTTCCGGCTAAGTGGAATCCGGTTAGCCACGGGAAAATGCGTCAAATTCATAACTTGCGCGTGTTCTGTTCGCAAAACCGGTGCCCACTTTTGCGGAACACGCGCTTCCTATTCGCCTGCAATTTGCAGCCGCGGCCGGTTGCCTCGCTCGACCCCGCGCAGTTTCGCTTCCTCGCGCGTGATGTAATCGCGCGTCATCGGTACCACGTCCTGGCGTTTGGCGAGCTGGATCTGGAAATTCATCAGGCCCTGCTTGCGGAATGACATTTCCGAGCAGGCCAGGTAAAATTCCCACATCCGCGCAAAGCGCTCGTCATAGAGGTGCACCGCTTCCTCCCGCCGCGCCATGAACCGCTCGCGCCACGCCTTCAGCGTTTCAGCGTAATGCAGCCGCAGGATTTCGATGTCGCACACCAGAAGTCCGGCGCGTTCGATCGCAGGGATCACTTCGGAAAGCGCGGGGATGTAGCCGCCGGGGAAAATATATTTTGCGATCCAGGGACTGGTGACATCGGGACCGTGCGAGCGGCCGATCGAATGCAGCATCATGACGCCGTCATCGGTGAGAAGTTCGGCGCAGCGCCTGAAATAGGTCTCGTAGAAGTCGACGCCGACGTGCTCGAACATGCCCACCGACACGATGCGATCGAACGGGCCGGGAATGTCGCGATAGTCCTCGAGGAAGAACTTCGCCGATCGCGTCAGATCTTTCTCAGCCGCGCGGGCGTTCGACACCTGCAATTGTTCGCTTGAGAGCGTGACGCCGGTGACGTTGGCACCGGTCATTTCGGCCAGATACAGGCCAAGGCCTCCCCACCCGGAGCCGATGTCGAGCACGCGGTCGCCGGGCCCTATCAACAGCTTCGCGGCGAGATGGCGCTTCTTGGCGAGTTGGGCATCGTCGAGCGTCGTGTCCGGCGTTTCGAAATAGGCGCAGCTGTACTGCATGTCGGCATCGAGGAAGAGCGAATAGAGCCGCCCGTCGAGATCGTAGTGGCGCGCGACGTTGTCTTTAGAACGGCCGCGCGGATTGTACTGCTGGGCATGCCGGACCAGATATCGCAGCCACCACTGCAGCTTGGCCCAGCGCGGCAACATTTCGGGCTGACCCAGCAAGATCGCCAGCGCATCCGCGATCGAGCCAGTCTCGACGACGAAAGTGCCTTCCATGTATACTTCGCCCAACCCAAGTTCAGGGTTGAGAAGAACCCGGCGTTCGGCATCGGTGGTCAGGAATCGCACAGCGACCGGCTCGCCGGTTCCGTCGCCGCAGCTGAATTTTGCCCCGCTCGCGGTCGTAAACGTCATCGCGCCGCGGCGAATGAACTGCTTCAGGAAATAACGCAACAAACGGTCCATCGAAAGCACCGAATTGAGCGATCCCGTAGAGGCTAACGTACCGGCCGTCACACCTGACGCAGATGGGACGGAATGGTTCCCAAGCGCGTGGATGGCATCCTAATGGCGATGGCCCGCGCGCGCTAGTATATTGTACACAAAGCGGTTATTCCGAAATCACGCGTTCACGCAGTTGCGTCATATGTGCGCTTCCATTCGCGGGATAATCGGCTAAAAGGTGACCGCCGCCACCAGCGCCGGATTTAGGACGCTGGAAGCGATTTCCGCATCTGGAGAATAAGAATGTTGAGCCGAGCGCTCAGTTTAGCGACGGTGACGCTTCTGATCGGCGGTTTCGCGGCGATGCCGGTGCAGGCGCAAAATCTCGAGGCCGGCAAAAGCCCCTCCCAGATTTTCGCGGGCACTTGCACGGCCTGCCACAAGAGCCCGCGGGGTCTGTTGAAGACCGTGCCGGCCGGATCCCTGCCGGGCTTCCTGCGCCAGCATTACACCACCAGTGGCGAGATGGCCTCGCTGCTCAGCGCTTTCCTCGTGTCCAATGGGGCGGCCGATACCCACTATGTCGGCACCCAGCCCAAGCCGGGCAAGGATGCGAAATCGGAGGCCAAGCCTGCCGGTCCACCCGATCAACTCGACCGGTTTGGTCACAGGCTGCGCCCCCCTGCGCCGCTATCGCAAGAGGCCGCCAAGCCCGACGCCGAGCCGCAGCAGGCCGCCAAGCCGGAGGCCGATGGACTTCCCCCGCAAGAAGGCGAGCCCGTGCGTCACGGCCGCAACGCCAAGCGCGTGGCGCGGCCGGGGGAGGCGCCGGATGCCGCGAAACCCGCCGCCGCCGATGGTCAAGCTCCAGCTCAGACCGCGAGCGAGCGCGGCCCCGAGGGCCGCAAATCGGCTGCCAAGCAGAGGCTAAGCAAGAGGGGCAGGCCGGGCGGCGAGGAACCGCCCAAGACCGACGCTGCCAAGGAAGAGCCTTCAAAGGGCGAGGCGGTGAAAGACGACAAGCCCAAGAGCGAGATCGCCAAAGACGAAGGCAGCAAACCCGAGGGCACCAGGCCGTCAGGCGAGGGCAAGTCTGAGGCCGCCAAGATCGAGGCACCGAAGGACACGGGTAGCGGCGAGCCCCCCGCATTACGGGCCGATCCGGTTCCCCCGGTCACCCCCGCGCCGTCGGCTTCCCCGGCGGTATCCGCAGCAGTCTCCAGCGGGACGCCCGAGCCGGCCGCAGCATCGTCATGCCCGTCAGCGCCGCCGACGGTTACGGCTTCCGCGCCGCCACCGCCGCCGCCAGTTGCCCCTGCGGGACCGCCCGCACCGCCGATCTCCCAATAGGTTGTCGCAGACGCGAATTTCCGGTCCGAGGTCCGGTCTTGCCGTGTCTAGAGTACTACTCTAGAGTCAGTAGTGTCCCAACGTTAATCGAAGAGATTCAGTTGGTTGGCTGAAACCTCAATGCCGCGGTCGGCGTTCATTTTGGTAAGTAGCTGATTTAATGGCATTCGTTCGAACATGGTCAGACTC
>Ga0097691_1001632_pt1 | contig 16141 bp, 19 predicted proteins | sample NGESurdeep072012_8_FD_72858 | JGI IMG/M metagenome (GOLD analysis project Ga0097691, IMG submission 72858) | Arctic peat soil microbial communities from Barrow, Alaska - NGEE Surface sample 210-1 deep-072012 | ecosystem: Environmental > Terrestrial > Soil > Wetlands > Peat ... | reverse complement strand
TCATGGCTGCCGAGCTCGGGCTGGAGAAGCTCGCGCCGCAGCGCGGCTGGGAGGCGCTCAAGGCGATCGGCTGGTCGATCCAGTCGCCGCGGCCGAAGAACCCGAAAGCGGCCGGGCCGGAGGCGGAAGTGGCTTTTAAAAAAAACTCGCCGACACGGTGGCCGAAGAAGCCGAAAAGCATCCGGACAAGCCGGTCGAGGTCTGGGCGAGCGACGAGCATCGCCTCGGGTTGAAGCCGATCCATCGCCGCGTCTGGGCACCGATCGGCGAGCGGCCGATCGCGCTCGGCCACCATCGCTATGAATGGCTCTACGTCACCGCCTTCGTCGCACCCTCGCGCGGCGAGACCGTCTGGTTCCTGTCGAACGGCATCGACAAACCCTTCTTCGCCAAGCTGCTCGAAGCCTTCGCACGCGAAACCGGCGCCGGGCGCGACCGCATCATCGTGCTTCAGCTCGACAATGCCGGCTGGCACACGCCGCAAAACTTGCCCGTCCCGGATGGCATCAGGCTCGTCTACCAGCCAGCCTACAGCCCGGAACTGCAGCCGGCCGAACACCTCTGGCCGCTCGTCGACGAGCCGCTCGCCAACAAGCACTTCGACACCATCGATGATCTCGATGCCGTCGTCGCTCTGCGATGCCGCGACCTAACCTTCGACCGCAGTCTCATTGCTCAGCACACCGGATTCCACTGGTGGCCCAAATCCGTCGCACCGACCTAATCACACGGAAACCGTATGACGCTGCGCCAAGGCCAGTTGCTGGCTGCGAAAGGCATCGATCGCCGGCTGCGGAGGTTCCGGAGCGCGGACTGCCGACTTTCGGGTCTTGCCGGTCATGGCCGCACCTGCGGCTGCGTCAGGATGCCGCGCGCGAGTTCAGTGCAAACGCCTTCGAGCATATCCAGCAGCCGGTCGAGGGCCGGATCGTCGCGCCGCTTCTCGACCAGTTGGCAGGCATGGGCGGCGGTCGTGCGGTCGCGATGAAACATCCGGCCGGTCGTGCTGCAGTCCAAGCCCAACCCGACATGCGCGGGATACATCGCGCTTTGGCGCGCGAAGGCGACCGCGGCCGTGCGCCGGGAGGGGCGCCCGCAACTCGTCAACCGGAACGGCAAAGGCGGCGGCGACCGCCGCTTCCATAAGCTAGCCGATACGGGCGGTGTCGTCGTGAACCGGCGGCTTGCGCCGGCGGCGGCGCGGTTTGTCCGAAGCGTCGAGCAGTGTCATCGGCGACCCCCATTGAGTAGGATTCTATGCCCAATTATATACGTGACAAAGCGAGTATCAGGGGATAGTCCTATGTCCGACAGGGCAGCGAGTTCGGAGGTTCAGGAGATTGAAATCACGCCCGAGATGATCGAGGCTGGCTACGTGGTATTTGGCCCGTTCAATCGCGACGTATGGGAGATGACCGAGCCAAAACGCATGGAGGACATGCTGCGCGCGGTATACACGGCCATGCGCTCTGTCGAGGATGGCGCGGATGTCAAATCGGGCATCCGAGATGGTCTAGCTCTTTATCCATTTCCAACATCAGAATGAGCAGATCGCCGAGGATCAAGTCGCCGCCGACGACCAATTTTCCACGATCTTTCGCGCTATAGGTCAGGTGATACCAAGATACGGGCGGGGCTTTGTCATTGAGCCAATTTAGCGTTCCGCCATGCGATGCAGCATTGCGAACTACGCGAGCGAATTGCCAAATTGGCGGCCACAATCTTGTGTCGGTGCTTACGTTTGAATCGAGCCATGGCCGTTGATTTTCGAAATAAGCAATGAAAGTTGGTGAGATTGCATTCGTAACAATGTCCTGGAATCCATCAGTCTCAAATCCTGTAGGCGGCGTGCCCTTCGGTTCGACAGTTAGCGGGAAGCCGTCAATGCGATGCCGCGCTAGTGCAGATTCTACGAGGCCTCTGGTAATGTGCTTCACTTGCAAGGGGAACTGATTAGGGTAGGCGAGACCATAGTCTCCGAGCTTCCCTTGGGCGCGACCGCGAGCGAAATATGAGACGGCGATACCAATGCAGTCATACAGCGTCAGAAATGAGAATATGGGTTCAAAGAGGCGGCTTTTGCCTCTCTCGATCAAGTGAGTCACAATGGCGGGTTCGGTGGTGGGCATGACTAAAACTCAAGACGAAGGTTTCAAAAAGACGCTGCGCCGGATGCTCAGCACCCCGCCGAAGCCGATTAAAAGCATGACTCCGAAGCGGTCCAAAAGGGCCGGCGCGAAGCGAAAATCAAAGTCGGATTAGCTTCCGAAGATCAGGCCGCTTCAAGTTGCGCCGAATATTCTTCGGCCCTCTTCTTGAGTTGATCGCCAATATGAACTTGGCCGGCGCATATGGCTTCATTCGCCTGTCTTACGATTTCGGCCTCTATTGCCGATTCTTTGTCGAGCTTTTCATTCTCGAACATCCAGCGGGCGACTGTTGCCCAATCCCACAGGGGGCTTTCAGAGGTCACCTTAGCAACAGGGGCGGGGAAATCTTTGGCGCGCGTGCCTTTGGAGTAGTTTGTCATCGCTGACCGGCTCAGGCCCGTGCGCGATGCCATATCAGCAAGACTTACCAGTGGATCGGGTTCCACCCGATCCACTTTCGCGCCAGCCTTGTTGACCGCCTCGACGGCGCTTGCAATTGCGTCGTCAAACGACTCTGCCTCTCGTGAGAAGTCCACGATGATGTGGCCCTTCTGAAACGAAATTGTTGCGTCATCGCAACCCGCATTGAAGAAGCGGGTTTCAAAGTCCTCCGCTTCTGGATTGAGACCCGAAGCGATGATGCTGAACTCATGCATTTTCATCTTTGGCCTCCTTTTGATGGGGGCAACGATCTATGGCGCGTTTAATATCTTTTGCGTGGTTCCCGGCGTTCCTCGGGGTGCCAAACACGCCAACTTGGCATCCGTCATGGTCTGCCTGGGGGCAGTAAAGGCGCCCCCAATGACCTTGTGGTCGCCATCTCCATTTCTTGGATTCGGCATATGCGACCGCCTGTTCAACCTCTGGTTTTGGGTGCCGTGGCCTACCGGCCATCGCGTGACCCCCATTTATTCAGGGTGTAAACAAATGTCAACACTGTTTAGTTCCCTTTCCCTACTAAATGGTTCACGGGCGTTAGTGTTTTGATATTTCTGGATAATTTGAACAGCCGTTCCAATCTCTGGATATTAAGCAACCAGAGCGGGAAAAGTCTAGCGTGCTTGCTTATGTGTCGGTCCATCGCCGCGCCATCCTAGGGCGGGGCCATTTGGGCGTTTTAGGTGCCAACTTGGCGCGCCACTTAAGGAAGCGCGCGGCCTGTTTGCTGAAATCAGGCTCTATTAGTCGGCCGATACGTCAGCCGCTTGCCACCTGAATTGCGGATAGCAAGGGCCGCACGTTCCCCATCGGAAAAGCCGAGGGCTGAGCGGTGATTGTAGCGGAAATCAAATTCCGCGAGGTAGCGATGTAGGTGTTTCTCGGCACAGTGCTGATAGACACCCTTCATCCCGCGTTTGAAGATTGAGAACACGCCTTCGACGCTGTTCGTGGTCACGTCGCCGCGAGCATATTCATTAGCCGAGTGATTGATCGTTTCGTGCGCCGCATATTGTGTGCCGACCTTGATGTAGAGGCGACTTTCATCGGTCTGCAAACGGGACTCGCGGGCGACGTTTTCGTTCACGATCTTGGCAACGCTTGCGCCATCCGCCACGGCCACATGGAACGAGCGGACAGACCCGCCACGCTCTACAAGGGCCACAATAGCCTGCTTATTCGCCCGTTTTCCCTTCTTGGTGAAGGGATGGCCGCGAGAGGTTTTGGTCTTGCGCTTGGACTCGGGAACGTCACCAAAATAGGTCTCATCGGCCTCGACGATCTTGCCCTCGCCGCCCAAGGGGCCGCGATCTGAGGCACTATCGTCCATCATGAGCCGGATGCGATGGCACATGAACCAAGCGGTCTTATAGGTCACGCCGATAGTGCGATGGATTTGATGGGCGCTGGTGCCTTTCTTGCCAGCGTTCATGAGGTAGGTGGCGAGCAGCCATTTATTGAGGGGGATTTTTGACCGTTCCATAACCGTCCCCACGGTCACGGTGAACTGCTCACGGCACTCAGGCTCATTGCATTGATAGACGCCAGCCCGGTGGGCTTTGCCCTCTAGGGCAGTGATTTTGTTCTGATCGACATTGCCGCAATGGGGGCAAACGGGGCCATGGGGCCAGCGTTCGCGCGCCATATAGCGACGGGCTTTGTCGGCATCGGTGAATACGGAATCGGTGAGTTTCATGGGCAGTCCCTAAATGCCGATTCGAGGCTTTGGTATGGCTTAATCGCCTTGCGATTGAACCATATCAACGGGGCCTGCTTTGTCAAGTATATAATTGGGATTCTATGCCTACATCATCGCCGAAATTTAGGCGGCGGGGATAAGTATTTTTCCCTACGTTATCTATTTGATAAGGCTTGTGTATTTTAAACTATTGAAGAAAAGCAGGAAAAGCCGTCCACAAGAAATAGGAATTTATCCGCAACTATCGAACCGGATCGCTCAAAGCAAAACCGTCGCGGTGTCGCCGCGGGCGTCTGTTGATCCAGTCGAATGATTATTTCGCTCGCCGCCGGCGCTGCTGGCCGAGCCCCATCTGCTTGGCCAATTGCGAGCGCGCGGCCGCATAATTGGGCGCCACCATCGGGTAATCCGCGCCGAGGCCCCATTTTTCCCGGTATTGTTCCGGGGTCATGTTGTACTGGGTGCGCAGATGCCGCTTGAGCGACTTGAACTTCTTGCCGTCCTCGAGACAGACAATGTGTTCGGGCGTGATCGACTTCTTCACGGAAACAGCCGGCTTGAGCGGCTCGGCCGGTGCGTCGCCGGATTTTCCGGAGACCCGCGTGAGCGCCGCGTGGACTTGATTGATCAGACTAGGAATCTCGCCGGCCGAGACTGTGTTGTTGCTCACATACGCGGAAACGATCTCCGCCGTCAGTTCAATGTAATTTCCGCTGGCCGTGGTGTCGCTCATCGAAGCTGCCCCGCTCTGGCGCGGCCGCCGAACCGGGCGAACCGCAGACGGCACGTGACGAAAGATGTCACTCGATTGGTCCGAACTCTTCAATAAATTACGATCGAGACCCTATATTTGAACTTTACTAGCGGACTTCAATCGCCGCAAGAAAAAGATGGCCCTAATATCGACTAGACTTTGCTTATTGCTGGGATGTTATTGAATACGCGGGACTATCGCTGAGCCAGCACAGAGGCGCTCCGGCACCGGTTTTTCAGCGCCGGCAAGGCAGCCAAACGAAAATGCCGCCCGCGACGCGCGCGAGCGGCATTGGTTTTTGGAAGCTCGCTCTACGCGTTCTTTTCGAGGTGGCTGCGCAGTTCGTTGATCGAGGCAAAGCGCAGTATTCCTTGCGGCAGCTCGGCCTCGATCGAACCGTCGACATAGAGCGTGTAGCCCATGCCGTCGACGACGCCGGATTTCAGGATCGCGACGGTGCGCGGTTCATTTTCTGGATGCAGCATCGGCGCTTCCGGCTCGGCGCGTTTGGTCGGCGCGGCAGCGCTCTCACGCGGAGGCAGATCGAGCTTCGGCTCATATGGTTTGGTTTCGGTGCCGGCCGAGCTCTTGGCCGGCTTGGGCTCGGCGGGCCACATGGCATCGAAATATGCGGTGTGCGGCTGTCGCGTTTGCTCCGGAGCAGTCGGTGGCGGTGGCGACCGCCAGCCGGCATCGAGTGCCGGCTCATGGCGATTCTCGGGCATCCCAGATCCGTTGACGCCAAACAGCGGCGACTCCGACGGCGCTGGTGCGGGCTCGCCGAGATCGGCAGCGGCCGGCTCGGGAGTGGCCATTGGATGCCGAGGCGAAAGCGAAACGTCGTCTTCGACTGTCACCGGCGGCTCGTCCGGGTTGCGCAGCGTCGGCGCAAAGGACTGAGCGTGATGCTCTTCAACCGGCATATCGGCAGGCGCCGCCATATCCATGCGCTGCCCCAGCGGATGCGGCTCACGCATGCCAGCGTCTGTTTTTTGCTTGGGTGGGAACGGAATTCGGCCCGGAGCCGGGGCGGCGCGCGACCCGGCTGCGTTTTCAAAGATATCGAGTGGCCGACTGGACCGGATCGGCGCCCGCATGGCCAACGCCGCGTTGATGCGGTGCAACTGGGCAACTACCACACCGAGCCCAATAACGATCAAGCCGCCAACGGCAGCCGTCGTTCCGGCACCGATAAGGGTGTTTCCGAAGCTGAATTCGTTGATCGGAATGCCAAATCCGACCATCACGACGCCCACCACGACGGCAGCGGCGCCAACGCCATACAACAGACCCGACATACGCGATCCTCTACTGAACCACCGATTTCGTCGTTTGGTACATAACTAACGGCTAAGCTCTTATAATAACGGAGAATTCTGGATTTTTCCAGCGCCAGCGGCAACCATTAATGCTAAAATACCATAGAATGCCCTCAAACTTAATTAACGCTAACCGGGCCGCTGGCCGGCCTGCCGCTATTTACGGGCATCCTCGGGGAATCAACCCCTAAAATATCGGCGGCCCCCGCAGTTACAAGACGCCGCCTTCAGGCCGTTGCCCCCGCCCCCGCCAGCGCATAATTAACGTGATTGAGGAACTCGCCCGGGACGTGCCGGTTTCATTGAGACTGGTTTATTCCGAAACCATTGTTTGTGAATCAAGGAGGACCTGATGTCGTTCAAACTGCCCGACCTGCCCTATGCTCATGACGCGCTGGCGCCGTATATGTCGCGCGAGACGCTCGAATATCACCACGACAAGCACCACAAGGCCTATGTCGACAACGGCAACAAGCTGTTGGAAGGCAGCGGACTCGAAGGCAAATCGCTCGAGGAGGTCGTGAAGGGGTCCTTTGGCAAGAACGCCGGCCTCTTCAACAATGCCGGCCAGCATTACAATCACACGCACTTCTGGAAGTGGATGAAGCCGAACGGCGGCGGCGACAAGATTCCGGGCAAGCTGAAGGCCAAAATCGATTCCGATCTCGGCGGTGTCGCCAAGATGAAGGAAGATTTTACCCAGGCCGGCGTGACCCAGTTCGGATCCGGCTGGGCCTGGCTCGCGGTGAAGGACGGCAAGCTGATCGTGAGCAAGACACCAAATGGCGAAAATCCGCTCGTGCACGGTTCCTCGCCGATCCTCGGCTGCGACGTGTGGGAACACTCGTACTACATCGACTATCGCAACCGGCGCCCCGATTACATCAAAGCCTTCCTCGATCACTTGGTGAATTGGGAGCACGTCGAAGAAATGTTCGAAGCCGCAGCCAAGTGACGGATTCGGATCTTCAACGATCATGAGCGACATGCGGTCGGCAAACACCGTCGCCGACCGCATGGCCATCGCGATGCTGGCGGCGGTGGCAATCGTCGCCGCCCTCACCTTCCGCGACTACGGCCTCGGCTGGGACGACTACACTCACTCGCAATATGGCGACTTGCTGCTTGCGCTCTATGGCTCGGGCTTTACCGACACGCGCGCGTTTTCCTTCGTCAATCTCTACATGTATGGCGGCGGCTTCGACATGGCGGCGGCGCTCGCGGCGAAAGTCCTGCCGTTCGGACTGTTCGAAACCCGCCGGCTGATCGGCGCAGCGGTCGGCATCATCGGTCTGTTCGCCACCTGGCGGCTCGGCCGCCGGCTCGGCGGCCCGCTCGCAGGCCTTTGCGCACTGGTGCTGCTCGCGACCTGCCCGCTCTATTACGGCCACATGTTCATGAACGCGAAGGATTCCCCCTTCGCGACGGCGATGATCGTGCTGCTGCTCGGCATGGTGCGCACATTCGACGAGTATCCGAAGCCTAGCCCACGCACCATGGTGCTGGCCGGCGTCGGCTTGGGCCTCGCGTTTGGATCGCGCATTCTTGCCGCGGTAGCCGCGCCTGGTGCGTTAGCCGCGCTGTTATTGATCCTCGTTGCGGAGAGCCGCGCCACGAGCTCGCGCGCGGCCATGACGCGGCTTGGGCAATTTCTCTGGCTGATGCTGCCGGCTTTGGGGCTCGGCTATTTGATCATGGGGCTATTGTGGCCGTGGGGAATTCGGTCGCCGCTCAATCCTCTGCTGGCCAGCGAATACTTCGCCAATTTTTTCGAAAAGCCGTGGCGGGAACTGTACGAAGGCCAGTTGATCTCCGTCCCCGACATGCCGGTGAGCTACCTGCCGCATTTGTTTGCGCTCAAGCTGCCCGAAATCATGCTGACGCTTGGGCTTATCGGCACCGTGGGCGCATTCGTCGTAGCCTGGCGGCGCAGCGTACCGGTCAACCGCCGCGCTGCCCTCCTCGCCGTCGCACTCGCCGCTGTGCTGCCGGTGGCGATCGCCACGGTGACGCATCCGGCGCTCTATAACGGCCTGCGCCATTTCGTCTTTGTCGTTCCGCCGTTCGCGGTGCTCGGCGGACTCAGCAGCGCGTGGCTCGTCGATCGCGTCCGCGCGCATGGTAAGGCCGCACTCGGCGCGCTGGCCGCCATCTTCATCGGTGGCGTCACGCTGCCGGTGATCGATATGGTGCGCCTGCATCCGTACCAATACACGGCCTTCAATTGGCTCTCCGGTGGCGTGCGCATGGCGCACGACAACTACATGCTCGACTATTGGGGCCTTGCCTTCAAACAGGCGTCCGAAGTCTTGCGCGCCAAGCTCGATGAACGGCACGAAAGCCCGCCGGCGGACCGCCGCTGGACCATCGAAATCTGCGGTCCGCAGCGCGGCGCCGAAGTGGCGCTCGGCCCGCAATTCGAAATCACCTGGGATCGCAAGCGCGCGGATTTTGCGATGATGCTCGGCACGTTTTACTGCCGCGACCTGCACGGGCCGCCGCTGGTCGAGATCGAACGCGAAGGCGTGGTCTATGCCCGCGTCTACGACATCCGCGGCCTTCCAGTTCCCAACCTGCTGACCGAGCCGCCGCCGTGAGGCTGACCGGGCTTCGTGCATTCAGACATTGCTCTGCTCGCGTAGCACCTCGGTCGCGATGCGATGGGCTTCGTTGGAAGCCGGAATGCCGCAATACAGCGTCAGCAGCAGAAGAATTTCCTGGATCTGCTCAGGCGTACAGCCATTCTTCAAGGCGCCCTTGAGATGCACGCGCAATTCGTTGAGGTGGCCGGCCGCCGCCATCATCGCAATCATGGCGAGAGATTTCGTCGCCGGCGGTAAGGCCGATCGGCTCCAGACATCCCCGTAGGCATAGGCGTTGATGATGTGCTGCAACGGCTTGCCAAAATCGCCGAACGCGTTCATGCGTTTTTCCACCGCATCGCGGCCGAACATCTCGATGCGCAGCTTCAGGCCGCGCTCGTGAAGAGCTTTGTCGTCCATGGCTCGTTTCCTTGTCTGAAAGCATCACCGCGATTGCCGATCGCGCCTTCGCGCGGCTAGAATGCCAACTATGACATATTTTTTCCCGTCCGCCTGTCGCCCGCACCCATGATCAACGCCGCCGTTATCGGCCTCGGACGCTGGGGCAAGTCGATCGTCGAAGCAACACAGGGCAAGAGCAAGCGCCTTCGTTTCATCCGTGGAGTCAGCAAGGAGCCCGAGCTGGTCCGCGATTTCGCCGCGGCTAAGGGCTTCGAACTGTCCACGGATTTCGAGGAGGCGGTTGCCGACCGCCAAGTGCAGGCGGTTTTCCTGGCAACGCCGCATTCCCTGCATGTGGAGCAGATTTCCGCGGTAGCGGCGGCCGGCAAGCCGGTCTGGTGCGAGAAGCCGCTGGCGCTCACGCGTAGCGACGCCGAATGCGCCATTGCCGCCTGCGCCAAGGCCGGCGTGGTGTTCGGCCTCGGCAACAACAAGCGCTGCTTTTCGTCGATGCGCGAGCTCAAGCGGACCGTCGCCGACGGCACCATCGGCGAGGTGCTGCATATCGAAGGCAATTTCACCAACGAGCACAGCACGCGCGTGAAAGGCGGCTGGCGCGACGATCCGCGCGAATCGCCCGGCGGCGGCATGACCGGTGCCGGCCTGCATGTCATCGATGCGCTCATCAATCTCGCCGGCCCCATCGCCACGGTGGATGCGAAAGTTTTTGCGCAGAAACCCCCGCCCGATCCGCGCGACGCAGGCGCCGCGCTGGTGCAATTCGAGAGCGGCGCGACTGGCCTGCTGGCGACCGTGCGCGCCGCGCCGATGTTCTGGCGCGTGCATGTGTTCGGCACCAAAGGCTGGGCGGAAGCGCGCGACGAAACGACGCTCACCGTCGCCCTGGTCGGCGAGAAACCAAAAACGCAAGTGTTTGCGCCCGTCGACTCGCTCGGCGTCCTGCTGGAGGCGTTTGCCGGGAGCGTCGAGACCGGCAAGCCATTTCCTGTCTCCACTGCCGACATGCTCGACGTCGTCGGTACCTTCGAGGCGATCATCCGCTCGATGGCGGACGGCGGTCCGGTCACCGTCGGGCGTAACTAATTACTGTTGCGGAATGTCGGCGGCTTCGCGGACGGCGTTCCAGCGTTTGTATTCCTCGGCCATGAATTGTCCGAACGCCTCCGGCGTGGAGCCCTTAACGACGACGCCGACGGCGACCATACGTTTCTTCACTTCGTCCTCGGCAAGACCCTCATTGAGCACCTTGTTCAGCTTAGCGATGACGGCCGGCGGCGTGCCGCGCGGCGCAAACACGCCGTACCAAGTGGTGACGTCGTAACCCGGCAGAACGCCGGACTCCACGGCAGCGGGTACATTCGGCACCGCCGGAAAGCGATCCTTGCCGGTCACCGCCAGGGCTTTGAGCTGGCCGCTCTGCACGTGCCCGATCAAGGCCGACACCGTGTCGAACAGCACGTCGGCGTGCTTGCCGAGGACCGCGTTGATGGCTTCTGGCGATGTCTTGAACGGAACATGCAGCAGATTCACGCCCGCGATCTGTTTGAACATTTCGCCGGCAAAATGCTGGGTGGCGGCGAAGCCTGGGCTCGCGAACACGATCTTGCCGGGATCGGCCTTGGCGGCGGCGACCAGCTCTTTCACGTTGTTGGCCGGAAAATCCGGACGCGTTACGATCATCAGGCTGGCGGTCGCCACCTGGGTCACCGGCGCAAATGCGGTGAGGGTGTCGTAGCGAAGATTCTTCTTGGTGACGGCGGCGATGATCTGGCCAGCGGTCATGATGCCGAGCGTGTAGCCATCCGGCTCGGCATTCGCGACCGCTTCGTTGCCCAGGGTGCCGCCGGCGCCGGGCTTGTTTTCGATCACCACCGGCTTGCCAAGCTTGCCCTGCATCGACTCCGCGAGGATGCGGCCGATGATGTCGGCGCCGCCGCCGGGCCCGAACGATACGATGATGCGGATCGACTTCTCCCGCGGCCAGCGTCAAGGCGGCAACGAACGTCAGTAAGAGCTTCTGCATGAGCAATCTCCCCATGACGCCGTCCTATGGCCGAAAGCTCAAGCCTTCACGCCCCGGCGACGCACTTCTTTTATGATGGCACTGTTATCCAGCTCCGCTTCACCGGCTCGCACGCAGGCCCCCAGCACATCGGCATGCACTTCGAGCATCGCCAGCTTCTGCCCGACGGCGGCCGCCTGATCGAGCATGAGATGGCAATCCTTCAGGGTCTGCTTGACGCGGCCTTCCGGCGAAAAATCGCCGCGTAGCATCTTCAGCCCCTTGGTCTCCATCACCTGCGAGTATGAAGCCGAACCGCGCGCCACATCAAGGAACGCGGCCGGATCGAGCCCGAGGCGCTCGGCGAAGACCAGGCCCTCGGCCAGCGCGAGACGATTGAGGCCGAGGATCAAATTGACCGCCAGCTTGGCGCGTCCGCCGTCGCCAATCTTTCCGACATGGAAACGGCGGACGAACAGCGCATCCAGTACCGGCTTCACCTCGTCGGCCACGGCACTATCGCCGCCGATCAGGGCTACGCCATCGCCGCGCCGCACCTGGTCGCTGGTGCCGGAAACCGGCACATCCAGATAGCGGATGCCGCGCGGAATAATGCGCCCGGCCAGCGCCGCCACGCGATCGGGATCGCAGGTGCTCATGCACAGCACGATCTTGTTCGACCCCTCGCCAAGCGCCGGCAGCAGATGGTTCTCGATCACGTCCTCGACCTGATCAGTGCTGAACACCGCGATGATGATGCAGCGCGCTGGCGCAGCAAGCTCGGCGATCGTACGGACCGGACGTCCGCCGATCTCGGCCAAGCGCGCGCGGCGGGCGGGATCGACATCGAATCCGGTCACCGGAATTCGCGCGTCTGTCAGGCGCCGGGCGTAGACCTCGCCCATCAAGCCAAGACCGATAATGGCAACCGGGGAATCGTCAGCCATGCGCAAATTCCCAATAGAGCTCGCGCGCTTTGCGGTAGAGCGGGCCGGGCTCCAATGAGCGCGCGTCGATGCGGTTGATCGGCATCACCTTGGAATAATTGCCGGAGGAGAAAATCTCGTCGGCATTCTCCAGGTCGCTGTAGCGCAGCGTGGTCTCGACCACGCTCACCCCGGCATCGCGCAACAGCGTGATGACGCGCTGGCGGGTAATGCCGTTGAGGAATGTGCCGTTCGGCGCCGGCGTGAACACCACGCCGTCCTTGGCCGTAAACAGATTGCCAGTGGCAAGCTCCGCCACATTGCCGAGCATGTCGCGCACCGCGCAATTGCCGAAGCCGCGCGAATTCGCCTCGATCAGTGCGCGCGCATTGTTGGGATAAAGGCAGCCGGCCTTGGCGTCGACCGGCATCGTCTCCATGCTCGGCTTGCGGTAAGGCGACAGCGTGATGGAGAAGCCTTCCGCTGCGCGCATCGGCGCCTCGTAGAGCGAGAGGCACCATTGCGTCGAGTCCGGGTCAGGCGCGACCAACAGCGTCCCGCTCCGCTCGGCCCAGTACATCGGGCGGATATAGAGCGCCGCATCCTTGTCGAAGCGCTTGATGCCGTCACGCGTGAGACCTTCCCAAGTCTCGGCCGACACGACCGGCTTGAGATGCATGGTGGCGGCCGAGGCATTCACGCGCGCACAATGCAGGTCGATGTCGGGCGTCACGCCCTCGAAAGTGCGCGCGCCGTCGAACACCGAGGAACACAGCCAGGCCGCGTGCGAGCGCACGCCCATGATCGGGATGTTGCCCTCGTGCCAATCGCCTTTGTAAAAGGTCCAAGTCTTCGACCAGTCCTGCCCCGGCGCCATTCAACTTCCCCGCATCCGTTTGCTATTGTATCCGGGCAACCATAGCGCATGATCCCGAAAAGGGGGCACCGGTTTTCGGAAAAGATCATGCGCATATTTCGAGGATAGTGCGCGGGGGCTGGCGCCCCTATCCGCAGCCGACTATATGCGCTGCATCCAGCCAATATTCGCCGCAACAATCCCAGTCCATGCAACCAATCATCTCCATCGCAAACTTGTCGAAAACCTACGCGGCCGGGTTCCGGGCGCTGAAGGATATCAACCTCGACATCCGGAGCGGCGAGATCTTCGCCCTGCTCGGCCCCAATGGCGCCGGCAAGACCACGCTGATCGGCATCGTCTGCGGACTCCTTAACCCATCGCAGGGCTCCGTCACCGTCGACGGTCACGACATCATCAAGAATTACCGCGCCGCCCGCTCGCTGATCGGGCTGGTGCCGCAGGAGCTCACCACCGACGCGTTCGAGACGGTGTGGGCGACCGTGAGCTTCAGCCGCGGCCTGTTCGGCAAGCCGCGCAACCCATCGCACATCGAGAAGGTGCTCAAGGATCTGTCGCTGTGGGATAAGAAAGACAACAGGATCATGACGCTGTCCGGCGGCATGAAGCGCCGGGTCCTGATCGCCAAGGCGCTCTCGCACGAGCCGCAGATCCTGTTCCTCGACGAACCGACCGCCGGCGTCGACGTCGAGCTGCGCAAGGACATGTGGCAGGTGGTGCGGGACTTACGCGCCTCCGGCGTCACCATCATCCTGACCACGCACTACATCGAAGAAGCCGAGGACATGGCCGACCGCGTCGGCGTCATCAACAAGGGCGAAATCATCCTGGTCGAAGACAAGGCCGAGCTGATGCGCAAGCTCGGCAAGAAGCGATTGATCCTGCATCTGCAGAAAGCGCTCGCTGCCGTGCCGACCGAGCTTGCCGCGCATGCCTTGACGCTTGCGGCCGGCGGCACCGATCTGATTTTTACCTACGACACCCAGCTCGAACGCACCGGCATCACGACGCTGCTGGACGACCTCAACCGCGCCGGCATCGGCTTCCGCGACCTGCGCACCGAGCAAAGCTCGCTCGAGGACATCTTCGTCGGATTGGTGAGCGATCGACCATGAACCTGCGAGCCGTCCACGCGATCTATCGCTTCGAAATGGCGCGCACCGCGCGCACGATTTGGCAGAGCATCGTGTCGCCGGTGCTCTCCACGTCGCTCTATTTCGTGGTGTTCGGCGCCGCCATCGGCTCACGCATCACCGAGATCGAGGGCATCAGCTACGGCGCTTTCATCGTGCCGGGGCTGATCATGCTGATGCTGCTGACGCAGAGCACAATGAATGCCTCGTTCGGCATCTACTTCCCCCGCTTCACCGGCACGATCTACGAACTGCTGTCGGCGCCGGTGTCGTCCTTCGAAATCGCGCTCGGCTATGTCGGGGCGGCGGCGACCAAGTCGATCATCCTGGGACTGATCATCCTGGCCACGTCGTTCCTGTTCGTACCGCTGCACATCGCGCATCCGGTCTGGATGCTGGTCTTCCTGGTGATGACGGCGGTGACCTTCAGTCTGCTCGGCTTCATCATCGGCATCTGGGCCGACGGTTTCGAGAAGCTGCAAATCGTGCCGCTCTTGTTGATCACGCCGCTGACCTTTCTCGGCGGAACTTTTTATTCCACCCATGTCCTTCCGCCGCTCTGGCAGACCATCACTTTGTTCAACCCGGTGGTCTATCTGATCAGCGGGTTCCGCTGGAGCTTCTTCGAGATCGCCGACGTCAGCCCGGGCATCAGCGCCGCCATGACACTGTTGTTCTTAGGACTTTGCCTTGCGATTATCTGGTGGATTTTCAAGACTGGCTATCGGCTCAAGAACTAGTTGCGCGCCCCGCGGCTATCGCGCAGAACTCATGCGAATCGCAGAACAACTCGACGGGAGCTCGACTTATGCGCTATAAAGTGCATTGTTTTATTGGAGAATTTCCAACATAACATCGTACTTAAGTCTCCGACGCGCCGACTTAGCGGCGCTGGTCTCGAGAAAGGTGGACATGCATGGCGACCGCCGCGGATGACATTATCGAAATGATCACAAGCAGGAGCAGCTACAACGGCGGCGCGCTTCAATTGTCGGACCCGCTCGATAAGCTGGGGTTGGATTCCATGGAAGTGGTTTCGTTGACCTTCGATATCGAAGAAAAATTCAATATCGATCTCCCCTTCAACGCGAATTTGGACGTAACGAGCAAGACCGTGGCGGATCTTATTCAATTGGTCGATGAACTCGTCGCCGCTAAGGCAAAAACGGCTTGAACCGGGTCGTTATCACCGGCCTCGGCGTTGTCTCCTCCGTCGGACAATCCACGCGAGACTATTGGGATTCATTGATCGCGGGCCGGTCGGGCTTCGCAGCCCCGACGCTGGGAACCGCCGCGCAGGCCACCAGCAAGCTGGTCGGCGAAGTTAAGGGTTTCGATCCGGCGGCGCATTTCGAACCTTCGCAAATCCTGCTGCTTGACCGGGTTTCGCAATTCGCGATCGTCGCCGCGCGGCAAGCCGTGGCGCAATCGGGGCTGGCGCTGCGCGACGAGTTGGCCGAGCGAACCGCCGCGATCATCGGCACCGGATCGGGCGGGCATACGACGGTCGACGACAACTTCCACCGTCTCTATGCGGAAGGCGCCGCGCGCCTGCATCCGCTCACCATCCCGAAGGCCATGATCAGCGCCCCGGCGAGCCAGGTCTCGCTGTATTGCGGCATCAAAGGTCCGGCTTTTGCAATCTCCTCGGCCTGCGCATCGGCCACCCATGCCATCGGCGTGGCCTTCCATATGGTGCGCAGCGGCAGCGTGACCTGTGCGGTGACCGGCGGCGCGGAGGCGAGCATCACGTTCGGCGCGATGAAGGGCTGGGAGGCCATGCGCATCATGTCGTCCGACACCTGCCGGCCGTTTTCCAAGGACCGCAAGGGAATGAT
>Ga0097691_1001631_pt1 | contig 16143 bp, 17 predicted proteins | sample NGESurdeep072012_8_FD_72858 | JGI IMG/M metagenome (GOLD analysis project Ga0097691, IMG submission 72858) | Arctic peat soil microbial communities from Barrow, Alaska - NGEE Surface sample 210-1 deep-072012 | ecosystem: Environmental > Terrestrial > Soil > Wetlands > Peat ... | reverse complement strand
GAGCGCGAGCAGCGCGCTGCCGATGCGCACCAGAAAAACCTTTCCGGCAACCAGTTGCGCCAGCCGGCTGTCGCCGCCGTCCGCGCGCCAGGCTTTGAGGCGCGCGATGGCGCCCGCCAGCGACGACGCAGGCGGTGCGGGCGCAATGTTCTCGGAACCGATCAATGCCACGGGTTCCCTCCGCGCCGGCGGTGGCCGGTTTGCGAGCGACGGCAACATTCTGCGTGCTTAGCAAGGAACCGTTAACATTCGGTTGGGTGGGGCCGTTTATGCCGATGAATCAAGGCATTTCGAGCCGCGCCACGTCGGCCAAAATGCCCTCGACGACTTTGCGTTCCTCCGGCGTCAGCGCGGCCTGCGGCGGCACCGGATCGCCGACCGCGTAGCCCTGAATCTGCAAGCCGGCCTTGATGCAGGCGGCGAGATTGAAGCGCGCGAAGGCCTCGTTGATGCGCCAGAGCTCGCGCTGCAGCCGCAATGCCTCCGGCCACTTGGCGGCGCGGCATAGCTCGTAAAGCCGCACGCTCTGGCGCGGCACGATGCAGGCGGGTCCCGCCATCCAGCCGACGCCGCCGATCAGCATCACGGCGGCCGGAATGTGCGCCGACGCCGAGAATGCTTTCATCGCCGGCGCACGGTTCATGATCGACAACAGCCGACCGGTATTGGTGGAAGCGTCCTTGATGTACTGGATGCGCGGATGCGTCGAAAGTCGCGCGATCACGTCGAGGGTGAGATCGCTGCGCTGGAATTGCGGGTTGGTATAGAGCACCACCGGAATGTCGACCGCATCGGCGATGGCGCAGAAATAAGATTCGATCTGCGCGTCATGCAGCGGGAAATAGGCTTCGAGAATGGCCAGGATGCCGTCGGCGCCGAACTTCTGGTAGAGCTTCGCCTGTTCGACCGCGTCCGCCGTCGATGTCGAAGCGACGCCCGCGACCACTGGCACGCGTTTGGCCGCCGCTTCGATGGTCGTTTGCACCACCGTCTGGCGCTGCTCACGTGTGAGATAGGCGAACTCGCCGGTGGAGCCGAGCGGGGTGAGGCCATGCACGCCGGCTTTGATGAGATCGGAGGCGAGCCGGCCGAGCACATCGGTGAGGATGCGGCCCTGCGCATCGATTGGCGAGACCAGATAGGGAAAGACGCCGTGGAAGTCGGTCATGCGCACACCACTAGCATGGCAATTGTCAGCCGGCGAAGCCGCCGCCGTCGAGGAAGGCCTGCTCCTCCGGCGTGCTGACGCGGCCGAGCACCGCATTGCGGTGCGGGAAGCGGCCGAAGCGGCGGATGATATCGGCGTGCCGTTCCGCCCATTTCAGGCCGTCGGCGTCATTGCGCGCGCGATAGAACGCGATCGCCCGTTTCTGATCAGCGAGCTCCTCCGAATGCATGAATGGCAGATAGAAAAAGCCGAACAGGTCGGGAAACGCGCCGTCGAAGCCGTTGAGGATGGCGCGGCTGGCGATGGCATGCGCCAGCGGGTCACTCGCGAACATGCGCGCCTGCCCGCGGAACATGTTGCGCGGGAATTGATCGAGCAGGATGAGCAGCGCCAGCGCGCCCTCGGCGTTCGCTTCCCAATCGGTGAGTTTGCCGGCGGCGGCGGCTTCGTGCAGCTTGAGGAAGCGCCGGCGGATGTCGTCATCGAAAGCGGCGTCCTTCTCGAACCACCGCTTTGGCCCGGCCGCGCGCCAGAACGCGACCACGTCGGCGAGCGACGGCGCAGCGGGCGCTTCGCTCATGCCTCGTCCCGCAACGCGCGGCGCAGGATCTTGCCCACATTGGTCTTCGGCAACTCGTCGCGGAACTCGATCTGCTTCGGCACCTTGTAGCCGGCGAGCTGGCCGTGCATGTATTGGCGCAGGTCGTGCTCGTTCAGCTCCGGCGATTTCTTCACCGCGAACAGCTTGACGGCCTCGCCGGAATAGGCGTCCGGCACGCCGACGGCGGCGCATTCCAGCACGCCGCCCTGCATCATCGCCACGTCCTCGACCTCGTTGGGGAACACCTTGAAGCCGGACACCGAGATCATGTCCTTCTTGCGGTCGATGATCTTGACGCGGCCAGCCTCGTCCATCACGCCGATGTCGCCGGTGCGGAAGAAGCCGTCCTCGGTCATCACCTTGGCGGTCTCGTCGGGACGCCGCCAGTATCCGGGCATCACCTGCGGCCCGCGCGCGCAGACTTCTCCTTGCTCGCCGAGCGCGACCTCGTGGCCTTGGTCGTCGCGGATGGAAATCTCGGTCGACGGCACCGGCAATCCAATTGTGCCGGTCCATTCGGCTACGTTGCTGGGATTGCAAGTGAGCACCGGCGCGGTCTCCGACAGGCCGTAACCTTCGATGATCGGACGGCCGGTTGCTTGCATCCACGCCTCGGCGACCGCCTTCTGCACCGCCATGCCGCCGCCGATCGCGCATTTGAGCATGCTCCAATCGAGCTTGCCGAAATCCCGATGATGCAGCAGCGCGTTGAAAAGCGTGTTCACGGCCGGGAAGATGTTCACCTTGTATTTGGACAGCTCCTTGATCAGGCCGGGAATATCGCGCGGGTTCGGGATCAGGAGGCTCAGGCCGCCGCTGCGCACGCCGAACAGGAAGCAGACCGTCAGGGCGAAGATGTGATAGAGCGGCAGCGCGGTGACGAAAATGAGCCGGTCGGTCGGCGGCGGCAGCGCCATGGCCGGGACCACCCAGACCGCCATCTGCAAGACGTTGGCCACCAGATTGCGGTGCAGGAGGATCGCGCCCTTGGCGACGCCGGTAGTCCCACCGGTATATTGCAGGAAAGCGATGTCGTCGGGCCCGACCGAAACGCGCGTGAACGGCAGCTTGCCGCCCAAGCTAAGCGCATCGTTGAATTTGGTCGCGGCCGGCAGCGCATAGGCCGGCACCATCTTCTTGACGTGCCGCACCACGGTATTGACCAGCGTGCCTTTCACCATGCCGAGCATGTCGCCCATGCTGGCGACCACCACATGCTTCACATCGGTGTGCGGCAACGCCTCTTGCAGCACCGAGGCGAAATTCTCCAACACGATGATCGCTTCGGCGCCGGAATCCTTGAGCTGGAATTCCAGCTCGCGCGGTTTGTACAGCGGATTGACGTTCACGCCGGTCAAGCCGGCGCGCAAGATGGCGGCGATCGCCACCGGATATTGCAGCACGTTCGGCATCATGATGGCGACGCGGGCGCCGCGTTGCAGTCCCTTGCTCTGCAGCCAGGCGGCGAAGGCGCGCGAGGCCGCATCGATCTCGGCATAGGTCAAGGTCTTGCCCATGCACACGCAGGCTTGCTTGGCGGCGTGCGTCTGGAAGCTTTCTTCGAGCATCGCCACCAGCGACGGGTAGCGCGACGGGTCGATCTCGGCGGGCACGCCCGGCGGATAATGCTTCAGCCAAGGTCGCTCCATTGGCCGTTCCATAGCGTTTTCCCCTGCCGCCGGGCTCTTTTCGGGCAAGTTTCTAACTTGGCCGGCGGACGGGGATCAGCATGAGTCGAGTCGGGAGGCCGCGCAAGGGCGACCGCTACCGATCCGCGCCGCCGAACGGGATAAGCGGATTGTCGGTCAGGGCCGCGCGGTCTGGCCGGTCGATGGCGGCGGCGCCGAGGAAGGCCTCGAATAGCTCGCGCACGGTGCGCTCGGGCAAGTCGCGGGTGATGAACACCAGCCGGCTGCGGTGGTCGTCGTCCGGCCAGCGCTCCAGCCGTGCGGTGGGGTGGAAGACGTGCTGCACGCCGTGCACCACCACCGGCGTATCGGGCATCTCGGCCAGCTTCACGATGCCCTTGAGGCGCAAGAGCTTATCGCCATGGGTCGCGCGCAACAGCTCGAGGAACATCTCCAGCGTGCCGGCGGGAATTGCGACATCGGCGGTGAGCACGAACGAGCGGATATGCTCGTCGTGCCGGTTTACGTCGTGATGATGGTGGTGGTGATCGTCGGCATAGGCCTCAGTGGCGAGCCATTTCTTCACGTCGGGGATTTTCCGCTCCGGATCGTACAGGCCGCAGTTCAGCAGTCGCTCCGCCGTCGCCTCCCCCTTGGCCGCATCGAGGATCGGCGCGGCCGGGTTGAGCGCGCGCAGGCGCGCCACGATGCGCTCGCGTTGCTGATCGTCGGCTAGATCGGTTTTCGTCAACACGATGCGGTCGGCGACCGCGGCCTGCTTCACCGCTTCGGCATGCGCGTCGAGCGTGGCCTCGCCGTTAACGCAATCGACCACCGTCAGCACGCCGTCGAGCCGGTAGCGCAGCACCAGATAGGGATGCGCCATGGCGGTGTGCAGTACCGGCGCCGGATCGGCGAGGCCGGTGGTCTCCAACAGCACGCGGCGGAACGTGCAGCGCCTATTATCGAGATCGCGCAGCAAGGTCTCCAGCGCGTCGACCAGATCGCCGCGCATGGTGCAGCACAGGCAGCCGCTTTGCAGCAGCACCATGTTGTCGCCGATATATTCCACCAGCAGGTGATCGAGCGCGACGTCGCCGAATTCGTTGATGATGACGGCGGTCTGGCTAAGCGCCTCGTCCTTGAGCAGGCGGTTGAGCAGCGTGGTCTTGCCGGCGCCGAGAAAGCCGGTGAGGACGGTGAGCGGCAGTGGCTCCGGCGGCCGGCGCCGATCAGCGCTATGGCTGGCCGCGGGCATTAGTTAGCCGAACTGACCTTCGGCTTCGCCGCGCGTTTGGCGTGCTTGGGCGCTTTTGCGGGTTTGACGTCTGCCTTGGCGTCTGTCTTGGCGTCGGCCTTGGCGGGGGCGTCTTTCTTGGCGGCGATTCTCTTTTTCTTCTTCGAGCGCGGCTCTGCGGTCTGCACCGCATCTGGATGGTCGGGCGGGCCGGTGAACACCTTGATTGGCGCCTCGGTCTCGACCGGCGGCCCGAGCACGAACTTGCCGTTCGGCGGCCGCAGGCTGGACAGCATGAAGGCCTGCGCCGACCCGCTGTCGCCGTTGACGGCCGCGGCGTCTTGTTGTTCTTCGTCATTGTCTTCCGCCGGCGGCTTGCGGCGATGGCCGCCGCACATTTCTTCGCGCAGGTTGGGCGGCTGCGCATCGATCGGCGCCAAGGCGTCGACGGTGCCGAGCGATGGCGTGAGCCAGGTGAGACCGCCACCGTTGAAGCCGCGCTCGAATAGCTGCGCCGCCTTCTGCGAGCGCACCGCGCCGGAATAGGCGCCGAGCACGATGGCGATCAGCCGGCGGCCATTGCGCGTGGCCGACGCCACCACATTGTAGCCGGAGGCGCAGATGAAGCCGGTCTTCATGCCGTCGGCGCCGGGATAGCGGTCGAGCAGCGAATTGTAATTGCGCATCACGCGATTGCCGTACTGGATCGCGTGGATATGCCAATAGGAATCGTCTTCCGGAAATTCAAGGATCAGCGCGCGGGCGAGGATACCGAGGTCGCGCGCCGAGGTGACGTGGTTTTCCGCCGGCAGCCCGTTCGGATTGACGAAATGCGACTCGGTCATGCCGAGCCGGCGGGCGTTGGCGTTCATCAGGTCGGCGAAGCCCTCGATCGAGCCGCCGACGCCTTCGGCGATCGCTACCGCCATGTCGTTGGCCGATTTCACCATCAACATCTTCAGGGCGTTGTCGATGGTGAGGCGGGTGCCGACCTTGAGTCCCATCTTGGTCGGCTGCTGCGCCGCCGCGTTGCGCGATACGGTCAGCATGCTACTGAAGCCGACGCGGCCTTCCTTGATGGCGCGCAGCGTGGTGTAGGCGGTCATCAATTTGGTGACGGAGGCCGGATACCACGGATAGGTGGCGTTTTCCGCATGCAGCACCTTGCCGGTGGAGGCTTCGATCAGCAGCTGCGCTTCGGCCCGGGCCTGCGTCGTGCCGGCAAGCGCCAGCGCTGCCGTCATGGCAAGGCCAAGCATCAGGGAGCGGGGGCTAGCGCAATATGGCAATGTTCGCGGTCCGGTTCAGCGCCTCGGGCCAAAGGAAAAGACCCAAGAAAACGAGTGGGTTCCATAGGCGGTGGCGCTAGGCTATCTAAGCTTTGGACGGGAGGCAAAGTCCGCCCCCCACCCCCGGCTTGAATCATGGTGACTTAGCCGTACATCGCCGACCAATGCGACCAAAGTTCGGCAAAGGAGGGTTCAATGACCGCCTGTATCGTCGGCTGGGCCCATACCCCCTTCGGAAAGCTTAGCGGCGAAAGCGTCGAAAGCCTGATCGTGCGGGTGGCCGGCGAGGCGCTGGCCGATGCCGGGGTGCCGGCCACGGACGTGGACGAAATAGTGCTCGGTCATTTCAACGCCGGCTTTTCGCAGCAGGATTTCACCGCCGCGCTGGTGCTGCAGGCCTCGCCCGATCTGCGCTTCAAGCGGGCGACGCGGGTGGAGAATGCCTGCGCCACCGGCTCGGCCGCCGTGCACCAGGGGATCAAGGCGATCGAGGCACGCTCAGCGCGCATCGTGCTGGCGGTCGGCGTCGAGCAGATGACGACCACGCCGGCACCCGAGATCGGGCGCAACTTACTGAAGGCGTCCTATGTACGCGAGGAGGCCGAGATCGACGGCGGCTTCGCCGGCATCTTCGGCAAGATCGCCGGGCTTTATTTCCAGAAATGGGGCGATCAGTCCGACGCGCTGGCCATGATCGCCGCCAAGAACCACAAGAACGGCGTCGGCAATCCCTATGCGCAGATGCGCAAGGACCTCGGCTACGAATTCTGCCGCACCGAGAGCGAGAAAAATCCGTTCGTCGCCGGCCCGCTTAAGCGCACCGACTGCTCGCTGGTGTCGGACGGCGCCGCCGCGGTCGTGCTCGCCGACATCGACACCGCGCTCAAGCTGAAAAAGGCGGTGGCGTTCCGCGCCGCCGAGCACGTGCAGGATTTTCTGCCGATGTCGAAGCGCGACATCTTGAAGTTCGAAGGCTGCGCCCATGCCTGGCATGGCGCGCTGGCGAAGGCGGGGCTCAAGCTCGGCGATTTGTCTTTCGTTGAGACGCACGACTGCTTCACCATCGCCGAGTTGATCGAATACGAGGCCATGGGTCTGACCGCCGAAGGCCAGGGTGCCCGCGCCGTCCTGGAAGGTTGGACGCAGAAGGACGGCAAATTGCCGGTCAATCCATCTGGCGGCTTGAAGGCGAAAGGCCATCCGATCGGCGCCACCGGCGTATCCATGCATGCGCTCACCGCAATGCAGCTCACCGGTACGGCCGGCGACCTGCAGGTGAAGAATGCCCGCCTTGGCGGTATCTTCAACATGGGCGGCACGGCGGTGGCCAATTACGTGAGCATTCTTGAAAGGATCAAGTAGCGCGCGGCGCTCGTCGCCGGCCGAAATCCCCGCCATGGCGGCCAGCGGCGGCCCAAAAAAATCTGCGACTTTTGATCCAAAGCAAGGCGATTTTTTTTCATAAAACCGTAAAATTGATCGTAAGACGGGACGTGCTATCAAGTCTAAACCATTAGTCGTATAGATGTTCGTACGCATACGATCCCGCGTCTAAATAAACCTAGGGCGGAAAATGACCAATATTCCAACCGACTTGCTGCGGACGCTTGTCGCCGTCGTCGACTTGCGCAGCTTCACCAAGGCCGCGGCCAGCCTCGGGGTGACGCAGCCGGCGGTAAGCGCGCAAATCAAGCGGCTGCAATTCCTGCTCGGGGGCGACTTGTTCGATCGCAGCGTCCAGGGTGTCAGCCTGACGCCGCAAGGAGAATTGGTGGTCAGCTATGCGCGCCGCCTGTTGTCGATCAACGATCAGATCGTGCATATCGGTGACAGCGGCCCGCGGCCCGAGCTGGTGATCCGCGTCGGGACGCCGAGTGAATACATCGCGTCGATCCTGCCTGGCATCTTGGCGCAGTTCCGCGAGCGCCGGCCGGACGTGCGCTTCATCATACGCACCGATGTCTACGATCCGCTGGTGCGCCAACTGCGCGACGGCGACATCGATCTTATGGTCGGACTGTCGATGGCGCCGCCGCACGACGCCCGCCATAGCCGTGCGCAAGAGGTCGTCTGGGTGCACAGCGCCGCAACCCGCATCGACCGCGATCGGCCGGTGCCGATGGTATCCTATGGCGAGCTTTGCGTTTATCACCGGCTCGCGGTGCAGGCATTGCAATCGGTCGGCCTTGACTGGGAAGACGTTTTCACTGGTCCGAGCACGATCAGTCTCAGCAGCGCGATCGACGCCGGGCTCGGCGTTATGGCGATCACCCGCCGGCGGGCGGAAAAAGCCGGCATGCTCGTTTGGGAAGACCCCCCGCTGCCGAAACTGCCGGACCTCTACAGCGGGATCTATGTCCGCGAGGGCGGTGCCCGCGCCATCTATGAACAGCTGGCCGACGATATCGCCGCGGTCTTCTACGATCCGGCTGAAAGCCCGCCGGAATTGCACGCCGGCGCCGCCACGGTGCGCAAGGCGAACACGGCGGCCTGAAGCAGACTTGTTTGCTTGAGCATGATCTTTTCCGAAAACCGGTTCCCACTTTTCGGGATCATGCTCTCCGCTAGTTGGCTTTGCGGTCGGCGGCGGGCGGCAGATAGGACGCATCGAAGATGTCGTCCGGCTTCGGCTTCGCCGCCTTGAACTTGTAGGTGAGCGCGATCTGGTCGATGGCGCGCTCAAAGCGTGCGCTGTCGATGCCGCCATAGCCGTTCGCCTTCACCTCCGGCGTGACGATGTTGTCGCGGATCGCAATTCTCAGCCGTTCGACTTCCACGTCCTTCTTGGCTAGGTCGTTGCGCCTAAGCACCGAGTCGACCGCGGTCGATGGCAACTTCACCGTCTCCTTTAGTCCCTTCACGAACGCGCGCAGGAAGCCCTTCACCGCGTCGGGATGTTCGGCGGCGAATTTCGGGTTCACCATGATCGCATTGCCGTAGAGATGGACGCCGTAATCGGCCATCAGCAGCACGGTGATATCGTTGACCGGCACGCCTCGGTCCTTGAGATTGACGTACGATGAGAACGAGAAACCGGTGATAGCGTCGATCTGGCCGGCGGCCAGCATCGGATTGCGCACCGGGAAACCGACATTCTCGATCGTCACCTTGGAGGCGTCGATGCCGTTGGCCTGCACGAAGATCGGCCACTGCGCATAGGCCGCGTCGAGCGCCGGCGCGCCGAGCTTCTTGCCTTCCAGATCCTTCGGCGCGCTGACGCCGCGGCTCTTGCGCCCGACGATCGCAAACGGCGGCCGGTTGTAGAGCACGAACACCGCCTTAATCGGCATGCCCGGATTGGCGTCGCGGAACTTGATCAGCGAATTGATGTCGCCGAAGCCCATGTCATAGGCGCCGGACGCCACGCGGCTGATCGGCTCCAGCGAGTTGGCTGCCGTGTCGATGCTGACATCGAGGCCCTCGGCCTTTTAGTAGCCCTTGTCGAGCGGCAGCAGGAAAGGCGCCGATGGTCCTTCGAAACTGAAGTCGAGGCTGAATTTGATCGCGGTTTCCGCGGTCGCGGCGCTCGTCAGCATCGTCGCGAGGAACATTGCCGAAGCCAGGCTGCCGGCGCGACGTGCGCTCATTATGCTCAATACATTTCGCAGCATGCGCATCTCGGCCGCGGCTTAATTCTCGACAATCCAGCAAAGTATATGCGTCGGTAAAGAGCAAGATACGGGCGCGCCGTGACGGGCTTTTGTATGGCGTTATGGCTAACCTTGCCGTTTGCCCGCAAGCATGGCCGGCCAACCAGCTTCCTTGGGCAAGTTTTCCTGGAGCAAGGTTTTGCGTTTCTCAAAGCCTAAGCATCGCGATGCTGGGTTAGGACGTGGACTCATAAACGGGCAGCCAAATGCCTACGTGGATGCGCCGACGAACGTCCGTCGTTGGGGGTAAGCGGCCGCAACGCGGACATCGCGGAATGTCTGCTAATGACCCTTAAGCGACCATGGGCGTAACTGGTCGAAAGCGCGCTGACGCTCGACGTCAATGAGTTGTTGCGCCGGGGCGTGCTCGCGCGCGATAAAAGCCGTGACGTCTGATCGAAGTTGAGCGCCACTTAGGGCCATAGATGAGACATCCAATCAATGAAGATGGCGCGTCCATGTCAATGGAGAAAAGCGACACGGATGCACTCCGCAATGCCGTTCAGTTACTCGAGCATGCGAGCCTAGCGGCGCGCCTTGCCAACATGATTGGTAAGCCTGTTGAACTATTGGGTAGGGCCCTGCCTGCGGGTGCTTCGCAAGCTATCGCCACAGCCACAACAAAAAGCCTTGAAGCCGCCCTCAAGGTCGCGCTGCTCACAATTCGAGGTGGGCCGCAGGAAAGCTCACAGCTGCTGCACAGAGCTTTAGCAGTCGCCTCGGGTGCCGCTGGAGGGGCGTTCGGCATTTTTTCGCTGCCCTTAGAGCTTCCCGTCTCGACCATCATCATCTTACGGTCAATCCTCGACATCGCGCGAGGCGAAGGTGAGAATTTAAATGACCCGGAATCGGCCCTCTCATGCATAGAGGTGCTTGGGATCGGCGGTCGGACGGAGACTGACGATGCAGCGAAGAGCGACTATTTCGTCGTACGCGGAATCCTAGCGAAGTCCGTTACGGAAGCCGCACGCTTCATCGCTGAGCGTGGCATCGTTGAGGAAGGTAGCCCAGGGCTCGTCCGCCTGATCACTCAGCTCGCCTCTCGGTTCGGGTTCGTCGTTTCACAGAAGGCGGCCGCGCAGACCATCCCCGTCATCGGCGCGCTTGGAGGTGCTGCCGTCAACTATGCATTTATCGACCACTTCCAGTCTGTCGCGCGTGGCCACTTTACCGTCCGACGACTTGAACGAAAGTACGGCAAAGATCTGGTTTTCAATGTGTATGCGCGCCTTCGCCAGGATCTCGGAACGGCAAGATAAGCGCTATCATCAGGTCGCCTTCCGTTCGTGAGCGGCGGCATGCATCCGCCGGGGCTGTTCGTTCTTTGATCGCTATTGGAAATAGAGGAAGACGCGGTTCGTGATCGCTACCGGTGCTTTCCGGTACGTTTCTTTTTAATCGGCTTCCTGGCCTTCTTTGCCGCGACCCTCTTCCTCGGGACGGCCTTCACCCTCCGCGCGCGCTTGGTTTGATTTGGCTTGAGTTCGTCCTCGGCCGCCAATTCAAGCACGCCAATTTCTGAGCCCGTCGCCGCTACGCTCGCGGCGTTCGCAATGTCGCTGACCGCTTCAACAAGCACCCCCGCAATCGAAGCGCGCTTCTTCTTTGCCATATTTAAAGCCTCGTAAGTTCACATGCACGACGCCATGTTGATCCTATACTGACGACGTTGCAATTTCATTTCAATGTCTGCCACCCACAAATTCGTAAAAGAGCAGCGACGACGGGTACCCGCGCTGACGAGGTGATCGAGTGAGGCCACCGGGGTAAAGCGGACGTAGCGCATAATTATTTTTATAAGGTCTCGGCACGGTCTGACCGCGTGAGTCTGGAGGGCCATCGATGCCGCCGGCAAAGCCCGCCCTCGCGGCCAGCGATCATCCGTCATTTTGCGCGCCCTATGCGACGGCCGATGAGGGCTTGGCCGTCGCGTTGCTGGCGGGCGAGACATACGCGGCATCTTGTCGGGCCATCGCGCGATCGTGATCGCCGCGCGTTTTTGACGCAGCAGGGAATGCCGCCGTCAGGCGTTTAATGAGCATAGATCCCAAAAGGGAGACTCATCATGCGTATCACTATGCGCCGTTCGGTCGCCGCCGCACTCGCGGGCGCGCTGGCATTGAGCACGATCGCTCTGGCTCCGGCCCAGGCGGCCTCGGACACGACCACTTTCAGCAGCGTCCGCAAACACCGGCATCACTATGGCAATGCGGCGGCGTTCGGCGCGGTGGCCGGCATGTTTGGCATCATCGCGGGTCTGGCTGCCGCCGACCGCTACGGCGACAACTATTACTATGGCTACGACGACGGTCCGTATTACGCGCCCTATGGCTACTATGGCGGATCCTACGGCTACGCCCCGGGCTTCCGCGGCCACAGCGGCCACAGCGGTCATGGGCATCACCGTCGCTGATAATTCCGGCGGAACGTCAAGGATAATGCCCGTTTTGCCGCAGCTTTTAACGGTCGTTAACCGGTTTGGCGCGCGGATCGGGTAATCTGCGCGGATGACTGATTCGGTCGCCCGGCTCTATGAAGCCGTGATCGCCGCTCGGGGTTCAGACCCGGCGAAGTCGCGGACGGCCCGGCTGTTGCGCGCCGGCCGCGCCAAAATGGCCAAAAAACTCGCCGAAGAAGCGGTCGAAGTGGTGATCGACGCCATGCACGGCCAGCCCGAAGCGGTGGTCCGCGAAAGCGCCGATTTGTTGTACAATCTCGTGGTGCTCTGGGTGCATTCCGGGGTCCACCCCGACGACGTCTGGGCCGAGATGAGCCGGCGCGAGCAGATGTTCGGCATTGCCGAAAAAGTGCCAAAGGATCTAGTACAAGCCGCGGCGCGGCGTAAGGTCGTGGCGCTGGAGACCAGGCGCGTCCGCAAGCGCCGCTGATCCATCCTTTCCCTAACCTGAAGCGTTCCAATGACAGTTGAGGCCGCCAAGCCGCGTTCTTTGCTTCGCCGTTTGTACGACTGGTGCGTCGCCGCCGCCGGCAAGAAGCACGCCCTCGGGATATTGACCGCGGTGGCGTTTGTCGAAAGTTCCTTCTTTCCGATCCCGCCCGACGTGATGCTGGTGCCGATGTCGCTGGCGCGGCCCGACCGGGCATTCCGGCTCGCCGCCTGGTGCACGGTTGGCTCGGTCACCGGCGGCATCGTCGGCTACGGTATCGGGGCGCTGCTTTATGACTCGGTCGGCGCCTGGCTGATCCATCTCTACGGCTACGGCGATAAGGTCGAAGCCTTCCGCGCCGCTTACGCGCAATGGGGCGCCTGGATCATCATGATCAAGGGCCTGACGCCGATCCCCTATAAGATCGTTACCATTACGTCCGGATTTGCCGGCTACAATTTCGGTTTGTTCGTTGTTTTGTCGGTTATCACGCGTGGAATGCGGTTTTTTCTGCTGGCTTTCCTGCTCAACCGCTACGGGGAGCTGGCGCGCCACATCATCGAGAAACGGCTGGCCTTGTGGACCTCGCTGTTTGCCGCCGTGCTCATCGGCGGCATCGTGGTTGCGCTATACTTGATTTAAGGCAGCATTATTTGAGGGAATCAGCATTCCTCATTTTCGCCACCTGTCGGGCCTAAAAAGGCTTGTTGGCGCAAATGCCGTTGGGCAATGCCGCAAGGCGGCAGCCCTCAAGTCAATTTGACCGGCCATGGACACCAAACGTTTTTCGAAATGTTGCACCGGACGAACGGCGGCTTCCTCGCTGCTGGCGTGCGTTGGCGCGGGCGCGATCCTGCTCACCGCCGCGCTGGCGCTCGCGCAGGAGGGCGCTAATAGCGATACGCGCGCGTCGGCCGAGAAGCCCGGCTTCTTCGGCGCTATCGTGCGCTGGTTCGACGATCAGACATCCAAGTTCGGCACCAATCTCAAGGGCGCCCGCTCGAGTGTCGAGAATTTCGGTCACGAAGCCGGCATTGCCGCCAAGACGACCGTCGAAGGCGCCAAGGACGCCGCCGGTGCGGTCACGCGGATCCCCATCGCCCGCGTGGTCACGGGTCACGAGAAATGCACGATCGCGCCGAATGGCGCACCCGACTGCGTGGTCGCGGCCAATGCCATCTGTAAGACCAAGGGCTTCGCATCCGGCAAGAGCGTCGACATGACCACCGCCGAAATTTGCCCGGCGCAGGTCTATATATCCGGCCGCAACAGTGGCGAGGGCTGCCACACCGAGACCTTCGTCTCTCGCGCGCTCTGCCAATAGAATTTTCAAGCCGGCCCTGAGCCCGCGGCGAACGCTTGTGCCGCCGCCGCGCCTGTGTTTCGGTTTCGCCCCTCCTCATGGAGTGCGGCGCCGTGAACCTTCATTCCAAGCTGATCGAGCGCGAGGCTGCCGGAAAGCCGGTGACCGTCGGTCTGATCGGGGCCGGAAAATTCGGCACCATGTTCCTGTCGCAGGCGCGGCTGACGCGCGGCATGCATGTCGCGGGCGTCGCCGACCTCGATGTGGCGCGGGCCCGCAGCCAGCTCAAGACTGCGGGGTGGCCGGATGGCGCTTACGCCGCCAAATCGCTCGACGATGCGCACAAGGCGCACACGACCGTGGTCACCGACAGCGCCCAATCTTTGATCACCGATCCGCGCATCGAAGTGATCGTGGAAGCGACCGGCGTGCCGGGCGCCGGCATTCATCATGCGCTTCGCTCAATCGAAAACGGCAAGCACATCGTCATGGTCAATGTGGAAGCCGACGCGCTGGCGGGGCCGCTGCTGGCGCGCCGCGCCAAGGCGGCCGGCGTGGTCTACAGCCTGGCCTGGGGCGACCAGCCGGCGCTCATTTGCGAGCATGTCGATTGGGCGCGCGCCGCCGGCTTCAAGGTGATCTGCGCCGGCAAAGGCACGCGCTATCACCCGAGCTATCATAAATCCACGCCCGACACGCTGTGGGATATCCTCGATCAGTATTTGCAGATCAAGGATCGCAATTCGATCAATCCCAAGATGTTCAATTCCTTCATCGACGGCACCAAGTCCGGCATCGAGATGACGGCCGTGTGCAACGCCACCGGCCTGCTGCCGCAGAGCGACGGCCTCGGTTTCCCGCCGGCGACGCGCTTCGAGCTGGCCGACGTTTGCAAGCCGAAGAGCGATGGCGGCACGCTGGAGAAGGCGGGTGTCACCGAGGTAACGTCGTCGGTCTACCGCGACGGCCGCGACGTGCCGCATCATCTCGCGCTCGGCACTTACGTGGTGTTCGAGGGCGAGACCGACTACGCCCGTCGCTGCTTCAAGGAATACGCCATGCTGCCGGACCAGACCGGCAAATACGCCGCGCTGTACCGGCCGATCCATATGATCGGCCTCGAGCTCGGCATATCGGTGGCAAGCTGCGCGCTGCGCAACGAGCCGACCGGCGCGCCCACCGGCTTCCGTTCCGACGTGGTGGCGACCGCCAAGCGCGACTTGAAAGCCGGCGAGATGCTCGACGGCGAGGGCGGCTTCTGCGTCTGGGGCAAGCAGACGCCGGCGGACGTTTCGCTGAAACAGGAATTGCTGCCGCTCGGCCTGGCGCACAACGTCAAGCTCAAGCGTGACATCCCCGAAGGCGGCGCGCTCAAATGGGCGGACGTCGCCTACGATCCCAACGATTCCGCCGTGAAGGTGCGGCGCGAGATGGAGGCCGCCTTCGGCCGCCGCAATGTCGGGGCCGAGGTGGCCACAACCGCGTAACGGCCGCGCCGGCGCTTATGCCAGCTCGATGGTGCCGTTGACCTTATGATTGAGGCCGACCTTGCCGATGGTGAGCACCATTTGGGCTTCGACCGTCTTGCTACCCTTCAGCCGGCCGTCGGCCACCGCCGCGCGGATGGCCTTTTCGATTTCCTGCTGCGAGGTCACGCCCACGACCTTGAGAAATTTGCGCAGTGACATGTTGAGGGCTTCTTCGTTCATCGCGGTCTCCTTGCGAATGGCTGGGTTGGTGCGGATCATAGGCGCGCTGCGGCGGCTCTGAAAGCGCCCTATCTAGGCTTTAGGGCCGCCGTTGGTAGCCGTTGACCCTTGGTTTTGCGCCGCTATGATCCGCGCCGCTTGCGCCGCAAAAAAATGCCCCTGTGGCGGAATTGGTAGACGCGCCTGACTCAAAATCAGGTGGTTCACACCGTGCTGGTTCGAGTCCGGCCAGGGGCACCATTTGCTGACGAGTTTATCAGCGCGCGCCTGACGCAAGCTCCTTGCGGACCAAATCTTCCAACGTGCCGGCTTGCGCATCGAATTTAACGCCGCGAATGTGAAACGCGTGGGCGGCAGCTAAGTCGTCGTCTTTGTCGCCAATAAGGAAACTGCGACCGAGGTCGATCGGCCAGTCGCGCGCCGCCTGTTCAAGCATGCCCGGTTGCGGCTTTCGGCAGTGGCATTGGATAGCCAGTTCCTTGATCGTCCCGTCCGGGTGATGCGGGCAAAAATAAAATGCGTCGATATGGGCGCTTTCTGCCAGCAAGATTTTCTGAATATGTGTGTTGAATAAATTCACCGCAGCCTCGGTGAAAAATCCGCGCGCTACTCCGGACTGATTGGAAACGACAAACACGTAAAATCCCGCATCGTTCAACAATCGCACCGC
>Ga0097691_1001630_pt1 | contig 16147 bp, 14 predicted proteins | sample NGESurdeep072012_8_FD_72858 | JGI IMG/M metagenome (GOLD analysis project Ga0097691, IMG submission 72858) | Arctic peat soil microbial communities from Barrow, Alaska - NGEE Surface sample 210-1 deep-072012 | ecosystem: Environmental > Terrestrial > Soil > Wetlands > Peat ... | reverse complement strand
GAAGTGAAGACGAGCAGGTAGGGATCTTCCGGGGCGGGGCGCGTCCAGGAGCCCAGCGTGGTCTCCCAGTCGGCGGGGAAGCCGGCACCCGGCTCGGCGCACAGGTCGTCGATCGCGGCGGTGGGCAGGTGGTCGAGGTCGGACTCCGCCGGATCTGGGGCGTCGCGTCCCGTGCCGACGGCGAGCTGCCTCGCCCCCGATCGGTCGGCGATCCGCCGGATCGTGGTCGGGGCCATCCGCAGGTCCAGCGGCACGAGAACGAGGCCCGCCCGCATCGCCCCGAAGTAGACGGCCGCCAGCTCCGGACACGACGTCGACCACGTCAGCAAACGGTCGCCGGGCTGGAGTCCGCGGGAGCGAAGCCGCCACGCCGCCAGCCTGCTCCGCCGATCGAGCTCGCGGTAGCTCCACGCCTCGATCGTGCCGTCGTCCCGCCGGATCCCGAGCGCCGTGCGATCGCCGTACCGGGCCGCGGCCCCCTCCAGGAGATCGACGAGGGTGCGCCGTGTCTTGGTCACCGGCGCATCGTGGACGACCGCGGCCTGCTGCGCAACCGTGCCCCGACCCCAACCCCGACCCCGCCGCGAAGATCCGCGAGGTCGTCGCGGACAACGTCACTGGCCGTCGACACCGGTCGGTGGTCCCGGCGTCGATCCCTGGAGCCGACTCGGCGGCTGGTCCTGGTTCCGACGCGGTCCGGCAGCACGCGTCTCTCAGCCAGCCTCGAATCGACGGAGCGAAGTGAAGGCAGCGCGGTTGGCTGCGTAGGCGTCGCGGAACAGCTCGAGCAGCTCGAGGTAGCGGACGTGGCGCGCTTCGTCGGGTTCCACGACCGGGCCGAGCCGCGCCCAGGCACGGGACGCGGTCGCCGGATCGATCATGTCGACCGCGGCCCCGGCAAGCAGGCAGGCGCCGACAGCCGCCTGTTCGTCGACTTCGAGCCGCCGAAGAGGCGCCCCGAAGACGTCCGAGACGATTTGCTGCCAGAGTGGGCTGCGTGCCCCCCCGCCGGCCAGGACGAAGCGATCCGGCAGTGCGTGGGCCCCGGCCAGGACGCGCGAGGCATCGAAGCAAGCGAGGGTCACGCCCTCGAGGACCGCCCGCACGAGCTCAGGCTGGCCGTGGCGGGCCGTCAGCCCGAGGAAGACCCCCCGGGCCGTTGGGTCCATGTGGGGGCTCCGCTCGCCGGTCAGGTAGGGCAGGAAGACAAGACCGCGAGCGCCGATCGGCACATCCTCGGCCCAGGCGACCATCCGATCGAACGCGTCCGGCGTGTCGAGCGCGAAGACCGCGTCGCGAAGCCAGCGCAGGGCCATGCCGGCCGAGAGCGTCGCGGCGAGACGATACCAGCCGGCCGTGGCGGCGGAAGGGGCAAGGGCGGCGCAGAACGTGTGGGTCCTGCCCAGGTGGTCGACTGTGGGCTCGGTGGCCGGGACGGCGAGCTGGCCGCCGGTGCTGATCGACAGGAAGAACACGTCCGGTGCGATGACGCCCGCCCCGAGGAGGCCGGCCGGTGTGTCGGCGGCTCCGGTCGCGACCGGGATCCCGGTCGGCAACCCGAGCGCCGCCGCCGGCTCCGGCAGGAGCGTCCCGGCCGACGCGCTCGCGTCGCGCAGCGGCGGCAGTCGGTCCAGCTCCAGTTCCACGGCCGCGAGGATTTCGTCCGACCAGCGCCGCGTGGTCACGTCGAGCAGGCCCGTCCCCGAACCGTCGCTCGGATCTGTTGCGAGCTCGCCGGTGAGGCGCAGGCGAAGGGCGTCCTTCGGCGTGAGGACCATCCGCATCTCCGCCCAGCGGGCTGGCTCTTCTTCACGAAGCCAGCGTGCCGTGGCGGCCTGAAAGCCGGTCGCGAGCGGTCCGCCGACGATGTCGATGAGGCGCTCCCGACCGACCTCCGCGGTCAGCGCCTCGACCTGGCGGGCGCTCCTCTGGTCCGGCCAGATGATCGCCGGCCCGAGCGGTCGAAGGTCGCCGCCGAGCAATACGGTCCCATGCATCTGTCCCGACAGGCCGATGGCCGCGATACGGCTGGCCGGATCCGGAGCGCCTGGGTCGGCGGTCCGCACGCTCGCGAGCGCCTGGCCGACGCCCGCGACCAACGCGTGCCACCAGGCTTCGGGATGTTGCTCGGCTCGGTCGGGCCCGGGTCGCTCGATCGGGTAGCCGGCGCTGGCCCGACCGACGATCCGACCGTCGAGCGCGACGAGGAGGACCTTCAGCGCGGACGTGCCGAGGTCCAGCCCGAGGAGCAGCGGCTCGCCGCGCATGACGCTCGGGCCGCCGATCGCTCTCACCCCCCGCCCGCCTGGAAGACGGGCCGGAGCCGGGGGTACAGCGCGGCGTACGTGGTGAAGGCGTGTTCGAGCGCGGCCGCCCCTGCCGGATCGGGTGCCTGGATCGGCTGACTCGCCCAATCCATCCCGACGTCGACATCGTCGTAGACGCCGGTCCCGAGCCCTGCCAGCACTGCCGCGCCACGGGCCGCCCCGATCGCCGGTCCGGCAAGCTGGAGACCCACGCCGAGCGCGTCGGCGAGGATCTGACGCCAGAGGGGACTCGACAGGCCGCCGCCCGCGCCCCGGGCCATCACCGCTGCTGCCCCCGCCTCGCGCATCAGGTCGAGCCCCTGGCGCTGGCTGAACGCGACGCCCTCGAGGACGGAGCGAACCATCTCGTCCAGCCCAATCCCCATGTGGAGGCCGTAGAAGACGCCCCGCGCGGCCGGGTCCGCATGAGGCGTGCGCTCGCCGCTGATGTACGGCAGGAAGACGACCCCACCCGAGCCCGGATCGGCCGCGGCGGCCCGTGCCGTGAGCCAGTCGTACGCCGCGTCGCTGTCGACCGGGAGAAGCGGCGACAGGAGATCGCGCAGCCAGTGGAGCGATCCGCCGGCGGCCATCGTCACCGACATCAAGTGCCAACGGTTCGGGACCGCGTGGCAGAACACGTGAAGCCGTCCATCGACCTGGGTGGGATAGCGGTCGAGCGGAGCGAAGATGACACCGGAGGTCCCCACCGAAAGGGTCAGGACGCCCGGGTCCACCGCCCCAAGGCCGACTGCGGCGGCCGCGTTGTCGCCACCGCCGGCGACGACCGGCGTCCCCTCGACGAGGCCGAGCAGGCGAGCGGCCTCGGCATGCACGACCCCCGTCACGACGTCTCCCTCGACTGTCGCCGGCAGGAGCCCAGGGTCGATCCCGAGCTCGGCGATGATGTCGTCGGCCCAGCGCCGACCGCGGACGTCGAACAGGAGTGTCCCGGAGGCGTCGGACATCTCCGTCACGAACGCGCCGGTCAGTCGTTGTCGGATGAAATCCTTGGGCAGGAGCAGATGGGCGGCCCGCGCGAACGCCTCCGGCCAATGGCGCCGGATCCACAGGATCTTCGGTGCAGTGAAGCCCGCCAGCGCGACGTTGCCCGTCCGCTCGAGCAGCCGCTCCGCCCCGATCCGCTCGGTGATCTCGAGGCACTCAGCACCGGTCCGTTGATCGCACCACAGCAAAGCCGGGCAGACGACGCCCCCGTCCGCATCGAGCACGACGAGGCTGTGCATCTGCCCGGTCAGCCCGATCGCCGAGACCTGCGACCCGGAGTAGCCCCTGGCCCAGAGCATCGCGAGCGCGTCGCGGAGTGCCGCGAACCATCGATCCGGATCCTGCTCCGCCCAGCCCGGTTGGGGGCTGCGCAGCTCGTACTCCGATGTCGCCTCGTCGACGAAACCACCGTCGCGGTCGAGGAGAACGGCCCGGAGGCCGCTGGTTCCGACATCGACGCCGAGCACGAGTGAAAGCGGGGTCGTTTGCATCGTCAACTCCCTGTGCGGTGAGTGATGGTCTGTCCGATCGGAGTTCCGCCTCGCGAGACGGACTTCCGAAATGGATGGGGAGGGCTGCCAGGCAAGCTGAGGGAGCCTGGCACACGACTCAGCGCACAACGGATGGTAGGCAATCGTTTCGCTCACGTACACGGGCCAGATGGCCCGGCTCGACGCGACGCGCGGCCGTCCAGGAGCCGCGTCGATCAGCCCCGCGTTTGCGCGAGCGCCCGCGGCGTGCTCCGCGAACATGCGGATGAGGGCGACCTCGCGGCTCCGAACGCGCCGACGCGCTCCGATTCTCTGGGAGGCGTCGTCCGTGGAGGGACGGCCCTCGCGAACGCGATGATGATGAGCCCGTGGTCGGCCACGACGGTGGCCCAGCGGTAGCCCAGGGCGCGGCGACGCTCCGGGCTCAGGGGATGACGACGACCTTGCCGGCGGTCTCCCCGGCGCCGAAGACCCGGTAGGCCTCGCCCGTCTCCTCCAACGTGTACCTTTGGGTCACCGTCCGCTCCGGGTGGATCTCCCTGCGGACGAGGAATTCGAGCAGGTCCTCCATCTCGCCGAGTCCCGTCACCCACGAACCCTTCAGGCTGAGCTGGTGGTGGATCAGGGTTGGGCTCGGCGCGAATTCCACCTCGCCGCCCTCCCCGATGAAGATGACGCGGCCCCACTGGCGGGCGGATCCGAGGCACAAGATGCGGGCGCTCGTCGCGGCCGAGCAGTCGATCGCGACCTCGACTCCCTTGCCCCCGGTGAGCTGGCGGACCTTGTCGGCCGCCTCCTCCGGACCGAAGACCTCGGTCGCCCCGAGCTCCTTGGCAAAGGCACGCCGAGCAGGATTGATGTCGACTCCGTAGACCTCGGCGCCCGACGCGACCGCGAGCATGAGCGTCGCGAGCCCGACCGGGCCGAGGCCGGTCACCAGGACGCGGTCACGGCCCGAGACGCCCGAGCGGAGGATCCCCTGCCAGGCGGTGCCGAAGCCGCACGCGACGAGCGCGCCGTCAACGTAGCTGAGCTGGTCGGGGAGCGGCAGGAGCGTCCGCTCCTCGGCGAGCAGGAAGTCGGCGTGCCCACCGTTCCGCTGCCAGCCGTACGCGGCTCGCCGCGGGGAACTGCAGCTGATCATGAAGCCGCCCCGGCAGTCGCGACAGTGTCCGCAGCCGACGATATGGTAGATCGCTACGCGGTCTCCGGGCTTCACGCTGGTGACCCCGGGTCCGATCTCCTCGACCTGGCCGCACGGCTCGTGGCCGCCGATCGTCCCGTCGACGTACCCCTCGGCACCCTTGCCCAGGTGCTCCCGATAGATCGCCCGGACGTCGCTGCCGCAGATAGAGGATGCCTTCATCCGCACGACGACCTGGCCGATGCCCGGCTGCGGGTCGGGGAACTGGCGCAGCTCGACGCGCGAACCCCCTGGCAGTACGACTCCGCGCATGCGTATCCTCCTGCTACGATTCAGCAGCCGCCGTCCGGCTGCCGTCCATCGTTCGTCCCGACCGACCGGCTCGTCGGGCACGACCAGACGGGTCGCGAGGTGTCGCCGGGCGTTGGCACGAACCGTATCGTGCGGTCTGCACCTGGCTGTCCGGGAGCGCGGAGATTCCTCTCAGGTGCGCTCGGCGACTCCTGACGCACCGGACCGTAATGCTACCATCCACGCTCGTCCGGAGCTCGACGCCGACGGAGCCGGGGACGGGATCCGTGCCATTACCGAACCCCCCGCCCTCATGGGCGACGCGAGTCAGCCCGAGTCGGTCTCCGGCTGAGGCGCGAGAATCAAGCGCGGTTCGGTCATCTCATCCTGCCGACGACCCCCCGTCAGGCGAGAACGATCAGTCGACGTTCGGTTGGACGAGTGTCTTCAGCTCAGTGGCCGTCTTCGGGCGGCCGAGGATGTCGGCGACCTCCTCGAGTCCGGCGACGTGGGTCAGCAGCGGCTTGACCTTGATCCGCCCCGCGGCCAGCAGGTCGCGTGCCTGTTGGAACGTGTAGTTGATCGCCATCGAGCCCAGGATCTCCCAGTCCTGATGGTAGACATCGAATGGGCTGATGCTGATCCGGGCCTTCGGCGACGCGACCCCGAAGAACATGATCTTGGCATTGGGCGCCGCGTACTCGAACATCCCCTCGATGACCGTCGCGACGCCGGTGCAGTCGAGGACGATGTCGTAGCCGCGGCCCCTGGTTCGGTCCATCAGCTGGGCCTTGAGATCGGGGCCGTTGATGAACGTCGCGGTGGCCCCCAACTCGCGGACGACCCGCAGCTTCTCGTCCATGAGGTCGACGACTGTGACGTCGGCCGTGCAGCTCATGTCGAGCATCTGGGTCAGCAGGTCGCCGATCGGACCGGCACCGAAAAGCAGGACGCGATTCCCGGGCACGACCCGGAGCCGCTCGACGCCCCAGATCACGCAGGCGAGTGGCTCGGTGAAGGCGGCCTCCTCGAGCGTCTCGTGGTCCTCGACCCGGAACAGGTTCCGGATTGGGACGCGGACGTATTCGGCGAACGCGCCGGTCGTCGTGTCGCCGATGGCACCCCAGTGGTCACAGTGGTTCGCCTGTCGGCGAAGGCAGTGGTAGCAGTGGCCGCAGTAGAGGGTCGGATCCACGGCGACCCGGTCGCCCTCCTGCCAGCCGTCGACCCTGTCCCCGAGGGCCGAGATGACGCCGCTGAACTCGTGGCCGTTGACAAGTGGGTACGGGGACAGGAAGTCGCCCTGGTAGATGTGGTAATCGGTGCCGCAGATGCCGCAGTAGGCGACCTTCAGGACGGCCTCTCCCGGGCCCGGGACGGGCATCGGAATCTCGCGGACCTCGCCCTGGTTGGGCGCCGTGATCGTGAAGGCGCGCATGGAACGTGTTCCTCCGGTGGACGCTGGTTGCGGATCAGGGCGTCACGATGACCTTGATCGCCCTGTCCTTCTCGTTGAGCGCCTTGTCGAACGCCATGACTGCCTGGTCGAGTGGGATGCGATCGCTGATCACCGCTTCGACCGGGTACTGGCCGGACGCCACCAGCGCCACGGCGGCCGGGTAGGTATTGGCGTACCGGAACACGCCGTGGATCGACAGTTCCTTGTCCACGACGTTGAGCATGTGGTACGTGACGCTGTCGTCCGCGGGGAGACCGACGATTGCGATCGCGCCGCCCTTGCGCATGAGGTCCGGGGCTGCTTCGATGACCGACCGGACGCCGGACGTGTCGAACAGCTCGTCGGCGCCGCGGCCACCCGTGAGATCCATCACCACCCGGGCGAGGTCATCCGTCCGGACGTCGACGGCGATCGCGCCGAGTTGCCGCGCGACCTCCAGGCGGCGCGGATAGACGTCGCTCACGATGACCTGGCCGGCGCCGCGCTGACGCGCGGCGACGATCGCCGTCAGCCCGATCGGTCCCGCGCCGAGGACGACGACCGTGTCGCCCGGCCGAACGCCGGTGAGGTTGCTGCAGTGGACGCCGACCGAGATCGGCTCGCACAGGGCGCCCTGCTCGTAGCTCACCTGGTCGGGGATCGGATGGGCGAAGTCCGCGCGGATCCTGGCGTACTCGGACATCCCGCCCTGGACCGGCGGGGTGGCATAGAAGACGACGTCGGGACAGAGGTTATAGCGGCCGGACCTGCACATCGCGCAGCGTCCACAGGTCACGCCGGGCTCGACCGCGACGCGCGTCCCGACCGCCAGGTGGCGTACCTCAGGCCCGACCGCGACCACATCGCCGGCCAGCTCGTGGCCGACGATCATCGGCTCCTCGACGACGTATTTCCCGATCCGGCCATGGACGTAGTAGTGGACATCCGACGCGCAGATCCCGCAGGCTCGAACGCGGACCAGGGCATCCTCCGGACCCAGCTCCGGGACCGGCACGTTCTCGATACGCAGGTCGTGAGCGGCATGGAGGACGGCCGCTTTCATCGTCGTCGGGTGCATCGCAGGCTGACTCCTAAGCTGTCAGGTTCCGGGGGCCGGACGAGGGACGCGGTCGCCGGTGTTCAGAGCGAGGGAACGATCTGGACTTTGAGCCCCTCACCGCGACGAAGGAACTCCAGCGCCTCGGGGAATCCCTCGATCGGGAAGGAGTGGGTGGCCATCCGCTTTGCGTCGATCGCGCCGGCTGCCATCGCCTCGAGGGCTGGTTCGTAGCTGTCGAAGACCGCCATCGAGCCGATCACGTCGATCTCGCTGTTGAAGATCCGGAACGCCTCGTAGGCTGCCTTCTCGTGGGGCGGATAGACCCCGAAGAGGAGCAGCCGCCCGCCTCGAATGACCGCATCGAACGCGGCTCCGGCGACCCTGGTCACCCCGGTCGCCTCGATGACGTTGTCGAACCCGAGCGGCGCGACGGCGCGGACATCGTCGAGAGAGGCCCCGAGGACCTCGAACTCGAACTCGCGCGCCCGCTCCAGTTTGGCCGGGTTCGTATCGATCAGGGCCACCGTCCGTCCACCGGCGAACCGCGCGTACTGGGCCAGCATCAGGCCCATCGTCCCGGCGCCGTAGATGAGGTAGCTCTGCCCGGCCCGGGGCGCCAGCCGGTGGAAGCCGTGGACGACGCAGGCGAGCGGCTCGATCATCGCCGCCTCGGCGAACGAGAGGTGGTCCGGGAGGTGGTAGGCGTGCGTCGGAAGGACCGCGACCCGTTCGGCGAACCCGCCCGGCAATGACGTCCCGAACCCGCCGGCCCGTTCGCACAGGTTCGCCCGTCCGTTTCGGCAGAAGCGACACGAGCCGCAAAAGACGGACGGCATGACCCCCACCCGGTCGCCGGGCGTGAACCCCTCGACTCCGTCGCCGATGGCCACGACCGTACCGGCGAACTCGTGCCCCGGGATGCACGGGTACGTGGCGAGCGGGAACTCGCCCGCGAGGATGTGCAGGTCCGTGCCGCAGATCCCGCACGCACCCACCTCGACCACGAGCCAGCCCGGGCGGGGCTCCGGCTCAGGAACGTCGCGGATCTCGACGCTGCCGACCCTCGGGAACACGACTGCGCGCACCGCGCCGCTCCTTTCCTGAAGGGGCGATCCGGACCCTCGCCCTGCTTGACCGCGCCCATCGAGATGCCGCGGACGAGTTGGCGCTGGGCGCCCCAGCCGATGAGCACGACCGGCAACATGGCCATCGTCCCGGACGCCGCGAGTTTAGCCCAGAACGGGCCCTCGGAGGTGACGAACGAGAACAGGAACGTCGGCACGGTGGCGGCCTTCATGGTGGCCAGGCGGCCTTCGCTCCCGGCGGCGCTCGCCGCGAGATTCCGCCCGATCGGCTCTGCGTGCCTCTTCCTGAAGGGCCCTTGGGAAGGCGCCGTTGGGCCGCCGCGACGCTGAGTCCACCCCGCCAGACCGGGCCCTGGCGGACCGGAGGGAACGGTCAGCGCGCGACGCGTGCGCCCCCGCCCCGCATGACCTGCTCGACTTCGGCGAGCGTGGCCATCGACGTGTCGCCCGGCGTGGTCATCGCGAGCGCGCCGTGTGCGGCCCCGTACTCGACTGCGGCCTGGGGACCTCGCCCGGCCAGGAAGCCATACACCAGGCCCGACGCGAACGAGTCACCGCCGCCCACGCGATCGAGGATCTCGAGGTCGGAGCGGAGCGACGCGCGATACAGCGTGCCGTCGTACCAGCACACTGCTCCCCAGTCGTTGCGCGTGGCGGTCTTCGCGTTGCGCAGCGTCGTGGCGACGACGGCCAGGTTCGGGTAGGCGGCCACCGCGCGCTCGATCATCCGGCCGAAATTGGCCGGGTCCAGGGACGCCAGGTTCGGGTCGAGACCCTCGACCTCGAACCCGAGCGCGGCCGTGAAGTCCTCCTCGTTGCCGAGCATGACGTCGACGAACGGGGCGAGCTCGCGGTTCACCTCGCGCGCGCGGGCCTGCCCGCCGATCGACTTCCAGAGCGAGGCGCGGTAGTTGAGGTCGTAGCTCACGACCGTGCCGTGCCGGTGCGCGGCCTCCATCGCCTCGCGCGCAACCTGCGGCGTCGTGTCCGACAGCGCGGCGAAGATTCCGCCGCAGTGGAACCAGCGCGCGCCCTCGGCGCCGAAGATCACGTCCCAGTCGACGTCGCCGGAGCGCAGCTGCGCCGCCGCCGTGTGCCCCCGGTCCGAGCAGCCCAACGCCGCCCGCACGCCGAACCCGCGCTCCGTGAAGTTGAGCCCGTTCCGCACGCTCCTGCCGACGCCGTCGTACGGAATCCAGCGGACGTGGGACTGGTCCACGCCGCCCTGCCGGATGAGGTCCTCCACGAGCCGCCCGACGGGGTTATCGGCGAACGCAGTCACGACCGCTGTCCGCAGCCCGAAGCAGCGCGCGAGGCCGCGCGCCACGTTGTACTCGCCGCCCCCCTCCCAGGCGCGGAACGTGCGGGTCGCGGCGATCCGTTCCTCGCCCGGGTCGAGGCGGAGCATGACTTCGCCGAGCGCCACCAGGTCCCAGCGGCACGCGTCGGCTGGTCGGATCTCGAGGGTGGTCATCGTGGCGATCTCCTTCGCGTCAGGAATGCGCGCCGGCCGCCGCCCGGGCAGCTGCGACGATCTCGACGGCCTCGCGCGCGAGCCGCGTCACCGCAGCCCAGTCGCTCGCCTCGAGCAGGTCGGCCTTCACCATCCACGTGCCGCCGCAGGCGACCACCTGTGGGATCGCGAGATACGCGCCCAGGTTTGCAGCCGTCACGCCGCCGGTCGGCACGTAGCGGACGCCCGCGTATGGGCCGGCGAATGCCCGGATCGTGTTGATCCCGCCGAACTGCTCGGCCGGGAAGAACTTCACGAGGTCGATGCCCTTCGCGAGGACCGCCTCGATCTCGCTCGGCGTGCAGACGCCCGGGAGCATGGGCACGCCACGACCGAGGACGTGGTCGACGACCGCGTGGTTCGTCCCTGGCGCCACGATGAACTCGGCGCCAGCGTCGATCGCGGTGTCGGCCTGCTCGACCGTGAGGACGGTGCCGGCTCCGAGGTACAGGTCCGGGAAGGCGGCGCGGATGAGTGGCAGCGCCTCGGCCGCCGCGGCGCTCCGGAACGTGATCTCGGCGCACGCGAGGCCGCCCTCGAGGAGCGCCTCCGCGAGGGGGAGCGCGTGGTGCGCCTCGGGGATCCTGATGACGGGGACGACCCCGAACCGGTACAGCCGCTCGCTGGGTGTCATGTGCGCGTCCCTCGTGCTGTGGTCTGGGTGGCCGGCGAGCCGCAAACGGGCTTGCGAACCGTCAGGTCCTGCCGCATGATGTGAGCCTATCATCCTGTCATTACAGATCTGATGCAAGCACTCGTTCTCACCGGCGCCGACACGTTCGCCCTCGAAGAGCGTCCCGATCCCGTGCCAGGCACAGGCCAGGTGCTCCTTGACGTGGCCTACGTGGGTATCTGCGGCACCGACCTGCACATCACCCAGGGCATTCATCCCCGCGCCCGCTTCCCGCTGGTCCTCGGACACGAGGTCGTTGGTGTCGCACGAGGCGGCGAGCACGCCGGTCGGCCGCTGCTCCTCGATCCGCTCATCGCGTGCGGCCGCTGCGTTGCGTGTCGCTTCGGGTTCGGACACGTGTGCTCCAACCTGCGGCTGGTCGGCATCGATTGCGATGGAGGCCTTGCGGGCCGCATGGTCGCCGACGCCACGCGTCTTCACGTCGTCCCGGACGGGGTCCCGCTGGACCTTGCAGCGCTGGCCGAGCCGCTCGCGGTGGCCACACACGCGGTGCGCCGTTCGTCGGTGCGGGTGGGGTCGCACGTGGTGGTTGCCGGCGCCGGGCCCGTGGGCCTGCTCATCGCGCTGGTGGCGCGTCGTGCCGGCGCTGCGCACGTCATGCTGATGGAACCCGCCCCCGGCCGGCGCCAGCTTGCCGAACAGCTCGGGTTCATCTTGCTCGACCCGCATGACCCCGCAGCTGACCTCGACGTCCGCACCGAGAGCCGGCTTGCAGATGTCGTGTTCGACGCCGCCGCCGTCGCGCCCGTGGCGGCGCTCCTGACCCGCCTTGTGCGCCCGCGCGGCGAGATCATGCTCGTGGGGACCTATGGCCATCCCACGCCCCTCGACCTGCAGGCGGTGCTCTTCCGCGAGCTGTCGATCCATGGCAATCGTGTCTACAGCCCTGACGACATCGACGCAGCACTGGGCATGCTCGCGGCCGGTGACCCTGATGTCCGGCCGCTCGTCACGGGGATCGTGACGCTGGACGGTGCCCCCGCAGCCCTCCGGCGCCTGCGCGAGGGCAAGGGGGTCAAGTACCTCGTGGATTGTGGAGGTCGTGCGTGAAGGCGCTGGTCAAGACAGCCCGGGGGCCGGGTAACCTCGAGTTGCGCGACGTGCCACGGCCCGAACCCTTGCCCAAATGGGTCCGGGTACGCGTGGCATATGGCGGCATCTGTGGCACGGATCTCCACATCCTGCACGACACCTTTCCGTACTGGCCGCCGGTGATCCTCGGTCATGAATTCACGGGCACCGTGGAGGCGCTCGGTGAGGGCGTGGACCCGGCGTGGATGGGGCGCCGCGTTGTCTGCGAGCCACACTCGCTTGCCTGCGGAGAGTGCTACCTCTGCCGGCGCGGGCACATTCAGTTGTGCGCCGCCAAGCGATCTCCCGGCTGGGGCATCGACGGCGCCTTCGCCAGCCACGTGGCCGTGCCGGCCATGCTGTTGCACCGCGTTCCCGATTCCGTGCCGGACCGCGTCGCCGCGCTTGCAGAGCCCATGGCGATTGTCCTGTCGGCGATGGAGCGGGCTCCTGTCCGTCCGGGCGACGCCGTGGTGATCATGGGCCCCGGCCCTGTGGGCATCCTCGCAGCGCTCGCAGCCCGTGCCACCGGCGCCGGCCCGGTGCTCATCGTCGGTCGCGACGCCGACAAGAGCCGGCTTGACGCTGCGGGCCGCCTCGGCTTCGACACCGCAGGCGATCCCGAGGCCGCCCGGGCCTGGACCGCCGATGCCACCGAAAGCAGGGGTGCCGACATGGTGATCGACGCGTCGGGCGCGGCGGTCGCGCTGGCGCTCGGGGTCGAGATCCTGCGTCGCCGGGGACGCCTGCTTGCCGTGGGAATGGGAGGCAGGCCTGACATTCCGTTTCCCTGGGACCTCGCGGTCACCCGGGCGCTCGACATCGCGTTCAGCATGAGCTCCAACTACACCGCATGGGACCCTGCGATTGGCATGCTGGCCCGTCACGCCGATGCGGCCGCGTCGCTGGTCACCGAGTTTGCCCTCTCCGACTGGCAGGCCGCGTTCCGCGCGGTCGAGGAGCAATCCGTGCTGAAGGCCATCATCCGACCCGATGGAGGCGCATCATCATGAAGGCCGTCGTCTACGAAAAGCCGCTCGCGTTCGAGATCCGCGAGGTCTTCACGCCGGAGCCCGGCCCAGGGTACGTGCGGCTCCGCAATACGATCACCGGCGTTTGCGGGACGGACCTGCACATCTACGACGGCGGCTTCATGACGGCGTATCCCCTCACGCCTGGACACGAGATCGTGGGCGTGGTGGACAAGATCGGCGATGGCGTCGAAGGCCTCACCATCGGACAGCAGGTCGTCGCGGACAACACCCAGTTGTGCGGGCGGTGCTACTACTGCAAACGGAACATGCCCCTGTTCTGCCAGAACTTCTACTCGCGCGGCTGCAACGGGCCGGGCGGCTTCGCGGAGTTCGTCGTCGTCCCGGGCGAGAAGTGCTTCCCGGCCGACGACCTGGCGCCGGAGGTGGCTGTGATGACCGAGCCCACCGCCTGCGCCGTCCATGGCATGGACGTCCTTGGCCTGCAGCCCGGTTCGGATGTGCTGTTGTTCGGCGCCGGACCCACCGGCCTGGTCCTCGCGCAGCTCGTCATGCACGGTGGCGCGGCGCGCGTGACGGTGGCCGCTCCCACGGCGTTCAAGCTCGAGCTTGCCCGGTCGTACGGGATCGATCGGACCGTGCAGATCGACCGCTCGTCTCTCGGCGACGCCGTCCAGCATCTGCGCGACCTGGCCCCTGACGGCTATGACGTGGTCATCGAGGCCGCGGGGTCGCCTGCCCTCGAGGAGCGATCCACGTCCCTGGTGCGGGACGGGGGCACAGTCATGATCTACGGGATGGCTCCAGAGGAGGCCCGGGTCCCCTTCAGCCCGTACGAGATCTTCCGCCGCGAACTGACGATCAAGGGCTCGTTCGCGCAGACTCACTGCTTCGACCGGTCGCTGGCGGTGCTGCGCTCAGGACGCGTGCGGACCGAGGGGATCGTCAACCGGCGATACGGGCTCGACGACTTCGGGGAGGCACTCCATGCGGTTGCCGAGGACAAGGCCTGTCTCAAGGCGGTGATCGTCCAGGGCTCCCAACCGTAACCTCGTACAGCTCGGACGGGGACGGGATCCGGGGCAAGATTGGGGATTGACATCTTGGTGGTCTGTCGGCATAGGATGTTGTAATGACAGGTCAGACGGCGCAGCCAGGTTCCAGGAGCCACATCGACCGTCGACTTGCGGTGCCGTACTACCGGCAGCTGCGTGACATCCTGCTGGGGCGGATGGACAGCGAATGGGTGCCAGGCGGTCGGCTTCCTTCTGAGAGCGAGATCTGTCGCGCCTACGGCGTGAGCCGTACGGTGGTGCGGCAGGCGCTGCACGACCTGGACGGGGAGGGGCTCGTGTTGCGAGTCAAGGGAAAGGGAACATTCATCACTCAACGCAAGGTGAACGCCACATTCGTGCAGCAGCCCGTGGGTTTCCACGCCTCGATGACGGCGCAGGGCTATACAGTTGGAAGCAACGTGATTGCACTCGGCATGGCCAAGGCAACTCCCCTCCTTGCCAAGCAGCTGGACCTCGCAATAGGCGAGGCGGTGGTGCAATTTGACCGGGTCCGCACCCTGGATGGGCTGCCCATTCAGGTCGAGCGAACGTCTCTGCCGCACCGGCTGGTGCCCGGGTTCGAGACGATCGACATGCAGGACCGCTCGTTGTACGCGACACTCGAGGAGCGGTACGGGATCCGCCCGACGTCATGGAATCGCACGTTCGAGGCGGTTCCGATGCCGCGCGGCGACGCGGACCGCCTCGGTGTCAAGCCCGGGTCGCCCGCCCTGAGAATCTCGAGCCTCAGCCGGACCGCGGACGGGGTTGCCATCGAATACGACCTGGCGGTATACCGGGGCGACCGCGCCCGGTTCGAAATCGCGTTCACGTCCCAATGAGCAGCGCCGTGGTTCCCTTCGGCATGGCCATCCACCATGCGACCGGCGCACTGGTCCCGGAGCGTCCGGCGAGTCGGCGGCACCTCAGCGACATGCCCGACCACTACCTGGACCGTGGAACCGTCCGCGAGATGCTGGGGCGCGGAGAGGACCCGGAGATCTACCGCTCCTATGAGGCGCCCGTGCCTCATGAGGAAGGGCACCTGGTGTTTCTCACGACCGTGATTCATCCGGGACGAATCGGTGATGAGTATTTCATGACAAAGGGCCACCACCACGTGCGAGACACGGCCGAGGTATACCTCGGACTCGCCGGCCACGGATGGATGGTCATGCAATCGCGCGACGGGCAGTTCGTGCGACAGGAACTGGCAGCAGGGACCGCGGTGTACGTGCCGCCGGGCTGGGCGCACCGCACCGTCAACGACGGTGATGAGGATCTGATCTTCTTCGCCGCATATTTCGGAGACGCAGGACACGACTACGCCTCCATTGAGCAGGATGGGTTCGCGCTCCGCGTACGCGCCGGAGCACTCGAGCGCCAGGGCTAGCACACCCGGACGGGCCGGATGGCCCTAACAATGGGAGGCCGGATGGCCCTAACGATGGGAGGAAGGACACTACAACGATGGTCGACACGCTGACGCGAAGATCCTGTCGTTTCCCGAGGCATGTCGGCCTTCAGTGAAGCTTCGGCCGCGGACGCTTGCCGGCCCAAGCAGCCGGGCGAGCCGTCCCAACCCGTCATCGTGGCGGACGAGCAGGAGGAGGAGGAGGAGGAACAAATCGGCGCCGATCCAGAGAACGTCCAGCACGTCGGCTGGGGGGGTCATTGCCTCGCGATGCGTTGCGTCCGGGGCCGCATAGCTATGAGGTCACAGGAATGATTGGTTCGAACACCGAATCGCGCTGGGGGCGCAGCCTCCGCTATGGGGGGCTGCTCGTGAGCACGGTCCTCCTCGCCGCGGCATGCAGCGGCGCCGCCACGACCGCTCCGTCGGCAGCCGCTCCGTCGGCAGTCTCTCCGTCGGTCGCCGCTCCGTCGGCAGCCGCCTCGGCGGCAGCCGCCTCGGCGGCAGCCGGCGTGGCCTCGTGCGCCCCGGCGGACATCACGCTCGTGAACATGATCCGCTCGCTGTCGAACCCGTACCACGCCA
>Ga0097691_1001629_pt1 | contig 16157 bp, 15 predicted proteins | sample NGESurdeep072012_8_FD_72858 | JGI IMG/M metagenome (GOLD analysis project Ga0097691, IMG submission 72858) | Arctic peat soil microbial communities from Barrow, Alaska - NGEE Surface sample 210-1 deep-072012 | ecosystem: Environmental > Terrestrial > Soil > Wetlands > Peat ... | reverse complement strand
AGCCAGAATCAAGACCAAGGGCTGGCGTTTCATGTCTTTGACCTGATCAACTCCCGCAGGCGCTGCTACTCCTCGGTGCTGATTTCGCCCCGACCCAGACGTTCCTTCAGCGATCGCGGCGGGAACCCCGGCCGTTCAGGGCCGGGAGGGATAGCCGCTCACGCCGTGGGCGTGCGCTGTTGCTCGATATAGGTCCGGAGTACATCGAGGGGTGCTCCACCGACCGATCCGACGAAGTAGGACGGAGACCAAAAGTGGCTTCCCCACAGGAACTTCCTGACCAGGCTGGGGTGATCCCTTCGCAACACCCGAGCAGAGACGCCCTTGAGCGAGTTGACCAACCGGGAGAGTTGGACGGTCGGCGGGTACTCGACCAGCAGGTGTACGTGGTCGTCTTCGCCGTTGAACTCCACCAGGGTGACTCCGAAGTCGGCGCACACTTCGGACATGACTGCCTCGGTGGCGGCCAAGAGTACGGCGTCGAACACCCCTCTGCGATATTTGGGGGTAACGACCAAATGGGCATGAAGCCAAGAGACGACGCTCCTGCCCCTACGGAACTCGGGTGGAAGCTTGCTCGGTGGCATACATGCCAACTACCCAGTAGCGATGTCACACCCGAGGTCCAAGCTGCTGATATGAGCAGAATCGTCGTTCCGGTGAAGTTGGTGGCAGACCGTAAGGCCACTGATGATCTGGTGGCGACCCTGCGGGCGTGCAACGCCGCCGCCAACCAGGTGTCCGGCGTGGCCTGGGAGCGGGGCATCTTCCGCAACTTCTCCCTGCGGGCCGTAACCTACGGGGACATACGCTCTACCTTCGGGCTCGGCGCACAGGCGGCGCAGCACACGATCAAGAAGGTGGCTGACGCCTACAACTCCGGCAAACCGGAGTACCGCCGCTCCCGGCACCGGGCTTTCCGCTGGCAGTCTTCCCAGCCATTCGACGCCCGGAACCTGTCGTTCGACGTTGCCAACCGGACGGTGAGTATCTGGACCGTCAACGGCCGGGCAAAGGCCGTCCCGTTCGCCTGCGCCGACTGGCAGGCAGGTCTGCTGACTCGACACCCGATCGGCGAAACCGATCTGCTCTATCGCAATGGCGCTCTCTACCTGTACGCGACCGTCGACGTCGACGACCCACCAATGAACGAGCACCCGGTGGGGTTCATCGGTGTCGACCTCGGCATCGTCAACATCGCCACCATGTCGGATGGCACCAACTTCTCCGGCTCCGCAGTCAACAGGGTCCGCCATCGGAACCGCCGGCTGCGAGGGAAGCTCCAACAGAAAGGAACGAGATCTGCCAAGCGCCTCCTGGCGAAGAGGTCGGGCCGGGAGGCCCGGTTCGCCAAGGACGTGAACCACTGCATCTCCAAGAAGATCGTTGCCGAGGCTGAACGCACCGGACACGGAATCGCACTCGAAGACCTCGAAGGCATCCGTGACCGGGTACGGTCCCGCAAGCCCCAGCGGGCAACGCTGCACTCTTGGAGCTTCCACCAACTCGGGTCGTTCATCGACTACAAGTCAACCCGAGCCGGTGTGCCAGTGGTCTACGTCGACCCCGCCTACACCTCACAGGGATGTTCTGGATGTGGGCACATCTCCAAGAAGAACCGGCCCAACCGGGCCACGTTCCTCTGCACCAGTTGTGGCCTGTCGCTGCCGGCCGACTGGAACGCAGCCATCAACATCACCATGCGTGGTGAAGAGGGCTGGGTAGTGAGTCACGCTACCGAACGCAACACCGAACTAGCCCCATAGTCCATGGGACCGTGTTCCCTCGGGAACCTCACCTCGGTGAGTCCGAACGGCCCGCTAGCCCTCGGTGATTTGCAAGCTCGGTCCTTTAGGGCCGAGAAGTTGACCGGCCCACTCCACACTTCATCTGGTCCTGCCTTTACGCTGTGCGCCCATGGACCCAATGATCACCGAGATTTCGGCCGGCGACACCACGTGGCGCTTCGACCGCTCGTTCCTCAATTCGAACTGGACCTGCATTTGGGGTCGCGGTTGCCTGGGGATCCTGCCGCAACCGGCGGCCGAACTTGGCCATGGCTGTTGCTCGATCGGTGCCGACCTCGACGGCGACGACGAGGCACGCCGTATCGGCGCGCTGGCGGCCACGTTGGAGCCTTCTCGTTTCGAGTACCACGCCATTGCGGCCGAAGGTGGTGTCTTCGGCGACACCACCCGCAGCAGCACCCGGGTGGTTGACGGGGCCTGCATCTTCCTCAACCGGGCCGGATTCGACGGGGGCGCTGGCTGCGCGTTGCACCTGGCGGCCCTCGATTCGGGCGAGTCTCCCATTGACTGGAAGCCGTCGGTCTGCTGGCAGCTGCCGATCAAGGTCGATTGGGAGCCAGGCGACGGCGGGACCGAAGTGGCCACAGTTCGGGGGTGGACGAGAGGCGACTGGGGCGCCGAGGGCGACACCATGGCGTGGTGCTGCACCGAGGGCACCCAGGCCTACGTTGGTGACCGGCCGGTGATCGAGTCGATGGCCGAGGAACTGGAAGCGATCATGGGTTCCGAGGTGTACGTCGAGCTCCGGCGACGCCTGGACAGCTAACGCCGCCATCTCGGCCCAGCGGGTGATCGCCCTGCCGGTCGATCGGCACAATCCGTTGTTGCAGACGTTCGACATCATCACGAACGTTGACGGGGCCCCCGATTGATGAGCCATGTGGTTCAGTTCACGGGCACCCCGTCAGGCACAGAGCGCCGTCAGAACTACGCCACGTACCGCTGAAGGTCACAGGCACGCGAGAGAAGCTTCCCCCCGGACAGGTCTATCGGAATCGGATCACTGATCCCACGTGTTCTGCGGGTCCCGCTCGGAACGCTGGGATCAATTCGACGCCAAGCGGAATGGAGGAAGCGGTGAGCGCTCTGCTCGGCGTCCCGGTGTGTCAGCTCGAACCGTCATCCGCCCTCTTCAACTGGTGCCTCTGGTGCATCCCCGCCGTGCTCATCGTCGGCCCCCTATGGTTCACCTACTGGTTTCCCAACCATCACCGGCCTGCGGCACACGGGCCGAAGCCGTGACGATAAGCATCGCCTGAACCTGCATACCGACCAGCTGAGGAGCCTCGATGGACGTAGTGCGCACTCCCGACGAACGATTCGCCTCCCTACCCGACTTCCCCTTCGCACCGGGCTACGCCCACACTGCCGACGGGCTGCGGGTGGGCTTCATTGATGAAGGTCCAAAGGAGGGCCCGGTGGTGCTCCTCCTCCACGGCGAACCGTCGTGGTCGTTCCTCTACCGCAAGATGATCCCTGTCTTCGTCGACGCCGGCTTTCGGGTGGTCGCCCCCGACCTGATCGGCTTTGGACGCTCCGACAAACCGACAGCCCAAACCGACTACACCTACGCCCGCCACGTCGAGTGGATGCGGTCGGTGCTCTTCGACGCCCTCGACCTCACCGGCATCACGCTTGTCTGTCAGGATTGGGGCGGGCTGGTCGGGCTCCGCTTGGTCGCCGAGCATCCCCACCGGTTCGCTCGGGTCTGCGCGGCGAACACCGGGCTGCCCGACGGCACAGTCCGTCTCCCCGACGTGTGGTGGCAGTTCCGCGACTTCGTACAGCGCACTCCCGACCTGCCCATCGGAATGCTGGTCTCCAGTGGGGTGACGGTGCCCATGTCGGAAGATGTCATCGCCGCCTACGACGCTCCGTTCCCCGACCCCTCCTTCAAAGCCGGCGCCCTCTCCTTCCCCGACCTCATCCCCCAGAGCCTCGACAACCCGGCCACTCCCGACAATCAGAAGGCCTGGTCGGTGTTGGAGACATTCACCAAGCCGTTCCTCTGCGCATTCTCCGATCAGGATCCGATCACCCGGGGCGGAGACCTCCCCTTGCTCGAGCGCATCCCCGGGACAAAGGGTCAACCTCACACCACTATCGAAGGTGGCGGCCACTTCCTACAAGAGGACAGGGGTGTCGAGTTGGCCAAGGTGGTGATCGGCTGGGCCCAGGCCGATTGAGTCCGGTCACCCGGCGAGGCCGTCCTGCGGCCGTCCTCATCCCAGTGGACGAGTACGAGCGCGTGGCCTGAGGTGCGGATCGAGTTTTCGGACACTACGGACTCGGCACGTTCAAGGACCTGCCTGGCATTGGGATCGAACAAAGGTGAGGCGCCCGGAGACTCAGTTGGCCGGGCGGTCCGGCGCATACTAAGACCAGGTCAATAGACTTGGCGCGTGGCGAGTGCACTGCGTTCGGAAAAATCGGGGTCGGCCGCTCGTGCCGCGCCCCGCCGACGGCTGGGAGCTGATGTCCGCCGCGCTCAGCTCGTGGAGCTGGGCCTGGGGCTCATCAAGAGCCGCCCCTTCGATCAGATGCTCGTCGATGAGGTGATCGAGGCGGCAGGTATCTCCAAGGGCCTGCTCTTCCATTACTTCCCGACCAAACGCGACTTCCAGCTTGCAGTTGTCCAAGCTGCGGCGAAGGAGTTGCTCGCCGCATTGGAGCCCGACCGCTCGCTCGACGTCCTCGAACAGCTCCGCCGCGGGCTCGAGGCATATATCGGCTATATCGAGCAGCACCCATCCAGCTACATTGCAATTGTGCGGGGTGCCGGCTCGGACGATGGCCTCCTCGCTATTTTCGAGGAGAACCGCGACGCGGTGGTTCAGCTGATCGCCGAGCCGTTCTCGACAGAACCCAACGACATGCTTCGGCTTGTGATCCGCGGTTGGATCGCCAGCGTCGAGGAATCGACATTCCTCTGGCTTCGTGACCGCCCCTGTGACAGGGAGATGCTGGTCGAGCTCCTCTTGCGCGTCGGCCTGCAGCTTGTATCACTGATCAACGAGCTGGGTCCGGGCTCCCCTATGGCCATTCTCTGACGGGGAGGACATCCCGACTCATTTCCTATTGACTACAGGTCAATAAGGATTTACGTTGTTGAGTCCAGCCTCAATAGTGCTCGCCAGGGCCTCTTGGACCCGCCGGGACATTCAAGGAAGGTGTGCGATGGGTGGTTCTTCGTTCTTCGAATCGGTTCGTCAGTTGGACGTGGGATTCCGTGGTCATCTGATGAAGGTTCCGGCCTTCTACTACGACGGCACCGCAACGACGGCAGTCTTCCCGGCCCGATACGCCGGACTGCGCCGGCTCGTCCCCGACCCCAGGTTCGTGCCGGCGCGGCTGGCGCCTGGCCTGGGGGCCGTCACCGTCAGCGCATTTGAGTACCGAGACAGCGACATTGGTCCCTACAACGAGCTGGCCATCTCGGTGCCGCTCTGTGAGCCATACGCTGGCGCCAACCTGCCCGGCCGGGCGCTGCTCACCGCGCTGAGCCGCCGCCAGTTTCACGCCTGGGTCGAACACCTGCCGGTCACCACGGAGATAGCCAGGCTCGGCGGAGTCGAGTTCTACAACTACCCGAAGTTTCTGGCCTCCATCGACTTCACCGAGCCGGCCGGGCGGAGGACGTGCCGTCTCGCAGAGGATGGCGAGCACATCCTGACCCTGCAGAGCGAGTCGATCCCTGCACTGGTCAGCGGGCGCATCCAACTGTTCAGCCATACCTGGATGGACGGCCAGCCGCAGGGCTCGGAGTTCAAGATCAACGCGTTGGAGGCGGGGCAGAGCTCCCGGCCGGGAATGGCGACGTTGACCCTCGGTGACCGTCACCCGATCGCCCTGAAGTTGGACCGGCTGCTGGTCTCGCGGCGCGCCATCCACGTCCAGCAGCTGAACCGATTCGAAGGGATCCTTTACGGGCCCGACCACCTCACCCTCCCTACGCTCGCCAAGGCGTTGCGCGGGGAGGCATTCTCCGAGTCGACCGTCGAGGTGGACGCCGCCCCTGCCCCGGTGCGGACCCGTGTTTGAACGCGGGGTCAGTGCCACCGTGCCCCCGGTTCGATCCCTCGAGGAGGCGTTCCCCCGCTTCCGCGCCGGGGACCCGTCGACCGTTCGGGTGCTCGGGGACGTGCGAGAACGAGCCCACGCCTTCGCCCAGCAGCATGTGCGGCCTCTCGCGCTTGACATCGACCAGCGCGCCGCCGCCGATCCACGCTATGTCGACTGGGACCTTGTAAAGGCCGGTTGCGAGCACGGCCTGCTCAGCCTGGCGATTCCCTCCGCTGCGGGCGGGCAGGGTGGCTTGGTGCAGGAGATGTGCGTGACACTGGAGGAGCTGTGTGCAGCGTGCCCTGGGGTGGGCAACATCTTCGGTGCTCACGGACTCGGCATGCTGCCTCTACTCGTCACCGGGGTGACCCACTGGGACGGATTGCTCCACGACATCGCCGTCGCCGAGCGACAAGGCCGGCCGGTGCTGATGGCCTGCGCGGTAACCGAACCTGACGCAGGGACCGACGTCGAGGAGGTCGACCTCATGCGGCGGGGCAAGATCACCAGCCGGGCGGTACACGTTGCGGGCGGATGGAGGCTCAACGGGACCAAACGGTTCATCTCCAACGGGAGCCTGGCTGACTGGGTAACCGTGTGCATGCCGTCCGATCCAAAACGGCCGGCTGAGACCTGGACGTGCTTCCTCGTAGACGCCCACAGTGAGGGCTTCTCCGTGGGCCGGGTCGAGCACAAGATGGGCCAGCGGGCCTGCCCCGCGGCCGAACTCATCTTCGACGACGTATTCGTGCCCGACGAACGGGTTGTGGGCCGCCCCGGAGACGGAATGCCGTGCACTCTCTTGGTGCTGGCAGCATCCCGTCCGGCGGTGGCCGCCATCGCGACCGGGATCGCCCGCGGCGCCTACGACCGCGTCCTCGGCTGGCTGGAGCAGGAGCCGACCCTGATCGGTCGCCAGCAGGTCCAGCTGGCGCTGGCTCGCATGGAAGAGGAGATCCACCTTGCCCGCCAGGGCTACCTCGATGCAGCCACCGAGGTCGATGCCACGATCAGCCCCGCTCTGCACCACCCGCTCGTCCGAGCCATGCGGATGGTGCCCTCTGCGACGCGACGTCGACCGCTCGTCCGGCGGTGGATCACCTCCCCATGGGCGCGCCAGACAACTGTCGCCGTGTTGCGCCACACAGTGACGGATCGGGCGGTCACCCGCTCGCTGGCACTTTCCTCGTTGGCCAAGGCCCACGCGGCCGACGTGGCGGTGAGCGTGACCGGTCTGGCCCTGGAGCTAGTCGGGTTGGACGCCGGCGAGATCCGGGCCGAGCTCGAAAAGCTGTGGCGAGACGCCAAACTGACCCAGATCTACGAGGGCACCAACCAGCTCAACCGCCTGACGGTGTACCGAGGGCTGTCACGACAAGAGACCATGGTGGCGTTGCCGCCGAGCAGGCTCCGCCTGGTTGGAGGACGGCAATGAAGACCGACCTACATGATGAGCTGCTGGGGGTCGTACGCGACCTCACTCAGCGGGAAGTGGCGCCCCGCTCTGCCGATCTCGATGCCGGTGACCGCGATGCGTTCGCTCACTGCTGGACCGCGGCGTGCGCTATCGGCCTCGACCGCGTTCTGCTGGCCGAAGAATTCGGCGGTGCGGGGCTTGGCCCGGCTGACCTCCTGGCAATGATTGAGGAGATGGCGGCGGGAGACGCCGGGCTTGCCGTCGCCGTGCTCCTGCACAACGTTGCGTTGGCGGCGCTTCCCGCTGAGGCCGTGGCCGCAGTGGCCGACGGTGAGCGGTGGTCCGTGACCCTCCCGCCTCTTGCTCCGTCCCTCGCCTTCGGTATCTCGAAAGGCTCCGCGGGTGTGTCCGGCAGAATCCCCTTCGTTCCGGGCGCGCTGGGTGCGGGCGGCTTCGCCATTCTCGATCCCGCTCCCGGTTCGGCCGCTCTCTTCTTCCACTCGACGGCGCCCGGGTTGACGATCCAGCCCTATCCCTTCCAGATGGGGTGGCGCTCTTCGCCGGCGGCGGGGCTTGTGCTCGACGAGGTGACGGCGACCCCCGTCCCTCACTCGGTGGGATCTGACTCAGGGGCTACCCGACTGGTGCGGTTGGGAGTGTCGGCCGTCGCCCGTGGGATCGCCGGGCGGGCGTGGGAGTTGGCTTTCGAGTATGCCCATTCACGCCACCAGGGCGGCGTGTTCATCATCGAGCATGGCGCGGTCCGTAGCCTTCTGGCCGGCATGGCCGTTCAACTCCAAGGAGTCGGGCCTGCTGCAATCTCTAGGGCATGGCTGGATGGAGACGACGGGGGAGCCATCGCCGCCAAAGTGTTGGCCTCTGACGCCGCGGTGGGGGTGACCACCGACGCCGTGCAGGTGTTCGGTGGCGCCGGCTACATGTGTGAAACCGGGGTCGAAAAGCTGATGCGCGACGCCATGTACTGCCGGCTGTACCCGGAGCCGAACTGGCTGGTGAGCGACCAGTTGGTGGCATCCTTCGAGCGGCGGCACTAGTCGTCGTCGTCGTCGTGGTGCCCGGCGGCGACCTCCTTGGGCAACTGGACAATGGCGGCATCGAGGTGAAGAGCACCAAAATGTCGATCGCTTCCCTGGATCTGGACTTGAAAGTGAATCTCCCTTGATGCGACTTTGGGGTGGCGGACCGACTGCGGACATCGTAGGCAGGTCGGCGGAAGGGAGTGCGATTGTTCCGTCCCTTGGAATTGAGCGGAAAGGTCTCACCGCAATGTCCACCCCGATGTTTCAATTGCGTGCCGCCAGTGTCGTCTGTGCCGGCGCGTTCTGACCTATGTCCGCGTGGCTTACTCGCGGATGTAGGTCACAACTCATCCGGGAGGCGCTCCGTCGCTTTCTGCGAGCCGGCCAACCGGACAGGCGAGACAGGGCGTGCATGGCGCTACTCGATGGCAGCTCTTCGCTCAGAAGGTGAGCACACCCCGGGCCAGTTTGCCCGCCTCCATGTCCTCGACGATCTCGCGGAAACCCTCGAGCGGCCGTGACTCGGTCACCAACTCATCGAGCATCAATTTGCCCGACAGGTACAGCTCGACCATCAACGGGATGTCGTGGTGAGGACGTGACGACCCGTATCGACACCCGAGAAGGCCACGATCGACATAGGCCAAGGCGTTCACGTCCACTGATACTTCGGTGCCCTGGGGAGGAATACCGATGGCCAGTGCGTTTCCACCCCAGTCGAGAACGTCGAGGGCGTTGCGCAGGACGGCGGGGTGTCCCACGCAGTCGAACGACCAGTTGACTCCTCCGGTCCACCCGAGCGCCCCGGTGACCCGGGCCGGCCCGGGCGGGACGATCTCGCGGATGGCAGCAACCGGGTCAGACGACGAGGCGTCGACGAAGTGGGTGGCGCCGAACTGTCGGGCCAGTGTCTCTTTGGAGGCCAACGTGTCCACCGCGATGATCCGACTGGCCCCGGCCAGCCGTAGTCCCTGGATCACGTTGAGGCCCACGCCGCCCACGCCGAATACCGCCGCGGTCTCCCCGGCTTGCACCTTGGCCCGGTTGAGCACGGCACCCACTCCGGTCAGCACCCCACAGCCGATGAGACAGGCCGAGGTCATGGGCACGTCCTTGGAGATCTTGACGGCTTGGACCTCTTTGACAATTGTCGACTCTGCGAATACCGACGTGGCGGCAAAGTTCGATGCCGGCTCACCCTTGTAGGTGAAGGGCTGGGACACGTTCCCCAACGTCTTCACGCACCAGGTGGGATGCCCGGTGGAACAGGCCCGGCACGTCCCACAGCTGGCCAAGGTAGCGATGACCACGTGGTCACCCGGTTTCACCGACCGTACCTCTGACCCCACGGACTCGACCACCCCGGCGCCCTCATGGCCGAGCACCGAGGGTGCCTTCCACGGGATGGTCCCATTGATCACCGACAGGTCACTGTGACAGACCCCGGCAGCGCCGATCCCGATCCGCACCTCGGTCGGCCCCGGGTCACCCACAGTCAACTGGTCGGTGACTTCCACGTCGTCACCGGTGTATACGATGCCGCGCACGGCACTCCCCTCTCTGTCTACTAAGACTCGTTCTGTCTCGTGAAGCTCTGTCTACTGAAGCTGGGTGGCGTTGAACCTTTCACGCAGTTCACGCTTGAGTACCTTGCCGCCGGCGTTGGTCGGCAGTAGGTTGACGATCTCCACGAATTTGGGCGCTTTGAAGTTGGCCAGGTGATCCCGTGCCCAGGTGGGCAGGGTGTCCACCATCTCCTCGGTCGATGCCCCGGGAACCGGTACCACGAAGGCGCAACCCACCTCGCCCATGCGGTCATCGGAGACCCCGACCACCGCCACCTGGGCCACACCCGGATGATTCCGGAGCACCGCTTCGATCTCGGCCGGATACACGTTGAACCCACCTGACACGTACATGTCCTTCAGGCGGTCGGTGATGTCGACGTTGCCGTCTGCATCCATGACGCCGACATCGCCGGTGTGCAGCCAGCCGTACGTATCGATGGCCGCGTCGGTGGCTTCGGCATCGTTGAAATAGCCCCGCATCACGTTGTAGCCGCGGACAATGATCTCCCCCGCTTCACCCCGGGCCATCTCAGCCCCGTCGGCATCCACAATGCAGACCTCCACGTCGGGAATGGCCCGACCCGATGTGCCCGAGATGACCTCGGCCGAGTCGCCTTGTCGGCACATGGTGACGGTACCCGTCGCTTCGGTGAGTCCGTAGGCGGTCAGCACCGTCTCGATGTCCAGTTCAGACCAGAGCCGCTTCACAAGTTCGACGGGAATCAGAGCGGCACCGGTCACCACCAGACGCAACGACGACAGATCGAACGTTTTTCGGTCGGGGCGGTCGAGGATCGATTGGAAGATGGTCGGCGGCCCGGGCAACACCGAAATGCGCTCGCCGGCGATACGGCCCAGAAGTACATCGACATCGAAGATCGGCTCGGCGACCATGGTGGCCCCGGTCATCAGGCAGGCCAGGATGCCGGCTTTGTACCCGAAGGTATGGAAGAACGGGTTGACGATCAGGTACCTGTCACCCTGGTGCAACCCGACCACTTCGGCCCAGGTGGCGAAGGTCCGTAGCGTCTGGCCATGGGTGGTCATCGCACCCTTGGGAAAACCGGTGGTGCCCGAGGTGAAGATCAGATCCGACATGTCGCCGCTGGTGATCGAAGCCGTCCGACCGGCGGCGACATCACTTGGGACAGAGGCTCCCTCGTGTAGAAACACATGCCAGGGAACCACCTGGTCGCCCTTCTTGGGCCCGGGCGGCGGATTGTTGCCTCCAGTCCCTCCGGGCTCCCCAGTCTCGCCCGACTTCCCTGTCTCTCCGGTCCTCAGCACCACCACCCGCTCGAGGTCGGGAAGGGCTGTTCCGGCCTTCACCGCCTCGGCCAGCATGGCGGGGTAGTCGGTGCCCAGAAAGCCCTGCACGGTGAAGAGGAGTCTCGCCCCCGACTCTCTGAGAATGTATGCCGCCTCGGCGCCTTTGTATCGTGTGTTGAGCGGTACCAGCAATGCTCCTGCCCCCACCGAGCCCAGCGCCGCGATCACCCACTCAGCACAGTTCGGCGCCCATATCGCCACCCGGTCCCCACGTTCGATGCCATTGGCCAGCACCGCACGGGTGGCAGCCGCCACTTCTTCCGCCAACTGGTCAAAGGTGAGCCGGGTGGTCGTCCCACCAGGTCCATGGGCGTCGACCAATGCTTCGGATTCGCCGAACCGGGCGGCGGCATCCTCCACCAAACCGGGGATGGTCCCCCACTGGAGATCCCCGCGGGGATCCGCAATATCTGACACACCGTCAGGGTAGTGCATCGATCCGGGTGGCCTTCAGAACGCCTTCAGAACGCCGCGGTAGATGTCACTGCGATCCTATGGGTGTTGGCTACTGACCGACACCACCTCACCGGTCATGAACGTGGCGTAGTCACTGGCCAAAAACACGATGACGTTGGCCACCTCCCACACCTCGGCCCCTCGCCCGAAGACCTCCTTTTTGGTGAGCTCGGCCAGCTCCTCGTCAGGTATCACCTTGTTGAGGAACGGGTGGACAGCCAAGCTCGGCGAGACCGCGTTGATTCTCACGTTGTGGGGAACCGCCTCCACAGCCGCGCAGCGGGTCAGCGCCATCACCCCGGCCTTGGCCGCGGCGTAGTGGGATTGACCAGCCTGGGCCCTCCATCCCAGGACCGAGGCGTTGTTGACGATGACTCCCCCCCTGCCCTGGGCGTAGAGGTGACGAAGGGCGGCACGAGTACACCGGAACGTGCCGGTCAGCGTGACGTCGAGCACCAGCGACCACTGCTCGTCGGTCATGTCGACGACGTCCACCTGTCCACCCAACCCGGCGTTGTTGACGGCTACGTCGAAGTGACCGTGGTGGTCGACGGTGGCGTCGTAGAGGTGTTTCACCTGGTCCTCGTCGGTGACGTTGCACGGAATGGCCAATGGCCGTTGCCCCGAGAGCTCCGGCAGTTGGGCCAGCGCATCGGCCGCCTCGTTGAGTCGGCGTTCGTGGGCGTCGGAGATGACCACGGTGGCACCCTCCTCCACGCACCGTTTGGCGGTGGCAAACCCGATACCGGTGCCGGCCGCCGCGGTGACCACCACGATCTTGCCGGTGAGCAGCCCGTGACCGGGTGGTGGGGTGGGCGCCTGGGGAATCGGTGATGGCTGGGTGGTGGTGGTGTCGGTCATCGGGTTGCTCCCTTGGGTTCGGGCGGCAGGCCAAGGACCCGTTCGCCGATGATGTTCTTCTGGATTTCGTTGGAACCGCCGTAGATCGTCTCGGAACGGCTGAAGAGGAACGTTCGCTGAAACTCGTCGAGCTCATAGGGGAAGCCCTCAGCCACCAGACCGGCGGGCCCCAACACGTCAATGGCCAGTTCACCCAGGTCGCGATGCCAACTTGCCCAATACAGCTTGATGATCGATGCCTCGGGAGGAGCCACCGGACCGTCGATGTCGGACAGGCTGCGCAGGGTGTTGAAACGGAGGATTTCGAGCTCTGCGTAGGCGCGGGCGAGCCTCTGACGCACCACTGGTTCCGAGGAGCGCCCATTGGCCCGGGCCTCTTCCATCAGGTGATCCAACTCACGCCGGAACGAGACCTGATGGCCCAACAGCGCCACCCCACGCTCGAAGGCCAGGGTGGCGAGAGCGACTCTCCAGCCATCACCCACCTCTCCGAGCACATTGTCCTTCGCCGTCCGGGCCCCATCGAAGAACACTTCGTTGAACTCGGACGTCTTGGTCAACTGGGTGATGGGCCGAACGTCGACCCCGGGCTGATCCATTGGCACCAATAGATAGGACAACCCTTTGTGACGAACCGATCCCGCTTCGGTGCGACAGACCACGAAGCACCAGTCGGATTGGTGGGCCAGCGATGTCCACACCTTTTGGCCGGTGACCACCCATTCGCCGGTGTCATCGTCGAGAACCGCCTTGGTCTGGACATTGGCCAGGTCGCTCCCGGCGTTGGGCTCCGAGTAGCCCTGACACCACAGCTCGCTCCCGGCCAGTATCGGTGGCAGAAACCGGGCCTTCTGTTCGGGAGTCCCGTAGTGGATGATGGTCGGACCGATGAGACCCTCACCCAGAATGCTGACCCGGCCCGGCGCCTTGGCCTTTACGTATTCCTCGTTGAATATGACCTGGTGGGCGATGGACGCGCCCCGCCCGCCGTGTTCGGTGGGCCATCCGAGGCACGTCCAACCGTCGGAGGCCAGCACTTTCTCCCACTCGAGTCGGGTGGCGAACCCGTAGGTCTCATCCCCTGATCCCCCCCGTCCGCCCAGGGCGGCGAACTCGCCCACCACATGGTCGGTCAACCACGAGCGCACTTCGCGGCGGAAGGCGTCGTCCTCGGGTCGGTCTCGAAGGTCCATGGAATGGGGTTCGTCCTGGTGAGGTTGGTTGGCCCGCAGGTCAACAGGGGTCCGGCCAAATCTGACGCGACGTTAGCAAACGGCCTTCCCCTAATTTCGGGGGCCCACGGGGAACACCATCGGCCAAGCCGGGGTTCTACTGTTTGTTGGATGCCGGGGTCCGTGGCAGGTGTAGCCGCGACCATCCGGCCCAAGGAGGCCCAGATATGACTGACACCACAAAGACCGAAGCTGCAGGACCGGTGGAGCTGAGCGACGAGGAGTGGAAAGCGAAGCTGTCACCCGAGCGCTACGCGGTGCTGCGACAGAAGGGCACCGAGCCGGCTTGGTCGGGTGAGCTGCTCCACGTCGATGGCAGTGGCATGTTCACCTGTGCCGGTTGTGGTGCCGATCTGTTCCAGAGCGATACGAAGTTCGAATCGGGTTCGGGATGGCCGAGCTTCTACCGCGCCCTCGATCAGGGAACCGTGAACGAGCACGTGGACAAGAGCTTCGGTAGCACCCGGACCGAGATCACCTGTGCCCGCTGTGGCGGTCACCTCGGTCACGTGTTTCCTGACGGACCTGCACCCACCGGACTCCGTTACTGCGTGAACTCACTGTCCATCGAGTACAAACCCGGTTGAGCGGCCCGTTTCATCTGTGCAGTAGTTCGTCGATCCGGGGCTGCACTCGGTTTCGGGCTTCGGATCTGAGCGGGGTGTGAAGGCGCTAGCTTTGACGATCTCCCCGCCCTGAAGGACGGGGATTCTCGGGTCCATTCAGGCCGAACATAATTGCCGGTCCTCGCTTGCCCTTCCTGCTTCGCAGCCAACTGCCACCGATGCTGCTGGCGGACTGACACTGGCTCCACAGGCGTTTTGAGTCTCCGACCGTCCGTCGGCGACCAAACCAGATTGCTCGACTGCGAGCAGGCGCAATCCCTCGGTGAGGATATTGCGGGCGGAGTTGGCATCCCTATCGTGGGATACACCACAGGTTAGACAGGTCCAGTGACGGACCTTCAACTCAGCTCGGCCCTTCGGCCCGGTGAGGTCTTTGCAGGAAGAACACATCTGGGTGGACGGGAACCACCTGCCGATTTGCACAAATTTCTTGCCCTGGCGTCCGGCCTTCTCTTCCAAGAGACGGATGAACTGGGCCATCCCGGTGTCGTGGACCGACTTGGCGAGGGTGGTTCGAGCCATCCCCGCCACAGACAAGTCCTCCACGCAGATGATGTCGTGGGTGGCAACGATCTTGGCCGCCTGCTGGTGGGCGTGGTTGAGTCGAGTCTCCCGCACCTTGCGATGGGCTCTGGCAACCTTCACCTTCTGCTTGCCCCGGTTCTTCGACCCCTTCTGTCGTCGGGACAGCGACTTCTGGGACCGGGCCAGTGCCCGTTCCTTCCGCTTTAGATACCGCTGGTTCTCGATGGCAGACTCCACCACCTCGCCGGAAGCTGAGTCAATCGACACCACCGTGGCGAAGTGGGAAAGTCCTACGTCGATCCCACACGCCCGACCGGTGGTGTCAGCAGCCGACTCGGTGACCCGGACCACGAAGGACAAGTACGTCCTCCCGTCCGCCTCCCGGATGACTGTGACACTGGTTGGGTCCGATGGAAGCGGCCGGGAGAGGACGAACGGGATGGTCCCGATCCTGGGCAGGGTCACCTCCGCCCGCTTCTCGTGGACCTGGTTGATCCTGAACCGGGCGTTGGAAGTGAACCTGGCCGTGTGGCGGGAGTCATACCGGGACCGGAATCTCGGGTGCCCGACCTTCCTCCCCTTCCGCTGGCCCTTGATCGACCGAAAAAAGTTCCGATAGGCGACATCGGCATCGGCGATGGCCTGCTGGAGGGCGACGGCACTGACCTCTGCCAACCACTGGCGCTCGGGAGTCTTCTTGGCGTCGGTGATGAGGTGCCGGGACAAATCTCCAGTCTTCGGGAGGGGGAGACCTGCTTTGTGTGCCGACTCACGGGCGGCGATGAAGTCGTTGAACACCACCCGGCATGAGCCGAAAGTCCGCGACAGGGCGACGGTGTCTTCAGGGCTGGGGTAGGCCCGAAAACGGTATCGGAGGGTAGTCTCGCTCATGGTTCAAGTATACTTGGTTTATGGCAACTAAGGGCGAGATTCGTACAGGACGGCATTGTGTTTTTGCAATGCACGTTCATTTGGTCTTCGTCACCAAATTCCGTCACAAGGTCTTCGGCGATGTCCACCTGAACCGGATGGAGGAGATCATGCGATCTGTGTGTTCCGACTTCGAGTGCGAGCTGGTGGAGTTCAACGGTGAGCCGGAACACGTCCACCTGCTGGTCAACTTTCCGCCGAAGGTGTCGGTGTCCAAGCTCGTGAACAGCCTGAAGGGAGTCTCGGCCCGAAGACTCCGTCAGGAGTTCCCCTGGCTCCGCCAGCACTACTACCGAGCGAACA
>Ga0097691_1001628_pt1 | contig 16160 bp, 15 predicted proteins | sample NGESurdeep072012_8_FD_72858 | JGI IMG/M metagenome (GOLD analysis project Ga0097691, IMG submission 72858) | Arctic peat soil microbial communities from Barrow, Alaska - NGEE Surface sample 210-1 deep-072012 | ecosystem: Environmental > Terrestrial > Soil > Wetlands > Peat ... | reverse complement strand
TGACACCCGGGTTTAACATATTAGTTAGGAGAAAACGGCGCTCCATCCCGCGTGCCTCTGCGACATTCGCACTCTTTCACGAGCCGGCCCGGGCTACCTCCAGCGCCTTTCCTCCTGTACCCAGGAACTCGATGCGCCTTCGCGGACGCCGATGGACGCTTGTGTCTTTGCCTGTTTTTCTGATCTGCGTTCATCAGCGTTAATCAGCGGCTGAGCCTTTGCCTTTCGCCGCCAAGGGAAATCCCCGCGAACCCGCTTCCGCATCCTCGGTACACACCGACTGTTAACTGAACATGAAACTGAAACTCGAAACTGAAACTCGTTTTTCCCCGGGTTACCCGGGCTTATTTCGTTGATTCCATTGGGTCGACAAAAAAACTGGAAGGTACTATTCAAATGCCTATTACTCAACTCGATAACGCTCCTCGCTGTCGGCACTTAGAGCCTGCCCTGAGCGAAGTCGAAGGGTGCTGGGCTAGCATCTGTCGTCGCTGCGCGACTCGCCCACACATCGCGCCAAAGGGCAACGGCAGGTCGGAATCTGAGATGCGCGATGTGTGGGGCACCCACGAGGAAATGGAGAATTGAGAATGAAGAATGAAGAATGAAGCCCGAAGCCCGAACCCCGAAGCCTATTGCAGCGTCCTTCGCGGTCTCGACACGGCCATCTGTTGGGCGCAATCGATGGCGTTGAGGGCGAGCAAACGAAGGTTGTCGGCGGCGGCCCAGATCCAGAATCCGGTCTCGCGCTGCGCATCCGGACGAATCCAGGCCAGCACGTCTTCTTGTCCGGCGGCGCTGACGTTGCTGGGCGTGTCTTCCAGGCGGGTCAGGCCGACGTGCTCGCCCGCCAGGGCCTGCGAGAAGTCTCCGATGGCGAGCGGCTTGTCCAGTTCGACGTGGAGCGAGAAGACGTGGCCGTGGAAGATGGGCGCCTGCACCAGCATCACCGACGGAACAGGCGCGTTGCCGGCGGTGATGGCCTTGATGTGGGCGAGGATGCGGCGCTCGGCCGATTCCAGCGTCGGTTTGGACTCCTCACCGTAGCGCGCGATCAGGTTGAAGGCCACCTGCGTGTCATAGACGTTCTTGGGCATCTCTTGAAACGAGAGCAGGTTCACGCTCTGCTCGTGCAGTTCGTCCATGCCGCCGCGTCCATGCTCGCTGGCCGGCTCGAAGACGGTTGCGACCGCCGAGCGGACATTCCCCGCTTTCTGCGCGCGCACCAGCAACAGCGCGAGCACGACCGCCGCGGGATGGGCCACGATCACGGGCCCAGGCTCCAGTTCGGGCGCGGGCGATTGCTGCAGTTCGCGCTCCAGCCATCCGGCGCGGACCTTGGCCCCGGGAACGTCTTCCAATCCGTACGACAGATCGACGATGCCGGCGCCCGCATTCTGCGCCAACTTCCAGGTCTTGCGGGTAAACGCGGGCTGGGAGGCGAAGAAGGCGAAATCGACTTTCTCGAAGTTCTCGCGCGTAACTTTCTGGACGAAAGTTACCTCGTCGCCGACCGGTTCCAGGTGTCCGAGCAATTCGTCGTTGTCGAGCAGCTTGACGTCTTTGGCCGGGAAACTGGTTTCCGGGAGTATGTCGGCAAGTTCCTTGCCCTTGAGCGAGCCTGCGCCCACGATGGCCACGCGGTAGGAGGCGTCGGAACGTCCTTTGGGTTCAGGGTTCATCGGCTTTCGGCGGCCTCGGTGGACGGCGGCGGCGGCACGGATGGTCCCGAACGCCGGAGAAGGAACATGAGCCGCGTGAATACTCCGGAGAGCATGTAACAAAGCGCGAGGAAGAAGAGTACGTGCTCGGAGTAGAGCAGCACTCCGGCAATGAACAGGCCGATCAGCAGGGTGACGCGCACCGGATGACGGCTGCGGAAGTCCAGGTCCTTGAAGCTGTAGAAGCGCCAGGTGCTCACCATCAGGAAACCCGCGGCAAACACGAGCGCGGCCCAGATGAGCGCCATCCACCAGGTGGTGATGGGATATCCGTTGGTGAGGTGCACGACGGCGGCAATCACGCCTGCGCCCGCCGGAATCGGCATGCCGACGAAGTACTTCTTGCCGGGACGCCCGGGATTCGAGGGCTGGGGATTGACCTGGATATTGAAGCGGGCGAGGCGGCTGGCCCCGGCGATCAGGAAGGCGAAGCTGCCGAAGGCGCCCAATTGCACGATGCGCGGATAGAGGCCCGACCCGTTCAAAGGCCCGAGCTGGTGGAACCCCCAAACCAGCGCCAGGAATGCGGGCGCGACGCCGAAGGTGATGACGTCGGCGAGGGAATCGAACTCGCGGCCGAAATCGCTGGTGGTGTTGGTCATGCGCGCGATGCGGCCGTCGAGACCGTCGGTGACCGCGGCGAGTCCGATCGCCTTGGCGGCGTTGTCGTAATGCCAGGGTTCGCTGATGCCGCCGCGGAAAACCTGGTAGAGCGCATAGAAACCCAGGGCGATGTTGAGCGTCGTGAACAGCGAAGGCAACAGGTACGCGCCCTTGCGCAGGCGGCGGGGGCGGCCCTTGTCTTCGCTGCGGCGCTGGAAAATCATGCGCGCACCTCGACCTGGGCCGGCAGATCGGCGGTCGTGGCGACAGGGGAAGCGACCGCGAGGATGGATTCACCGCCTGCGACGTGTTGTCCGACCTTGACGTTCACGGTGGCGCTGGGATCGAAGATGACGTCCATGCGCGAGCCGAACTTCATCATGCCGATGCGCTCGCCGCGGGCAACACGGTCGCCCACTTTCCTGGTGAAGACGATGCGGCGGGCAAGCAGTCCGGCAATCTGCTTGAAGACGAGCGTCTGGCCGGCGGACTCAACGGTGACGATGTTCTGCTCGTTGTGCTCGGCGCTGGAGGAGCCCATCGCGTTCTTGAACTGTCCCTTGCGGTACTCGACAGCGGTGATGAGACCCTCGACCGGCGAGCGGTTTACGTGGACGTCGAAGACGTTGAGGAAAATGCTGAGCCGGGTGCGCGGCTGACCGGCCAGTTCCACGGTGACGATGTCGGTAACTTTGCCGTCGGCGGGCGCAACGATGGCGCCGGGCGTATTCGGGACCGTGCGCTCGGGGTCGCGAAAGAACCAGAGAAAGAACACGCCGAACAGCAATGGCAGCACGGCCCAGGCGGGCGAGGTGAGCCACGCCAGCAACACTGCTGCGAGCAGAGCCATGAGCCCGTAATAGTAGCCGTCGCGCACCATGTGAATCCTGCAATTATAAGCTTGGGACTGAATAGAAAGGCGCTGGGAAAGGACGCAAGTTCATTATCCGCCGTGAGAGCGGCGACTGCTCCGCGACTGCTAGCCGCGAAGTCGTTGAAGAATCAGGCTACGTTGTTGACGCGCCGGAACTCCTGTTCCAAACGCTCCATTTGGTCCTTGAGGCGCAGTTTCAACTTTTTCAGGCGAACTTCCTCGATCTTTTCGTCTTCGGATAGGAAACGCTTTTGGGTGAGGGAGTCGAGACGTTGAGAATATTGCGAGTGCTCCGTGACCAGTTTGCGGAAATCATCATTGTGGGCGAGCAGAGCGTCGCGAACCTGAGTAGCCATCCAGCAGTCCTCCTGCCAGCAGGTCATGCAGGGTGCACGGCGGGAGACAAGCATGCCGTTACGACCCCGCAGACTTGAAAACGTAGCACAGCGCCGCGAAGGCTTCAATCGGATTTGAACATCCGGAGCTCGATTTCGTTCGCACCATTCATGGTGCAGAAGGCAACCGGGAGCGCAGGTCGAAACGGTAGAGCACGGCGTCCTCGGCAGGGTTGGCGTAATAGCCGCGACGCTGGCCGGTTTCGGCGAAGCCACAGTGAAGGTAGAGGGCGCGCGCAGCCGCATTGGAAGCGCGTACTTCGAGCCCGATGGATTCGGCGTGCCGGTGTCCGGCCTGGGTGAGGACGGCCGCTACCAGCTGCGAGCCGATGCCGTGCCCGCGGGCGCCGGGCAAAACGGCGACATTTTCAATTTCCCATTCCGGGCCAAGAGTGCGGACCACAATGAAACCGGTGATCGTTAACTCTTCGGCTACGAGCAGGACGCGCGGTGCGGCGCCGGCGTCGAAGACGTGCGCGTACTCAGCCTGGCCCCAGTGCGCGGCGGTTTCGCTGGCGCGCTCCAGGGCGAGGATGGCGGGAACATCAGCGGGTGTGGCGGGCCGGATTATGAGGGCATCATTCATCGTTTGAAAAAGATTTCCGGGTCGGAGCAACGGATGTAGTTGGCGTCGAGTTCGGCAGGGGTGACGGTGTGGCCGGCAAGAATGCGTTCGGCGCCAATGCGGGCGTAGAGGTCGGCCATGGGCGGCGGCAAGACGGTGACCATGCGTCCGCTGGGCAGAAGCGCTTCGGCAATGTGCGCGTCGGGCGTAAAAACGGGCGCGGACTCACCCTTCAGTTCTTCGGCAAACTGCGCGGTATCGAGGAGGCGCTCGCTCACCGGAGTGCGCCTGCGGCCCTCGACCAGGAACTCTCCGACGTAGACCTGCTTGCGGCCGGCGTCGAGCGCCACCAGGATGCGGCCCTGGGTTTCGGATTGCCAGGCGATGGCCTCGAGGACGGAGACGGCGGCGATTGGCTTATGCAAGGCGTCGGCCAGAGCTTTGACTGTCGACAGGCCTACGCGAAGCCCGGTGAACGACCCGGGGCCGGAGGCGACGGCGTAGGCATCGACCGCGGTTTTCGCGATGCCATGACGTTCGAGCAGGGCCGCGAGTTGCGGGACCAGTTGCGCGGAGTAGCTGCGGCCGGCGAGTGGAACCACCTCCAGCGCCTCGAACTTGCCGCAGGACTCGTCCGCTCCGACGTGGAATCGAACCAGCGCCAGCGAGCCGTTCTTGCCGGAAGTGTCGATGGCGCAGATCAGCACGTCAATTCACCACCGAGCACGCGAAAGTGAACGAAGGAAATGCAGGTTCCTCGACTCGGATGCGGCGTGCGCGCAAAAGCGGCGCGCTTACTGCCGCATCCTCGCTCGGAATGACACTCCTTTTATTTTCCCGATAACGCTCGCGGCGTCCTCGCTCAGAATGACAGTGCATGAATTACTCGTAATCAAACTTTCTTCGGTTGCTCCTCGCAGAGTTCAACCAGCACCCCGCCGGCGCTGGAGGGATGGACGAAGACATACAACTGCCCGCCCGCGCCGACCTGGATATTTTCGTTGACCAGGCGCACGCCCGCGCGCTTGAGGTCCTCGACCGTTTGCGCCAGGTTGTTCACGCGCAGCGAGACGTGGTGCAGTCCTTCGCCGCGCTTGGCCAGGAACCTGGCAATGGGAGAATCGTTGGAAGTAGGTTCCAGCAGTTCGATCCGGCTTTCGCCCACCGGCACCATAGCGAGGCGTACCTTCTCGTGCTCGACGATCTCTTCGGGCATAACGTGGAGACCGAGGCGTTCGTAAAAGGCGCGGGATTCGGCCAGCGACTTGACGGCGATTCCGAGATGATCAATAGCGAACATAAGGGGCCATGATAAATGGTTGCTGGGATTTGGTCGCTAGTCGTTGGAAAAACATAGGGGCCCTTCGACTCGGATGCGGCGTGCGCGTATACCCCACCCCAGCAAAACCGGCTAGGGTGGGCCACCCACGCTTATTGCCGCATCCTCGCTCAGGGTGACACTATAAAAACCAAAGCCTGCTACTGCTTGCCGAGTTTCGCGACGATCTCTTCCACCAGCGTGTACGGGTCGCGTTTGCGGGCGGCGATTTCGGCGGCATAGCGGGTGACGGTGGATTCGTCCAGGTCTTCGCGCAGCAGCCGCTGAAGCAAGGAATCGCGCAGCATCTCGACCAGCCGCTCACGCCAGTTGTGGGCGATCTTTTCCTGCATCAGGCCGTTCTTCGAGAGGAATTCCTGGTAGTTGGCGATGGCGGCCGCCAGTTCGGCGACGCCCGTGCCGTCAGTGGCGACGGTCTTCACCACCGGAGGAACCCACTTATCGCTGCGTGGGGCGAGCGACTGCATGGCGCGGATTTCGCGCTCGACGCGTTCGGCGCCCTCGCGGTCGCTCTTGTTGATGACGAAGACGTCGGCGATCTCCATGATGCCGGCCTTGATGGACTGCACGTCGTCGCCCATGCCGGGAACGAGCATGACGACCGTGACTTCGGCGAGGCGCACGATGTCCACCTCGTCCTGGCCGACGCCGACGGTCTCGATGAGCACCAGGTCGCGGCCGGAGGCGTCGATTACGCTGACCACGTCGGAGGTGGTCGAGGCCAGGCCGCCGAGCGATCCGCGCGTGGCCATGGAGCGGATGTAGATGCCGGGATCGGCGTAATGCGAGCCCATGCGGATGCGGTCGCCCAGGATGGCGCCGCCGGTGTAGGGCGAAGTGGGATCGACGGCGACAATGCCGACGGTTTTGTTCTGCTTGCGATATTCGCGGGCGAGCTGGTCCACCAGCGTGCTCTTGCCCGAGCCGGGCGCGCCGGTCAGGCCGATGGTGCGGGCGTGTCCGGTGTGGGGAAAGAGCGCTTTCAGAAGTTCAATGGACTCGGGGGTGCGGTTCTCGACCGCGGTGATAGCGCGGGCGAGAGCGCGGGGATCACCGGAGAGAATGGCTTTTACCCAGTTACTTATCTCCACTGCCAGCTCTCGACTTCGTTTGAGCCATCAAACCGAACGCACGGCAAGCGCATTAGGACCGTTCCTTCGCGAAAACCGAGGCCACATAATTCTTGAGGTTTTCAACGCGCCCCTGGCCGAAATCAGCGATGCCCCGTATCTTTGCCGGCGTTTTTGGATGGTCTCTAATTTCGACGAAGATTTCCTCCAGCATGGCGATCTTTTCCTTAACACGTCGGACTTTTGCTTCATCGATCATAGTTTCTTTGCCTTCATGGCCTGTCCCTCTGCGAGTTTCTTGTCGAAAACCGCCGCCAGAGGCTTCAGCAAATGGGTAATTTGCAACACTCGGGTAGTTTCGCCGAAACGTGAAAGCTGAATAGAGCTGGGCGCATTCTCCCAAGTTGCTGTCTCGTTCGGGAAAATGCTTCCTGACATTGTTCGATATTGCTCTTGTATAACATTCGAAGGTTTCCCGAAAGCCACGGTAAAGATTTGTAAGATGTCACCGTACAACTCGCTTGGACCTGCTGATCTGACGAGAAACAGACGCGGCTCTTGTTTTCCATCTTCAGAGATAAAAAAGAAAGTGGTCAAAGAGCTGAGGTCTCCCAGCATCAATGCTGCTCTTTCTGGGCGGTTCATCGTCGCGCTGTTGTAAAAGAACGTGCATTGGACAACGCCAGCGCTTTTCCAATCACTTGAAATGTACAGCTCTGCTAGGTACGGAAATGTTTGGCTTCGCGCCTCATCGGTGCAGAGTGAATACGCATTCGGCCATTCTTTCTGGTCCGGATACGGAAGTGCGCGGAATTGAGAAATCGTTATACCTAGCTGGTAATTCCGTCTGCTGAAGGCATCTTGCCATGGTGAGCTTGGCTTGAAATTCAACGCATCGGCGAGATTCACTTTGATAGGCAGAATCTGGCCACCCCTCCGCACACTGAGAGTTACGCTGTCTGCTGCCTTTTCTCGGTTCAGGAGATCAATGAGTTCGGGCCTCGTATTGATTCTTTGGCCGTTCAGGGAGAGCAAGTAATCGCCATTCCTCAGATCCGCTCTCGCTGCTGCGGTTTCGGGAATTACCTGATCGACTTGAAGCCCATCACACGTCAGTAATAATGAAAAACCCAATGCCGGGCTGGATTGCTTTATCTCGGTTCCATTCTTCAAAAGCTGCTCCAAGGAGCCAAAGTGATCGGTACACACCTTTGAGAGCCAGTAGTTGTCCTCCCCATCCTTCATGACAACAGCGACGAATCCATCATTCGATAGCCCTTTGTAGTCCTGGGACCTCAGAAACTCCTGACGCTGATTCTCATTTCCAAAAGCGGGGTCAATCACAAATAGGTTCTCTTTAGAATTGCCTTGGGCCGTGATCACACGGAGGCTGCCCTTGGACTTTTTTGAAGCAGATAGCGCCTGTGCAGCTTGCTCTCGATGGTGAGCGTCCATGGTGGTTTGTGCGACGGAAGCAATGGACATCACAACGAGTGTTAAAAGAAGAAATCCTTCGCGCATCGTCGTCCTACCCCCGGAGGGTTTCACCCGCAAATATCTCTATTTCCGTCAGAGTAGCAGCGCATTCAGTTTCCGGCACCAGTGAATTTCAGTCCTTCAAAAGCTGACGCGCGATGACCAGTCTTTGAATCTCGCTGGTACCTTCGCCGATGGTGCACAGTTTCACGTCGCGGTAGAACTTTTCCGCCGGGTAGTCCTTGATGAAGCCGTAGCCGCCGTGGATCTGCACGCCCTCATTGGCGCAGCGCACCGCGACCTCGCTGGAGTAGAGCTTGGCCATCGCCGACTCCTGGGTGGTCTTCATGCCTTTATCTTTCATGTCGGCGGCGCGCAGGGTGAGCAGGCGGGCGGCATCAATCTCGACCGCCATGTCGGCCAGCTTCCACTGGATGGCCTGGAATTCGCTGATCGCTTTGCCGAACTGCTTGCGCTGCTTGGAGTACTTGAGCGCCGCCTCGTACGCGCCCTGGGCCATGCCGAGGCCGAGCGCGGCGATGGAGATGCGCCCGCCGTCGAGCGTGCGCATGGCGTCGACAAAGCCGTTGCCCTCCTTGCCGAGCAGGTTTTCGGCGGGAATGACGCAGTCTTCGAAGATGAGTTCAGAGGTATCGCTGGCGCGCAGGCCGAGCTTGTTTTCCTTCTTGCCGGGGCGGAAACCCTGGGCGTCCTTTTCGACGATGAAGGCGGAGAGTCCGCGGGTATGCGCGGTTTTGTCGGTCACGGCGATGACGACGAGCACGTCGGCGTAGCGGCCGTTGGTGCAGAACGTCTTGGTGCCGTTCAGGACCCATTCGTTCCCTTTGCGCACGGCGCTCATGCGCGCGCCGCCGGCGTCGGACCCGGAGCCGGGTTCGGTCAGTCCCCAGGCGCCGAGGTGTTCGCCGGTCGCGAGCTTGGGAACGTACTTCTTCTTCTGCGCCTCGGTGCCGGCGATGAAGATGTGGTTGGAGCAGAGCGAGGTGTGCGCGGCGACGATGATGCCGACCGAGCCGTCCACGCGCGAAAGCTCCTCGATGGCAATCACGTACTCGATGTAGCCCATGCCGGCGCCGCCGTATTCGGCGGGGAAGATGGTGCCCAATAAACCCATTTTGCCCAGTTCCTTGACCGTCTCCAGGGGGAACTGCGAGGCCTCGTCCCACTCCATGACATGAGGACGAATTTCCTTCTCGGTAAATTCGCGGACACTGCGGCGCAACTGCTGCTGCTCGTCATTCAATTGAAAGTCCAAGATGGCGCTCCCGGCGCGTTAACGCGCGAAAAGAAAACAGACAGATATAACAGAAAAAGGAGTAGAGAGACAGTTTCAGTTGCGAGTTTCAGTTTCGAGAAAATCCACCACAAAGGACACGAAGGTACACGAAGGAAAAACAAGGCGTAAGGCTTAAGGCGCAAGGCGCGGGGACTTGGCACAGAGAACACAGAGGGCACAGAGGAAAACTTAAAATGCAGGTTCCTCGACTCGGATGCGGCGTGCGCGTGTTCCCCACCCTAGCAAAACCGGCTAGGGTGGGCCACCCGCGCTTACCGCCGCATCCTCGCTCGGAATGACACGTCTTACGGAGTTGGGGCTGTTTTCAGGGCGAAGCCAAACCACAGGGAATTGACGCCGTTGAAATCCATCGGCCGGGTGTCAGTGACGAAGCCCATGCGCTCGGCGGTGATGGTGCACTTCTGGCACGCGGCGGAGAGCGGGATGTCGAACTTCCCGTCGTAGAGTACGGGTGCGCTCGCCACTTCTTTTCCCGCGGCGTCCTTTAGGGTCACGGCGACGCGCCCCATGGGATAGCCGCCCGTGTCGCTGACGAATCCGCGCACGCTGCCGGGGCCGGTCTGCCCGCTGGAGGGGCCGCGATATCCCGGACCGCGGAGCGGGCGACCGCCGAATTGGCCGGTCAACTGTCCGTGTTCGACCGAAAGCACTCCATTGACGAATACGTATTCGAAACCGACCGACGTGTGGTGCGGGTCCTTGAACTGCGCGCGGTCAATCACCGTGTCGGGGTTGAAGATATTGATGTCGGCGAAGAAGCCGGGCTTGAGCAGGCCGCGATCGGCGAGCTTCACCTTCTGCGCGGGCAGCGAAGTCATCTTGCGGACGGCGTCTTCCAGGGTCAGCACATGCTCCTCGCGAACATATTTGCCGAGAATGCGGGCGGCGCTGCCGTAGCCGCGCGGGTGCGCCTTGGATTCGCTGAGCGGGCCGTCGGGATTGACGCCGCCGGAGTCGGTGCACATGCTGACCCAGGGCTGCTTCATGGCGTAGCGCAGATCGTCTTCGCTCATCGAGAAGTAAATGGCGCCGACGTGATCGCTGGCGGCGACGATCAGGTCAAAGACGGCGTCGAGCGGGTCCTTCTTCTCCTGGGCGGCAATCTCGGCGACGTTCATTCCTTCATAGTGACGGAGCGCCGGGTCGAGCACCGAGGCGATGAGCACGCCTTCGGGACCCTTGGTCGCGCGCCACTGGTCTTCCGCGGTGTGGCCGCGCATGATGGCGTCGCGGATCAGTTTGCGTTGTACCGGGTCCTTTAGCCTGCGGACCATCGCGCCCGAGCCGCCCTCGTGAAATTTGGGCGGAATGATGGTGCTCAAGCCAGTACCGGAGGCGATGTAGGGATACTGATTGGCGCTCACGTCGAGCCCATCGGCGCGCGCCTTCTCGATGGCGGCAACCACCTTCGGCATGTTGCCCCAGTTCTGCGCGCCGCTGACCTTCAGGTGCCAGATCTCGACCGGGATATTGGCCTCGCGTCCGATGCGAAAGGCCTCGTCGAGCGCCTCCATTTCGTGGTCAGCTTCGCTGCGAATGTGGCTGGCGTAGATGCCGCCATATTTCGCCGCGACTTTGGCCAGCGCGATCAATTCGTCGGTCTTGGCGTAGCTTCCGGGCGCGTAAATCAGTGACGACGAAACGCCGAACGCGCCCTGGCGCATGGACTGGTCCACCAGGTCCTGCATGCTGACGAGTTCGTCGGCCGTGGGCGGCCGGTCGGTATTGCCGATGACGTAGCGGCGGACCTGCGCGGCACCGACGTAGGTCCCCAGATTCACGCCCGCGCCCTGCTTTTCGAGCTTCTTGAAGTAGCCGTTCAGGTCGCGCCAGTCGATGGCGAAGTGGTAGTGCTCGGCGACGTCGCGGCGCCCGCGGGCCATCTCGTCGCTGAGCGGCGCGATGGAGCCGCCCTCGCCGGTAATCTCTGTCGTAATGCCCTGGGTGAGCTTGCTGGTGACGCGCTTGTCGATGAGCAGATTCGTCTCCGAATTGGCCCAGCATGTCGATGAAGCCGGGCGCGACGATCAGGCCCTTGGCGTCGAAGGTCCGTTTGGCGATGGCGCCCTCGGGAGCGTGCCCGACGAGCACGATGCGGTCGCCGACGATGGCAACATCCGCATACACCCACGGGTTCCCGGCACCGTCGATGACGCGGCCGTTACGGATGAGGATGTCGTACTGGGCGAGGGCGGGGAGAGCGAAGAGGAGAAGGAGCAGGAGTCGTTTCACAGTCAAAGACCTTTCAACGCAAAGGACGCAAAGGAACGCAAAGGAAATTCAAAAACATTCACCACCAAGGACACGAAGGTACACGAAGGAAGAACAAGGCGTAAGGCTCAAGGCGCAAGCGTTGCCCTCCCTGACAAAAGCGGCCAGGGTGGGCCACCCGCGGGTATTCCCTTACAGCCATAACTTCAGAGCGATTGCGGCCAGCGCCGTTGCGCAAGTGCTGGAGAAATTGACTGCATTGTTATTCATTAAGCCCCGACGCTCCAAGGTTGCGCCGAGTAAGCTATCGACGATCGCGCCGAGAAATCCGGCAACTCCGGCGATAGCTGCGATCGGCCACGTCAGAACTCCCAGCCACGCCGCGACCGTGGCGACCAAAGCGGCGGCTGCAACTCCCGCCAGCGTTCCGACAACGGTAATCGCGCCGTCGGTACCGGCCGGGACCTTGCGCAGGCCGGTAATCAGGTACGCGCTGTCGCTCCAAGCTTCGCCACACTCGCTGCACGCCGTGTCCGCTGCGGCCTCGCACAATGCCGCCATGCTGCCCAGCCATGCCAGTTCCGGCGCCACGAACATTCCCAGCACCGCCAGAACGCCGCTAACACACAGGTTCGCGAGCACCTGGCCCGCGTTGCGTCCGCGGCGGCTTTCGGCGACGCCCAGCCGCTGCTTGCGCGCGTAGCCGAGGCGCGTCGCGGTCCACGTCACTGCGAACACCGCCAACAGCGCCACAAACGCTCCCGGTCCGATGCAGGAATACAACGCGAAGGCAACGATCCAGCCGGCGGCAGCGCCGGAAAGGTTCACTCCACCCACGACCCTGCCGATCACCGCAAACAGCAGTGTGACCAGCAGCGCAGAGAGCAGTCGCGGCATAGGACGATTCAGAGCTACCCACATCCGCCAAACCCGCGCAGATGTGGGGCGCCATCAAGGAGTGCAGCGCATCCTACCAAACAGGCCCTGGCGGGCCCAAGTTTCCGGGTGGCGAAGAAGAAATCGGTAGAAGGAAGAAATTGGCCTGGTACGAGGCGTACGGCTTGCGCCAGTTTATTGAGAGTTCATAACGACGAACACGGGCCGTGGCGAGGCCGAGTTGAGGGTGCTGATCACGGTGTCGTCCAAAGTCCGGATATCGTTGATGTTGTTCGAGTCGCGATTTGCCACTACCACCTTGGTCGATTCGGCAGTCACGGCCAGCGAGATCGGCGTGCTCCCCACCGTCAACGTCTTGCGGATTGCGAAGGAGAGCGCATCCACGACGCTGACGGTATTTCCGCTGCATCCGGTCAGCAGGATGGGATCGGCGCAGCCGCCGTTAGCAACGTAAAAGCGCGAGCCGTCGGGTAGCGCGCCGACCGACGTCGGACCCGCGCCCACGGTCACCGTCGCCAGCAGCACCGGCACCTGCGGATCGGCGTTCAGCACGCTGACCGTATTCGACCCGGTGTTGGCGACATAAAGGCGGCGGTTGTGGCTGTCGAAGGCCATCATGCTGGGCGAAGCGCCCACGGCAACCGTCCCCACGACCACCTTGTTGGCGACGTCAATCACGGTGATGTTTCCGCTTCCCTGGTTGAGCACGTACATGGTGCTGCTGTCGCTCTTGGCGGTTACCCAAACCGGCGACGCGCCCGTAGGCAAGGTAGTGTCGATGGTCTGGTTGAGGGCGGAGATGATGGAGACCGTGCCGCTGCCCTTATTGGCGACATATGCCCAATTGCCGTCCGGTGTCTCCGCGATCGCAACCGGGTTAATTCCGACTGGAAGCTCTTTGACGAGCACGCCGAGCCCTGCGTCAATCACGCCGACATTGTTGGTGCCTGACTCGGCAACATAAACGAATCCGAACCCGACCGAGGAAAGGAATACCGGTCGCGCTCCGGCAGGAAGGCCGATGGTCGCGACCGCACTGCCAAGTGTCGAGGCGGCGTAATAGGAAACCGAATCGGCGGCGCGGTTGGCCACGTACACGCGGCTGACGCTGCCAAACCAGAAGGCGGCGTGTACGGGATCGTTGCCCACCTGGAAATTACCGATGTTGGTGTCGCCGGTGGCATCCACCTGCGTGGTGGAGCCGGGGCCGCCGTTGTTGTTGTTCACCACGGTGGCGACGCGGACCGTCTGTGGATCGCCGCCGGGTAGAACCGTCGGGGTGGCGATGGGGCGGTAAGTGTCGCCGCAGGCGGCCAGGACGATGCAAAGGACGGCAAGCGCGATCGCCGCGGCGTCACGCACATACGGCTTGGCTGCTGAATTCACTGAAATAGAAGTTCGCATGAGGAAAAGAACATTGTATCAAGTGCCGAGTGCTTAGTGCTTAGTGGCGAGTGCCAAGTGCCGACCTCCCAGCTCCGATTACCGATTACCCCAAACCTCCGTCTTCGAAGAAAGTTGTCTCAGGAATGAAAATTTCATCGTCAAACGACACTTGGGCAGCGGGGTGCCGTCATCGTGGTTAAAACGACCATCGTCCAGAACGCAGGCCCGGTGCGTCTCTTGGCGAGGGTGGATATGAGAACCTTTACTGGTGGCGCATTTCGGCGCACGGCTTCTTCACAATTTCATATCTCGCTTCCCGATATTCGTAGAATCCCGTGAGTCGTAAATTCGTAAGTCTTTGTAGCCGCGAGACTTCAAGGATGGTCTTCGAAGTGCACATCCTCATGGCAGTGGGGTAGTAGCGCCTAATTTCACAGGCGGTCTTTTCAACGCTGCTCAATTAAACGGAGGATAGAAATGCGCGTTGCGCTTCGCGCCATGTTGTTTTGTCTGCTTTTCGCGCTGACTTTTGCCACGCCTGCATTGTTTGCGCAAGCCACGTCAACCGTGCAAGGAACCGTGCTGGACCAGAGCGGCGCCGTTGTGCCCAACGCCGCGGTCAAGATCACCAATGAGGCGACCAGTTTGACGCGGTCGATGACGACCGACGCAAGCGGAGCATACCAGTTTGCTGCGCTGCCCACGGGTGTGTACACGGTCGAGGTGAGCGCACCCAGCATGCAGCGGGTCGTGATCAACGGACTGAAACTCGACGTCAGCCGCACCGTGGCGCAGAACTTCACGCTCAAGCCGGGCACGGTACAGGAAACGGTTTCGATCACCAGTGAAGCTCCGGTCGTGGAAAGCACGACGATGACAGTCGGCCAAGTGATGGATCCGCGGAACGTGCAGGAAATTCCGCTCAACGGGCGCCATTTCGTGGACTTGGGCCTGCTGGTGCCCGGATCGGTAACGCCTCCGGCCAATGGCTTCCTGACCGCTCCGATTCGCGGACAGGGTTCGCTGGCGTTCAACACCGCCGGCCAGCGGGAAGATACCGTGAATTTCATGGTCAACGGTATCAACCTCGCCGATATGGCGAACGGGCAGATCACGTTCCAACCCAGTCTTGCCACGCTGAGTGAATTCAAGGTCGACAACTCCAGCTACAGTGCGGCCGAGGGAAGAAACTCGGGAGCCGTCGTCAACATGGCAACGCGCGCCGGAACGAACCAGTTGCACGGCGAAGTTTTTGAGTACTTGCGCAATAACTACTTCGACGCCCGAAACTTCTTCAACAAGGACACGACGCGGCAGGCGCAGTTCATCCGCCACGATTTCGGCGCGGATGTCGGCGGCCCGATCATCAAGAACAAGCTGTTCTTTTACGCATCGTACGAGGGCCTGCGGCAGCGGCAAGGGATTCCGCTCAGCACAACCGTTCTTACCGCCGCCCAGCGAAGCCAGGCGCTCGCCTCACCCAGTACCGCCGTGCAGAAGCTCACGGCCCTGATTCCGGGCGCGAATGACGCCAGCGGGTCCAAGTTTCTCGGCTCCGCATCCGCTCCGGTGCTGCTTGACCAATGGGCAGGCGACATCAGCTACAACATGAGTGAAAAGAACCACGCTCACATCTATTACGCCCTCCAGCGCGACATACGCACCGAGCCGATCGACGCCTGCGGCCAGCCATTGCCTCCGGGCTGCGCCACGGTGCCGGGCTTCGGTGACCAGCGCGTGGCGCGTCGCCAGCTCATGACTTTCAACGAAAGTCACGTATTCAATCCCAACGTGGTGAACGAATTCAGCGTTGGCTTTAACCGGATCCACATTACCTTCGATCCGACGAACAAACTCGACCCGTCCAGCTTCGGGATCAACAACGGTAATACTGGCCTGGTTGGCATCCCGGAGACGATCATTAATTCGATTGGGCTCGATTTCGGTGGGCAAAGGGACTTTCCCCAGGGCCGCGCCGATTTGACCAGCGTGTTCAGCGATACGGTGAATTGGCTCCACGGCCGGCACAGCCTCAAGTTTGGGTGGGAGGGCCGCCAGGTCAACGACAACAACTTCCGGCACGATCAGACGCGTGTGACGTTTAACAACGTCACTGATTTCATCAACGGCAATGTGGCCGCGTTCACGAACGACGGCGATCTCCTCAACCACGAAGTGCAGCGCGCGATCGGCATGTTTGCCATGGACAGCTTCAAACTGAAGCCGAACTTTACGCTGGAACTCGGCCTGCGGTACGAGTGGAACATGACGCCTTTCGAGAAGCAGAACCATCAGAGCGCGTTTG
>Ga0097691_1001626_pt1 | contig 16171 bp, 15 predicted proteins | sample NGESurdeep072012_8_FD_72858 | JGI IMG/M metagenome (GOLD analysis project Ga0097691, IMG submission 72858) | Arctic peat soil microbial communities from Barrow, Alaska - NGEE Surface sample 210-1 deep-072012 | ecosystem: Environmental > Terrestrial > Soil > Wetlands > Peat ... | reverse complement strand
CAGGAGTGGCACGCGAAGCGCAAGCTCGACTCGCTCGCGGTGCTGCACGCCCCGACGGCGGTCGTCCTTCGCGACGGAACCTGCCACGAGATCGCGAGCGCGGACATGGTCCGCGGTGACGTCGTCGCGCTGCATCCCGGCGATCAGGTGAGCGCTGACGGCACCCTGCTGGCCGCCGACAATCTGGAGATCGACGAGTCGAACCTCACCGGGGAGTCCGATGCGATCGAGAAGGCGGAAGGGGATCCGGTCTCCAGCGGTACGGCGATCGTGGCCGGCACCGGCTGGTACCGCGCCGATGTCGTCGGTCCCGACGCCACCGCGCAGCGCCTCGCCGCTGAGGCAAGACGCTTCACCCGTGCCCACTCCGAGGTGCAGCACTCCACGAACGTGCTGCTGCGCTGGCTGACCTGGATCGTCCTGATCATGCTGCCGATCTCGGCCTGGTCCCAGTGGCATGCGGTCGGCGACCAGGGCTGGCAGAGCGTGGTGCTCCGCACCGCGGCGGGCATGGTCGGGCTGATCCCCGAGGGTCTTGTCGTGCTCACCACGCTCGCGTTCCTGCTCGCTGCCGTCCAGCTGACGCGCAAGCAGGCGCTGGTACAGGAGCTGCCGGCCGTCGAGCTGCTCGCACGCGTCGACGTCATCTGCGTCGACAAGACCGGCACGCTCACCGAGGGCGAGATCGGGTTCGAGAGCCTCACGGTCCTCGACGGGGAGTCCGACGAGGTCGTACGCCAGGTGGTCGCTGCCCTCGCGCACGACACGGCGGGAAACCAGACCAGCAACGCCCTGGCTCGGGCGTTCCCCGACACGACCCTCCAGGTCACCGAGCGCGCCGCGTTCTCGTCGGCCCGCAAGTGGAGCGGTGGCGTCATCGACGGACAGGCATGGCTCCTCGGCGCGCCGGATGTGCTGCTCACGACGTCCGTGGATCCGGCCCTCGTCGCCCAGGTCCACGCCCTGTCAGACGCGGGCAGCAGGGTTCTGCTGCTCGCCCGCGCTGATGGGCTTCCCGGAGCCGGCCAGGCGCCGACCGGGGTCCGAGCCGCTGCTGTGCTTGAGCTCGGCGAGCTCGTCCGCGACGACGCCCGCCAGACGCTCGACTTCTTCCGCGACCAGGGCGTACGCGTCATTGTGATCTCCGGCGACACCCCGCGGACGGTGACGGCAGTCGGACGGGCGGTCGGGCTGGACATCAGCGAACCCGTCGACGCGCGCGTCCTGCCCCAGGACCCCGAGGAGCTCGCCGACATCGTGGAGAGGACCACGATCTTCGGCCGCGTCACGCCCACCCAGAAGCGCGCGATCGTACGGGCACTGCAGTCCCGCGGCCACGTCGTGGCGATGACCGGCGACGGGGTCAACGACGTGCTGGCACTCAAGGATGCCGACATCGGCATCGCGATGGGCAACGGTGCCCAGGCGACCAAGGCTGTGGCACAGCTCGTCCTCCTCGACTCCAAGTTCGCGCACCTGCCGTCCGTGCTCGCGGAGGGTCGGCGCCTCATCGGCAACGTGGAGCGCGTCGCGAGCCTGTTCGTCACGAAGAACGTGATGAGCGCCGTGTCGATCCTTGCCGCGGCGTTCTTCGGGCTGGCTTACCCGTTCCTGCCGAGCCAGCTCACCCTCGTGTCCACGCTGACGATCGGCGTCCCGGCCGCGATCCTGGCGCTGGGACCCAACCACCGCCGGTACCAGCCGGGGTTCCTGCGTCGCGTGCTCGCGATCTCCGTGCCTGCAGGGATCGTGGCGGGCGTCAGCGCTTTCGCCGTCTACGCGGCGTTGAGCCACGGCAGGGTGGACGAGCCCCTCGCGTCCACCGCGGCGCTCACCTCGCTGCTCGTGGCCATGCTGTGGTTGCTGGGCTGTCTGGCCCGTCCGTACCGGATCTGGAAGATCGTGGTCGTCGCCGCGATGGCCGCCCTCGCCGCCCTCGCGTACGTGCTCCCTGCGGGGCGCAGCTTCTTCGCCATCGCGTGGGAACCGGCCGCGCTGGGGTGGGGGCTGTTCGCGGGCGCCATCGGCGCGTTCGTCGTCGAGATCGCGTTCCGGGTCTCCCGGGGCAGGGTGACCACGGTGGAGGCCGGGCACCGTCAGCCCCAGCCCGGGGAACTAGCATCGAGGACGGCCAGACCCCTGGGCACGAGGCCGTACACCGAGGACCACCATGGTCATCGCGTGCCTGACGCAAGGAGCACGCATGACGACTGAGGAGATCCTCGAGCTGTTGCACGACGTGGCGGCCCGCGTCATCACCCCGCGGTTCCGGGCGCTCACCGCCGGCGAGATCGACGAGAAGACGCCTGGCGACTACGTGACGATCGCCGACCGCGAGGCCGAGCTCGCCATCGCCGAACAGCTGCGCTCCGCCTATCCGGACGCGCTCGTCGTCGGCGAGGAGGCGGCGTTCACCAACCCCGGACTCATGGCTGCTTTGCCCGAGGCGCCGCACGCGTTCGTCATCGACCCCGTCGACGGCACCCGCAACTTCGTCAACGGGAACCCGGACCACGCCGTGATGCTCGCGGAGCTGAAGGCGGGCGAGGTTGTCCGCGGATGGATCGTCCAGCCGGAGTACGGGGCGTCGTACGTGGTGGAGCGCGGCGCGGGCGTCACCCGCAACGGGGAGCTGCTGCGCCCGGTCCGGCGTACTGGTTTGCCGCGCGTCGAGTCGTCGTCCCGGCGTGATCTCGGGGCCTTGGCGCACAGGGCCGACTGGCCCATCGGTCGCACGCGCTTCTGCTGCGGCACCGACTATCCGAGGTTGCTCACCGGCGACGTGGAGGCGCTGGTCTACCGGAATCCGAAGCCCTGGGACCATGCCGCGGCGACGCTCATGATGACCGAGCTGGGCGCGGTGGCGCGGCTCCTCGACGGCACCACGTACGCACCGGGTGAGCCGCACGGTGTGCTGCTCTCGGCGGCCTCCCCAGAAGCGTGGCAGGCCGTCGCCTACGCGATCGGCGCCGATCCCCAGTGAGCCTGGCGGACGACGTCGTTTCGGTGGTACGGGTCGTACCGTCCGGCTGCGTCGTCTCGTACGGCGACATCGCCGAGCTCCTCGGCACCTCGCCGCGCATCATCGGCCACGCCATGGCCACGCAGGAGGAGCCCGATCTGCCGTGGTGGCGGGTGGTACGCGCGGACGGCGGCATGGCCGACCGCCTCGTCGACCGCGCCGTACCGCACTGGCTCGAGGAAGGCATCGGTTTCGTCGACGGCCGTGTACGGATCCGGCGCCACCGTGCCGATCTCGCAGCCCTCGCCGACGCGGCCGAGTCGTTTCTCGGGCCACTCCCGGGAGCCGGCGACCACCAGTAGCTCCGAGGTCAGCCTCGGCCGACCGCCTGGATGGGGAGCGTACGAACTGGTTTGAGTCCTGCTGCAGCCAGCTCGATGTACGCGTGGTGAATCGAGGCGCGTACCCACTCCTCGTCCCACGGCCACTGCAGCTCCGGGTGTGCGTACGCGTCGGTCTCGGCGACGCCCTGCGTGACGAGCCACTCGCACTGCCCGTAGATCGCGGCCAACCCGGCGCGCTGCCAGGCGATGAAGTCGGGCTCGACGAGCTCGCCGTGCCCCGGAACGACGATCGTGTCCGGCTTGCACAGCGTGAGGAGCGCCTCCATCACCTGTGGCCAGTCCTTCAACGACGTCGTCTCGTCGACCTGCGGCGGCGCACCGTTCTCGACGAGGTCCCCGGCGAACAGGACGCGCGCCTCTGGGACGAGGATCGCGAGATCCCCCTGGGTATGACCGGGGCCGAAATGGCCGATCTCCACGTGGATTCCTCCGAGGTCGCGGGCAGCCAGGATCGAGATGCTCGTCGTGGGACCTACGACGTCGTCCGGCGCGAGTCCCTGCTCGGCCGCTGCCTCACGCGCTGCCTCGCTCGGCAATGACGCCGCCAACGACTCGTGACCGATCGTCTCGACACCGGCGAATGCGCCGAGCCCGTACGTGTGGTCCCAGTGGTGGTGCGTCACGACGACGTGGCGCAGAGCCACGTCGGTCACGGTCGCGATCGAGTCGCGCAGCGCCTGGCCCTGGGCCGGACTGGACCCGCTGTCGACCAGCAACGCACCGCTCGTGCCGACGACCAGCCCGACGTTCGCCGTCGCAGGTTCGAGCGTCGTCACGTACACACCGTCGCGCACAGGACGCCAGACGATCGGTGACAGCTGGTCAGTGGAGTTCATGGGTGACAACCTACCCAGGACGCAGGCACACCCCTTTCGGTACAGGACGGCTGGCGCGTCGGGGCTAGACTTGGCACTCTCAGGTTCCGAGTGCCAGGCGTGAGGAGGTGACGATGCTCGACGACCGCAAGCTCGCCGTCCTACGGGCGATCATCACCGACTACGTGGAGAACTCCGAGCCCGTCGGCTCGAGGGCACTGGTCGAGCGCTACCGCCTCGACGTGTCACCTGCGACGATCCGCAACGACATGGCGACGCTGGAGGAAGAGGGCTACCTCACCCAGCCGCACACGTCGGCCGGGCGCATCCCCACCGACAAGGGCTATCGCCTGTTCGTCGACCGGCTCACCACGGTGAAGCCGCTGTCGCCCGCCGAGAAGCGGGCCATCTCGACGTTCCTCGGCGGTGCGGCCGACCTCGATGACGTCGTGTCCCGCACGGTCCGGCTGCTCGCCCAGATCACCCAGCAGGTCGCGATCGTCCAGTACCCGATCGTGTCGACGGCCGTGATCCGCCACATCGACGTCATCCGCCTCCACGCCGATCGCGCGCTCGTCCTGCTCGTCACGTCGACGGGCCGGATCACCCAGGCGCACATCGAGATACCAGCGGGCACCGTCGATGAGGACCTCGAGGCGTCGGCCGTAGGGATGGCGGCTGTACGGAACCTGACGTCCGCCGAAGCCGTACGCGCTCTGGCTCACCTGTCACGCGAAGCGGTGCCGGGCAGTGTGCTGCCGTCGGTCGTCGCCGCGGTCACCGCGCTGCTGGCCACCGACCCGACGACCCGGGTGGTCGTCGGCGGGGTCCAGAACGTCGCGCGCTTCGGCGACGACTTCCACGCCGCGATGGAGCCGGTGCTCGAGGCGCTCGAGGAGCAGGTCGTGCTGCTCCGGCTGCTCGGCGAGGCGAGGAACGACGTGACCGTACGGATCGGGCACGAGAACGAGTACATCGGGCTCCAGTCCACGTCGGTCGTGGCCAGCGGCTACGGCATGCCCGACGATGTCTGGGCCACTCTGGGGGTCGTTGGCCCCACCCGCATGAACTACCCCTCGACGATGGCGTCGGTGAGGGCCGTTGCCCGCTACGTTGGCCGTTTCCTGGCCGAAGGATGACTGACCTGTGACCGACTACTACGAGACGCTGGGTGTGCCGCGCGACGCGACGGCCGAACAGATCAAGAAGGCGTACCGCAAGCTCGCCATGCGCTACCACCCCGACGTCGCCTCCGAACCGGACTCCGCCGACCGCTTCAAGCAGATCGGTGAGGCCTACGAGGTGCTCAGCGACGCGAACAAGCGTGACCTGTACGACCGGGGCGGCGACCCGATGGGCCGCGGTGGTGCGGGCGGCTTCGGTGGCATGGGTGGCATGGGCGGGTTCGGCGGCGCTTTCGACTTCACGAACCTCGTCGACGCGATGTTCGGCGGCGGCGCGTCCCGCGGGCCGCGGTCGAGGGTCCAGCGGGGTCAGGACGCCCTCGTCCGGCTTCGGCTGACGCTCGCCGAAGCCGCGTTCGGCGTCACCAAGCCTCTCTCCGTGGACACGGCCGTCGTCTGCCACGTCTGCCACGGCTCAGGTTCGGCCGGCGGCGACCCCGAGACCTGTCGTACGTGCCAGGGGCACGGCGAGATCACGCAGGTGCAGCGCTCGTTCATCGGCGACATCCGTACGACCCAGCCGTGCCCGACCTGTCGCGGCTACGGCACCGTGATCCCGAACCCCTGCGGCGAGTGCTCCGGCGAGGGCCGCGTCCGTGCGAGCCGGACGATCAACGTCAAGATCCCGGCCGGTGTCGCGACCGGCAACCGGATCCACCTCGAATCCCAGGGCGAGGTCGGGCCCGGCGGCGGTCCGGCGGGTGACCTGTACGTGGAACTGGGCGTCTCGGAGCACGAGACGTTCACGCGGAAGGGCGACGATCTCGAGGTGGTCGTACGGCTGCCGATGACGGCCGCCGCTCTGGGCACCGCGGTCACGCTCGCCACCCTCGAGGCGGACCGCGACGACAAGCCCATCGAGGAGCAGTCCGTCCTCATCGACGTTCCCCCGGGCACGCAGTCGGGCACGAGGATCACCGTCAACGGCAAGGGCATCCCGCGCCTGCGCGGATCCGGCCGCGGCGACATGGGTGTCACGGTCCTCGTCCAGACTCCGACCAAGCTGAACGAGGGCCAGAGCGAGCTGCTGCGCCAGCTGGCCGAGCTGCGCGACGAGACCGTACCGGAAGCGCACGTGCACCGCGCGGGCTCGAAGGGCGGCCTCATCAACTGGCTCAAAGAGACGTTCAGCGGGTGAGCGACGGCTTCTTCGTCGCCGCGCTGGACGACCTGGTCGGATTGGGCTCGGTAGTCACTCTCGACGGTCCGGAGGGCCGCCACGCCGCAGTCGTACGGAGGATCGGGCTCGGCGAGATCGTCACCGTGACCAACGGTGAGGGCCGGGGTGTGCGCGGACCCGTCGTGGCCGTACGGAAGGACGGTCTCGACCTCGAGGTTGCCGAGCTGCTCGAGGCAACGATTCCCGCGCCGCGAATCGTCTGCGTCCAGGCGCTGCCGAAGAACGAACGGGCCGAGCAGGCGGTGGACCTCCTCACCGAGCTGGGCGTCGACGAGATCGTCCCCTGGCAGGCGTCGCGGTCGATCGTGCGCTGGTCGGGGGAGCGCGGCGAGAAGTCCCTCGCGAGGTGGCAGGCAGTGGCGCGCGAGGCGGCCAAGCAGTCGCGGCGGCTCACGATCCCGGTGATCGCATCGCCGGCCACGACGGCCGAGGTGGCTGCTCGGCTGGCAGCGGCCCCGGCGGCGTACGTGCTCCACGAGGGCGCTTCGGTACCGGTAGCGACCATCCGGCCGCCGCGTACGGAGATCGTCCTCGTCGTCGGTCCCGAAGGTGGCATCGCGCCCGACGAGCTCGCCGCGTTCGAGGCGGCAGGCGCCCAGCTGATCCTCATCGGGAACACCGTGCTGCGGTCGGTGACGGCGGGTGCCGTCGCCGTGGCGCAGCTGCGACTCCTCGCCGACATCGAAAGTCACCAAACCAACGGTTCTGCCGACGATTTCGGTGCTTTTGGTGACACTCGACGATCGGACCGCCCGGAGTGAGGTCGCAGTGAGCTTCTCGTTCGAGGTCGGCTCCCGGCTCGAGGGCGGGCTCGGTCGTACAGGCGTCATCACGACGCCGCACGGCACCATTCGTACCCCCGCTTTCGTCGTCGTCGGCACCAAGGCCACGGTGAAGGCCGTTCTGCCGGAAGGGGTCACCGACCTCGGCGCACAAGCCGTCCTCGCCAACGCGTACCACCTCTTCCTGCAGCCCGGCTCGGACATCGTCGACGCTGCAGGCGGACTCGGGCGCTTCATGAACTGGCCCGGCCCGACGTTCACCGACTCGGGCGGCTTCCAGGTGATGAGCCTGGGTGTGGGCTTCAAGAAGGTCCTCGCGATGGACACGGCCGTACCCGACGACGAGGTCATCGCGGAGGGCTCGACGCGCCTCGCCCAGGTCGACGACGACGGCGTGACATTCACGTCGCACCTGAACGGCGACACCCACCGCTTCACGCCCGAGGTGAGCATGCGGATCCAGCACGAGTTGGGCGCGGACGTCATGTTCGCGTTCGACGAGCTGACGACGCTCATGAACACCCGTGACTACCAGGAGCTCTCCGTCGGGCGGACCCACGCGTGGGCAGCGCGCTGCCTCGCGGAACACGGGCGACTCACCGAAGAGCGAAGCCACCGCCCGTACCAGGCGCTGTTCGGCGTCGTCCAGGGGGCCCAGTACGAGGACCTGCGCCGTCAGGCGGCGAGCGGGCTCGCCGCGCTGGAGGTCGACGGGCGGCGCTTCGACGGGTACGGGATCGGCGGCGCGCTGGAGAAGGAGAACCTCGGCACGATCGTCGGCTGGGTCTCCGAGTCGCTCCCCGACGACAAGCCGCGCCACCTCCTCGGCATCTCCGAACCCGACGACCTGTTCGCGGGGATCGCCGCGGGCGCGGACACGTTCGACTGCGTGAACCCCTCGCGTGTGGCGCGCAACGCCGCCATCTACACCGCGCGTGGCCGCTACAACGTCAACACCGCGCCGTACCGGCGTGACTTCGGTCCGCTCGAAACCGGCTGCGGCTGCTACACGTGCACGCACTACTCGAGGGCGTACCTGCACCACCTGTTCAAGGCCAAGGAGATGCTCGCCTCCACGCTCGCGACGATCCACAACGAGTGGTTCACGGTGACGCTCGTGGACGCTATCCGCGACAGCATCGAGCAGGGCCGCTTCGCGGAGCTCCGTACGGAGTGGTTGGGCGCCTACCAGGCCGGCTGAACCCTCAGCGGCCGTGGAACGGCAGCCGGTAGCTCGTGGTCGTACGGGCGAGATGGCGGTTGAGCTGCGGGTCGCGGGCGATGACAGCGGCCCAGCGAGACTTGAACAGGTCGGCGGCGGCGAGCAGCTCGGTCCAGTCGCGGGTCGGCGCGATCGTCTTCGACTCGTGGTGAAGGAGCCGCACGTCCGGCGTGTACACGCTGCGGTAGCCCAACGCGGCGATCCGCAGGCACAGGTCCACGTCGTTGAACGTGATCCGCAGCTCGGGATCGAAGCCGCCCACCTCGTCGTACACAGCCTTCCGCACCGCGATGCACGCGGCGGTGACGGCCGTCGTGGCGCGCCTTGTCCAGAGCATGAGCTGCTGCGTCCGCGTGAGGCGCCCATCGAGGCGAAGCCCGGAAAGGCTGTTGCCGGCCACGGTCTTGATGCCGAGGCCGATGCCTGCGTGCTGGACGGTGAGCCGGTCGGGGTAGAGCAACAGGCACCCGACGACGCCCACCTCAGGGCGCTGCGCCTCGGCCGCGAGCACCTCGAGCCAGGACGGCTCCAGCACCTCGGTGTCGTTGTTGAGCATCACGAGGATCTCGCCGCGGGCAGCGTCGGCGCCGGCGTTGCAGCTCTTCGCGTACGAGAACGGCTGCTCGGGCCAGTCGATGACCCGGAAGGACTCGTGGCGAGCGGCCACGTCCTCGTACCACCTCAGCACGTCCGGATCATCGCTCCCGGTGTCGACGAGGACCACCTCGAAGGATTGGTACGCGGTCGTGGCGTAGATCGACTCGACGCATCGGCGCACGACGTCGAACGCGTTCTTGCTGGGGATGACGATCGAGACGAGCGGTTCGCCCGAGATGGGGTAGCGGACGCTCCACGTGCCGGGGATGTGGCCGGGCGCGACCGTACAGGTGGGCGTGCCCTCCGCCGCCAGCGCTGCCTCGAGCACCTCGACGGCGGACGCGTCCGGCACCCGTGAGGCTCCCGCGATCCGTCCCGCCACGATTCCCTCGGCGTGGGCGCAGGTCGCGCCGCCGCGGGTGAGTCGGAGCTGGCTGTCCCACAGCTCGGCGCCCTGTACGTCGCGAAGACCGCCGGCCGCCACCACCTGCGAGGTACGGAACCACGTGACCGTCCCGAGGTAGGGCATGGAGTGGAGCAGCTCGGGATTCCAACCGGGCTTGAAGAACGGGTCGCGTCGCGCCACCTGCTCGACCCCGTGGTGGTCGATGGCGAGAACTGCGACGTCGTCGCCGCCGTACACGATGTCGGCGCCGGGGTCGTCGGAAAGCGCGACCGCCAGGGTCGCGAACGAGTCGGGGTAGAGCACGTCGTCGGGTCCCACGACGACGAGGAAGTCGCCGTCGCAGCGGGTCAGGGCCGCGTTCACCCTCTCGGCCAGGGCCGAGCCCTCGACGACCACGACCCGATGCCGACGGCTGCGCGGTACGTGCGGCGTGGCCAGGGCGTCGGACGTGACCGTGAGGTCCCAGTTCTCGTACGTCTGCGCGAGCACCCTGGCGACGGCCCGCTCGGCCGCCGTGGGCGACTGTCCGGCCACGTCGAGGACGACGCTCACCGTGGGTGAGGCCCCGCCAACAGCCCGCGCGGGCTGTTCGGCCTCACGGGCGCGCATCCGCAGCCACGCCCGGTAGGCGATCTGCTGGGTCGTGCTCCAGTTCAGGACGGCGAAGTACGAGGTACGTGCCAGCCGGGCCGCCTCGGGCGCTTTCTCGAGCCCTTTGCGCGCCAGCTTCTTGGCTCTGCGCGTCACGCGACCCGCGAGGTCATGGGGCTCCGGCACGGCCGCCACTCTATCGGCCGGCCCGGCCGACCTCCTCTGCTGCGGCGCCGGGGACCGGGAAACCCTCGTGCCGTCGGACGATCGGGATGACCCGAAGCGTGACCGGGAGCATGACCACCTCGACCCCGACCTTCCAGACGTAGCCGACGAGGATGTAGTTGACCAGCGTCCCGACGCCGATGAGGCCGCCGAAGGCGATCGTGCAGAAGATCGAGGTGTCGGCGAGCTCGCCGACGAGCGTGCTGGAGACGAGCCGCCACCACAGTGATCCCGGGCGGGCACGATCCCGGAGCCGTACGACGACGTACGCATTGAGGAACTGTCCCGCGAGGAAGCCGCAGAGGCTGGCCGCGACGATCCGCGGTACGAAGCCGAGCACGGCATGCCAGGCGTTGGCCAGATCCCACCCGGGTGCGGCCGGTGCGGAGTCGACCACGAGGAACGTCACCGACGCCATCAGCGCGATCGCGAACCCGAGGATGATCGCCCGCCGGGCCAGCCGCATCCCGTACACCTCGGCGAGCAGGTCGCCCAGGATGTAGGTGAAGGGGAACAGGAACGCGCCGCCGTCGGTCACGATCGGGAGCACCGGGAAGCCGAACAGCGTAAGGCTCGGCCCGAAGGCGATGAGCTTCGTGGCGCCGATGTTCGACACCAGCAGCAGCGAGCAGAACAGCGCGAGGACGATGTCGTACAGGCGCTGCTTCGTCGGCTGCTGCAGGGGTGTCACGGGTGTGCTGGGCGCGGCGGTCACGGCGGCATGCTACGTCGAACGCGATTGATACCTGTACTTGTCGTCCGTTCGTGGCAGGATCAAAGCATGGATACCGAACTCGACTTCATGCCGGACGAGTCGGAACAGCTCGATCAGATGCAAGCCGACGAGACACTCGACGACCGTGGGGTCAGTGATGTCCTCGACGAGGGCTACACCACCCCGGAGCACTGGTCCGCAGCCGAGGGGTTCGGCAACACCCCCGCTGAGATGCACCAGGGCGAGGGCCTCGACCGGAAGCTCGCTGCCGAACTGCCCGACGCGCCAACTGAAGACACCGACTGGCGCGACGACCCCGAAGAGGTTCGCGAAGTCGGTAACCGGCGTGCGGGACGACTGGTCGACGCCAACCACGGCTATGACGGCGAGGACGAGGAGAGCGACACGCTCGCCGAGGACGTCGGCATCGACGGTGGCGCCGCGTGTGCCGAGGAGGCGGCGATGCACATCATCGACCCCACCGAGGATGACGACCTTGACTGAACCTCACCGGGGAGTGGGGGGTGGGTCTACCCCGTACCCACCGATCGAGCCGTACGACTCGGGCATGCTCGACGTCGGTGACGGCCAGAGTCTGTACTGGGAGCAGTGCGGACGACCCGACGGCAAACCTGTCGTCGGGCTGCACGGAGGTCCGGGTGGCGGCTGCCCCGAGGGCATGCGGCGCTTCTTCGACCCGGACACGTACCGCATCGTGCTTTTCGACCAGCGTGGTTGCGGGCGCTCGACGCCCCACGCGTCCGAGCCTCAGGCGGACCTGAGCGCGAACACCACGTGGCACCTGGTCGCCGACATCGAGGCGCTGCGCACCCATCTGGGGATCAAGCGCTGGCAGGTCTTCGGCGGCTCGTGGGGCAGCGCGCTAGCGCTCTCGTACGCCGAGACACACCCGGAGCGGGTCACGGAGATGGTCCTGCGAGGGATCTTCATGCTCCGGCGCTGGGAGCTCGACTGGTTCTACAACGGCCCCGCCGGTCTCGTACGGCCCGAGTGGTGGTCGGTGTTCACCCAGCCGCTCGGACGCGACGCTCGCGGCCTGCTCCACGTCGGCACGCCCGGGAACGACAACATCTCCCGCTACCACGAGCTGCTGTTCAACCCTGATCCCGCCGTGCACGTACCGGCCGGCATCGCGTGGACCACGTGGGAGAACGCCACGGTGAAGTTGGTCACCGATGCGGCGATCGTGGCTGAGGCGCACGATCCGGCCTACGCGGTCGCATTCGCCCGCATCGAGAACCACTACTTCACGCACGCCGGCTTCTTCCGCCCCGACCAGCTGCTCGAGGACGTCGGGAAGATCCGGCACATCCCGGCCGTCATCGTCCACGGTCAGTACGACATGTGCTGCCCGGTGCGCAACGCGTACGACCTCGCGTCGGTCTGGCCCGAGGCCGACCTCCGCGTGGTGTTCGCCGGCCACGCAGCGACCGAGCCCGCCATCGCCGCCGAGCTCATCGCGGCGACGGACCGCTTCGCTGCTGACAGCTTCCGGTGACGAGAATGGGCTGTCGGCTCTTCGGTGGGCGCGCCTAGGATGTTCCGGTCGCACGACCGCGAGAGGGAGAATCATCACAGATCAAGCAGCCACAGGCCCCGCCGCTGAGCGACGGATGAGCATCCCCGCGTCGATCAGCATGGTCAATGTCCTGGGTCCGCGCGATGAGTACCTCCGCATCCTGGAACGCGACCTCGAGGCCGACTTCCACGTCCGCGGCAACGAAGTGACGCTGTCGGGATCCCCGATGGCCGTCGCGCACGCCGCCGAGGTGCTCACCGAGATCGTGACGATCATCCGTACCGGCCAGGGACTCTCGGCCGCCGACGTCGAGCGCGTCGTGGGGATGACCGCCGAGGCCGGCGAGCTCCGTCCCGCCGAAGTCCTCACCCAGAACATCCTGTCGAACCGCGGCAAGACGATCCGGCCCAAGACGCTGAACCAGAAGCGCTACGTGGACGCGATCGACGCCCACACGGTCGTGTTCGGCATCGGACCCGCCGGCACCGGGAAGACGTACCTGGCGATGGCCAAGGCCGTCGCGGCGCTGCAGGACAAGCGGGTCAACCGGATCATCCTCACCCGCCCCGCGATCGAGGCGGGGGAGCGGCTCGGCTTCCTGCCGGGAACGCTCAACGACAAGATCGACCCGTACCTGCGGCCGCTGTACGACGCGCTGCACGACATGGTCGACCCCGACTCCGTACCGCGCCTGCTGACCGCCGGCACGATCGAGGTCGCGCCGCTGGCGTACATGCGTGGCCGGTCCCTCAATGACGCCTTCATCATCCTCGATGAGGCGCAGAACACGTCGGCCGAGCAGATGAAGATGTTCCTCACCCGGCTCGGCTTCGGATCCACGATGGTCGTCACCGGTGACGTCACGCAGGTCGACCTGCCGAGCGGTCAGCGGTCCGGCCTGCGCGAGGTGCAGCAGATCCTGGACGGCGTCCAGGACGTCGCGTTCTGTCACCTGACCAGCCACGACGTCGTACGCCACCAGCTCGTCGGCAAGATCGTTGCCGCGTACGACCGGTACGAGTCGTCCTTGCCGCCGACCAGGAGAGCGTGATGATCGACATCAACAACGAGTCGGGGCTCGAGGCCGACGAGCTCAGTCTCGTCGCGCTGACCCGGTTCGCCCTCCACCGGCTGCGGATCCACCCCCAGGCGGAGGTGTCGATCCTGCTCGTCGACGAGGAGACGATGTCGGACTACCACGTGCGGTTCATGGATGAGCCGGGCCCGACAGACGTACTGAGCTTCCCGATGGACGAGCTGCGTCCCCCCAAGGACGATGAAGAGCCGCCGCTGGGCCTGCTCGGCGACATCGTGCTCTGCCCGGCGGTGACGGCGAGACAGGCGGCCGACAACGGGCGGACGACCGACGAAGAGGCCGAGTACCTCCTCGTGCACGGCCTTCTCCACCTTCTCGGTTTCGACCACGCCGAGCCCGAGGAGAGGACCGCGATGTTCGGTCTCAACGACCAGATCATCGCGGCTTGGGGCCAGCGCAAGCACGTACGAGCCTGAGCGCTGCGTCGACGGGGCCGCCCGGATCGCTAGACTGCTCGGACAAGCAACCGTCGACCTAAGCGAGTGACGCTTCCACGTGACCGAGTGGTTAGAGATCGGCCTCACCGTCGCCTTCGTCCTGCTCGCGGCGGTGTTCGCGATGATCGACACGGCGTACGCCGCGATGAGTCGCGCCCGGGCGAAGCACCTCGTCGAAGAGGGCGTCAAGGGAGCGGTACGGGTCGAGCAGATCCTTGCTGACCCCGCGCCCACGATCGCGACCGCACAGTTCCTGTGCCTGACATTCGAGGCGCTGGCTGTGGCGACGATCGGCGTGCGCGTGTACGCCTTGGTCGACTCCATGGCGGCACGGCTGCTGCTCACGGCCGCCATCGCGGTCGTCCTGTTGTTCATCGTGGTGGGCGTCGGCGGGCGGACCTGGGGCCGTCAGCACGCGATGAGCGTCACGCTGCGTACGGGCCGGATGATGAGCCTGCTCACGACCGTGCTGTTCTTCGCGCCGCAGATCATGATCATCGTCGGCAACATCATCACCCCCGGCCGTGGCTATCCCGACGGACCGTTCGCGTCCGAGGACGAGCTGCGCGAGTACATCGCCCGGGCCGAGGCGTCGAACCAGATCGAGGCCGAGGAGCGGCGGATGATCCACTCCGTCTTCGACCTGAGCGACACGATCGTCAAGCAGGTCATGGTGCCTCGCCCCGACGTGGTCTTCATCGAGGCCCAGAAGACGCTGCGACAAGCCACGTCGCTCGCGTTGCGCTCCGGATTCAGCCGGATTCCTGTGGTCGGTACAGGTGGGCTCGACGACATCGTCGGCATCGTCTACCTCAAGGACGTCATGAAACGCGTGTACGACAATCCGGGCGCCCAGACGTCCGAGGTCGTCACCTCGGTCATGCGGCTGGCCACGTTCTGCCCCGACTCGAAGCCTGTCGACGACCTCCTGCGCGAGATGCAGCTGCACCGCAGCCACGTGGTGGTCGTCGTCGACGAGTTCGGCGGTACGGCCGGGCTGGCGACCATCGAGGACATCCTCGAGGAGATCGTGGGCGAGATCGTCGACGAGTACGACGACGAGCTGGCGCCGGTCACGGAGCTGTCCGTGGGTTACTACCGGGTCGTGTCCCGGCTCTCTCTCGACGACCTCGGTGAGCTGTTCGGCATGGAGCTCGACGACGACGACGTCGACTCGGTGGGCGGGATCATGGCCAAGAAGCTCAACAAGGTGCCGATCCCGGGCTCCATCGTCAACTGGGAGGGCCTCGAGCTGATCGCCGATCGTCCGACCGGGCGCCGCAACCAGATCGGCACCGTCCTCGTACGCCTCGAGTCCGACGCCGACGACCAAGCGGCCGAGGCCGCGACCCAACTGGCCCGACAGGCCTCCGAGGAGAGCCCGGCATGACCCACCACTCTGGATTCGCCTGCTTCGTGGGCCGTCCCAACGCCGGAAAGTCGACGCTGATACGGGCCATCTCCGCGGCGAGACCCAAGGTGGCCGATTATCCATTCACAACGCTGGCGCCCAATCTCGGCGTCGTTCGGGTCGACGAGAACCGCAGCTTCGTGGTCGCCGACATTCCAGGCTTGATCGAAGGCGCTTCAGAAGGTGCTGGCCTTGGCACAAAGTTTTTGGGCCACGTGGAACGCTGTGCGGTTCTGTTGCATTTGATTGACTGCACTGGCGATGACCCTGTGGCCGCTTACAAAACCGTGCGCGCTGAGCTTAAAGCTTATTCGCCCATCTTGGCCAAGAAGCCTGAGATCATCGCCTTCAACAAGATCGACGCTTTACCCACTGAAGACGTTGAAAAGCTGGCGGCCGTTTTCAAAACCAAAACCAAGAAAGAGCCTCTGCTTATTTCAGCTGCCACGCAAAGAAATCTCGATCCAGTGATCTATGCGCTTTATGCCAAGGTGACAAAATCCAAAGCTGATGCGCGCCTGCCTGATCCTGCTGGAGTGACCACCGAAGAATGGCGGCCATGAACAACCGCCTCTCCAAGGCTAAACGCATCGTGGTGAAGGTG
>Ga0097691_1001625_pt1 | contig 16180 bp, 16 predicted proteins | sample NGESurdeep072012_8_FD_72858 | JGI IMG/M metagenome (GOLD analysis project Ga0097691, IMG submission 72858) | Arctic peat soil microbial communities from Barrow, Alaska - NGEE Surface sample 210-1 deep-072012 | ecosystem: Environmental > Terrestrial > Soil > Wetlands > Peat ... | reverse complement strand
GCTGATCCAAGCAGGCGTCGCAGCCTCGGACCAGCCCTGACTACCGCTCAGGCCTGAGCGGTAGTCAGTTCCTGCCGCTGGCGGCCGAGGCCGTCGATCTCCAGCTCCATGAAGTCCCCTGCCCTGAGGTATGGGAAACGGCCGGAAAGGGCGACTCCCTGTGGGGTGCCGGTGTTGATGACGTCGCCTGGGCTGAGCACCATGAACTGCGAAAGGTGCTGGATCAGGGTGGTCACGCTGAAGATCATGTCGGAGGTGTTTGAGTCCTGACGCGGCTCGCCGTTGACCCACGAGCGGAGGCCGAGTGTCTGCGGGTCAGCAACCTCGTCCACGACCAGCCAGGGCCCGAGTGGCTGGAAGTCCTCGCAACACTTGCCCTTTGACCACTGACCACCGGAGAGCGTGGTCTGAAACTCCCGCTCGGAGACGTCGTTGGACACGGCGTAGCCCGCGATGCACGCCAGCGCGTCCTCCGGAGACTGCAGGTAGCGGACCTCGGAGGCGATGATGACAGCGAGCTCGACCTCCCAGTCCGTCTTCTCTGCCTTCAGCGGGATCCGCACGTCGTCGTACGGACCGTGCAGGGTGTTCGGATGTTTGAAGAAGACGATCGGGATCTTTGGCGGCTCGGCGCCGGACTCGGCGGCGTGCGCGGCGTAGTTCTGGCCGATGCAGATGACCGCAGTCGGGCGCGCGACCGGAGCGCCGATGCGCTGACCGGTCACGTCCATGTTCGGGAGGGCTGCGTCCTTCACTGCAGCGCGAAGGTCATCCAGACCGCCGCTGGAGAAGAACTCGGGGTGGTAGTCGTCGGTGACCGGGCGGGCGTCAAGGAACACCTCGCCGTCGAGGCTGACGACGGGGACCTCTCGTCCTCGCTGGCCGACTCTCATCAGCTTCATGTCGGGGCCTTTCGTCTTGGGGTAGCTGTCAGTGGGTGTAGGGCCGCTCCAGCTGGCACTCGGGGTTCAGCTCGACGCCGAATCCGGGAGTGTCGGGCAACTTCATCCTGCCGTTGACCGGCAGCGGCTCGTTGAGCAGGAGCGGAGTGAACATAGGCACGACCTCGTCGGCATCGGGCGCCATCATGAGGAACTCGGCAAAGGGGCTGTTGTGGCGTGTGATGACGAAGTGGTACGAGTAGACACTCGAGCCATGGGGCACGAGCAGAGCGCCATGGGCGTCGGCGAGCGCTGAGATCTTGAGCAGCTCGGTGATACCGCCGCACCATCCCACGTCCGGCTGGATGATGTCGGCACATCCCATCTCGAGCAGCATGCGGAAGCCATGGCGCGTGGACTCGTGCTCGCCCGTGGTGACGAGCATGCCTGGCGGGACGGCGCGTTTGAGGTCGCGGTAGCCCCAGTAGTCGTCGGGGATGAGGCACTCCTCAATCCACTTCAGACCGTGCTCGTGGCTGCGCAGCGCAAGGCGTGTCGCGTAGTCCAGGTCCAGGGACATCCAGCAGTCCCACATGAGCCAGAAGTCGTCGCCAACGCGGGAGCGCATTTCGGCCAGCTCGGCAATGTTGGCGTTCATACCGTCCTCGCCCTCGGCCGGGCCGTGGTGCAGTGGCATCTTGCCGCCGATGAAGCCGAGCCGTTGAGCGTGGTCGGGCCGGGACCCGGTGGCGTAGAACTGCAGCTCATCTCGGACTGGGCCGCCGAGGAGCTGGTACACGGGCTCCTGCCGGATCTTGCCGAGCAGGTCATAGAGGGCGAGGTCAACAGCACTGATGGCGTTGAGGACGATCCCCTTGCGGCCATAGAAAAGAGTCGAGAGGTACATCTGGTCCCAGATGCGCTCAACATCGGTCACCAGTGCGCCCTCCAGGAAGCGCGACAGGTGCTTCTCGACGATCCAGGCACCGATCTCGCCGGCGGTTGTGACGCCGAAGCCCACGCTGCCATCGGTGGCCTCAACCTCAACGACAAGGGTGCCCAGGACGTTGATACCAAAGCTGCGGCGGCTGTCTGCATATCCCGGGTACTTCGCCATCGGGGTGGCGATGTGGTCGTCGATCCAGTGGTACCCCTCCTGGTCGTGGTAGTCGGCACCGCCTTTGGCTGCCACGGTGAACGCACGAACCTGGGCGATCTTCGGCATACCCATCAGGTCCTCTCAACCTCCGTCTCGGGAGCGCCGCCGGGGAAGACCAGGATCTTGCTCCTTTCGCTCTGGCCCTTGGCCAGTTCGGTGAAGCTCGCCTCAGCGCCCTCGAACCCCACGCGGCCGTCGATCAGCCTGTGCAGCGGTGCGTCCGTCGTCCCGACCCACGCGGCCGTCTCAGCGAAGTGCTTGCGGGAGTAGCAGAAGCTGCCGATCAGGGTGCGCTCCTCGGTACTGATCGCAAAGGCGGCCAGCTCAACCGAGGGCGCGGCCATCCCGACCAGCACCAACCTCGCTCCGAAGGCTGATGCCTTCATGGCGTCAGCGAGGGTGGCTGTCGCGCCCACCGCGTCGATGACCAGTGTGGCCTTCGCGCCGAGCGCGTCGACGATGGACTCTTCGAGCGGTTTGGCTGATGGATCAATGACTGCGGCGCCCAGCTCTGCACACAGGGCGCGGCGGGTCGGGTTGATGTCGGAGACGGCCACCCTGGTGGCGCCGAGTCGTCGCGCCGCGAGGAACGCGGCCTGGCCGATTGGTCCGCCACCGATGACCAGGACAGTGTCCTGGCTGGAGCATGCACCACGCGCGGCGGCGTGGTAGCCGACAGCTAACGGCTCGACGAGCGCGCCCAGCTCCGAGGCGACTCCCTCGGCAAGGGCGATCACGTTGCTGCGTCGTACCAACAGGTACTCCGCGAACGCCGACGTCAGCTCGGCGGCCACACCGATGACCTTGCGGTTGGGACAGCTCTGCTCGTTGCCGGCTCGGCAGACGTCGCAGTCGTCGCACGACAGCACAGGGTTAACTGTCACGCAGGTGCCCTCCACCAGGTCGATAACATTGCCTCCCACCTTCGCAACGTGGCCCACCGTCTCGTGGCCCATGATCTGACCGGGCTTGCGCCGTCCGTTCTCGCCCGAGAAACCGTGGAAGTCCGAGCCGCAGATACCCGTGGCCGCGATCTTGACCAAGACGTCGTCGGGGCCCGGCTCCGGTGTCGAGACCTCTTCCACTGTGAGGACCCACGGGGCCTGCATGACTAGTGCCTTCATGTCACTGGTGCCTTTCTGAAGGGGTTCGACGGTCTGCCACCGTCAGGTCTCACTGGTCACCGTGGGAGCGAGCACGGTGATGACACTGGAGTCGTCCTGAGCGGCCATCCCATGGGCCTGGCCCATGAGGTAGACCTGCTCGGCCGCAGCGGCGAGGGGCGTTGAGACGCCTACTCCGCGCGCGGCGGTCGTCACGATGCCCATGTCCTTGACGAAGATGTCCAGGCGACTGCGGACCTCTGCGCCACCCTCGTCATACGCCTGCAGCATGCGCGGGCCGCGATCACCCAGCATGAATGAGGCGGCAGCCCCCGCGCCAAGGGTCTCCAGGGCAGCAGCCGGGTCGAGGCCCAAAGCCCTCGCCAGTGCCAGGGCCTCGGCGGCTGCGGCGATGTGGACCCCGCACAGGAGCTGGTTCACCGTCTTCATGCACTGACCATCTCCGGGGCGCGGGCTGACCCGTTTCAGCGTCGAAGCCATCGCCTCCAGCACCGGAAGAGCCTTGACGTAGGCGGTGTCGCCTGCCCCAACCGTGACGAGGAGGTCACCCAAGCCCGCGCGAACCGGTCCGCCTGACACCGGGGCGTCAACGAGAAGTAGCTCTTGCTCTGCGAGCTGACCGGCGACATCGCGCACCACGTCGATCCCGACGGTGGAGGTGAGCAGGATGACAGCACCCGGATCCAGAACCGGAACCACGCCATCGGAGCCCCAGAGAACCTCGACGAGCTGATCCCGGTTGCGCACGGCCAGAAGGACGATGTCGGCACCAGTGGCAGCTTCCTTTGCGCTGCCGCAGGCCGTCGAGAAGTCCGCGGCGGCGCTGCAGCGCGCAGCGTCGATGTCATAGCTTCGGATCGGGAACGACTGAGCAAGGTGGTGAGCCATGGGCAGGCCCATGGCGCCGAGTCCGAGCACGGCGATGGTGGGGGTCACGTGTGTCTCCTTCTAGGGGGTTGGTCCGGTCTCAGCGTGAGAGCTTCTCAACGACGTCAGCAAGCGAGCTCGGGCCGCCGACGTTGCCGGCGAAGACGATGTAGGGGATCCCTCGGGCGGGGCCGTCCATGGGCTCCCACAGCGACACAATCCCGGGCAGCATGGGCCCCCGAACCACGGCTCGCTCGATGTCCAGCCCGCGACTGGCGACATCCGAGGAGGTGATTCCTCCCTTGGCGACGACGAATCGTGGCGGGCACCCAGCCAGAATCCGGCGGACGACCTCAACCACTGCTGTGGAAACCCGGCGGGAGACGGCAAGGGAGTCACCGGCGTCCGACCCGGTGACGAGGCTGCGGCTCGTTCGGACGACGACGTTTCCGCGAGGCAGTGCCGCGACCGCCTTCTCGGCCACCTCGGCCAGATGTCCCTCGGGACTGTCACTCAGGACCCTTGCCACGTCGATCTCGAGCTCCACAGGGGACATCCGCTCGACGAGGGCCTCGAGCTGTCTGGTGGTCATCGCCACGTGCGACCCGACCACGATCAAGCCACCCACAGCATTGTCGGCCAGTCCGCCTGCTCGGATCGCGGAGAGGTCGTCCGCCTCCAGAGCCGGGTGAGGTTCCTGGCCGATGAGAGCCCGGACGAAGGGAGGGCCGACTCGATAGAGCAGCCGGGACCCGGCCCGCTCGGCCTCGTCAAGGGCCAGTGCGAGCAGACGCAGGTCGTTCTCCTCAACGATGTCGACCACTGCTGGCTGCGCCTTCGACAGGCCACGCAGCAGAGCCACGGTCCCCTCGTGGTTGGTGCGCAGTGTGGCCAGATCGATGCTGGCCACGTCGGCTGCGAGAACCTGTCCTGCGGTCTTCTCTTCCACCCAGTCGCGCAGATCCGACGATTGGTATCCGAAGGTGGCGTCCTTGGCAAACTCGGTCTCGCCCGCGGGCGTGTACCCATCGGCTTTCGATCCTGCGTAGTGGACAGCCCCCACGGTGATCCGCCCCGCGTCGCCGAAGGCTGGGACGATGATGACCCCGTCGACCTCAGCGCCAGTATGGGAAAGGATCTCCTCGGCGAGAACGTTGGTCTCCAGGGGAAAGTGCCCACGCAGGGTGGAGTCGGACCGGGAGACGAAGTCGACGTTGACACCCACCTTCGCGGCAGCCGCGAAGGCACTCCTGGCAACCTGACGGTTGCGATCCGCGGCATCTTCAGGCGCGAGGCTGCGCGAGTTCGTCATGACGTATACCGCGGGCTTGCCCTGGCGCAGCGCCCACTCCAACGAGCCGGGCGACCAGCTCATCAGGACCGGGAGGTCGGCGACCGACTGGGTCCCGGTGGGGTCGTCATCCAGGACGACCAGGACGCGATCTGAGCTTTCAGCCAGAGCGGCGACGATGTGCGCCGGGACCTCAGGGCCCTTCGGCAGCCCTTGTAGCAACGTGTCGATCGAGATACCCACGACAACTCCTTTGAGATCTGGGGAAATGGGCCGAAGGGCGGCCGTGCGACGACGACCGCCCCGCCACCGTGTGGTGGCGCCTCTTGGGCGCCGGGCTCTACCGCGCGTCCACCTCGTCGAGACGGCCTTCCTCGATCTCGTTCGCCTTCTTGAAGAGCGCCGTCAAGGCGAAGAGGATCGCTCCGAGGACGGCGCCGACGGCCAGAGAGTTGAGGCCTGCGTTGCCGTGCACATGCTCATCGAAGAACGTCCGCATGTTCGGGGCGAGGAAGCCGCCGAGGTTGCCGAGGGAGTTGATCAGGCCGATGCCCGCCGCCGCGGCGTACCCGGTCATGTACTCGGTGGGCAGCGCCCAGAAGATCGGCTGCATTGACACGAAGCCGATCGCCGCCAGCGACAGGCCCGCGATGGCGACAACGGGGGTCCCGCTCATCGCGCCGGAGAGCCAGATGCCGAAGGCCGTGACCAGCAGAAGGATGCTACCGATCAAATGGTGCTGACGGGTCCGGTCGGCGAGGCCGGGGAAGAACGCAACCGAGGCAAGGCCGAAGATCCACGGGATGGCCGTGACGAGGGAAGCCTGAAAGCCAAGCTTCTGTCCTGTGATGGCGACGACTTGGGTCGGAAGGAAGAACGTCACGCCATAGACGGCGATCTGGATGCAGAAGTAGACCAGCGCGAAGTACCAGACTCGGATGTTCGCTAGTGCCGCCCAGACGCTGCGGGGACCGTGGCCGGCGTTCCTGGCGTTGTCCTCGGCCGCGAGGGTCTGCGAGAGGGCCTGGCGCTGAGCTGGGTCCATCCAGTCAGCGTCCTTGGGGCGGTCGGTGAGGTAGAAGTATGCCCAGACGCCGACGACGATGGCGAGCACCCCCTCGACGAGGAACATCCACTGCGTGCCGCGAAGGCCTGCGAAGCCGTCGAGGTCGAGGAGGCTTCCGGAGAGCGGGTTGCCGATGATGCCGGCCAGGGCGATGCCCATGTAGAAGATGCCGCGGGCTCGGTTGAGGTGACGAGCCGGCACCCAGTAGGTGAGGAAGAGGATCACGCCCGGGAAGAATCCGGCCTCGGCGATGCCCAGGAGGATGCGCAGGACGTAGAAGCTTGTCGTCCCGTTGACGAACATGAAGCATGCCGAGACGATGCCCCAGCTGACCATGATCCGCGCAAGCCACCAACGGGCCCCCACCTTGTGCAGCATGATGTTGCTGGGGATCTCGAAGATTGCGTAGCCAGCGAAGAACAGGCCCGCTCCCAGCGCGTATGCCGAGGCGCTGATCCCGTTGTTGATCTTGAACTGATCCTGGGCAAAGGCGAGGTTGCTCCGGTCCAGGAACGCAATGACGTACATGAGGAGCAGGAACGGGATAAGCCGCCGGAACACGTGCTTGGTGGCGAGCTCAGAGAGCTCAAAACGATTAGCCGCCTCGCGGCTGACGGTAGTAGACATCGTTGTCTCCTGGTGAATGTGTCGAGATGGGCCGGACTACCTGTTAATGCATGTACTTTCCGCCGTCGACCTGGATGGTCGCGCCATTGATATAGCCCGCGCCGTCTGAGAGGAGGAACGCGACTGTGGCCGCGATCTCCTCGGGCTGGCCGACGCGGCCGAGCGGGATGGTCGAGGACATGGACGCCTTGCGCTCGTCGGTGAGCTTGCCGCCCATGATCTGGGTGTCGATGGGCCCGGGCGCCAAGACATTGACGGTGATGCCGAAGGGGCCCAACTCTCGCGCACCGCCGCGGCACATACCGATGACTGCCGCCTTGGCGGTTGCGTAGACGCCCTTGGAGAACGTCCCGCCGCCATCGAATGCCGTGATCGAGGAGGTGTTGACGATCCGGCCGACGCCCCGGGGGATCATCCGCTCGGCGGCTGCCTTGAGCATGAGGTAGGAGCCGGTGACGTTGACCGCCATGACCCGCTCGAACTCCTCGAGTTCGACTTCGTGCAGCGCTACCGGGCAGGCGATGCCCGCAAGGTTGACCAGGGCCACGACCGGCGGCAGCTTCTCGTCGATAGCTGCGAACGCCGCTGCGACGGAGTCTTTGGACGAGATGTCCGTGGGTATGGCGAGGACGTTCTCGTGCCCAGAGTCCTTGAGCTCCTTCTCGACCTTGGCGAGGCCGTCGGCGTTGTTGTCGATGAGGGCGACGTTCCAGCCGCCCTCGGAGAGGGTACGGGCAACGATCCGACCGATACCCGCGGTGCCGCCCGCCCCGGTAACGACTGCTGTCTTCTCTGCTGGGATGGGATTGGCGCTCATGACTGCTCCTTGCTCGAGGCGAGTGATGCTATGCGGCTCTGGCCGCTGGTGATGACTTCGGTGACGACCTGCGCGAGCGCGCGGGTGTCGTGGGCGAACCGCCCGAGGAAGAGCCCGTCGACGAAGGACCCGAGGCTCTGGTACGTGCCCGGCCCGGCACTGCCGCCATACAGAAGGCGGGAAGGGCCGGCATACGAGTCGAGCCGCACTCGGAGGTGTTCGCAGATCTCCGCGACATGCTCCGCCGGCGCAGGCGCGCTGGCGCCGATCGCCCACACCGGCTCATACGCGATGACGACCTCTTGCCCGGCGGCGACCTCCAGCAGCGTCTCGAGCTGCGCGAGACAGGCCTGGGCCGCCTCACGAAGGGAACCACCATCGGCTTCGCCGACGCAGTACAGCGGCACCAGGCCGGCTCCGACGACTTGCGCAGCCTTCGCCTGGACATCCGCGTCGTCCTCGCCGAACAGCCGCCGCCGCTCGGAATGAGCAATCTCGACGTACCGACAACCGAGCTCTGCCAGGACCGCGGCCGAGACCTCGCCGGTCTGGGCGCCGTCCGCCGAGGCCGCCACGTCCTGGGCGCCCCAACGGATGCCGGTGCCGGCAAGCGTTTTCGCGGTCGACTCCAGCAGCGGGAAGGTGGGCAGGACGGCGAGTTCGATCTTGGCGCCAGTCTCCAGGCGTGCCCCGACGTCAGCCACGTCAGCGACCCAGGCACGGGTGGCGGCGACGCCGAGGTACATCTTCAGGCTGACGACGATAAGCGGCGGCAGGTCGGTCATCTGGTCAGGCTCCCGGTCTTCAGGCGAGCGCCCCGGCGAGGACGCCCCGGATGTACTCGCGGTTGCGCGCGCACACCCCAAGACCGTCGCTGCCGTAGTGCTCGCAGAGGAAGGCGCCCGAGAAGCCCAGGTCGAGGGCCTGACGGATCGCCGACCGGTAGTTGATGAGGCCCTGGTCCATCGGCACGGGGAAGGTCATGATCGCGCCGGTTGCCGGGTCCTCGTCACGCAGGTAGTTCTTGACGTGCCAGTAGTTGGCGTGGGGGAGCACCTTGTCGAGCATCGACTGGACGGGCTCGATGGGTCGGTGCAGGCGGATGAAGTTCCCGAGGTCCGGGTTGAGGCCGCACGCCTCGTGGTCAACTTGCTGCAGGAATGCGACCGCGCTGTCGCACGTGCCGACGTACGTGTCCTCGTACATCTCGAGGGTGATCTCCTGACCGTTCTGCTTTGCGTGCTCTGCGAGCTCACGGATCAGGGACGCGGCCTTTGCCCGGACCTGCGCGTCGTCGGGGTCCTTGTAGCCGTCTGCGAGCCAGAACCACAGCGCCTTCTGCTGCGCTGGGGTGAGGTCCTGGAAGAAACCGAAGCTGACCATCTTCACGCCGAGATCGGCGGCGACGTCCAGGAGTCGGTGACTGTAGGCGAGGTACTCGTCACCGTGCTTGGCGTCTAGGACGCTGCGGCGGGAGGTGGAGATCGCGGGGATCGTCAGGCCGACGTCGGCGAGCACGTCTTTGAACTCGGCGAGCCGAGCTGCCTCGAGGTCGGCGACGCGCACCCACGTGTCGGTGGGGTCGATCTCGGTGAAGCCCAGGCGCCGCGCCTCGCGCAGGTGCTTGGCCCATTCCTCGGCCGTGGCGTCATGGATGGGGCCGCCTTGGGAGTCCTTGTTTCCGAAGGCCAGCATCGCGCAGGCGATCGGCCAGTTCTCGGCTGTGTACGTCATGAGCACTTCCTTCAATGTCGTCTAAGAGGTCGCTCTGGGGGGACTCTGGGGGGGTCACATTGGCGCAGGGCCCAGCTCACGCAACAGCTGTCCCAGCCGTGCGTATGCCGTGTTGCGGTAGGCGATCAGCGCGGTCTGGTCCCCGGCCTCCGTCACGAAACCGCCACCCTGCTTGACGCCGTACTTGCCCGCATCCACGAGCTCGTTCAGCATGTCCGGCGCCTTGAGCCGCTCGCCGTAGTGCTGCTCGAGAGTGCCGAAGCAGGCGCGGTACACGTCCAGGCCGGCCATGTCGGCGATGGCGAACGGGCCGAAGAATGCCAGTCGGTACCCGAACGTCGTGCGTACGACGATGTCGACGGCTTCCGCGGTCGCGACGCCCTCCTCGACCAGGTTGATGGCCTCTTTGAGCAAGACGTACTGGAGTCGGTTCAGGACAAAGCCAGCCTTGTCATTGACCCGCGCCGTGAGCTTGCCGGTGCGGGCGACAAGCGTCTCGACGGCGGGGATCACCGACTCGTCTGTGCCCGCATGGGCGATGAGCTCGACGCCCGGGATGAAAGGGGCCGGATTCGAGAAGTGCACTCCGAGGAACCGGGACGCATCCGACAGGTTGGAGGCGAGGTCGGCGATGGGGAGCGTCGACGTGTTGGATGCGATGACTGCATCCGGCCGAGCCGCCGCCTCAATCCGCCGCAGCACGTCGGACTTGAGGGCCGGCACCTCCGGAATGGCCTCTTCGATGAGGTCTACCTCGCGGACGGCGTCTTCCAGGCTCGCGGCCCACGTGAGGTGCTTGGCCACGCGATCCGCAAATCCGACTTCGACGAGCTTGCGCTCCTCGAAGTCTCGCGCCTCGGCGAGCAGGCGTTCGTGGTTGCGTTGCGTCGACTCCAGATCGGCATCGGCAATGACGACGTCGATGCCGGCTCCGGCCAGGACCTGGGCGATACCACCCCCCATGTAGCCAGCTCCGACAACGGCCACCGTCGAGATTTCAGTCTTCACGAGCCTTTACCTCCATGTTGGTTGATACGTCAGCATTCGCACGCTTCGTGGTTGATACGTCAGCACTCGTAGGCACTGAGCGCCTCGACCTTGGCGTTGGACGACGAGGTGGAGTCGAACTCATAACCGAGCCACTCCTTCGCCAGGCGCCGGGCTAGCTCAATGCCGACGACCCGCTGGCCCATGCACAGCACCTGAGCGTCGTTGCTCCTGACGGATCGCTCGACCGAATAACTGTCGTGAGCGGTCACGGCGCGAATCCCCTTGACCTTGTTCGCACTGATGGCTACCCCCAATCCGGTGCCGCACACGAGGATCGCCCGGTCGGCACGTCCGTCCGCGACCATCCGAGCAGCCTCAACGGCGACATGCGGATATGCCGTGTGCTCGTCAGCCGTGACGCCGACATCCGTGACTTTGCTGACTCTCGGGTCTGCCTCGAGGTCAGCCTTGATCCGCTCCTTGTACTCAAATCCCGCTTCGTCGCATCCGACGACCATTCGCCAAGTCCTGCTCATCACGACTCCTTCAACTCGGTTCTTGGGATTCACACGTCTGAGACGTGCGCGCGAAGGACGGCCACGACCTTCGCGAAAGACACAGCACCGGGATCGGGCGTGCCGATGCTCTTGTCGGCGTGGGTACGCGACCGGCCACGCTTGGCGGCGAACTCTGCCGTTCCGCGAGCCGCCTCCTCGGCAGCTGCGACGGCCTCCGCCCACGCGGGTCCGAGACCCTTTCCCTCCGCCGCGACCAGGGCGTCCCTGAAGGGGATCGCCGCATCAACCATGGTCTTGTCGCCGACTTCGGCCCCTCCCAGCGAGACGATCGCGTCGATGGCCTCGCTGGCCGCGCGTACCGCGACGTCCTGGCCGGGACACGACTGGTCGTCCAGAAGGCGGGCTGCGGTCCCGATCGCCATGCCCCAGAGCGCACCGGACGTTCCGCCCGCGCGCTCGGCCCACGCGTCGCCGGCACGAACGAGGAGAGTGTGCGCGCCCGCGCCGGCTGCAGCCGAAGCCTGGGCCGACTCGTCCGCGGCCCGGGCGCCGCGCACCATGCCGATGCCATGGTCGCCGTCACCAGCTACCTCGTCGAGGCCACCCAGGTAGGCCTCGTTCTCCACGAGCATCTGGTGCACGTCGGCCAGCGCGCCTGCGAGCCGTCTGGCGAGGGCACGGGACCCTTCGCTGCTCTCGGGGATCGCGGCGATCTCGTCGTCGTCGCGATCCTCACCCGATACGGGTTGCCGGCCGGCCATCGCGCCCTTGCGGTAGGCCGGCGCATTACAGGGGGCGATCCACAGGCGCTCAAGATCCTCGTCGAGCCACATCACCGTGAGTGAGAGGCCAGCCATGTCAAGGCTGGTGCACTGCTCGCCGACCTCGGGATCGACGATGGTGTAGCCCTGCTGCTCGAGCAGGAGGGCGACCATCCTGTAGGCGACGAACAGCTCCTCGTACTTCACCGTGCCCAGACCGTTGAGGAGGACGGCGATGCGTCGGCCGTCGTCCTTCGGCGTCTCGACCAGCACCTTGTCTACGAGCAGCTGGGCAATCTCATCCGCGGTGGGCAGGTCGACAACGGCGATTCCGGGCTCGCCGTGGATCCCGAGCCCGACGCTCATCTTGCCGTCGGGGACGGTGAAGAGCGGGTGGTCGGCACCAGGCAGCGTGCACCCGGAGAACGCGACACCCATCGTGCGTGTGCGATCGTTCGCTCGTTGGGCCACCCGTTCGACCTCGTCCAGGCTCATGCCCTCCTCGGCGGCGGCACCAGCGACCTTGAATACGGCAAGGTCGCCGGCGATACCTCGGCGTTTGTCGCTCTCGGCTTGAGGGGCGGACGCGACGTCATCCGTCACCGTGACGATGCGTACGTCGATTCCCTCGTCGCGGACCCGGTCGGCTGCTTGGCCGAAATGGATGACGTCGCCCGTGTAGTTGCCGAAGCTGAGGAGTATGCCGCCTCCTTGGTTCGCCGCTTTCAACACGGAATACACCTGCGAGGCGGAGGGCGAGGCGAAGATGTTGCCACACGCAGCGCCGTGTGCCAGGCCAGGCCCGACCCAGCCGGGGAAGGCAGGATAGTGGCCGGTGCCTCCGCCTATGACCACGGCGACCTGACCCGGTTCGGTCTGCGTGGCCCGCACGACGCCGCCATGGACCTTGCGGACGTAGCGACTGTGTGCGGCCACCAAGCCGTCGAGCGCTTGGTCGGCGAAGTCCTCCGCGTTGTTAACGAGGTGGGTCATCACGTCACTCCTGAAGTCACAACAAACAGGCGTCTTAGCCGTGCGCCGCCGATGCGGCAACGGCAATCCGGTTGCTTTTACAGCGCCCCTGATGTTGCGAACGATGAGAGACGATCTGGCGACCGCGCTACGGATGTGACGAACATAGACAGCCTTTGTGACATCCGCAAGTCTTTTGTCGGGATATTCTGAACTATTTGGGATATCACTGTCCCAGTTGTCACAATCAGGTTCCGATGTGCGCTAGCATCGCCCGGTAGACGAGGCGGGCGCGTGACGACGCTCCTCGGACCGGGTGGACGCAGACACCGCGCCGCGTCACCCAGATTGGACCGGAGGCCTGTGGACATGAACACAGTCGGAACTGAGGAACACCGCGCCCGGCTCACGGCGTCGGCAGCCGATCGACAGTCACTCATCCGCGATCGGGTCCACAGCGAGGGGTCCGTTACGGTGGACCAGCTGGTCAGCCTCCTGGGTGTCAGCCGAATGACGGTGCACCGCGACCTCGACGTCCTTGAGGCCGATGCCGTGCTGCGCAAAGTCCGCGGAGGCGCAACCGCCCTGCGTTCCAGCTTGTTCGAAAGCGATTTTCCCTTCCGCCTTACCTCCTCTGTGGCAGCGAAGGACGCCATTGGGCGCGCCGCGGCCAAGTTCGTCGATGGCGGCCAGGCAGTGATCTGTGACGAGTCGACGACCACCATGGCCGCGCTGCGCGCGATCGAGGCCAGTGAGTCGATCACAGTCATCACCAACTGCTTTCCGATGATGCAGTACGTCAACGAGTCGACCAAGCACCGACTCATCGGTCTGGGGGGTGACTACGTCACGCGATACCAGGCCTTCCTTGGCATCGTCTGCGAGCAAGCGATAGCCAATGTCTACGCCGATGTCCTTCTTGCCTCGTGCTCAGCCGTGCGCGGAGGCAGCACCTATCATCAGGACCAGCAGATCGTCGCGGTCAAGCGGGCGATGATCAGATCAGCGCCGACGAGACTGCTTCTGCTTGACAGCAGCAAGGTGGGCGTGGGCGCCCTTTACCACTTGGGCGAGATCCGCGACTTCACGCACCTCATCACCGATGACGGGACTCCTGAGGCACTCCTCGACCAAGCCCGAGAGGGCGGTCTCGAGGTAGTGGTCGCTCCGGTTCTTGAAAACGTCCCGCAGGCGCAGGACTAAGCGCGATCGCGGCATCGATCTTGAAGATTGCAGACAGGTGACTTGTCTCTTTGTGTTGGCTCAGAAGCCTTGGGCCAGGCGGTAGTACGCCTGGTTCCAGCGCAGCTCCTGAAGGAATCGGCGGGGGTGGGTGTCGGCGTCGATCATGACCAGCTCGGTGCGGGTCATCTCGGCGAAGTCCCAGAGGTGTTCGGCGTTCAGGGCCGTTCACAGGACCGCGTGGTGTGGGCCTCCGGCTGTCAGCCAGGCCTCTGTCGAGGTGCGCAGGCTGGGGGCGGGTTTCCAGACGGCGTGAGCGACGGGCAGGTTCGGTAGCGGATGGTCGGGCTCGACCACCTCGATCTCGTTGGCCACGAATCGGAAGCGCTCGCCCATGTCCGCGATGCCGAGGATCACGGCGTCACCTGCGCGGGCGTCGAACACCAGCCGGACCGGGTCGGCGCGCCCGCCGATCCCCAGCGGGTGGATCTCCAGGGTCGGTTTGTCGGCGGCGATGGAAGGGCAGACCTCGAGCATGTGCGCGCCCAGGATCCGTTCCTGGCCCGGAACCAGGTGGTACGTGTAGTCCTCCATGAACGAGGAGGTGCTGTATGCGGGGCGGGACCTCTATGAGAACTACGCCGACCTGCGGAACCGGATCGGCGTAGTGCCCCAGGACGACGTCGTCCACTACCAGCTCACGGTCCGACAGGCGCTGCGTTTTGCTGCCGAGCTGCGGTTTCCCGATGACCTGGACCCAGATCTACGTGAGAGACGGGTCGAGGAGGTCATCGATGAACTAGGGCTGACCGGCAACGCGGAGACCCGCGTGTCCCAATTGTCCGGTGGCCAACGCAAGCGAACCTCGGTCGCCCTTGAGCTGCTCACTCGACCCTCCTTGCTGTTTCTCGACGAGCCCACATCTGGTCTTGATCCGGGCCTCGATAAGGCCGTCATGCATACACTGCGGACTCTCGCGGACGGCGGACGAACAGTCGTGGTCACAACGCACAACGTGGCGAATCTGGGTCTCTGCGACCACGTGCTCCTCCTCGCGGCTGGAGGGAGCGTGGCTTACTTCGGCCCCCCCGGCGAGGTCTTGCCGTTCTTCGGCGTTTCGGACTATGCCGACGTGTTCACCGCGGTGACCAATGACCCAGTCATCAGCACGCAACGATATGAACAAAGTCAACTGCGTGAACAGCAGGTCGGCATCCCGCTTTCTTTGGCGCGTCATGTCGCGGACGAACACCACGCCCCGCCGCGCCAGCAGAGCATCAAGTCTCAGCTGTGGACCTTGGCGCGACGCCACTCGCGTGTGGTGATGGCCGACCGCTCATACGCGGTCTCGGTGCTGGTGACGCCGGTGGTTCTGGCGCTGCTTGCGATGGCGGTCCCCGGGTCAGCTGGTTTCGGCTCCCCCGCCACTCCACCCACCAGCGAGCCGATGCAGCTGCTGGTGATCCTGATCGTGGGGGCTGCGTTCATGGGGACCTCGTTGAGCGCCCGCGAACTGGTCAACGAGCGCCCCATCTACGAGCGGGAGCGGGCCGTTGGGCTTTCCCCGGTTGCATATCTGCTCGCCAAACTTGCCGTGTTCGCAGGGCTCGCGCTGGTTCAGGCCACCCTGCTGACGCTCTTCGTTCTCGCGCGCAAACCGGGCCCGGTCGGCTCGGTCATGCTCGGATCCGGTGAGATTGAGCTGCTGGTCGCCGTTGCCGCCACGGCGTTCGTCTCGGCGGTGCTCGGGCTGCTCATCTCCTCCCTGGTGTCGACGTCCGAGCAGGTGATGCCGCTGTTGGTTGTCTCGGTCATGATGCAGCTCGTCATGTGCGGGGGACTCATACCTATCTATGGGCGCCCCCTGTTAGCACTGCTGTCATGGATTGATCCCTCGGGGGGTACGCGATGGGGGCTTCCACGGCCGATGTTCGCGCCCTCGTGCCAACAGCGCCACCAGACGTCCTGTGCAGTCATGACGCGGCCGCGTGGATTCTGTCGGTGCTGGTGCTGGCGGCGTTAGCCGGCTGCTGGTCCTGGCTGGTCCTTGGCCGAATCTCGAGTTCACACAGTCATCAGTGAAACCCGCTATTTCCAACCACGTCAAGGAGATGCTCCTCGTGAAACACGGACGCTCCCCGAGGATCCTGGCGCTGTTGGCAGTCTCGCTGCTGTTGGCAGTCGCGGGCTG
>Ga0097691_1001623_pt1 | contig 16185 bp, 15 predicted proteins | sample NGESurdeep072012_8_FD_72858 | JGI IMG/M metagenome (GOLD analysis project Ga0097691, IMG submission 72858) | Arctic peat soil microbial communities from Barrow, Alaska - NGEE Surface sample 210-1 deep-072012 | ecosystem: Environmental > Terrestrial > Soil > Wetlands > Peat ... | reverse complement strand
TAAAAACTGAATTAAAACTAAAACTACAAACCTGCCTACCAGACAGGCAGGCTAATAACTGCAAACTTACTTATCTTCGTCAAAAAAATATTTACGATGAATCTTCACGAATACCAGGCTAAGGAACTATTAAAAAGATTTAATGTTCCTGTACAGGAAGGAATTGTTTGCAGCAGCGCATTGCAGGCTGAAGATGCTTACAGGCAAATACATTCACAATACGAAAGCAAATTTGCTGTAGTAAAGGCGCAAATACATGCAGGCGGAAGAGGTAAAGGAAAAATTGCAGGAACAGAACAACGCGGCGTGGCTGTTGGTAAAAATGCAGAAGAAGTTAAAACTATTGCACAAAATATTTTAGGAGGAACATTGGTAACTATTCAAACAGGTGCGGCCGGTAAAGTGGTAAATAAAGTTTTGATTGCGCAGGATGTATACTATGATGGACCAAACCCGGTAAAAGAGTTTTATTTATCTATTTTGATGGATAGAAGCAAAGGAAGAAACGTTATTATGTACAGCTCTGAAGGTGGAATGAATATTGAAGATGTGGCGCATGATACACCGGATAAAATTTTTAAAGAATGGATCCATCCCGGCGGAGGCGTACAGGGTTTCCAGGCAAGAAAGATTGCATTTAATTTAGGATTATCCAGAGAAGCATTTAAAAATTGTGTGAGGTTTGTTACCAATTTGTATAATGCCTATGTTGGTTTGGATTGTAATATGCTTGAAATAAATCCTCTGTTTAAAACAAGTGATGATAAAATTATTGCAGTTGATTGTAAAATGAATATTGATGACAATGCTTTACTGCGTCATCCTGACCTTGCTTCAATGCGTGATATTTCAGAGGAAGATCCGACAGAAGTTGAAGCTGATAAATTTAATTTAAATTTTGTAAAGCTTGATGGCAATGTAGGCTGTATGGTTAATGGCGCCGGGCTTGCAATGGCAACAATGGATATGATAAAACTTAGTGGCGGCGAGCCTGCAAATTTTTTAGATGTTGGCGGCACAGCAAATGCGCAAACAGTGGAAGCAGGTTTCAGGATAATTTTAAAAGACCCAAAAGTAAAAGCTATCCTTATAAATATTTTTGGAGGCATTGTAAGGTGCGATCGTGTGGCTCAGGGAGTTATTGATGCATATCAATCAATCGGCAATATTGAGATTCCAATTATCGTTCGTTTGCAGGGCACCAATGCCGGGGTTGCCAAAGAATTAATTGATAAAAGCGGTTTAAAAGTACAGTCGGCAATCCTTTTAAGTGAAGCTGCAGAACTTGTAAATAAAGCTGTAGCCTAAAAGAATTTATTTAATTTGCAATTAAGATTTTTTGCTCTAATAATTTTTAATCACACTTTTAAAATTTACATTTCTGAAAGATCCGCAGGGGAATAGCGGGCATACCGGATGTGATATATGGATGATGAAAGAATTAGCCCCAACCCCTAAAGGGGAGTAATTTGCATCACTTCATACACCGGGCTAAAGAGATAAACTTTTTTGGTAGCTACTTCCACACACTTAAACCGTTTTCTTATCCTCTCCCCTTTCTTAAAAATTGCCCCGCTATTTACTTTAAATAAACTCCCTGCAGGCAACTCTTCAACAAAAAAATAACCTTCTTTTTTTACATCGTACTTTTTTAAGGCTCTTATTAAATGTGGTTCAGTACAAGTAGTTGCTGCAGGGTTTTTCAAACTCTGCACCAATAATTTTTCTATCTCCGGAGGGAAATTTTTTTTAGGAATGAACTCACTTAATATCTTCCCATATTCTTCTTTCCATTGTTTTCCATGCGCCTGAATTCTATGTCCGTATTTTTCATGCGCAAGTAAATGTGCAAGCTCATGTAATAAAGTAATTAAAAAAGAATATTTATTAAGATTACCGTTAACGCTGATGCGATGATTTTTATCAAATACTTTATTGCGGTAATTGCCTAAGATACTCTGGCGTTCCCTGGTAATTGTTAGATGAACTTTGTAATGGTGAAGATAATAAGCAACTTCTTCAAAAGAGCCTTCGGGTAAAAATGAGCTGAGTGCAGTAAGCGGTGATTCTTTTTTAGGCATTTTTTTTCTTCCTGGCAACTTTCATTAATGCAGTTACTTCTACAACTGTGTAAACAATGTATAAACCCATAGCAGTAAACAATCCGGGTTTATTTATTTTACTTCTGAATAAAAAAACATAGATCAAAACAACGATCATGCAGATAAACATTTTGAACATCATGGATGCATACATGCCACGTACAAATGCCTGCGGATTGGGCGATTGTAATCCTTTACGCTGCAGCAAAAAACCTCCAATGCTTATAAAAAAAAGAAAAAGATTTGCCCATATTAAAAACTCCCTGTCAAAACCATAATTTTCTAAAAACGTTTTAAAAGTTAATATTAAACCGTTTAAAATAATAAATAACAGTACGATGGGAAAGAATGCTTTTCTGTTTTCTTTATTCATTTTCTTTTAGATGTGGCTTTTATCAATCTTACTATCATGGCAATTAAGATGAGTAAAGGTAATATCCATACGAACAATGGAATTTTAAAAGTCCATTTATCTAATTCCAATCCTAAAAAAACACCAATGCCAAGGCTTACAAAAAGCTGACTACCGATTCCGGCATATTGCCATAACTCATTGCTTCTTTTTTTATCAATAGGTTTATTAAGATCAGTCATTACTTTTTTCTATATCTTTTAATTTAAGCGTAGTGGTATCTTTTTTAATCACTTCTCCTTTTAAAATCTTTTGAATATTATCGATGTATTGTTGTTTGTAAATCAAAGTTCTTTCAATTGAATCTGCCTTTACTTTTAAGTCCTGGTATTCCTTCGCCTGTCTTGCATCACCAAAACCTGGTATGTATAATTTAAGCGGGGTAAAAGCAATGAGAGCAACCGTTAATCCAACCAACACAACAAACAAAGTGCTTAATGCTATGTAAACGCTTATCCTGCTTAATTTAAAAGCAACCACCTCCTCATAAGTATCCTCGTTCATAACCACAAGCCGGTAGCGATTTCGTAAACGTCGTAAAGTACTGTTGGCATCAGGTATTGCCATAATAAATTTTTAGCTTGTTAAAAATAACAAAGCATGGGCATTTAATAGCATAATAGCTTAAAATAAACGTATTTTTAAAATATTTTTGTTGAAAAGTAGTTTTAGATAAATACAAACTGATCCGTATCATATAGTTATTAAAAATCATCATTATACATGCGCTGCCTTGCTTTAAGATTTTCCCTTTTACTTTTATTTTTTTTCTGTATTGTTCCGGCATTTAGCCAGTTAGGCAATATCACTTTTGACCTGCAAAAAGATAAGCCTGAAAAATTTAAGAATAAGATATTAAAATCAGAAACTACAGGAGATAAAAAATTTACTTTAAAAAAAAGAATTTCACAAAACACAGTATCGCATTACAATTATTACTTCAATGCAAATAATAAGCTCAACGAAGTAATTGCAAGAGCAAGGCTATCAAACAGAGATGATTATGGCAAACTGCTTTCTTTTTATGGCTACTCTTTAAATACTACTGCTGCCCAAAAAACCGAGCTTGATTCAGTTATTTATAAAGCCACTGCGGGCATACTATTGCATGATCTTAGAAGTGACTGGGTTGATAATTTATATCTTCTTATAGGACAGTCATATTTATTTCAAAAAAAATTTGATTCTGCATCGATGACCTTTCAATTCATCAACTATAATCTTTTTCCGCATAAAAAAAAGGATGATTTGCAATTGATAGTGGGCACAAATGCAAATGCCGGCGGAAATTCAATAAGTATTGCCAGTAAGGAAGACAGGTCACTTCTTAATAAAGCTTTCACCAGACCACCCAGCCGTAATGATGCATTGGTTTGGCAGATAAGAACATTTATAGAACAGGAAGAATATACCGATGCTGCAGGTTTGATAAATACATTGCAGAATGATCAAAACTTTCCGGCACGATTAAAAGCTGAGCTTGAAGAAGTGAATGCATATTGGTTTTATAAACAAATAATGTACGACAGTGCGGCTATTCATCTTGAAAAAGCTTTATCAGCTGCAGAAGACAAACAGGATAAAGCCCGGTGGGAATATTTGCTTGCACAGCTTTTTGAAATTACAAAGCAACCTGAAAAAGCTTCTCAATATTACAGTAAAGCCATGAGGCATACTACTGATCCGTTACTGGATATTTATGCCAACCTAAGTAATGCCAAAATATACAGGAGTAACGACCCGAAAGAATTTAATAACACAATTGACAATTTAGTAAGAATGGCTAAGAAAGATAAGTATGAATCTTATCGCGACATTGTTTACTATTCCGCAGGTGAGCTTGCTCTTCAAAAACCTGATACTGCTGCTGCAGAATTTTTGTTTAATAAAAGTCTTAGTTATAATGATATTAATTCGGCTTATAAAAACAGGGCGTATTTGCAATTGGCTGATATAGCCTTCAATAAAAAAGATTATAAAAAAGCTTCTGCCTTTTATGACAACCTGCAGCTTACTGATGATGTATTAATTGAAAGAGTGAAGGAAATTGAAGATAGAAAAAATGCATTATCAAAAATTGTAGAAAAAATAAATATCATTGAAAGAGAAGACAGCCTACAACGAATTGCAATGCTATCTGCAAATGAAAGAGAAGCTTTTTTAAAAGACCTTTTAAAAAAATTACGCAAAGAAAAAGGTCTTAAAAATCAGGATCTCAATTCATTAAATCCTTCTTCAGTTTTTGACAATAGCCAAAATCAATCAATCGATCTGTTTGGATCGAATGACACAAAGGGCGACTGGTATTTTTATAATGCTTCAATGAAATCAAAAGGATTCACTGAATTCAGAAGCAGGTGGGGCAACCGATCGGATGTTGATAATTGGCGTCGCACATCTGCTACAAATATTTCCATCAATAATACTAATCAGGCAAATAATAATTTACCTGTTAAGGATAATAAAACATCACTTATCAATACCGACCTGAGTTATGATGGCTTGCTGAGCAACGTGCCGCTTACTGCTGAAAAATTAAATGCTTCAAACATTTTAGTTGCCTCATCATTATTTGAGTTAGGTAAATTGTATCAAAATAATCTTGAAGATTATAACATGGCTGCGCAAACGTATGAAACATCATTACAGCGCTTCCCTAACAATTTGTATAATGGTGAATTGTATTTGAATTTAATTTACTGCTACCAGAAGTTAGGTAATCTATCCAAAGCATCTTATTATAAAAATTTACTGACTTCTAATTTTAAAGGCAGTAAATATGCACAAGCTGTAATTAATCCGCAGGCAGTAAAACAAGGAACAAAAGATCCGGCTGCAACCAAACGATATGAAAATATTTATAACCTTTTTATAGAAGGACAATTTGAAAAAGCTGTACAGGATAAAAGATCGGCAGATAGTTTATATGGAAATAATTACTGGAATCCGCAATTGCTATACATAGAATCAGTGTATTATATAAAACAAAAGCAGGATAGCCAGGCAATAGTTACTTTAAATAATATCATCACGAAGTATCCAACTTCTCCTTTAAAAGATAAAGCTGCAACAATGATAGATGTATTGAAAAGAAGAAAACAAATTGAAGGTTATTTAACCAATTTAAATGTAAAAAGGGCTGACGATGGTAAGGTCATTGTGATAAATGATGCCCCTTCTGAACAAAAAATAGTAACACAAACCAATAAAACAGAGCAGCCAAAAACTGTAATACCTGGGGAGAAAAAAGAAGTTGTTCAGCCCAAAACTGTAACACCCCAACCGCTTACGAATGGCACATTCACATTTATTGCTGAAAAAGCACAAAATGTTGTGATGATTCTGGATAAAGTTGATCCCGTTTATATCAGCGAAGCAAGAAATGCATTTAACAGGTATAACAGAGAAAAATTTTCAGGACAAACAATTGAGATAGCCAGGGATGCCATTGATAAGGATAGAAATATTTTAATATTCAGTAAATTTCCCGATGCTAATGCAGCTATCTCCTATGCAGATAAATTAAAGAAAAACGCTGCGACTGAAGTTTCATGGTTGCCTGCCAATAAATATTCCTTCTTAATAATCTCCGATGCTAATTTGCAGGTATTAAAAGCCAACAAAGACCTGCAGGGCTATATTAAATTGTTGAATAACAAATACCCGGGCAAATTTTAGTATTAACTTCTTTAAAAGTTTAACTATTCCCCTGGCTGTCCTGAGTTTGTAACTCAGGACAGCCGTTGGTTCCGGCAGAAGCAAACCATTTGCTTTTTATTTTCCCACTAAAATCTTTATTAATTCTTTTTCTTCTTCGTGTTTTTTATTAATTATTCCAAAATCACTTTTGTACTCCCATGTTGCCCAGCCAATATTATTTTCTTCCAAAACAGTTTTCATATCTCTGAACCATTGAAGGCGTGCCGCATCGGGTACTACATTAAGGCAACCCCATTCGCCGCAGTATAATGGAAGATTATATTTTTTTGCTATGGCAACAGGTTTCATGAAATGATGTCTGATGCTATCTATATTATAGGAATTTTTATTCTTTAAAATTTCGGTTCGTACACTGTCCGGGAATCCTTTCAGGTCTTCTTCTTTTACAATAACTCCCGGGTAATTTACAGGACCAGTATAACCTTTTATACGTGTCCAGGAAGCAGTATGATGTGTTAATAAAAATGGCTCGTACATGTGAAAGCTCAGGATAAGATTCCTGTCGTTTTCGGGAACGAACAGTTGATCAAACGTTGTTGCACTTTGCCAGCGGTTTGATCCTATAACTATTATTCTTGCAGGTTCGGCCTGGCGGATAATTGGTATCACTTGTTTAACCAGTTTGTTCCAGTCTTCGGGATCATCAGCAACAGGTTCATTCATTAATTCGTAAGCAACATCTTCAACAGGATAATTTCTTAATGCTTTAGACAGATCCCTCCAGCATTGAAAAAAACGTTCTTGTGCTTCGGGTTTTGTAAATAAGGGTTTTACTTTTTCATTAAAATGATGGGATCTTAAAATATGCAGGTCCACAATTGCATCCAGGTTATATTCCTTACACCAGTCAAGTGCCTGTTTCAAAAGAGAAAATCCTTCAGGATCTTCTTGTCCGTCTTCTTTCCAAAGTTGCTCTTCATCAACCGGTATCCTGATATGATCAAAGCCAAGACCGGCAAGATATTTTACATCTTTTGCAGTAAAATAATTCTGGCGATCAATCCCCCTGGCATTACTTTGAGATAACCAGTGGCTGATATTTGTTCCTCTCTTAAAAACAAATTTGCCGGGTGAAGTAGAAACAGGAGAGGGGTTAGTGATAGACGAAGCAATGAAGAGAAAAAAAACTAAGCCAATGGCTGGCAGGTACTTTATTTGTTTTGACATTTTATTTTAAAGTTACATGATTTTTGCCCTCGTTGGTCTTCTACTTCCAAAATTAAAATATTTGCCAAGACTAAAAGAAGCGCCGTTGTTGTGTGTTTTTAGCGTTGGCTTTTAGCCTGGGCATCACCAACAAAAGCACTAAGCCATCCAATGCGTTATAATACCAAACTCATCTTCACCGGTTGCATAAAATTTTGCCGAAGAATATTTATACTCTTCAGGGTGATTTAATTCCAAATCTCTTTTAATTGTTTGTGATGTATACTTTAAAAAATCCCTTTGAACATTTTCTCTTACCTGCCCCTGTTGTATTTGCCATATCAAATGTATATGATTGCTCATTATTGCAAACGCATTTAGTTCTATTCTTTTTTCTTTCACTAAGAACTGCAGACTTTGAATGATGATGTCTTTATATTTATCAGGCTTTAATAAATGTTGCCCCGTCCGAACGGCATTCAGCCGGGCGGGCAATCTAAAATAGTAGCGGTAAAATATTGTGGATGGTATTGTGGAGAATCCATTATTTAAAAGAACTAATCTACATAAATTATTTGCAGATTGTACTGTTGTTGGTGCACCTTACGCACAGGGCTTATTGAACACCAACGAGGGCGTGAATTTGCAGGTATTAAAAGTCAACAAGGATTTACAGAGTTATCTTAAATTACTTAATTCCAAATATCCCGGAAAGTTTTAAAAGTTTTATCTGCATATTTTTAACGAAAGAATGTACCAAAGAACGATTGGGTTTTTTACCTTTGGTAACCTTATAATTTTAATTTTTAATTCTGTGGCTGAAAAACGAACTTATACTTCCGGCAAAAGCACTTCCAAAAACACAACAATGAAACGTTCTGTAAAGATATTATGGTATACCGTATTGGGTGGTACAGGATTATTTCTTGTGATGTTATTATTTGCTCAACTGGGTGTTTTTGGCAAAATACCTTCTATGCAGGATCTGGAGAATCCACAGGCTAATCTTGCTTCAGAAATTTATGCTAATGATGGCACTACGCTAATGGGTAAAATTTATGCAGAAAACAGAAGCCCTGTAGATTTTAAAGATATTTCACCGCATGTTATTGATGCTTTAATATCTACAGAAGACGTTCGCTTTTATGAGCATTCCGGCATTGATGCTATTGCAATTGCCCGGGCAATAAAGGGTTTTGGTAGTGAAGGGGGAGCCAGTACTATCACGCAACAATTAGCTAAACAAATTCTAGGACAAGGCCGTGGATCTATCTTAAAAAGAAGTGCTGATAAATTAAAAGAATGGATTGTTGCCCTTAAACTGGAAAGAAATTTTACCAAGCAGGAAATTCTCTCATTATATCTAAACAGAGTTCCCTGGGGCAATATTTATGGTATCCGCAATGCTTCCCGTGTATATTTTCAAAAAGAACCTTCCCGATTAACAACTGATGAGGCCGCCTTACTTGTTGGCATGTTAAGTGGACCAGGTCAATATGATCCTGTTAGACATCCGCAGGCTGCTTTGAATAGAAGAAATCTGGTGTTAGAACGCATGGTTACAAACGATGTACTTAAACAATCAGAAGCAGATGCCTTTAAGAAAAAATCACTTGGTATAAAATTTAAAAAGCTGGATGAGAATATGGGGATCGCCCCTTACTTCCGTGCTGTATTAAGTAAAAGGCTGGAGGAATGGTGTAAAACTCACCAGGATCCTAAAACAGAAAAAAATTATGACCTGTACAGGGATGGATTGAAAATATATACCACCATCGATCCTAAATGGCAATTGTATGCAGAAGAGGCAGTCGTGCTTCACATGAGTGCCATGCAAAAAAAATTCAATAGCCAGTTGGGTAAAGATGTATGGAAAAATCACCAGGACATTTTACTAAGAGCAATGAAGGAAAGTGAGCGCTGGAAACAAATGAAAGAAGATGAAATTGACGAAGCAGAAATAAAAAAATCTTTCTATGTGCCTGTGCATATGAAAGTATTTGCATGGAACAGTAAGCGTGAAAAGGATACTGTAATGACACCAATTGATTCCATAAAATATTTAAAACAAATGATGCAAACTTCATTTGCTGCGGTAGATCCTGTAACAGGTGAGGTAAAAGCATGGGTTGGCGGAATTGATTTTAAGTCGTTCAAATTTGATCATGTAACAACCAACAGGCAGGTTGGCTCTACATTCAAACCTATATTATATACGCTGGCATTAATAGATGCAGGGCTTACGCCGGATAGTTATATTGGAGGCAGAACAATCACGCTTGCCAATAAAACAATTTCAGGTGGCGGCGGAACAATGGCATATTGTTTAGCCAAATCATTAAACGCTGCTGCATGGGATCTTATGAGCCGTATCGGTCCTAAAAAAACTGCAGAGTTTGCTCATTTATGCGGTATTAAAAGTAACATTCCTATCGTGCCCTCTATAGCCCTTGGCTCAGCCGATCTTACTTTACTTGAAATGCTTCATGCATACAGTATGTTTCCTAACCGTGGCTTTAGTACTGAACCAATTATTATTAGCCGTATAGAAGATAAGAATGGCAATGTTCTTGAAAGTTTTCAGTCCGAATCCAAACAGGTTATAAGCGAAGCAGATGCTTATACAATGTATAAAATGATGCAGGGAGTTATTGACTTTGGCACAGGGCATTCAATGCGTGGAAGATTTGGTATTAAAAGTGCGATGGGCGGTAAAACAGGAACCACCAACGAAAATACGGATGGATGGTTCATTGGTTATACTCCCCAGTTACTTGCAGGTGCATGGGTAGGCTGTGATGATCCGTTCTTAAAGATCAGGTGGACCTATGGTGGTAATGAAATGGCAATGCCTGAATGGGCGTACTTTATGCAAAAAGTATATGCTGATAAAAGATTGGGAATAGATCCTAAAGCTGAATTTCAAAAACCTGCTGAACTTGATAATAATCCTATTTATGCTGACCAAAACTTTGCTGCCCTTGTACGGCAGGGCGAAGGTTCAGATTTTTCTGAAGACCAGGGTAACGGCAATCAGGGTGATTATGAAGGCAGCGAATTAACTGCTCCTGTTGAATCTGATTTTAGTAAAGATGCATTTAAAGATCTCAACCAGGTACCCGGAAAAGATAAAGGAGGAAATGAAAAAGAAGTTCTAAAAACAGACAAGAGTAAAACAGACAGCACTAAATCGCCTGATAAAAAAGAAACAAAAGTTATTCTCCCGGCAACTAAGCCTGATGATAAAAACAAAAAACCGGTTAAGCCTCCGGCAAAACCTATAAATGATTATTAAAGAAATTTTTTGAGTCCCGCAATTGCGGGATTTTATTTGCAACAACTTACCTTTAATAATACTACCGTTAAACCAACAGGATTTTTTAAAAAATTTTATAAGAATAGATAAAGATTATGAATATAGATTTCAATAAAAATGAAGATGCAATGAAACTTGCTTTAAGCCAGGTAAAGCAGAGAAAAATAAAAATAGAAGCAGGTGGAGGTAAAAAGGCAATTGAAAAACAAAGAGAAAAAAATAAACTTACTGCAAGGGAAAGAATAGAATACTTAAGGGATGCCGAAAAATCTTTTATTGAAATAGGCGCATTTGCCGGCTATGAAATGTATGAAGAATATGGCGGCTGTCCTGCAGGTGGAACTGTAGCGGGCATTGGTTATGTAAGTGGAAAACAATGTGTGATAGTTGCCAATGACCAGACTGTGAAAGCAGGTGCATGGTTTCCTATTACCGGTAAAAAGAATTTGAGGATGCAGGAAATAGCTATGGAAAATAAATTACCAATAATTTATTTGGTAGATAGCGCAGGTGTTTTTCTTCCTATGCAGGATGAAATTTTTCCTGATAAAGAACACTTCGGACGCATCTTTAGAAACAATGCAAAGATGAGTGCGATGGGCATTTCACAAATCGCAGCAGTTATGGGTCCATGTGTAGCAGGTGGCGCTTACCTGCCAATTATGAGTGATGAAACTTTAATGGTAGAAGGAAATGGCTCAATCTATTTAGCAGGACCGTATTTGGTTAAAGCCGCTATCGGAGAAAATATTGATAGTGAAACTTTAGGCGGGGCAGCAACTCATACAGAGATCAGCGGTATTGCTGATTATAAATTTAAAACCGAGCAGGAATGTTTGGATCAAATAAAAAAAATAATGAGTAAGCTCGGCGAAAATCCATCAGCAGGTTTTAATAGAGCCAGATCAATCGCACCAAAAAAAGACTCTGCACATTTGTATGGCATTTTCCCTGAAGAAAATAATTCGCCATATGATATGCTCGAGATCATTAAATGCATTGTAGATGCTTCGACTTCGCTCAGCACAAGTTCGTTTGATGAATTTAAAATGGATTATGGAAAAACGATCTTATGTGGATATGCCCGTGTAGATGGATGGGCAGTAGGCATTGTTGCCAATCAGCGGCTCAACATAAAAAATAAAAAAGGAGAATTACAAATTGGCGGCGTTATTTATAATGACAGCGCTGATAAAGCAGCACGCTTTATAATGAATTGCAATCAAAAGAAAATTCCATTGATTTTTTTACAGGATGTAACCGGCTTTATGGTCGGCAGCCGCAGTGAGCATAGCGGCATTATTAAAGATGGTGCAAAAATGGTAAATGCTGTTGCCAATTCTGTAGTTCCAAAAATCACGATCATTGTTGGTAATTCTTATGGCGCTGGTAATTATGCTATGTGCGGCAAAGCATATGATCCCCGCTTTATTTTTGCATGGCCATCCGCAAAAATTGCTGTTATGGGGGGAGAACAGGCAGCCAAAACATTATTACAGATCCAGGTAGCTTCTTTAAAAACAAAAGACAAAGTAATTACTCCGAAAGATGAGCAAAAATTATTATCAGAGATCATCCAACGCTATGAGAAACAAACAAGTCCATATTATGCAGCCGCAAGATTATGGGTAGATGATATCATTGATCCTGCAGATACAAGAAAAATAATTTCTGAAAGTATTGCAGCAGCAAACAATAACAATGAAATTGCGGATTTTAAAACCGGAGTATTCCAGGTTTAAATTTATTCCTTAATCATTGCACAATACTTCTAAAATATTAATTTATACAGATGGCGCATCCCGTGGAAACCCCGGCCCTGGAGGTTATGGCGCAGTCTTAATTTGGGGAGAAGTAAAAAAAGAATTATCAAAAGGCTACAGGCTTACTACTAATAACAGAATGGAATTGATGGCTGTAATTGCAGCACTGGAAGCAATGAAAAAAAATAATCTTGATCTCTTGATTTACTCTGACAGCAATTATGTAGTAAAAGCTGTTGAAGAAGGCTGGCTGAAGAATTGGATAAGAACTGATTTTAAAGGCGGCAAAAAAAATAAAGATCTGTGGTTACGTTTTTATAAACTCTTACAAAATCATAAATTAAAATTTAAATGGGTAAAGGGGCATGCGGAAAATTTTTACAACACACGCTGCGATGAATTAGCCACAGAAGCCGCAGATGGAAAACATCTTTTAATTGATGAAGGATACGAAAATGAAAAAGGCTAAGCAATACTTTTTGCTGGCGCAAGAGAATTCCTTGTGATCAGGAAAAAACTTCCAAATAATATTGCAGAGAAGATTAATGTTGATGCAACGCTCCATGGATAAAAAGGTAGCCCATCATTGTAGCACATCAATAATCCACTGAAAGTTTTTGGTCTTGCAAAACCTGCATCCGGAGAACTGCTAAGCCATACAAAAAAATTAGACAGAAGGAAAAACGCAGTGGGTGCAGCGATAGATGCCAAAATTATTTTTGCAACATTTATTTTCTTTATAAAAAATCCAAAAATTGTCATCGATCCAAAAAGAATATAGTTGGTTATTTGTCCTGAGTAAAATCCCTGGATATTCCCTACCCCGTTTCTAAATAAAATTTCGTACAAAGCATCAGAAATAAACATAGAAAGCAAAGGCAATAAAAAAGCAAGCTTCTTATCTTTTATAATTGCTCCCCCAAAAATTGCCATTGCAATCTGTGGCGCAAAACCATAGGGCCTTCCCGGCATAATACGGTAAAGTGCTGCAATTATTACCAATAAAATAAAACTTACTACTACCTGCTTTGTTATTTTCATGCTGAATTATTTATGTAGCAAAAATAAGTAATAAAATTTCGTCATTAAATACATTTTTGCACATTGCCAATTGTAAATTACTAATTTGCATTTCATGGCTCACCACAATTTAACTGGCAACTTAGGAGAAGAAATGGCTTCAAAATATCTCATTGATAAAGGCTATACTATTCTACATCGTAACTGGCGGCACCTGCATTGGGAAACAGATATTATCGCCTCAAAAAATTCCACGTTACATTTTATTGAAGTTAAAACACGGAGAACAACAACATTTGGTCACCCGGAAGAAGATGTAAGTAAAAAGAAAATAAAAAATCTTATCGGAGCTGCTGAGGAATTTCTTTTACAATATCCTGGATGGAAATTGATACAGTTTGATATACTTTCTATCACAATGGAAAAAAATAAACAACCTGAATTCTTTTTAATAGAAGATGTATATCTGCCATAATCACTCTCCTGCTTCTACTTCGATTTTCTTTACAACCATTTTTGATAATAAAATTCTTTCTTTTAATTTTTCAACAAACTTATAAGTGGCAGGACAATATTCTATATTTTGATGATGAATGTACATGTAATCGGTAACCGGTTTTTTATTAAGATGGGGGAAGCTTGCACAATCAGCCGGCCGCACTTCATATATTGAACACATATTTGTTTTCTTATCCAGGAACTGGCATGGGCGGGAAACATTCATCCAGTCATTTTCTCTTTTATCCATGTAAAGCCATTTCGCTTTAAAATCTTTGATCCTCATGTTAAGGTGAGCCGCTATTCTTTTCATATCCTGAAATGTATAAGTCGGACTCATGGTTTTGCAACAATTAGCACAGCTAAGGCATGCAGTTTCTGCCCAAACTTCTTTATCGATCTGTTCTGCCAGATCATCCAGATTCTTTGGAGGATTATTTTCTGTTTTGGTTAAAAAATACCTGAGTGATCTTTTGTTTTGAAGATATTTTTTTTTGTGAAGCCGAAGATTAACAACCTGCATTAAGATAAAATTAGATTAGCCGATATTGAATATCATTAACGAATTTAGCATATTAAAAATAGAACATAACTTAATGCATCAGGCAAGTTTAATTAAAAAAAGTACAACACCTCATGTGGGAAGGATATAAAAAAGGATTTAGAGCTTACCTTCAATTGGAAAAATCTTTATCGGATAATACAGTACAGGCATACCTCCAGGATATAGAAAAATTAACCCACTATCTTTTATTGATCAAATCTGAAAAATCTCCCCGGCAAATTGAATTAAACGATCTTGAAAAATTTGTAAAGTGGATAAGCGAATTAGGAATGACTCCTTCAAGCCAGTCAAGAATTATTTCAGGCATAAAAAACTTTTATAAATATTGCTTACAGGAACAAATTGTAACCAAAGATCCTACAGCTTTACTGGAAGCGCCGAAATTAAAAAGAAGTTTACCTGATGTATTGAGCTTTGATGAAATTGAAAGCATTATTTCTGCAATAGATCTAAGCACACCGGAAGGCGTGAGAAATAAAGCTGTTATTGAAACGCTGTACAGTTGCGGCTTACGGGTTACTGAATTGGTAAATTTAAAAATATCCTGTTTATACCTTGATGTTGGTTTTATAAGAGTGATCGGCAAAGGTGATAAGGAAAGATTAGTGCCTGTTGGCAGCAGCGCTGTAAAGCATATTAATCTTTATAAAAATAATACCCGTGTTCATACTCCTGTAAAACCGGGTAATGAAGACATTTTATTTTTAAACCGGAGGGGCAGAAAATTATCAAGGGTTATGATATTTATGATAATTAAAGAATTAGCAAAACAAGCCGGTATAACTAAAAATATTTCGCCGCATACATTCCGCCACTCTTTTGCTACACATTTAGTAGAAGGTGGCGCAGACCTGCGTGCTGTTCAGGAGATGCTGGGACATGAAAGTATTACCACCACTGAAATATATACGCATCTTGACAGGGAATATTTACGGGATACTTTGCAAAGGTTTCATCCCGCGTTTAAAAAATAAAAGAAGAATCATTTTCCTTCTACCAATATTTCATTTTGAAAAGAAGGAGATATTTCTGAAATACTTTTTACACGGTTACGATAATTTTTAAACATGCTCATCCACTTTAATTTAAGCACACCAAGCACACCTTCCTTCACAATACCCTTATTCATTTTTGATGCACCGAATTGCCTGTCAACAAAAGTAATTGGCACTTCTTTTATTTTAAAGCCAAGCTTCCAGGCAACAAATTTCATTTCTATTTGAAATGCATAACCAACAAGAGTTATTTCATCAAGATTAATTGCCTCAAGCACTTCTCTTTTATAACAAACAAAACCTGCAGTAGGATCTTTAACCGGTATCCATGTTATCATTCTTGTATACAGAGCGCCGCCCTTGGAAATACTAACTCTTGACCATGGCCAGTTTTCAATTCGTCCATTCTTTACATACCTTGACCCGATGGCTACATCTGCATTGCCAGTTTTACATGCCTGGTAAAGTTTGTCAAGATCATGGGGACTATGGGAAAAATCGGCATCCATTTCAAAAATAAAACGATACCCTTTATCTAATGCCCAATGAAACCCATGAATGTATGCTGTACCCAAACCAAGCTTACCAATTCTTTCTTCTAAAAACAATTGTCCCGGATATTTTGCGAATAAAGATTTTACTATGTTG
>Ga0097691_1001621_pt1 | contig 16212 bp, 14 predicted proteins | sample NGESurdeep072012_8_FD_72858 | JGI IMG/M metagenome (GOLD analysis project Ga0097691, IMG submission 72858) | Arctic peat soil microbial communities from Barrow, Alaska - NGEE Surface sample 210-1 deep-072012 | ecosystem: Environmental > Terrestrial > Soil > Wetlands > Peat ... | reverse complement strand
GCCTTCGGTGACGCCAAGTTCTACGGTTGTCAGGGTGGCAGGCCTCTGAACGCCCCGATGGTGGGCATGTCCAGCACGCCCGATGGGGGTGGGTATTGGACCGACGCCACTGATGGAGGCATCTTCACGTATGGCGACGCCAGTTTCTTCGGGTCGATGGGTGGCAGGCCTCTGAACGCCCCAATGGTGGGCATGGCGACCTACGCCCAGTAGTCGGGTCTTCCGGGGGATCGCTCCAATCCAGCGCCCTTCGGGCAGAACCTGGCACGTTCGCCCTGCACCAGATCTGCGTCATGGGCGCCGTCTGGTCGTCATCCAGATAACCGACGGTTGAGAGCCGCCAAGAGGCGGCGTCGGGGTCTTGGCTGCCCTGCGGTGGCGTGGGTGTGAGGAACGCTTTCTGGGAGCGGGTCTCCACGGCGCAGGTCGCGCGCATGGCCGAAATGGCCTGCGGTTCGACGAAGCGAGAAGTGCCAGATGTGTACGCCGGCGGGATTGGTCCGATAGACGTCGTTGCCGGCATCGAGTGCCGCATCGAGTGCCGCATCGAGGTCGACGATCTCGACCGCAGTCAACGCCCTCCCCTCCTCCACGCGTAATCATTCAGGTCTTCGACACTGCCCGTTGCGATAGCTGCGTGTCGGCAGCCGCGGTGATGTCCGGCGGGACAGGCGACTGACTTCGCGATTCGCGAAATGTGCAGGGAGTTGCTTGACTTTCGGGCATGGCAGCCGGTGCAGAGCGAGGCGATAACAAGGTCGTTGCGGAGAACGAACGACTACATGACGAGGTCGACCGACTGGCTGGCGAGAACGTGGAGCTGCGGTCGGAGGTCGACTCCTTCGCCCGCAAGATTGCGTCCTTGGAAAAGCGGGTGGGGAAGAACTCGCAGAACTCGTCGCTTCCTCCGTCGTCGGATCTCTTCGGACGCCCGAAGAGGCCCGAGATTCCCAACCGTGCCACGCGGCGGGCAATGGGGCGAAAGCCCGGTAAGCAGCCCGGTGCTGAGGGCACGCACTTGGCCCAGATCGATGATCCCGACGAGGCAACAGGCATCTCCTCCGGTCAGAACCCCCGATATAGGGTCTGACCTGGTGGGCGCTGAGGGACACACTAAGAACCGCTCCCCGATCTTTGCGGGTCCAGTTGTCGGCCTCGGGTGAGCTGGATCGCGCGTTTGTCGTGATGCAGTAATACGGCAAAGCCGCTATACTGTCGGCATGAGCACGGAACAGACCTTCGTCACCGTCCAGAGTCGGGGCGTGATCGCGATCCCTACGGCGATCCGGCGCCACTTCGGCTTGGATCAGCCGGGGGCTCAGGTTGAGGTGATCGAGCGTGAGGGAGAGATCGTTCTTCGCCCACACATCGCAGTACCAGCGGACCAGGCATGGTTCTGGACCGAGCGTTGGCAGCAACTGGAACGCGAAGCCGACGAGGCCGTTGCCGCTGGACGTGTCGCTGACGTCGGGGGCGTCGATGAACTGCTCGCCGATCTCGACTCGTGAGATTCGAGCGAACCGATCCGTTCAAGGCCGACTACCAGCGACTGTCTGAGCAAGAACGTCAGATGTTCCGCGATGCGGCTCGGGCGTTCAACGCAGCCTGCGACCGCTTCATCGAGACCAAAGAACCGTCGTCGTGGCCGGCCAACCTGCGCGTCAAGCCCGTCGTGAACGCACCAGGCGTCTTCGAGATGACATGGAGTTTCAGCGGTCCGGACGGCCGGGCAACTTGGCAATGGACGACGGTCATCGACGCAGACGGGCGCCCGGTGTCCGCGGTGCGCTGGCGAAGGCTCGGCAGTCACAGGATCTTCCGCGAACCCTGATCGGTCGAGCACGAAAGCCCTCAGGGGACGATCGCTGGTGAGCAAGCATCAGCTCCCGCTCGCCCGCGGCCATAAGTCCGGTTCGTGCAATCCGGATTTGTGGGCGCTAGAGGACTCGAACCTCCGACCTCAGCCGTGTGAAAGCGATACAGGGGGTCTGACGGGGTGTCACGGGACGACGTGACACGTCCTGACCAGGTGCGATGTAGGCGGCTCACAATTGCCGAAGACACCATTCTGCGCGATTTGTAGGGCAATTTGTAGGGCAACCGACCTCAGCCGTTTTGACGTGCAACGGCTGAGGTCAGTCTTGCCAATGGCCCAGGTCGTTGTGGGTGCCGGTCGCGACCTCAGCCTTTGCACAGGCAGGACTTGCCCTACATCGTTCGCCCGGTCCCCCAGCCAGAAGTGTCACGCTGCACCGGTACCTCCAAGGATGGCCCGAGCATCGGGCGACCTGCCAGGGTTGCGGCGTAGTGCTCGACGGACGGAAGCGCACTTGGTGCGGCGAAGCATGCCGGTCACGAGGAAGGTCGACGGCTCCGCAATCTGAGGACTGAATTCGGTCATGCAGAGCTTCGACATCTGTGAACACCGCCGTAATTCCCTAGCCCTGCGCCGCCGCAATTCCCCACCGGACTCCCTGGAACTACGTTCTACTCGAACCTTCCTCCCTTCTGTCGAGTCGGGCCGGTGAGGAGTTCATTGAGTTCACCGGCGAGGGCGTGGGCCGACGGCCATCCGAGCGCTTCGCCGACCACCACCGTCCGGCGTCCCCGGCGCAGACGCACCATCCAGACTCGTTCCGGCGGGCGCCCGTCGGGACACGTTTCGGGGTGTTCGACTTCGACGGTGAGCCGGCGGCTTCTCGAATATGACGGGCGACATTTTGGTGAGCAGTAGAGGGCCGGCCGTCCCCGTTGATTGGCCACGACAGGATTGGTGCAGCCGGTTGCCCGACAGGTCGCCGTCATGATGGGCGCCTCGTCTTGGTGCCCGGCCGGCGAGTCGGTCGGTAGCTCTTTCCTTCCATCGCCACGTGATGAGCCCGGTTCACCACCCTGTCGAGAATCGATTCGGCTACGACAGGGTTCGGGAACAGCGAGTACCAGTCCTGAGCCGATCTGTTGGCGGTGATGATCAAGCTTTTGGCCGCTCGTTCACTGATGAGCTCGTAGAGGTCGTCGGCCTGAGTGACGGTGAAGTCGCGCATGGCAAAGTCATCCAAGATGAGCAACGCCGGTCGGGCCCAGCGCTTCAGACGGTTCTCCCACGAACGGTCGGCGTGCCCACCGGCGAGGTCAGCCAACAAACGCGACGTCTTGGTGAAGGTGACGCTGTAGCCGGCCCGGCACGCCTGGTGGCCGAGCGCCTGGGCGATGTGGGACTTGCCCACGCCGACCGGACCGTGAAGCACGACCGACTCTCCGTGTTCGATGAAGCGAAGCGTGGCGAGATCTCTGATCAGTGCGGTCGGGGTCTTCTCGTTATAGGAGAAGTCGTACTCCTCGATGGTCGTCGTCGCCTCGAAGTGAGCGGCACGAAGCCGTCGATCCAATGCGGCAGTCCCACGCCGGGTGATCTCGTCCTCGCACAACGCCTGGAGGAACTCGAGATGCCCGAACTCACCGGCATGAACCTGGGCCAGTCGAGCCTCCAGGGTCTCGAGCATCCCTGAGAGCGCCAGGGCCTTCAGGCTGTCTTCCAACTGGTGGCGCCGGGTCATGATGCACCTCCGTTGTCGAAGAGCACAGCCGGACCGTGGAGGTGGGCCGGGGCGATGGGCACGATGTCGACGATGACGCCGTCGTTCTCAGTGCCCGCCACCAAGATTCCCTTGACGGTCCGATAGGACGGGTCACCGACCGAAAGCGCCCGGGCAGATGCAGCATCGAGGCGCTCGCTGCCATAGCGGTCGGCCAGGCGGACCACTCCTTGGGCGGACCGGAGCCGGTGGAGGGCGTTGACCTCCAATAGGGCATCCACCACCTCCGCCACCGATTCACCCAGCTCAGCCGCCCGTTTGCGGCACCAGACCGGGGTGCGCATAAAGAACGCCACTTTCTCGGGCGGGTAGTCGTCCCAGTCGGTCTGCTTGCCCTTGTCGAGTCTCGCCCAGGTCTTCACGACCACGCCGTCGGCGAAGACCTCGACGGTGCGCTCGGACTCGCGGGCATCGACCTGGCGGCCGATGAGACGCCAGGGCACCGAGTACAAGGTCTTCCCTACCTTGATGTGGCAGTCGGGGCCGACCTTGGGCGTGGACCAGCGGGCCAGTTCGAATGGCATTGCCGGGAGGGCGAGGAGCGCCTCTCGCTCCACTGCTTCGAACACGACCAACGGTGCTGCACCGTCGAGGGAGCGGTGGTGGCGTTGGCCGGCCACCTTCGTGCACCACTCGAGTGCATCTGCTTGCATGTGGGCTTCGCTCAACCACTCCCGTCCCCGCCAGAACGAGTCGCGCACATAGGGCATCGGCCGCTCGACGCGGGGTTTGTCCTTCGGTTTCAATGCCCGTGCCGGATCGACGAGACAGCCGTAGTGGGCGGCCAACTCCGCGTAGGCCCGATTGATCTTCGGGTCATAGAGATCGGCTTTGGTCACCCCGGTCGCCAGGTTGTCAGGGACCAGTCGGGCGACAACGCCGCCGAAGTAGTTGAACGCGGCGACGTGGGCTGCCACCCATGCCTGTTCGTCCATCTTGATGACCGGCCGCACGAACATATGACGGCTGCAGGCGAGCACCATCACGAAGGCCCAGATGCGACGGACCCGTTCAGTCACCGGGTCGAGCCAGCTCCCCAAGTACCCGTAGTCGACTTGCGCCTCTTCTCCGGCAGGCACATCTGGACGGAGCACGGTCACCTTGTCGCGGTCGGTCTCGTCGGGGAACTCCGTGCCCACGTAGTTCCGGAAACTGGTGATGCCAACGGCCAAGTTGTATTCGTCTCGCAACCGTTGGTGCACGGTAGAGATCGTGTTGGACTTGATCATCAACTCGATGCGTGCTCGGTGCGCATCGACCATCGGAAAAGTGGCGCTCCGAGACTTGGCGTCGACCAACTGTGGGAACCAGTGAGCTACGAGCTCGGCCCACTCAGTGCGCGAAAGCGGTGGACCACCCGGACTGAGCCCAGCGTCCTCAGCCGGCCTCACATACTTGCGAACGGTCTTTTGGTCCACCCCAAGGCTGGACGCCACCACTGACTTCGGTCGGCCGGCGTGCCAATGCTGGAGTACTTCAACTACGTCAATCATTTTGAACTGTCTCCTTGCCATGAGGCCTCGCTTCCTTGTCGGATGCGAAGCGTTTATCTGTGCAAGGAGCCCGATGGGGGGATCCCTCGTCCCGACGGCAGACTAGGGAATTACGGCGGCGTGCAGGTAGGGAATTACTCCGGCGCCGTGGCCTCCAGCTAGGGAATTACTCCGGCGCTCACAACATCCACCCCGGCCAGGAGTACGGCTATCGGGACTCACCCAAGCGCCGAGACGACCTCCAACGCGTCAAGGTCATCGAGAAGGTGAGGGCCAAATGGAAGGTCGAATGGGTTGAACCCAACCCGGGCCTTCAGGACTACGTCAAATCAGTGCAGCTTGTCGTTCCCTGGGGGAAGCGTCGGGCATTCCTCAAGAACGAGGAGTGACAACCTCTTGTTCTGTCTGCCCGATGGCCGTGGTTTCCACCCAGAGCGGTTCTCTCGGGAGTTCGACCGAAAGCAAGCCACCTGCAACCGGCTACATCCGTTGGCACCACTCCCCCGGTTGCGCCTCCATGACTTGCGCCACACGTGGGCCACCCTCGCGCAAGTTTCGTAGCCGGCGAACATCCAAAGGTCGTTGCTGAGCGCCTCGGACATAGTTCGACAAACGTCACGCTCAATACGTACAGGACTCTCGAATGCCCTGATCGAGTCGACCAACACCAAGCTGCGTCTCCTCACCCGAATGGCCTACGGGTTCAAGTCCACCGACAACCTCATCGCGCTGTGCCTGCTCGACCGAGGCGGCTACTGCCCGCCGCTACCCGGTCGTCAGGATGCTGCGTAATCCACCCACGGATACGTCAGGAGAGCCAATTTGTCAACGGCCGGCGGGCCGTGGAGATGGCAGCTTTGTCGGGTTTCGGCCGGCATTCCCGGATCTGGGCTATTCCACTCTCTCTGGTCGGTCCGGCCGACTTGCTGCGATTGGACCGGATATTCGAGAATCGCCAGCCTCTTGATCCAGCTGCTGCGCCTTGTCCAGAGACGAAGGCGGAACGTGACGAGGGATACCCGAATGAATGCGTCTGGCGGTACATCTGCCGCGACGACGCTCCAACGATGTTCCTTTCTCTCATCCTCCGGGTCGTCGCCCCTGGTGAAAGATCCGAATCGGCCGCTTGGGCGTCTGCGACGCTCAGGGACCGGAACCTGCTGCCAGCCGCACCATCATCACCGGCGTCAGCGGTAGAGCCGGTACACCGCCTGGGCGGCACAGGCCGGCTTGGTTCCCCCATCGATCTCGACCAGACAGTCGATGAGCACCTGGACCCCACCGGCCACCTCCTCCACACCAGCCAGGCTGGCATTCAATCGCACCTTCGACCCAACTGGGACCGGGGTGGGGAACCGGACCTTGTTGAGTCCGTAGTTGAGAGCCATACTCACCCCTTCGACCTGCAACATGTCGGTCAGCAGCGGGACGATGAGGGAGAGCGTGAGGTAGCCGTGGGCGATCGGCCCCCCGAACGGCCCCTCAGCCGCTCGTTCGGGGTCGACATGGATCCACTGGTGGTCATCAGTGGCGTCGGCGAACGTGTTGATGCGCTCTTGGGTGATGTCGAGCCACCCGCTCTCGCCAAGTGGCTCTCCCACCTTGTCGACGAGATCATCGATCGTGGGGTTCGTATCTGTCATAGCGTGTCCCTTCCGGTTCAGTGATCGTTCTGTTGGTCGTCTTCGGTGTCGAGCGGATCCACCATTCCCTGCTCCAGCCACAGGTGCTGTCCGTCGAGGATCTGGCGGGCCAGCCGGTAGCCCTGGTCATCGTCATTGGACCACAGGTCTCGGAAGAGGCCTGTGGCTCGGCGGCGTGCTTGCCGACAGAACAGGTCGGCGACTGCCAGGACCTCCTCGCGAGTGTCGGGCTGCTCGTCCTTCAGTGCCTGGGCATGCACGACGGTACAGGTGATGGCGAATAACTCGGCACCGATGTCCACCAACCGCCCGAGGAAGGTCTCCTTGTTGGCCAGTCCGCCCTTCCAACGGGCCATGCCGTAGAAGGTAGATCGGGCCAGCCGCCGGGCGTGACGCTCGACGAACCGAAGGTGCCCCGCCAGCTCACCGAACTCTTCATAACTGGAAGGCAGCTCGCCCTTGCCGACCGCGAGCTTCGGCAGCCACCCTGCATAAAACCGGCTGGCGGTGAGTGCCACTTTGGCCTTGTCGCTCGCCGTTCCGGGGACCAGCAGCCCTCCAGCCACCCGGAGATGCTGGTCCACCGCTTCGCGGGCAACCGACAACCGCATGATCTCCGACGTGCCCTCGAAGATACGGGTGACCCGCATGTCACGCAGCACCTGTTCCACCGGAACCGGCTTGTCTCCTCGGGCCCTGAGCGACTCGGCTGTCTCGTAGCCGCGACCACCGAACACCTGCACCAGCTCATCGGCGATGCGCCAGCCGAGCTCGGAGGCGTACAGCTTGGCTACGGAGGCCTCGATGCGGATGTCGTTGCGCTGGTCGTCGGCCAGACGGCTGGTGAGATCCACCACCGACTCGAGGCCGAAGGCGGTCGCCGCGATGAAGGCGATCCGCTGGGCAATGGGGTCGTGCTGACCCACCGGTTTGCCCCACTGGACCCGACTGTTTCCGTACTCGCGTGCCACTTTCGTCGCCCACTTGGCGGTCGCCATGGCCATGCCCGGTACGGACAGCCGGCCGGTGTTGAGCGTGGTCAGGGCGATCTTCAGCCCGTGCCCCTCCTGCCCGATCAGGTTCTCGGACGGGACGAACACGTCGGTGAAACGAGTCTCGGAGTTCTCGATCCCCCGCAGGCCCATGAAGGAATTCCGGTGCTCAACGGTGACCCCTGGGCTGTCGGAGGGAATGATGAAGGCGGTGATGCCACCGCGTCGCCCCTGGCTCGGGGGAACGGTGGCGAGGACGACGATGACATCAGCCAGCGTCCCGTTGGTGCCCCAGAGCTTGGTCCCGTTCACCACATAACCAGTGCCGTCCTCGGTCGGTGTTGCCGTCGTGGTGAGCCGGGCCGGGTCAGAGCCGGCGTCGGGCTCGGTCAGCATGAAGGCCGAGATATGGGTGCGTGCCGCCAGGGGCAGCCACTTGGCCTTCTGCTCCTCGGTCCCGAACAGTCGCAGGGGCTCGGGCACGCCTATTGATTGGTGGGCCGAGAGCAGCGTCGAGATGGCCGAGTGGTAGTTGCCGGCCAGGCCGAGGGCCCGGCTGTAGTACAGCTGCGACAGGCCGAGACCTCCGTAGCGCTCCTCGATCTTCATCCCGAGCGCCCCGATCGCCTTCAAGCCGTCGATGACCCGCTCGGGGATTCTGGCGTCGCGTTCGATCTCCATCGGATCGACCTCGCGCCCGAGGAAGTCGCCGAACTTCTCCAGGAATGCCTCGCCTCGACGCCTGGCTTCGGGGTCGATCGGTAACTGCGGGTAGATCAGATCCAGCCGGAGATGGCCGAGGAACAACTCCTTGCCGAAGCTGGGTAGCTTCCACTCCTGCTCACGCGCGGCCTCCGCGGTCTGACGAGCCTCGTCGGCGCTCACTTGTACTGCCATCTCACGCACCTCCTCCGGTCGGGGGCGCCGACCGCTTGTCACCATCCATATGCGGGGTTGTCTCCGTCCTCGGTCCTCGGCCCGGAAGGGAACGGCCTTCCACGATCGAGCGGAGCCCACCCCATCGAGGGTTGAAGATCCCGCTCGGCATCAGCGCGACCTCATCTGCGACCTTGGGATTGAACCCCATCTGGGCGAGCACCTCGAGCTCAAGGTCGATTCCCGGGGCGATCTCGATGAGCGTCATGCCCTCTTCGCTCAGCTCGAACACCGCACGCTCGGTCACATAAAGGACCCGCTGGCCGCGCTCGATTGCATGGGCCCCGCTGAAGGTGATCTGCTCGACACGGTCGAGGAACTTCTGGTGCTTGCCTTCCTGCACCACCCGCATCTCGCCGTCTCCTGTCTCGACCTGCAGGCCACCGGCGGTGAAGGCACCGCAGTAGACGATGGTCGGGCTGCCCTGGGTGATGTTCACGAATCCACCGATGCCCACGGCGCGGCCGTTGAATCGGCTTACGTTCACGTTGCCGTATTGATCGGTCTGGGCCAGGCCGAGGAAGGCGATGTCGATGCCCCCTCCGTCGTACCAGTCGAACGTGGCGTGATGCTCGATGAGGGCATCGGCGTTGAAGGACGTTCCGAAGTTGAGGTCGACACCCGGCTCCCCCCCGATCGCTCCAACCTCGGTGGTCAGGGTCACCAGACCCGCGACGTCCTCTTGGGCGGCCACGCTGCCGATGCCGTCGGGGTAGCCGAATCCGGTGTTAACCACCGCCCCGGCCACCAGCTCCATGGCCGCCCGGCGGGCGACCACCAGGCGCTCATTCATGGGCAGGGGTGGGACGCTGGCCAGTGGCACCTTCATGTCGCCGGACAATGCCGGGTTGTACGCCTCGCCTGCGGTCTGAGGATGGAACTCGGGCGAGGAGGCCACCACGACGTAGTCGACCAGCGGGGCGGGCACCCGCACGTGCTTGGGATGGAGCGACCCACCCTCAGCCAGGTACTTGACCTGGGCGATGACGATGCCGCCGGTGTTCTTCGCCGCCTGGGCGAGGGGAAGCTGCTCGAGGAGCAGCGCCTCCTCGTCCATGGCCAGGTTCCCCTTCTCGTCGGCAGTGGTCGCCCGGATCAGGGCCACGTCGATGGGGAACGAGCGATAGAAGAGGTACTCCTTCCCTTCGATCTCGAGGACCTGCACGTAGTCATCGGTCGTGACCTTGTTCATCTTGGCCCCTTCGATGCGGGGGTCGACGAAGGTGCCCAGGCCGACGGTGGTGATCATCCCCGGACGATGGGCGGCGATCTCCCGGAACAGTTGGACCACCACCCCCTGGGGGATGCAGTACGCCTGGCACTGGTTCTCTTCGATCAGATGCGCCATACCGGGTGCTACACCGGTGTGGGCGCCGAACCACTTGGCCACCAGGCCCTCGTGACCCAGATGATGGGTCCCCGCACCGAGAGCATTCCCGATGCCCGCTCCGTGGACGAGGGTGAGGCCGCGCGGATGGCCGCCATCGAGGAACGAGGTCTCGATGGCGGTCCCGACCTCTTCGGCCCAGCCGCAGAGGCCGAGCCCGCTCACACCCAACGTGGCGCCGTCCGGGATGCGTGCCACCGCCTCTGCTGCCGTGATGACCTGTGCCATGGCTACCTTCCTCCTAGGTCTGTCGTTGTCACTGTTGGTTCTCCCGCACCGCCCGAGCGGCGGCGGCGCAGTACCAGACCGAGTGCGATCAGGACCACACCGATTCCACCGACGACCCACGGCACTCCATCGACGAGGTCCATGGTGCGGATCTGGCTCTGTGCGAAATTGGCCATCTGCTGCGACGAGGTCCGTGTCTGATCCCACATGTAGTCGACCACCGTCTGGGGCGGGGTGGCCGCCAGCCGAACGAGCGCGCTCGACAGGGTGGCGACGGCAGGAATGGCGATGTTCTTGTCGAGCAGGGGCCGTAGCCGATCCACACCGGCCAGCGACGGCGCCACTTTGACGCCTTCGGCGGTGGTGTCGACCCAGATCATCGCCCCGGTACGGGGTTCTACGCCCACGATGCCCCGGTAGAAGTACGTGTAGTTCAAGGGAACCGGAGCGGCCAGCACCTGGTCGACCAGTGAGCGCTGAGCCGGGGTGAGCACCGGGAGGAGTGTGCCGAGCACGGCCGGCACGTTGACGCCTAGCGCTTCGAGGCGCGGCTGGAGCTGGGCGGGCGTGATCGAGCTGGGGAATCCGTTGTGGACCAGCCACTGGTGGTAGTAAGGGGAGACCGGACCGGTCACGTCACTGGTGAACTCGATGACCTGGACGCCCGACACGCCCGGCAGAGCCTGGGGCCCGCGCCCATCGGTCACCGCCACCGACTTGTCGGTCTCGGTGTTCCACACCGGGTAGCTGCCCGAGGCAGTGGTGCCGAGGGGAAAGTTCACCCGGTAACTCCCGGCGATGTCGGTCTTGGCCGGCTGGTCGAACATCATCGTCTGGGGTCCGTTCTCGAAGGCCATGGTGCGCCGGTTCATCACGTACTGGAAGTTCTGGTGGTAGATGAGCGACCCTGGACGGATGGTGTTCTGCTCGGTCACCACCGCCGTGGCGAAGCTGCCATTGCGGACCCTCACCTGGCGGCTCACGGTCAACGGCAGGATCGTCGGCTTGGCCAGTGGCTCGAGCGTCGACTGGTTGACGAAGAGACTGAACGTGCCGTTGTAGTGGACGGTCTGGTCGGTGGTGAGCGGGAGGCGCACCAGTGCCGGGATCCCCACAAGTGCGAAGACGACAGCGAGGACCACCAGTAGGGCTCCGACTCTCATCAGCCAGGCGGAGGCTTGGTGATGCCGCGACGCGGGGCGCTCTCCCGGCGGCACGGACTGGGCCCCGGGCGGCGGAGGCTCCATATGGTGGGTGGGTACAGGCGTATCGATGGACATCAGAACTCCAGCGCCGAAAGCTCGGGGATGGTGCCCAAGGCCCGTTGCCGGGCCGCTGCCCAACCGGCACGATCCAATTGCTGCTGCGGTTCGACGACCGTCCGGGGAAGCACAGTGGATGTGGCCTCGCCGAGGTCGGACCAGACCCCCAACTCGACACCCGCCAGAAATCCGGCACCAAGGGTGGTCGATTCGGCGACGGCCGCAACCTCGATCGGGCGCCCACCCGCGTCGGCGAGTGCCTGGGTGAGCACGGCGCTCTTGGACATGCCTCCGTCGACCCGTAGGGTTCCGATCGAGTAGCCGGCGTCCTTCTCGGCCGCCTCGACGAGATCGATACCACGATGGGCGATCCCCTCGAGGACGGCGCGGGCGATCTGTGCGCGGCCCGTCCCCCGCGTGATGCCGAGCAGGGTCCCCCGGGCCCCGTAGTCCCATTCGGGCGTGCCCAGACCGAACAGCGCCGGGACGAACCATGTGCCGCCACTGTCCGGGCACGAGGCTGCGAACTCGTCACACTCCTCGGCCGAGCTGATGATGCCGAGGTCGTCGCGCAGCCACTCCATGCAGGTGCCGGCCGAGAGCATCGTCGCCTCGACACCCCAGGTCGTTCGTCCCGCCCGGCGCCAGGCCACGATGGGGAAGGTGCCGTGCTTGCCCCGATCCTCGAAGGATGGGCGACTCTGCCCGACACACAGGTCGAGCATGCCTCCCGTGCCGAAGGTGATCTTGGCAGAGCCGGGGAGGATACAGCCCTGCCCGACGAGGGATGCCTGCTGGTCCCCGACGATCCCGGCGATGGGCGGATCACCCAGCAGGGCGGTCGCCCGTCCCACCGTCCCCGATGTGTCAACGATGGAGGGACACGCCCCGGAGTTGATGCGCAGGGCGTCGAGGACCTGCTCGTCCCACTGTGAGCCGTCCACTGTCACCAGACCGGTCACCGCGGCGTTGGTGGCGTCCTCGACAAGAAGGCCTCCCTCGGACAAGGTCCACGCCACCCAGGTGTCGACCGTTCCCCAGCACAGGTTTCGGCGGCGTTCCGGGTCGGCCGCGTCGAGCAGGTACGCGACCTTGGTGGCCGACTGGCTCGGATTGAGATGGATGCCGCGCCCATGGAGCTCGAGGCAGGTGCCCGCAGTGCGGACGTCCTGCCACCCGAGGCCTGGGCCGACCGGTTCGCCGGTCGACCGGTCCCACACGATCGTGGATGCCCGCTGGCAGGCGATACCGATCCCGTCGACGGCTCCGGCCTGGGCGAGAGCGGCGCGAGCGGTCTCCAGCACTGCGGCGGCCAACGCCACCGCGTCGAATTCCGAAAGTCCCGGCGCCGGGGAAGTGGCCAGCACCTCACGTCGGTGGGCGCAATCGATGCTGCCGTCCGAACGGACCACTGACACTCGCACATCGGTCGTGCCCACGTCGACTACGAGCACACTCATGACCGCGCCCCGCCGTCGTGCGGTCCTTCGGCAGTGGGCCCCTGACCTCCCCGCTCCGGAGAGGTCGAAGGGTCCGGCTCTGCCCACGGCGAGGACCCGAACCGGCACGGCAGTCCGAGCTTTCCGGGATTGAGAATACCTTCCGGATCGAGGGAGGCCTTGACGCCCTCCAACACCGAGAACCCCTCCCCCAGCGCCTGGCGAAGGTAGCCGGAACGGACCAGTCCGATGCCGTGGTGGTGGCTGATCGATCCGCGGTGCCGCAGGGTTGCCTCCATCACCGCCGACCAGGAGCGCCGGTAGAACTCCTCGCGGGCCGGCAGATCGTCGGGGCCGGTCCCCTGGCCGGCGAAGGTGAAGTAGAGACACCCACCGTCGACGTATGAGTGAGAGCCATGGGCCGAGCCGAACAGGTTGCCAGGGACCTCGGACAGAGCGGCGAGAGCGTCATGGTAGAGGGCGGGCAGTTCCGACCAGCAAGCGGCCACCTCGATGGTGTCGGCGACGATGCCGAGCCGGGTGATCTCAGTGAGTTCCGAGACGTCGTTGCGCTTCTCGAGCCACCGCCCGACGACGGCTGGGTCGAGGGGTGTCGCGTGCCGGCATTCCTCGGCCAGCACCCGCATGGACGCCTCGATCACATGCTCATCCCCCTCATCGAGTGCGATAAGCAGGTGCCCTTGGTCCACACCCCAGCTGCGAGCGGCCTCGGTGGTGTCGTGGAGCCTCACCACGGCCGGGGTCGCGCCGCGCTGAAGCGTGCGCCGAATTGCCTCGAGACCCTCATCGAAGGATGGGAACGCGAACGCCGCCCGGCGCTCGGTCGGGGGCAGTGGCCGAGCCCGCAGTTGGGCCGAGGTGATGATCCCGAGGGTGCCCTCGCTGCCCAGGAACAGTTGGGTGAGATCGGGTCCCGTCGACGACCGTGGACCGGCGCCGGCAAGCCCGCCGGTGCGCACCACCCGGCCGTCAGCCAACACGACCTCGAGGCCGTTCACGATGTCCTCGATCTTCCCGTACCGAGTGGAGTACTGGCCGACGGCGCGGCATGCCACCCAGCCACCGACCGTCGAGACGTCGATGGACTGGGGCCAGTGCCCGAGGGTCAGCCCGTGACGCTGTTCCAACTCCCTTGCCAGCTCCGGGCCATAGGTGCCGCACAATGCGGTCACGAGGCCTGAGGTCCTGTCGACCCCGGTCACTCCGGCCAGGCCGCGCATGTCGAGCGCCACTCCACCGAAGACCGGGATGGCCCCTCCGGTCACCCCGCTGCGTCCACCAGCGGCGGTGACCGGGATGCCATGTGCATTGCAGACCTTGAGGACATCGACGACCTCATCAATCGAGCTGGGCCGAGCCACGGCCCCAGGGCGCCCACCGACCTCACCGGCGAGTGCCCAATGCAATGAGATCGGCCACCAGTCCCGACCGGCGCCGACCAGTGCTTCTGGCGCTGTCTCGACCACGGCACAAGCGTCTCGGAGCCGGCCGATCACTGCATCGTCGAGCCGGACCCGTCCGTCCCCGAAGCGGTCGGTGACCTCTGCCGGTGCGGCAGCCACGGCGATGGGCGGCTCGCGGGAGATCACCGTTTCGGTCATCGCGATCCCTCTGGGTCCAGGGATGCCGTCCCTGCCGGCCCGGCCAATGCCGGCCCGCTGCGCACCACCGCCAGGGTCGACGCCGCCAACGCCGTGAAGCCGGCGACCTCCTCCTCGATCCGTTCCTGGCCCCAACCGAGCTCGGCGGCCAGGAGTTCCGCCACCGGGAGCGCAACCGAGGAGGCAGCATGGGCATCGAGAAGCAACATCCGCGTCCGTCTCGACAGGACGTCCTCCACCGTCGTCGCCATCTCGTGACGGACCGCGTAGACCACCTCACCGGCAAGGAACCGCAGGCCGGGAGTCAATCGCTCTCCGAGTTCGGGACGCTCAGCGATCACGTCGAGCACCGTGGGGGTCTCATCGCCGTAGCGTGAGAGAAGGTGGGCGAAGATCTCTTCAGAGACCCCGTACCGGTCTGCGACACCGGCTTGACGAAGCGTGTCGATGCCGTTCGATCCCTGGATGGTCAGATGCTTGGTGGGGCAGCGCCCCACCTTTTCTCCAAGCTGGCGCAGCACGGCGTCCACCGTGTCCTGTGCCATCTTGCGGTAGGTCGTGAGCTTTCCACCGGTGATGGTGACCAGTCCGGACTCAGACGGCAGCACCGTATGGCGTCGGGAGAGATCTGCGGTCCGTTCGCTCGGTGAACGCCTGCGCCCCGGTGAACTGGCGAGCAACGGCCGCAATCCCGACCACGTGCCAGTGATATCCTCGCGCCCGACAGGATCGGTCACCGCGGCATTTACCGCCTCGAGCAGGTAGGCGACGTCATCTTCCTCGACGGTCGGGTGATCGAGATTTCCCTCGTACCCGGTGTCGGTCGTCCCGATGTAGGTCATCCCATCCCACGGGATGACGAAGACGTTACGACCATCGGACGGCGAGGGCAGGACCACGGCGGCGTCGCACGGCAATTTGGCATTGGGCACGGCGATGTGGATGCCCTTTGCCGGTCGCATCACGTGGCGATGGGGAGCATCGAGATCCCTGAGTTCGTCGGCCCAGACACCGGTGGCGTTCACCACCACCCGGGCACGCACATCGATCTGATCGAGCGACGTGTGCTTCGGGGCGACGCGTGCGCCGCACACATGTCCTTTCGGGTCTTTGAGGATCTCAACGACCGGCGCATAGTTGACGGCGGCCACGCCGTACTCCACGGCGGCCGTGCGGGCAATGGCCAGGGTCAACCGGGCGTCGTCCGCCCGGTCGTCGTAGTACAGGAAGCCAGCGACCAATCGATCCAGGCGAAGCGTGGGTAGATGGTTGTGCACCTCCGTGGCCGTCACCCGTTGATGGAGGTGGCCGATGCGGAAGCCCCCAAAGAGGTCGTACATCCACAGGCCCAGCGAGTACGTGCGGGCGATCGTCTTGTCGACCACTCCACCCTTGCCGAACAGCGGGATCACAAAGATCAAGGGCTGCACCAGGTGCGGTGCGTTGCGAAGAAGAGTCTGGCGCTCGGAGAGGCTCTGGAAGACGAGCCCGACCTCGTACTGCTGCAGGTAACGCAGTCCCCCGTGAACGAGCTTGGAGGACTCAGACGAGGTCCCCGAGGCAAAGTCTCCCTTGTCAACCAAGGCGGTGCGCAGGCCCCTGGCCGCGGCATCG
>Ga0097691_1001620_pt1 | contig 16212 bp, 16 predicted proteins | sample NGESurdeep072012_8_FD_72858 | JGI IMG/M metagenome (GOLD analysis project Ga0097691, IMG submission 72858) | Arctic peat soil microbial communities from Barrow, Alaska - NGEE Surface sample 210-1 deep-072012 | ecosystem: Environmental > Terrestrial > Soil > Wetlands > Peat ... | reverse complement strand
GAGAACGTCAACGTGTTCATCGCGGCGCTCATCGCCTCGATGCTCGTCTACTTCTTCAGCTCGCTGGCCATCCGGGCGGTGGGCAAGACGGCCGGCGCGATCATCTTCGAGGTGCGGCGCCAGTTCCGGGAGATGCCCGGGATCATGACCTACGAGCAGAAGCCCGACTACGCCCGCGTCGTGGACATCACGACCCGGGCTGCGCTCCGCGAGATGGTCGCGCCCGGCCTGGTCGCGGTCGCCACTCCCATCGCCGTCGGCCTGCTCCTGGGCTACGAAGCCGTCGCCGGCATGCTCATGGTCGGCACCATCGCGGGCGTCCTCCTGGCCACCGTCCTCAACAACGGGGGCGGAGCCTGGGACAACGCCAAGAAGTACATCGAGTCGGGCCACCTGAAGGACGACAAGGGCAACGTCCTGGGCAAGGGCTCGGACGCGCACGCCGCTGCCGTCGTGGGCGACACGGTGGGTGACCCATTCAAGGACACCGCCGGGCCCTCGCTCCACGTGCTCGTGAAGCTGCTGGCCACCATCACGCTCGTCCTCGCCCCGCTCTTCATCCGCTAGATCGGAGGCAGCCAGGCGGGCCGGGCCCTCTCGGGCCGGCTCGCCTCCACGTTCCATGGCCATCATCTTCCAGGCACTCGTCATCGGGATCGTGCAGGGGCTGACCGAGTTCCTGCCCATCTCCTCGTCCGGGCACCTCATCCTGGTGCCCTACGTGCTGGGCTGGACGGACCCGTTCATCAACTCGCTGGCGTTCTCGGTGATGCTCCACATGGGGACGCTCGTGGCTCTGCTCGTCTACTTCTGGCGCGACTGGGCGCGCCTCGTGCCGGCCGGGCTCGCAGCACTCCGGGACCGCTCGTTCCAGGGCGACCCGGATCGCCGGATGGCCTGGCTGATCGCCGCGACGCTCCCGCCGGCCGTCGTGCTGGGCGTGCTGCTCAGCGACTTCTTCGAGGAGAAGGTGCGCCAGCCCCTCCTCGTTGCCGCCATGCTCGTGGTGGGGGCGGCGATCCTCTGGCTGGCTGATCGGGCCGGGCGGAAGTCCGAGCCAATCGAACGCCTCGGATTCCGCGGCGCGTTCGGGATCGGCTGCGCCCAGGCCCTGGCCCTGGTGCCCGGGATCAGCCGGTCCGGGATCAGCATCAGCGCCGGCCTCGGCCTGGGCCTGACGCGCGAGGCCGCGACCCGGTTCAGCTTCCTGATGGCGACGCCGGTGATCGCGGGCGCCGGGCTCTTCGAGCTCAAGAAGCTCGTTTCCGGCCAGGTCGCCACCGACGTCAACGCGGGTGCGATCGCGATCGGGTTCCTGGCTGCGGTCGTCGCGGGATTCGCCGCGATCCACGTCCTCCTCCGGTTTGTCCGGGGCCACCCGATGACCGTCTTCGTCGTGTACCGGATCCTCCTCGCGGCCCTCGTCGCCGGCGTGGTCCTCTCGGCCTGACGCGACACGCGGGCACCCGTTGGAAGTCATGAAGCAGCTCCGCCAGCGGGCAATCCGCGACCTCGTCGCGCAGCGCCCGGTGCGTACCCAGCAGGAGCTGGCCGTGGCGCTGCAGGAGCGCGGTTTCCGGGCGACGCAGGCCACGATCAGCCGCGACATCGCCGAGCTCCAGCTGGTGAAGGTCGGCGGCGAGGGCGTGGCCGTCTATGCCCTGCCCGCCCGCCTGGCGGAGGCCGACCCGACCGGCGAGGAGCGGCTCCGGCGCCTCTTCCGGGACATCCCCGTGGAGCTCCGCGAAGCAGGCCTGCTCCTCGTCCTCGTCACGCTGCCCGGGTCGGCCCACGCGATCGCGGCGGCGCTCGATCGCGCGCGCTGGCCGGAGGTGGCCGGCACGATCGCCGGCGACGACACGCTCTTCGTCGCGTGCGCGGACCGGCGTGCGCTCGCGCGACTCCGCGGCCGGCTGGAACGCCTGGCCGCGGGATAGGCGGGGATGTCCGCGCCTCGACCCGCCGCGTCTTCCGCCGGCCCGTACACACTGCACATGCTGCCCGCGGAGCGTTGGGCGGCCTGGCGTGATGGCTCCCCTGACGCCAGCTACGAGGCCGAGGGATTCGCGGCCGACGGCTTCGTCCACTGCACGGACGGGGAGGAGGAGATGGTCGCGACTGCGAACCGCCACTACCGAGCAGATCCCCGGGCGTTCGTCGTGCTGGAGCTGGACCTCGCCGCGGTCGGCGCACCGTGGCGGTACGACGACCCGGGCCGGCGCTACCCACACGTCTACGGGCCGCTGGCGCGAGCGGGGGTCCGGTCCGCGGCGGCACTCCTCCGAGCGCCCGACGGGACATTCCTGGCGTTCGGTGAGCGTCGGGAGGCGTGATCCGGGTCGGCGCGTCACTTTGACACCCCGCGCGGGCGGGGGCTATCATCCGCACTCGACCGGACTTCGGGCGCGCCGACACCGCGAGGCAGACGCCCGGGGTTCTTTCATATGCGGGACATCACACGCCGGACGGGCGGACCCGCCCGGTCGCCAGAGGTTCGATCCCTCCGTGAACACGAAGCCAACCTACCTCTCGCGCGAGGGCGAGGCCAGCCTGCGCCAGGAGCTCGACGACCTCGTCAACGTGCGCCGCGCCGAGGTTGCCGCCCGCATCCACGACGCGAAGCAGCACGGCGACCTTTCCGAGAACGCGGAGTACGAAGAGGCGAAGAACGAGCAGGCGTTCGTCGAGGGCCGGATCCAGACGCTCGAGGGCATGCTCAAGACCGCGGTGATCATCGAGCACTCGGGCTCGGACCACGCCTCGCTCGGCTCGACGGTGACCGTCGAGAGCCTCGACGGCCCGGAGACCTTCTCGATCGTCGGCTCCGCCGAGGCGCGTCCCGAGGACGGCAAGATCTCCAACGAGTCGCCGGTCGGGCGCGCGCTGCTCGGGCGCAAGGCCGGCGAGCGGATCACGGTCCGGCTGCCGAACGGGACCGACTTCACCTACACGATCAAGAAGATCAGCTGAGCGCCCGCCCCGAGGCGTTGGGACGAGCGGCCGGCGCGGCCCCCGCTCCGGCGATCGAAAGGCCAGGGACGCACGCGATGTACTGGGCCGACGAGCTGGCATCCGCCGCCGACGGGCCGCAGGTCGTCAATGACTCGAAGACGCCCTCGGGAACGGTCCACGTCGGGAGCCTCCGCGGGCCCGTCGTCCTCGATGTCATCACCCGGGCGCTCCGTGACCGTGGCGTCCCGACGACGCTCCTTTACGGCGTCGACGACCTGGACCCGATGGACGCCCAGGCGCTCCTGACCCCGGACGCCGTGGAACGCGAGATGGGCCGCCCGCTCTCGCAGGTTCCCGACCAGGTCGGCGACTGTCACGCCTCGTACGCCCGCCACCACGCCCAGATCTTCATCGACATCTTCGACGGCCTGGGGATCCGCCCGGACCGCTACTACTGGATGAGCGACATCTACCCCACGGGCCGGATGGACCCGTTCATCCGGACCGCCCTGGACCGCGCCGACGTCGTCCGCGACCTCTACCGCCGCGTCTCGAAGGTCGAACGGCCCGCCGGCTGGCTCCCGGTGAGCGTCGTCTGCCCCGTCTGCGGCAAGGTGGGCACGACGCTCGCCCGCGACTGGGACGGCGCCACGGTCGCCTTCGAGTGCCTGCCGGACTACGTGACCTGGGCGCGCGGTTGTGGAACGGCCGGGCGGATCGCCCCGTTCGGGGGTGCTGCCAAGCTTCCGTGGAACCTGGAATGGGCGGCGCAATGGTCGCTGTTCGGCGTGACGATCGAGCCCTGCGGCAAGGACCTCGCGACAGCGGGCGGGTCGCGCGACCGCTCCGACGCCCTGGCCCGCGAGGTCTTCGACCGGGAGCCGCCGCTCAACCTGCCCTACGAGTTCCTCAACATCGGCGGGCGCAAGATGTCCACGAGCAAGGGGCGCGGCGCCGCCGCGCACCAGGTCGTCGAGGTCCTCCCGCCGGAGCAGCTGCGGCTCCTCTTCCTCCGGCCGCGCCCGAACCAGGCCATCGAGTTCGACCCTGACGGCACGGACGCCATCCCCCGCGTCTTCGACGAGTTCGACCGGCTTGCAGCCGCGGCCGCCGGCCGCGAGGTCAAGGGCGAGCTCCCGCCGGACGCCGACCGGATCTTCCGCTACTCGCTCCTGGACGCGGCCGCGGACCCGGCCGCGGAGGCAGGCCGCTACCGGCCGGCGTTCGGGCACCTGGCGCTGCTCGAGCAGATCCCCGGCGTCGACGTGGCGGCGCGGGTGGCCGCGGAGAAGGGGAGCGGCCTGGCGCCCCAGGAGATCCGGATCCTCGAGGAGCGGCGCGCGGCCGTCCGCGGCTGGCTGGACGCCTATGCCCCGCAGCAGGCCAGGATCCAGGTTCGCCGGGAGGGCCTCCCGCCCGAGGCAGCGGCGCTCGGCGAGGACCAGCGCGCCTGGCTCGGTGCCCTGGCCCTCGCGGCCGGGGACGCGCCACCGCGGTCCGGGGACGCGTGGCAGACGCTGATCTTCCAGGTTGCGTCGGCGGCAGCTCTGCCGGCGGGCCGCGCGTTCGGCGCCGTCTACATGGCGTTCCTGGGCCGCACGAACGGGCCGCGGGCGGGCTGGCTCCTGGCAAGCCTGGAGACGGGCTTCGTCGTGGCGCGCCTGCGTGCCGCGGCGGGCTGGCGCGATCATGCGGAGGACGCGCCCGGCGCGACCGGGGCGCACGGGACGGCGGAGGCGGCGGGATGAGCGTGGGTGTGCAGCGGCTCCGGGACGAACCCGAGGTCATCCGGCAGGGAGCCCTGGACAAGGGCGAGGACGCCACGCTCGTGGACGCCGCGCTGGCGCTCGATGCCCGCCGACGGGAGCTTCTCGGCGAGGCCGACGCGCGCAAGCAGGAGCGGAATGCCGCCTCGAAGCAGGTCGGCGAGGCGATCAAGGGCGGCGCCGCCCCGGACGGCCCCGAGGTCGCGTCCCTGCGCGCCGTGTCGGTCGCGGCAGGCGAGCGGATCGCGGCGCTGGACGCGCAGATCGGGCGCGTGGAGGCCGAGCTGGAGGATGCGCTCCTGCGGATCCCGAACCCGGCCGACCCTGACGTGCCGGTCGGCGACGCGAGCGCAAACCTGGTCGTCCGGACGTGGGGCGAGCCGCTGCCGAGGGCCGTCCCCGCCGCGGCCCCCTGGGAGCGCCGGCCCCACTGGGAGGTCGCCGAGCGGCTGGGCATCTTCGAGCTGGAGCGCGGCGCGAAGATCGCGGGCTCGGGGTTCCCCGTCTACCGCGGCGCGGGGGCCGGGATGCAGCGCGCCCTGATCGACTTCTTCCTGACTGTCCACACGCGCGAGAACGGCTTCACCGAGATCTGGCCTCCGGCCGTGGTCAACGCGGCGTCCGCCCGGGGCACCGGCCAGATCCCGGACAAGGAAGACCAGATGTACGTCGTGACGCGCGACGAGCTCTACCTGGTCCCCACGGCCGAGGTCCCGGTCACGAACCTCCACCGCGACGAGATCTTCGAGTTCGGCGAGCTGCCTGTCCGCTACGCGGCCTACACGCCCTGCTTCCGCCGGGAGGCCGGCGCCGCAGGCAAGGACACGCGCGGGATCCTGCGCGTCCACCAGTTCGACAAGGTCGAGATGGTGCTCTTCGAGAAGCCGGACGCCTCCGCCGAGGCGCTTGACTGGATGGTCGGGCGCGCGGAGGATCTCCTGCGCCGGCTCGGGCTGGCGTACCGGGTCCTCCTCATGGCGACGGGGGACATGGGCTTCGTGCAGGCGAAGAAGTACGACCTGGAGGTCTGGGCGCCCGGGGTGGAGCGCTGGCTGGAGGTCTCCTCCTGCTCGAACTTCCGCGACTACCAGGCGCGCCGGATGGCGATCCGCCACCGACCCGCCCCGGGCGCCCGGCCCGAGCTGGTCCACACCCTGAACGGGTCGGGCCTCGCGCTCGCCCGCGTCGTGGCCGCGATCCTCGAGACCTACCAGGAGCCCGACGGCAGCGTCCGCGTACCCGAGCCGCTTCGGGCCTCCCTGGGAACGGACGTCCTGCGCCCGACCGCGTGACGGCGCCGGAGCGCCGCGGCCGCCCTGATGGCGACCCCCGGGACCATAGTGCCGGGGGGACCCGGACCTGCGAGCCGTGGAGCGCCGGCGTGGCGCCGCCCATCCTTGGCGCATCACCGTCCGCCGTCCCGCCAGGGCCGGCACCTCCCCTCGCTCCTCCGAGTGCCAAGCTCCTCATGCACGATCGACCTCGCCGCCTGGTTGCGGCAGGTATGGCAGGCCTGCTCCTCGCGGCGCTCCTCGCGGTTCCCGCCGTCGCGGCCTCCCCGCACCCGGCGCAGGTCCGCAAGGCAGAGCCCAGGCGTGTCGTGGAGTACCACCCGAACAGGCGCTTCACGGCGGACACGGACCTCGTGTCGGCGTCGGGCTACGCCGCCTGGATGATCGACGAGCTTCTGCACGAGACGACGCCGCTGCCCCCGCTCGGCGCAGCGTTCATGCGCGCGGAGCGCGACACTGGGATCAACGCCCGGTATCTCGTCGCGCACGCGATCCTCGAGACGGGGTGGGGCACCTCGTGGATTGCGCTGCAGAAGCACAACCTGTTCGGGTACGGCGCGTTCGACCGCGACCCGGCCCGGTATGCCCTGCGCTTTCCTTCGTTCGCCGCGGGCATCAGCTACGTCGCGGACGAGATCCGCGCGGCATATCTCTCGCCGGATGGGCGCTGGTGGCGGGGCTTCCCGACGCTCCGCGGCGTGAACCGCTTCTACGCATCCGACCCGTTCTGGGCCGACAAGATCGTGGTCCTCGCGAACGCGATCGACCAGGTCGTCCTCACGCTGCGCGAACGAGGACTCCAGTTCGGCCCGCCGCGCCTCACGACGCCGGCGGCAGGCGCCGCCGTGGCGGCAGGCGCCGCCGTGGCGGCAGGCGCCGCCGTGGCGGCCGGCTCGTCCGTGGGCGTCGAGATCCCGTGGACCAGCCGGACGCTCGGCCTGCCGGCGGCAATCCGGTTCGCCGTTCGCTGGACGCCCGTCGCCCTCGCCGAGGGCGGCGACGCCATCGCGCCCGGGTTGCCGGCAGCCTCGTGGACGCTCGTGAGCCGGGCCGCGGGCGCAGGGAAGTCGGTCCACCTGACCGTGGCGGCGCCGGCGGTGCCCGGCTCGTGGCGGCTCGAGATCGAGGCGCGAGATTCCGACGGGCGTCAGCTTCCCGTCACGGACTCCCGGCCGATCCGGTCGATCGCCGTGCGCGTCGCAGCGCCGACCGAAGCCACGATCTCCGTTGGCCTTGACCTGGCGCCCCCGGCGATCGCGGCCGACCGCGCTCCGACGACGACGTTCGCGGCTGCCCCGGCGCCCGAGCCGCAGGCGGGAGCGCTCGTGGCGAGCATTCGCAACGTCGGCCGCACGGCGATCCCGGCAACCGCCCCCGATGGCACCCCGACCATCGTCGAGGCATGGAGCCTGCCGCTCTCGGCCGGTGGAGATGCGATCCGCCTGGGGGGCGTGCCGTTGGGCGCGGACCTGCCGCCGGGCGGGCTGGCCACGGTCCAGGTGCCTCGGCCGGCCGCCGCTGCCGTCGTGGTCATCCGCCTCGCGGGCGACCCGGCCGTCATCGGGCGGAGCGTGCCGGCGGCCGCCCTCTACAGCGTCCCCGCCGACGGTCGTGCAGTGCTCACCCAGCTCAGCGTGCCCGACCTGCGGGATGAAGCCCTCGCGTCTCCGGTGCCCACCACGGCGTCCGCGCCGGCCGCGGGCACACCGGCCCTGCCAGCGCCGGGCGTCGCCGCCCCATCGATCATGCCGGCGGACGCCGCCTGCGACGTGTCGATCGGTCTCCTTTTTGATCCGGCGCCGCCCACGCTCGACAAGCTCGGCCAGCCGGCGCTCCCCCCGTGGATCCTCGTCCGGACGCTGTCGACGCTGCCGGGCGCCGCGGCCGATTCGACGATGGCCTTCGTGCCGTGGCCAGGCGACCCGACGCCCGGCGCTCTCCAGGAGCTCACCGTCCCCGGCGTGCCCGCCGGGGTCCGCTTCGTGGTCGTGGCGCTGGTTCCGGCGGGCGGCACGGACGCCGATCCCGCGACCCTTCGGCTGGCCTGGGTGCCCGTCGCGGCTCCGCGAATCGACCCGATGCCGCGCTGATCCGACGGTGCGGCCGCAAGCGGGCTGTCGGCACGCCGCGCGCTACCCGCCCGCGGCCCCTCCGGTCGGCGGGTCCACGACGGTGATGAGGCCGCCGTACATCCCCATCGCGCACGAGTAGGACAGGGTTCCCGCCGGGAGGGCCGGCAGGTCGATGGTGTTGACGCCGGCGTGGAGCCGCCGCACCGACATGCCCAGGCTCGGCACGACCAGGGAGGCCGCGCACGAGCCCGTGCTGGTGGACTGGATCGTCCAGCGGGTGGGGATCCCGGCGTAGATGGACACGTTGGTCGGGCTGTAGCCATCCACGTTCTGGTACGTCGTCAGGGTCTGGATACCGCCGGTGACGGTCCCCGACGGAGGCGCCGCGGCCGCGACGGGCGAGACACCGAACGGGAGGTTGAGGCCAGAGAGCCGGAGCCCGGCTGTGCCGTTCACGATCGCGAAGCCGACCACCACGACGCCGACGAGGCGCATGAGGGTCGGGCGCCACGTGCTCGGGACAACCACTGGGAGTCCCGCGAGCGCGAGCAGGCCGGGGGCCGTGCCGAGTGCGAAGACCGCGAGGATGGCACCCGCGAGCAGCGGCGAGCCCGTCGAGAGGGCGTAGATCTGGACCGCCTGCGTGAAGCCGCAGGGCAGGAAGAACGATGCCGCACCGAGCCCGGCCGCGCGGGCATCCGAGTAGCCCCCGACAGCGCCATCGCCAAGCCCGAGGCGACGCCCGAGACCCATCGGCAGGGTCGGCGCCCAGGTCGCGATCCGCGGTGACAGCCCGGTCAGCCGTGTCCCGAGGATCGTCATCACGACCGCCACGCCGATCATCAGCACGGCCGTCACCTGCGGCGGCAGCGTCACGCTCGCGCCGAGGGCACCGAGAGCCGCTCCCAGCACAGCGTAGCCTGCGATCCGGCCGGCGATGAAGACGAGCGCGGGGCGCATCTTCGCCGTGATCGCCGTATCGCTGGTCCCGGATGCGGTCCTGCGGGTTTCGAACGCGGCGGACAGGGCGAGGACGAGCCCGCCGACCAGCGCCGCGCACGTGGACACGCCAGCGGCGAGCCCGAGCAGCAGTGCGATGAGGATCCCACCCTGGTTCAGGTCGCCGACTCCCGAGGCCAGGCTGGCGAGGCCCGTCACCGACACCAGCACCGCCAGGCCCCCGACCAGGACGATCCCCATGATCGCGGTCATCCAGACCTCGGGGTCAGGCGTGAGCCACGGCGTCCGTCCGATCTCATAGCCGGCGGCGCGGATGGCCTTCGTGATCGCCGCGGTCGGGATCGGCGCGGAGCTCGTGACTTCCACGCGGCCATGGACCGCGGAGGCCTTCACCTGCTCGACGTTGGGGATCCGGCCCACGTGGCGCGCGATGCGGTTCTCGCACGCACGGCACGTCATCCCCGCCACCGGGATCGTGGTCGTGACCATCCCGACCGGCGTCGCCCCTGTGCTCGACGTGTCGTCGCGGGCGGTGCGCCGGCTTTCGGCCATCTGCGCCAGCAGGCTGTCGACCTCGAGGCTGAACAGGAGCTCGCGCTCCCGGACATCACCCGCCACGGGCGCGACGGCCGGGGTCGCGGGCGCGCTCCGCCGCTGGGCGTTCGAGGCGGTCGTGGTGTGGCGGCGGGACATCGAGACACACGCTCCTTCGGAGATCCGACTGACGGAACGAGCGTGGACTATGTGTGCCCGCAGTCCCATGCAGGCAGGCGCAAGCCTTCCTCAAGTTCCGGTCAAGCGGCGAGCCCGGCTCCACGGGCGGTCGAGCCTTCCCTCGGCAACCTGCGCGCGGGGTCTACTGGACCACGATCGTCCCGCTCATGCCCGCCTCGAAGTGTCCGGGAGCGTGGCAGGCGAACGAGAAGGGTCCCGGGCCCGTGAACGTGTAGGTGAGCGACCCTGTCCGCATCATGCCGAGATCCGCGATCTCGGGCGTCCCGGCCTTGTCGGCGGCCACGTCGGCAGCCGGTCCGACCATGAACTCATGGGCCACGGGGCCCATGGACGTGACCTCGAAGGTGATCGTCTCGCCGGCCTGGATCGTCACCACGTCCGGCACGAAGCGGAGCTGCGGGGTGGCGACGATCTGCACGACTCGCGGATTCGCCTGCGTTCCCGCCACGAACCCGGCCTGGCCCGGCCCGGGCGCGGACGCCGGTCCGGCCCAACCGCCGCCCATCACGCCGGAGCCGGCCCAACCGCCGCCCATCATGCCCGTGGCTGCCCAGCCGGGTCGCGCCGAGCCCCCGACCGCGGGCGGTACCAAAGCGCCGGCCCCGATCAGCGCGATCCCGGCGACCACGAGGGCCGTGCCGAGCCATGCCACGCGTCGGCCGTTCATCGCCCTGACCTGAGGACGTTCGCTGCCTGCGTGTACTCGGCCTCGCTGATCTCACCGCGGGCAAAACGCACGCGAAGGATGTCGAGCGCCTCGATGCCGGCGGCCGGCGCCCCGGGCCGATGGTCGGGAGCCGTGGCTCGCGATACCGCCCACGCGACGAGGGCCACCAGGCCCACGATCAGGAGGATGCACCCGATCACCCAGAGCATCCCGCCGAGCCCAAACCCGAGCCCCGTCCCATATCCCATCATGTTGGTTCACCGTTGACGCGCCCCGGATCTTCCGAAGACCTGGCCCAATGATCGCCGGGGCACCTCTCGTGCGATGCTCGCCCGGGTCAAGAATTGGTCAAGAGACCGCTGGATCGCTTCCGGCGGGGCGAACTAGCCGCCGCGTGAGCACTCCGCGCAACGCCCGACGATGGTCAGGTGGGACAGGTTGACCTGGAATCGGCGGTCGTTGATGAGGGTCTTCGTGAGCCGGCGAGCCTCGTCGGCCTCGATCTCCCAGGTGCCCCCACAGGCCTCACAGCTCAGGTGGCCGTGCTCCGTCGAGGGGAGGACGTGGAACTCCTCGCGTCCGTCGAGCCCGTGGGAGTGGCGGACAAGGCCGATCATCTCCAGCACGTCCAGGGTCCGGTACACGGTCGAGGCCGTCGTCTCCGGGTCGAGGGTGCGACAGCGTTCGACGAGCTCAACCCCAGTGACGTGGCCATCGGATCCCACGAGCACGTCGACGAGGGCACGCCGCTGCGGAGTCCAGCGCATGCCGCGTTCGCGGAGTTCCGCTCTCGCCCGCGTGATGGTCGCCAGGACGGCGGCTGCGTCGCGTTCCACGTTCAAGCCCGGATCGTACATCTGCCCGGGTGGCTGGTGCGTATAGAAGGTGTCGATCACGTTGACTTCCAGATGCGACGTGATGCAACAGCGAGCCTCCTCTGTTAGGCTCACCCCCTGCTCCCCAGCGCCCCCGGAGACCCCGCGATGCTGAACACGCTCCGTCCTCTCCTCGGCTCCTCCAGCGCCCTGCGGAACCGGGTCATCGGCGTCTACGTATTCCTGGCTCTCTTCAACCTGGCGGCATGGGGCCTCGCCGTCGGTGCTTCATCTTCGTATCCGATCATGCTTCCGACGGCGTTCCTGGCCTACACGTTCGGCCTCCGTCACGCGGTCGATGCCGACCACATCGCGGCCATCGACAACTCGACGCGCAAGCTCATGCAGGACGGGCAGCGGCCGGTCGGGGTGGGGCTCTTCTTCTCGCTCGGCCACTCGACGATCGTGGTCGCCCTGACGGTCCTCGTCGCGATCTCGGCCGGGATCGTCAGCGACATTCCAGCCGCCCAGCAGATCGGCGGCCTCATCGGCACGGCGGTTTCGGGGACCTTCCTGATCGTCATCGGGATCATCAATCTCGTCGTCCTGCTCGACATCTACCGGATGTTCCGGCAGGTGTCAGCGGGCGGCTCCTACAGCGAGGAGAGCCTCGAGGACTTCCTGAACAACCGGGGCCTGCTCGCGCGACTTCTGCGGCCCATGCTGCGGCTGATCAGGAAGAGCTGGCACATGTACCCGCTCGGATTGCTCTTCGGGCTCGGGTTCGACACCGCGAGCGAGGTCGCGCTCCTGGGCCTTGCTGCGACGTCCGGCGCCGGCCACGTCCCCGTCGTGCTCATCCTCATCCTGCCGGCGCTCTTCGCGGCCGGCATGTCCACGATCGACGCCACCGACGGCATCCTCATGCTCGGTGCCTACGGCTGGGCTTACGTCAAGCCGATCCGCAAGCTCTACTACAACCTCAACATCACGCTCGTCTCGGTCATCATCGCGTTCGTCATCGGTGGGATCGAGATCCTTTCGATCGTCGGGCGCCAGCTCGGCCTCACGGGTGGTTTCTGGAACATGGTGACGAACGTTGACTTCGGGCTTATCGGCGTCGCGATCGTCGCGGTGTTCCTGGTCAGCTGGGGCCTCTCGACCCTCGTCTACCGCTGGAAGGGCTACGACAACCTGACGCCGACCCCGGTCACATCGGCGCCCGGCCCGAGCGGGCTCGACCAGGCGGCCTGAGGAGCCGCGCGGCGCGGGTCAGGCCGCCGGGACCTCCAGCACGAACGTAGCACCCGTTCCGGTGCCGGCGCTCTCCGCCCACGCGCTCCCCCCCATCGCTTCCGCGAGCGCACGTACGATCGCGAGGCCGATCCCGGACCCGCCGGCAGCCCGGCTGCGTGCCGGATCGATGCGGTAGAAGCGTTCGAAGACCGTCTCGAGCTGCTCGGGGGCGAGGCCGGGACCCTGGTCGGTCACGCGCAGCTGCACCGTCGAGCGCCCCGACTTCGCCGTGATGACGATCGTCGAGCCGTCGGGAGCGTGGCGGATCGCGTTCGAGAGGTAGTTCGCCAGGACCTGGGCGACGCGGTCGCGATCGGCCCGCGCGACTGCCGGCTCGGACCCGAGCGTCATCGTGATCGCGCGCGGCGCGGCGAGCGGACCGAAGCCATCGGCGACCTCCCGGGCCACCGCGGTGAGGTCCACCGCCTCGATCCTGAGTGGCAGCTGGTGGGCCTCGGCACGCCAGAGCTCGGCGAGGTCGCTGACCAGCCGGGTGAGCCGCCGCGTCTCGGCGCGAAGGAGCCGCCACGTCGCGTCCGAGGGCTCGATGACCCCGTCCTCGAGGCCTTCCAGGTACCCGTCGAGGGTCGTGAGTGGCGTGCGCAGCTCGTGGGCCACGTCGCCGACCAGCTGGAGGCGCCGCCGCTCGGTCGCCTCGAGCGAGCCGGCCATCTCGTTGAACGAGAGCGCAAGGTCGCCCAGCTCGCCCGGTTCATCGGCCGGCACCCGTTCCGCATAGTGGCCGTGCGCGATCCGGTGGGCAGCGCCGACGAGTGTCGTGATTGGTCGCGCGATCCGGGCCGCGACCGCGAGGCTCACGATGGTGGCGGTGACGACCGCGATGATCGTGGCGGCAGCGATCGCCTGGCGCATCGCCTCGGCGAAGGCCGCCTGGGTGGCCTGGCCCATCGCCGCGCCCATCTGGTCGCCCGGCGCGTGGCCCATCGCCGCGGCGAAGTAGCCCGGGCCCACGAGCAGGACGGCCACGGCGACGGTGCCGATCGCGGCCGCGACCACGACGAGGAAGGCCACGAGCATCCGCGCCCGGAGCGAGCGTGCCAGCATCATGTGGGCTCCCGGAGCCTGTAGCCGACCCCGCGGACGGTCTCGATGAAGCGGGGTCGGGCAGGGTCGTCGCCGAGCTTGCGCCGCAGGTTCGCGACGTGCACGTCGACCAGGTGGTCGTCGGCGACGAACGCCGGGCCCCAGACCCGGTCGAGAAGCGCCTGGCGACGGATGACGACGCCAGGATCGCGGGCGAGGACGGCAAGCAGGTCGAACTCGAGGGCGGTCAGCTCGACGGCCGTGCCGTCCACTCGGACCGCGCGGCGCGGCTCGTCAAGGTCGAGGCCGGCCGGGGTGGCCGGCGCGACGGATGCCTCATTCCGGGGCCGGCGGAGGAGCGCCTTGACCCGCGCAACCAGCTCCCGCGGCGAGAACGGCTTGACGAGATAGTCGTCCGCCCCAACGGTGAGGCCCATGATCCGGTCGATCTCCTCGCCGCGGGCGGTGAGCATCAGGACGTACGCGTTCGAGAAGGCGCGGAGCTGCCGGCAGACCTCGATTCCGTCGATGCCGGGGAGCATGACGTCGAGTACGACGACATCGGGATTCCCCGCCCGCACAGCAGCGAGGCCAGCCGGGCCGTCGGCCGCCGTGTCGACCTCGAACCCGTCTCGTTCCAGGTACCCGCGGACGAGGTCGAGGATCGGGACCTCGTCGTCCACGACGAGGATGCGGCCCGGGTTCGGGAGTGCCATGCGCAGAGAGTCGGGCAGATGCGGCGAAGACGCAACCGCCGTTCGGCATAGCCGATGCGAAGTCCGTGAAGAGTGGCCCCGGCCGAGCCCGGGCCTTGCGCCGCGCCCGCCGCTTTCGTCGACGCGGGCTGGTACCCTCGGTCCGCCGACGGGCCTCGACCACGCGGAGCGGTGGCAGCGCGGTCGAATGCGGCGGCCTCGAAACACGCTCGTATGACCTAACCGCACCACCGACAGGCTCAGGACCGCCGGGATTGGACCGTTGTGTGGGCCATAGGCCACACCGTAGGCCACACCTCCGGCGGGCTGTCCATCCGGGTCCGGAGAGGTCGCGGGACAACGATGAAGGCCTCCGGGCAACGCCATGAGCGTGTTGCTTGCGCGCTGAGACGACCCCGAGGTCGCGTCCTGGATTCGCGTCGACGGGATCACCCAGGCGGAGACTGACGGGACAGGTAGGCCCCGTGCGGGCTGGCCAAAGCGCGGCAGCTTCCGGCAGCCGGTGAAGGCAAGGCCGGCGAGATGCTCATCGAGGTGCGCCGGGCGGGCGAACTGTGCGCTGGCCCGCTTCGGGATCAGCCAGCCGCAATCGTCAGTCGCGGTGCCCGGGGACATGACGAACCTTCATGACTCCGTCGCGTGTTGACAGCACACTCGGATGCGCAACCGGTGTTGGCCGGCCCGCAGTGCAAACACGAAAGGACCGCCAGCCATGACGCAGGAACGACTCGTCGAGCGAAAGACCGTCACCGAAAGCAGCGCGGCGCCACGCGAAACGGTCGAGAAGGACTACGTGACGGGTGTCCCGCACGGTGACGAGGAGGCCGGTGGGGCGGTCGGAGGTGCCGTTGCCGGAGCCGTCGTCGGCGCGGTCGTCGGCGGGCCCGTGGGGGCCGTCGTCGGAGGCGCGATCGGCGCGGCTGCGGGCACCACGGCCGGCGCGGTCGACGAGAAGGCCAAGGACGACACGGTCGTCGTCACGCGCGAAGTCCGGCGCTGATAGCTCGCGTCAGCCCGACCGGATCTCGCGTCATTCTCGTCACGACCCGTTGCTCCGCACGAAGTGACGGGCCGTGACAGATTGAGGGCCGCGGCCCGGGCGACCATCGAGCGAGTGCGGATCGCTGGGCGCGATTCCCGGCCGAGACCTGGTCAGCATTGTCAACGACTATCCGCGAGGCCTTTGCCCTGATGCGACTTCGCTTCGCTGCTCGCGACATTCCTGTTCGTCTGGTCACCGGCGCATACATCGCGCACTCCGGGCTGGAGAAATGGCGCGGTTCCGCGGAGCAGGCCGAGGGACTGCATGGCATGGCTGCGACTGCCTTCCCGTTCCTGAGGCCGATCCCGCCGCGGCGGTTCATGCGGATGCTCGCCGCTGGCGAGCTCGTGACCGGGACACTCCTGCTCGATCCCCTGATCCCGAGTGGTGTGGCCGGAGCCGCCCTGAGCGTGTTCTCCGGTGGCCTGGTGGCGATGTACGCACGGACGCCGGCGATGCACAAACCAGGTTCAATCTGGCCGAGCCGGATCGGCATCGGCGTCAGCAAGGACGTCTGGATGCTCGGGATCGGGCTGGGGCTGCTCGTATCGGGTTCCCGCCGGCGCGGCGTCCCCACGCCCTCGCCGAGACCGTCGCATGATGGACGACCGTGCCCCGGCGTTGGACTGCCGATCGGACGCGACCTGCGATCGCCGGGGTAAGGCAGGCGCCTCACGACGCATGCTCGCGGCCCCGATCGGGGTGTGCTCCCCGTGAGGTCGCCGCCGGGATGACGGGTCTTCATGTCGCCGCGGCCATGCGGACGCACACTCAGGTTCGCTGGCGGCGCTGATCAGCGCAACCACGACAGGCCACCGACGAAGCAGACCCGAAGCGAGGAGTCCCATGTCTCGA
>Ga0097691_1001619_pt1 | contig 16213 bp, 23 predicted proteins | sample NGESurdeep072012_8_FD_72858 | JGI IMG/M metagenome (GOLD analysis project Ga0097691, IMG submission 72858) | Arctic peat soil microbial communities from Barrow, Alaska - NGEE Surface sample 210-1 deep-072012 | ecosystem: Environmental > Terrestrial > Soil > Wetlands > Peat ... | reverse complement strand
CTGGATCATCGACGACACCGGCTTTCCCAAGCAGGGGCGGCACTCGGTCGGGGTGGCGCGGCAATATTGCGGCCAGCTTGGCAAGCAAGACAATTGTCAGGTCGCGGTGTCGCTGTCGGTTGCCAATCACCATGCAAGCCTGCCGGTGGCCTATCGGCTGTATTTGCCGCAAGACTGGGCTGAGGATCGCAACCGTCGGCGCAAGGCGGGTGTGCCTGAAGAGATCAGCTTCAAGACCAAGCCGGAGATCGCGCTCGATCAGCTGCGCTGGGCGTGTGAGGCGGGCCTTGCGCGCGGCGTAGTCCTGATGGACGCCGGCTATGGCGCCGAGACTGATCTGCGTACGAATATCACGACACTGGGATTGAGCTACGTCGCCGGCACGCGACCGAACACCACGGTCTGGCCGTCGGGCACGGTGCCGTTGCCGCCAAAAAGATGGTCGGGTTGCGGGCGACCGCCGAAGCTGATGCGCCGCGATGGCAAGCATCGGCCGATCTCGGTCAAGCAACTTGCTCTCGGGCTGCGCAAGGGCGCATGGCGCACGATCAAATGGCGGGAAGGCACGGCCGAGTGGCTGTCCTCGCGTTTTGCTCGCGTGCGCGTTCGGATCGCGCATCGCGATTACAATCTCACTGAGGCCCGACCGGAAGAGTGGCTGCTGATCGAGTGGCCCGAGGGCGAGGATGAGCCGACCAAATACTGGCTCTCGACCCTTCCGAAAGAGGTCTCCTTCCGCCGACTGGTCGACACCGCCAAGCTGCGCTGGCGTATCGAACGGGACTATCAGGAGCTCAAGCAGGAGCTCGGGCTCGGACATTTTGAAGGGCGTAGGTGGCGCGGCTTCCATCACCACGCCACGCTGTGCGTCGCAGCCTACGGATTCCTGATCTCCGAGAGGGAGACGATTCCCCCCTGTGGACCTTGTTCCACCACGTTGTTCCCGGAACTTGCCGTACCCGACGGTTACCGACCCAGAGGATCCGCCGCTACGGCCCGAGCGTCACATCCCAAACTCAATCGCAACCATGCGTCGACGGCTGATCGGCGCGCTCGTCAGAAGCCTGCCGCGATGTCCATGCTGCAATGCTCCAATCGCAGCACCGTCGCGGCGCAGCAATTTGTGACACAGTAAGACTAGTGCACGGACACGATGGGGCAAGAACATATCGACACGCTGCGGACGACGTTAGCGGCTGAACGCGGCGTTCTCTTGCCTGGCGCGGCGAATGCGCTCACTGCGCGAATCATCGCGGATCTCGGGTTTAAGGCCATCTACCTGACCGGTGCAGGCCTCACAAACATGCACCTCGGCCTGCCCGACCTGGGCTTCATGGATTTGAGCCAGCTCGTCGAGCACACGATCGCAATCCGGAATATCGTAAGTCTCCCGATAATCGTGGACGCCGATACCGGGTTTGGGAATGCGTTGAACGTGGGGCGCACCGTGACAATGCTGGAGCGTGCCGGCGCCAGCGCGATCCAGATCGAAGACCAGGTGATGCCGAAGCGATGTGGACATTTTAACGGCCAGGAACTGATCCCCGCGGCGGAGATGGTGAACAAGGTGAAGGCCGCCGTCGACTCACGGCGCGATGGCGTACTCATCGTCGCGCGCACCGACGCGCGGGCCGCCGAAGGATTCGACTCCGCCATTGACCGCGCCAGCCGCTACATAGAGGCCGGCGCCGACATGACCTTCGTTGAGGCGCCACGAACGGTCGAGGAGCTTGCGAAAATTCCAAAACTGCTCGGCGTGCCGCAGATTCTCAACATGGTCGTGGGCGGCAAGACGCCGATCACCGATCGGACGGCAGCCGCGCAGATGGGTTTTGCCTTCGTGCTCTACGCCAATGCCGCCCTGCAAGGCGCGATCAACGGCATGCAGCTTGCGTTGACGGCCTTGCGCGACCGCGGCTTGCTGAATGAAGCCGAGGGAATTCTCGCGAGTTTCGCCGAACGCCAGCGTCTGGTCGACAAGCCGACATACGATTCGCTGGACGCGCGCTACGCGTCGCCGCAGGTGACCAACAAGAAGTGAGCAAAGTTAAGGAGGATGTGATGATGAGCCGGGCCGTTATTGTCGCCGCTTGCGCGCTGGTGTTTGCTTTCGCGGCGCCGCTGGCGCACGCGGAATGGCCGGATCACGCCATCCGTTGGATCGTACCGTTCGGACCCGGCGGGGCGAACGATCTGATCGCGCGAGTTGCCGCCGACGGCGTCAGCAAGCGGCTCGGGCAGCCGGTCGTAATCGAAAATCGGCCGGGCGCCGGCGCGGTGGTCGGCACGGCCGCGGTGGCCCGCTCGGCCCCGGACGGCTATACCTTTCTGATCGGGGCGGCCGGCGTCATCACCAACAGCCTGTTGATCAAGAACCTGTCCTACGCCGATTCCGATCTTGTGCCCGTCGGCATGATCGCGGTCGCGCCTTCGACCATTGTGGTGCATCCGAGCGTCCCGGCGAAAAACATGGCGGAGTTCGTCGCCTGGGGCAAAGCGCAAGGCGAGAAGGGCATCACCTGGTCGACGGCCGGCAGCGGCAGCACGCCGCATTTCGTCGCCGAAATGATCAAGGAGGCGACGGGAGCCAACCTGACCATCGTGCCTTACCGGAGCGGCAGCGACGGCGTGAACGCGGTGCTGTCGAACAGCGTCTCGGCAACGTCGGAGGCGAGCATCGTGGTGCTGCCGCAAATCGAGGCCGGATTGCTGCGGCCGATCGCGACCACCTATGTGAAGCGCATCAGCGCCTATCCGTCGCTGCCGACCACGGCGGAGCAAGGCTTTCCGACCATCCAGATCGGCCATTGGGCCGGCTTGCTGGCGCCGCGCGGCACGCCGCAGCCGATCATCGACCGCATGAATGCCGAGTTGCAAGCCGCCCTCAAGACCTCCGAGGTGAAAGACAAGCTCGCCAAGACCGGCATCGAGACGGCCGGCGGCTCTGTTGCGGATTTTGTCGCATTCATTGCGTCGGAACGACAGCGCTTGGGCGTATTGGCGGCGAAGGCCAAAATGAGCGCCGAGCATTGAACAGGTGTTGCTAAAGCTAGGTAGGCTTTTTCGGACAAGATAACGCACAAGCAAAATGTAAAACCCTATGGGTGAGCGATGAATGAAATGACCAAGCCAACCGCTGCCGCGATCAAGGGCGAGGAGCATTGGACCAGCAAGGACGGCGGCGTGAAGCTGTTCCTGTTCGAGAAATGCGCCGGCGACCCGGCCAAGAGCATCGGCACCGTCCTGTTCGTGCATGGCTCGTCGATGGCCTCGCAGCCGACCTTCGACCTGCAGGTGCCCGGACGCTCCGATTCCTCGGCGATGGATCACTTCGCCCGCCGCGGCTTCGACTGCTGGTGCGTGGACATGGAGGGCTATGGCCGCTCGACCAAGGACCGCGACAACAACGCGCCGATTGCGCAGGGCGCCGACGACTGCTTCGCCGCAGCACTTTATATTCAAAAGCTGCGCGGCAAGCGGCCGTTCCTGGTTTACGGGATTTCCTCCGGCGCGCTGCGCGCCGCCATGTTCGCCGAGCGGCATCCCGACATGGTAGCGCGGCTTGCACTCGACGCCATGGTGTGGACCGGCGAAGGCTCGCCGACGCTGGAACAGCGGCGCAAGCGGCTGCCCGAATTCATCGCCAAGAACCGCCGCCCGATCGACAAGGCCTTCATTCATTCGGTGTTTGACCGCGACCATCCCGACACCGCCGATCGGAAAGTGGTCGAGGCGTTCGCCGACGCGGTGACCACGCTCGACGATTCCGTGCCGACCGGCACCTATGTCGACATGTGCTCGCGATTGCCGGTGGTGAACCCGGAAAAGATCATAGTGCCGACGCTGATCATGCGCGGGCAGCACGACGGCATCGCTTCGATGGAGGATCTGTTGAAGTTCTTTGCCAAGCTGCCGAACCCGGACAAGCAGTTTAGCGTGATGGCGGGCATCTCGCATGCGAGCTTCCAGCAGAAGAATTACATTTTGGTCTACCACATCCTGGCGAGCTTCTTCTCGCAGCCGGAGCCGGTGTATCGGGGCTGAAAGTTCACGCGCCGAGCTTGTCGGCGAGATCGTTCAAGTCCGCGCCCGCCACATCGACCGCGACTTTCGGCGCGCGCTCGCCGGTGCCCGGCCCGTGCTCGTCCGGCCGCGCGATATGGCCGGTACGCAGGCCGCATTTGGCGGCGGCCGACAGATCGTTGCTGTGCGCCGCCACCATCATGCAGTGCTCGGGCTTGAGATCGAACGCCTCGCAGGCGGCGAGATAGACCCGCGGCTTCGGCTTGTAGTCGCCGGCCACTTCCGAGCCGAGGATCGCGTCCCACGGAAAATTATTGCGGCGGGCGAGATCAACCATCAACGAGATGTTTCCGTTCGACACCGGCGCGATCATGAATTTCCGTTTGAGCCGCGCGAGCGCCGCCGGCACCTCCGGCCAAGCATCGAGCCGGTGCCAGGCGAGCGTCAGCTCCTGCAACACATCCTCGGACAAACTTTGTAATCCGAAGTGCGGCAGGACGCGCTCAAGATTGCGCCGGTGCAGCACGTCGAGCTTGCAGAAGGGCTGGCGCCCGGACCGCACCTCGTCCATCCCGGGCTGGTATTCACCCCGCCAGGCGTCGGCAAAGCCCGCCCAGTCGAGGGTATGACCGAGGGGGCTGAGGATAACCTCCGCCTCGCGGGCGACCGACCTGCGCCAGTCCACCAGGGTTCCGAATACGTCGAAAAACAGCGCTTTGACGGCCGGTTGGGAGGTATTCACGGCGCGATTTCCATGCTCAAACGCGCCGATTTTACAGCCCCACAACCGTGGCTAAGTCATTGATAAAATGGCGGGAGCGACGGGAATACCCCCTGCCAACGAAATCAAGGGGTTGGGTTGGCAACCCCCCCTAAAGGCGTGCCTTGAACCTAAAGGCATTTTCGGGACGTTGGCAAACTGCCATCGCGTTAGTACCTGCGTTTCAACCAGGGGCCAACTATGAGCCGCTGGTTCCGATTTTACGATGACGCGCTGAACGATGCCAAGGTTCAGCGGCTTCCCCCTGCACTGTTCAAGGCTTGGGTTAATCTACTGTGCCTCGCGTCCAAGCATGACGGCGCCCTACCCCCGGTCCCTGAGATCGCATTCGCCCTACGTGTCCCCGACAAGGAAGCGGCGGCGACCCTCAAGACGCTGATCGAAGCTGGCCTGATCGATGGCGACGATCCGGCTCGACCACACAACTGGGATGCGCGCCAGTTCAAGAGTGACGCCTCAACCGAGAGAGTGAAACGTCACAGGCAACGGCAATGTAACGTTACATCGACCGTTTCAGAAACATCCCCAGAGACAGACTCAGAGACAGATTCAGAACAGAAAGACGATGGTGGTGGAGGCGCGCGCGCGCGACCCTCGCCGCTGATTTCAACGGAAGCCAACGGGCTTGCCGAAGAGATCATGACCATCGTTGGCATCGATCGAACATTCATACCGCCGGGCTGGTGTGGCGCTCCAATGCGCATTCAAGCGTGGATTGCACAGGGATGGACACGGGACGTGATCCTGATCGCTGTGCGTAAGGCGACGGCGAGGAAGCGAGATGGCGCACCGGACAGTGTGAGCTACTTCGAAAAGCCAATAGCTCGCGAGGTCGCATTGCAAGCTGCACCACTACCAACCGCAACCGTAGTCCCTTTTACACCGGAGAACGTCCATGTCGCAGCACCCCGCGGCAGTCGGCTCATTGAAGCCCGTGATCGTATCCTTGCCAGACTTGATGAAGCCCCAGGCCCCAATGATGGACAGGGAGCACGCCAAGTATGCAGTGACGCGAGCAACGGCAATGCTCGGCTTCTATCGAAAGGATGATGCTTGGGACCCTGAGATGTTCCTGACGGGCATCTCCGCGGTGCTGGCGAAGTATCCACGGGAGATCATCGAAAAGGTGACACACCCGGCTGACGGCTTGCCGAGCAAACTCAAGTTTCCGCCGACGCCGGCCGAAGTGAAGGAAGCATGCGAGCACGAGATGATACCGATCCGCAGGCGCGAGGATTACGAAGCACGCGAACGCGCGCGCCTTCGGAACCGTGAACCTGAGATCGATCGCAGCAAGCGCCCGACTGTCGAAGAGATCAAGGCGGACCTTGCCAAGCGCGGCTTCGTCATGGGCGAACGTGGCAGCGTGGTAGCGATCGATACGCCGGACATAGTGAAGGCCAAGCTCGGCATCACCAATGAACAGTGGAACGCGATCCCCGATCAGCCTGAGAGTATGAGGAACCGCGGATGACGCGCGACCAGCATGGGGGATTCCCCTGTTATCCGGTTGTGCTAAGCTGCCATTCGCCGTCCGGTAGAGACGGCAAATGGGAGTGTGTGATGTTGCGGTTTGCAGCAGTGGTGGCGTGTGTGCTAGTGCTGACTTCGTGCGCCGTGAAGCCTGAGGTTAAGATGGTCAACATCCGAACTGACGGCCAATCGATCAGAGGCAATCCGGCGCTTACTCAGCAATTCGAGATCGATAAGGCTATCTGCGAAGGCGAAGTGTCGAAGGCCAACTTGGGCGGTACGCAGCTTTGCCGCGGCATCGTCGACTGCGCTGTCCAGAGCGAGCAGCGCGGACAGGGTTTGACGGTCGTTGGCCGGGGTTGCATGGCCCAGCGCGGTTACATCTACGTCCCGGAGCCGGAAATGGACGAACGTCTGGCCGCACTGCGAGCAGCGCAGCCCCGGCCAGCAGTGGCGGCCACCAAGAAAAAGAACTGATCTTGCAGACGCCATCACCCTTGCTCTCGCTCTTGGGGCGTTAGCAACACACCGGGGGGCGCCGTTTAGACTTTGGCTAGTAGGGAGCCGGGACCGTGTGGGTCCATCGTGCGAGATAGGGCCGAATTCCAAAACTCTTTATCCACAGTCTCTTTTTTGGGGGTGCTATCGCGGTTGATCGTAGTTGCTTTTGGTCAGTCGCTTTTGGCGTGACTGCCGCCGCGAACTGTTTAAGCGTCGACGTGGGACGCCAAAAACCATGCTCGGCAGATTTTTCAAACTCTTTGAACGAAAGAGCAGCGACCCCTTCGACGCGTTGCTCGGCATCGGCATGCAGACGGCGGCCAACATCGCCGTCACGCCCGAGGTCGCTCTTCGGTGTATTCCGGTCTATGCGGGCGTGCGGGTCCGGTGTGAAACGCTTGGATCGCTGCCCCTGCACCTCTACAAGCGGGGCGATAACGGCCAAAAAGACCGCGCCGTAGATCATCCACTTTATAAATTGCTGCACGATCGGCCAAACGCTTGGACCAGCGCGCCCGATTTTGTGATGCAGATGGAACAAGATTGCTGCACACACGGCGGCGGATTCGCCCTAGCGAACAGGTCCGGCGACAAGATTGTCGAGTTGATCCGGTTGCCGCCGAACGCCGTTACAGTGCGCATCGATCCCATCACTCTTGAACCGAGCTACGACCTGGTGGTCGCGGGCGGAACGAAAATCAACTATCCATGGCGAGACATTCTTCATGTCCCGACATTGGGGAACCATGCCCCGATAAAGTTGGCTCGTGAGGCGATCGGCCTAACGATGGCCATGGAGCGTCATGCCGGCGCCCTCTTCGGAAACGGCGCGCGGCCCGCAGGCATTCTGAAATTCAAACGCAAGCTAACCGATGATGTCCATGAGCGGTTGCGCAAGTCGTGGGGGTCCGGTCACAGCGGAGAGAACGCGGGCAAGACTGCGATACTCGAAGACGATGCGGACTTCACGCCGCTGACATTCAACAGCGTCGACATGCAATTCACCGAGATGCGCGCGTTCCAGGTGTTGGAAATCTCCCGCGCTCTCGGCGTTCCGCCGACGCTGATGATGGAGTTGGGCCGCGCCACTTGGGCGAACGCCGAAGAGATGAGCCAGACGTTTCTAGCATTCACGATCCTGCCGCGGATGAAATTATGGCAGGGTGCCGTCGCGCGCCTGCTCTCAGTGGACGAACAGGCCCAATACTACGCCGAATTTATGATCGATGAGTTGGTGAAGGCCGACATTGCCGCCCGTTTTGCGGCCTATTCGCAGGCAATCGCATCGCGAATCCTCAATCCGAACGAAGCGCGCGCCAAAGAAAATATGGCGCCATACGACGGCGGCGACGAATTCGCGAACCCAAACATCACACCGAATGCGCCAGTGGTCCCGGCTATGCCGGTCGCTCGGCAAAAGCCGCGGGTTGTCTCATGAAAAACGAATTCGGTTTCACGCTCGAACTTGACACAAAAGCCGTCAACGAGGCCGGCGAGTTCGTCGGCTACGGCGCGGTGTTTAACAACTCCGACCTTGGCCGCGACGTGATCCTGCCCGGCGCCTTTACGAAATCGATCGCCGGCCGCCCGGTCGGCAGGGTGAAGATGCTTCGCCAGCACGATCCCGAGGAACCGATCGGGATATGGCTTGATCTATCCGAAGATCAAAAGGGGCTTCGCGCCAAAGGCAAGCTGATCCTGGACACCATAAAGGGCCGGGAGACCTACGCACTAATGCGAGCCGGCGCGATGGATGGCCTTTCGATCGGCTTCCGCACGGTCAAGGATCACTTCGACCGCGCGAAAGGACTTCGATATCTCGAAGAACTCGACGTTCCCGAGATCAGCATTGTCACCTTCCCCATGAATCCGCACGCAACCGTTTCGGCGGTGAAATCTGAGGCCTCAGAACACGCGCGCGCCCTCGTAATGGCCATCAACCGGGCGACGGAGGCCCTCAGAACATGAAGCATCAACGCGACTGGCGTGGCTCTACCGCGCTCGAATTCAAGGATGAAAACGGCGGCGGTGACGCCGATCCCGTGAAGGCAATCGAGGCGATGAGCGCTGCCCTCGATACCAAGCTTGCCGGCTTCACCGGCGAGCTGAAAAAGGTGAGTGACAAGGTGGACGCGGAGGTTGCCAAGCGCAATCGACCCGGCACCGAGACAAAAATGGAAGGCGAAAAGATCGAACACAAGGTGTTCGAAACTTTCCTCCGCAAGGGTCGCGAAGGTCTGTCCGCCGACGAGGTGAAAACGCTTCGCATATCTGACGACACCGCCGGCGGCTATCTCGCCGAAGAGGACTTCGTCGCCGAGGTCGACAAGAACATCGTCCAATATTCGCCAATTCGTCAGGCGGCGCGCGTCGGACAGACTGCCAGCAGTGCGGTCATCATTCCACGGCGTACCGGAAGCCCTACGGCGACTTGGGTCGGTGAGACGGAGACACGCCCCGAAACAGAGAGCACCTACGGGCAGCAGGAAATCCCGATTGATGAGATGGCTTGCTATATCGACGTTTCGAACAAGCTGCTCGAAGACGCGGCCGTCGATGTTGGCGCCGAGGTCGCTTTCGATATCGCCGAAGAGTTTGGTCGCGCGGAAGGTGCCGCGTTTGTCTCAGGCAATGGCGTGAAGAAGCCGCTCGGCTTCATGTCGGACACCAATCTGTCCTACACGCCCGGAACCGATGCCAGCTTGATCAAGGCCGATGGTCTGATCGATCTCTTCTATGCCATCAAGCCGTTCTATCGCCAACGCGGCGTGTTCTTAATGAACGGCTCGACGCTTGCCGCAATCCGCAAGCTGAAAGATGGTCAGGGACAGTATCTCTGGCAGCCGGGCCTCGCCGCTGGCCAGCCGGAAACGATCTTGGGCCGGCCTGCCGTTGAGGCCGTCGACATGCCCGACATCGCTGGCAATGCTTACCCGGTCGCATTTGGCGACTTCTCCACTGGCTTCCGGATTTACGATCGCATTTCGCTTTCGCTGATCCGCGATCCCTACACGCAAGCAACCATCGGATTAACGCGCTTTCATGCGCGGCGCCGAGTCGGTGCCCGCGTGGTGCGCGCGGAATCGATCCGCAAGCTCAAGATCGCTACGAGTTGACAAATGGAAGATCGTTTCAAAGACCGGCAGTCAGGCATTTCCGACGTTGCGACGCGCCACGCGGCAATCGCGCCGTCGGATAGCACTGACCTGCCGACACGTCCGCTAGCGCTCTACTGCATCGCGAGCGGCAATGTGGCACTTCGCGACGAAACAGGGACGGACATCACGTACCCGGTCACCGTCGGGCAGGTGCTCCCATTTCGCCCCGTAAGAGTGCTGGCGACGGGGACTACCGCAACCGTCGTCGGCTGGATTTAAACCCTCAAAAGATCGGAGAATTCCCATGGAAGACATGGCCCATAATATCCAAGTCAAGCGCGTGCTCAGTCCTGTTTCGGTCGCCGACACTACCGCGCAAGTCGGGCAGATCATCGATCATCTCGGCTATGAAAGCGCGACCTACGTCATCGCTCTAGGCTCGATTGCCGACGCCGACATGACTGCCGCCGTGTTGCTCGAAGAGGGTGATGCGGCGAACCTGTCGGACAACACGGCCGTGGCCGACGCCGACATGATATCGCAAACATCGGGCACCGCGCCGGAAGCCGCGGCCGGCTTCAAGTTCGACAGCGACGATCAGGTCCGCAAAGTCGGCTACATCGGCTTCAAGCGCTACACCCGCTTGACGATCACGCCAGCGGCCAACACCAGCGCTGCGTTGTTCTCCGCGTTGTGCATCCTTGGCGATCCGACCAGCGCGCCCGTCACTCAGGCGACGGCATAAGGGGGAGACATGACCACCTCCGCGGACGTACTCAACTACAATGAGCAAGGCGGTGCCCGCACCGTCATCGGAGGCGAAATTGATATCGTCTCCGGTGGTGCACTCAAGGTGGCGGGCACCGATCGCACCGCCGCGCTCGCTACTGCACCGGCTGGCGTCGCCGCCGGCTACAAGGTCGCCCGAGGCGAGACAGCGCTTGGCGGCTCGAACCCGACGGCGGTTGCCACGGGCCTCGCAACGGTCATCGGCTTTACTGCCACGCTCAAGGGCACCGGAGCTCCGGGTGTTGGCACGTCCACTCTGACGGCCAATATCGCTGGCGCCGCCGGCAACGTGAACGTCTACGCATGGAAGCCGACAAGCAATTCCGACCCGACGCTTGTCGCGTCAACCGGAACCGAGAGTTTCTATTGGACCGCGATCGGGACCTGATTGTGCTGATTGCATTCATACCGCTCTCAAGAATAGCTCGCCGCGTTCGCGCGGCGAGCTTAAGCGGCGGGCGCGGGTCAAGCAAAAGCCCTCGACCGTCCCAAGCCGAGCTGCGTGCCGCTCGCGCCCGCCGCAGTCCATTCTCTGGGTGATGACACATGTTGACCGCTACCGCCGTCACGGCGCCAGCTAGCACCTATGATCTCACCGTGTTGGCCACGGTGAGGGGCGAACTTGGCCTGACGGATCGCGCCGAAGACGAAAACTTGGCCCGATGGATCAAGCAGGCGAGTGGCGTGATCGCGAAATACTGCAACCGCGTGTTTGCTCAAGAGACTTTGAGCGACACCTTCCGCCTCAAATGGCGCGAGTGTGAAGAGACCCTCGTTCTCTCGCGCTTTCCGGTATCGAGCATCGTGTCGATTCTGGAAAATTATGCGACACTTGATCCCACTTCCGACTACGAATTATCGCCATTGAGTGGCGCGATCACGCGTCTGCACTGCGACCGCCCGTGGCATTGGTATTACGGCAAGGTGACGGTCACGTATGTGGCGGGCTACGCATCAGTGAACGATCTTCCATTTGAAATCCAGCGCGCCGCCGTTTTGCTCGTCAAATCCTATCGCGAAATGGTCGATAGGGAGGCATTTTTACGAAGCGAGGACGTTCCTGGCGTTCGCTCGGTGAGCTATCAGGATGTTCCGATGGGCTTCGATTTCCCTCCGGAAGTGCTGTCTCTGCTTGAAAATTCGCGAAAGCCCGCGGGGCAAGGGTGATGCCAATCCGCGCGCCGTGGATTTGCGGGTGCGGTCACAAGATTGCGGGAGGCGCAGCATGTCCGTGCCAGCGGCGCCGCAAGGTCGCTGTTGAGAAGAGCCGCCCGTCATCTCGCCAGCGCGGCTATGACACGCGATGGCAGCGCGAGAGCGCGGAATTCCTCGCCCGGCCTGAGAATAAGCGCTGTGCATGCGGCTGCGGCCAGCGGGCGGACATGGTGGATCACAAGCGCGCGCATAAGGGTGATATGCGGCAATTCTGGGATCGTGCCAATTGGCAACCGATGAACCGGCGCTGCAATAGCCGTAAGGCGGCGAGCCATGAAGGCGGGTTCGGAAATCCGACACGCGCCGGGATGGCGCTGCAATGAGGGGCGCGCGACCGGAGTTGACTGTGATCGAAGGCGGACAAGATGACCGCGAGCCGGATAGCAAGCCGCTTAATGGCGACTTGCCGCCGCCGCCCGAAGGCGTTCCCGCAGAGATGCACGCCGAATGGTGCGCTATTGTGTCTGACTTGAAAGAGCGGCGCCTATTGAATGACAGCATGCTGGGCGTGGTGCGGTCCTACGTCATGGCGCAATGGACGGCCGCGCAAGCTGAGAGGTCTATCGCCGAGCAAGGCGTTTTCGTCTCAGGAGCCGGCGGTGCCATGAAGCCGAATCCGGCAACCGGATTACTGCGGAGTTCGCGCGACATGATATCGCGCCTTGCCGGCGAGCTGGGCCTCACGCCGACATCGCGCGCGCGCAAGTCGCTGCAGCGATCCGCCGGTCAAGGCGACATGTTCCCTGACAAGTGGGACCTGTGATCATGCAGTGCGGTCCCACATGGCTGACTGACGGCTTGCCCATTCCGGACCCGAAGGGGCACGGCGAGCGCGCCGTCGAATTCCTACAATTCCTCAAGCATCCGAAGAGCAGGGAAGATGATCGCGCGCTGATATGGGATCCATGGCAACTCCGGATCGTCCGCAAGGTGTACGGCCCATGCCATGATGATGGCCGGCGGCTTTGCCGTGTCGTATATCTGCAGGTCGGCCGCGGCAACCGGAAGACTTCGCTCGGCGCTGCGCTTGCGTTGCTGCACACGTTTGGGCCTGAGCGCGTTCCGTCCGGACAAGTGATCAGTGCCGCCGCCGATCGAAAGCAGGCTCGGATCGCATTCGAAGAGGCGGCCGGCATTATCGCCACTATGCCGCAGCTCGCCGGTGCCGCACAGATTCAAGATTTCAAAAACCGGATTGTTCATCCGAAGAGCCGCGCCGTCTATGAGGCGATCGCCGCGGATGCCGCCACCCAATACGGCCGCACCCCTATTATGGCGCTCTGCGATGAACTTTGGGCACATAAAAAGATCGATCTCTGGCACGCGATCCGAACCGGCCTCACGAAGGTGGCCGGATCGTTGCTCAGCGCGATTGTGACTGGCAAGACGAAGCGATTTGGGCCGCGACGAATCCCGGCCTTAAATTTGGCTATCCCGATCTCGATTCCCTTCGCCAGTTTGCCCGTGAGGCCAAAGAGCGGCCGGCCGATCGCGCGGCGTTTTGTCAGTTCCACCTTGGGGTTCGGCAAGAGCACAGCGTTTCGCCGTTCATCGATCTTGAAGTCTATGACGAAGGCGCCGCTGCGGTCGATCTTGACGCGCTCGCAGGGCAACCGTGCTGGCTCGCTGTCGATCTTTCATCGAACAGCGATCTTACCGTGATCGTCGCGTGCTGGCGCGACGGTGACGACGGCTATGTCGTGTGGCCGTGGTTTTTCTGCCCGAAGGATAATCTGCAACTCCGCGCTGATCGTGACGGGGTTCCTTACCCGCAATGGTCGGAAGCCAATTTCATCACGCCCACGCAAGGAAACGTCGTCGACTTTCGCGCCGTTGAAGCCTGTATCCGCGATCTCTGTGAACGCTTCGACGTGCAAGAGATCGCCTTCGATCCGCACCTTGCGCGCAACACGATGAACGCGCTGCTTGAGGACGGGTTGCCAGCCGTGGAATTCAGGCAAGGTTGGGTTAGTTTTGCGCCTGCAATTAAGGAACTTGAACGCGCAATCATCGGCCGCAAGCTGCAACATGGCGGTCATCCGGTTCTGCGTTGGAATTTTGAGAACATCGCCGTCGAGACGGACAAGGCCGGCAACAAGGCGTTTCATAAAGGCAAAAGCCGCGACCGCATTGACGGCGCCGTGGCGTGTGCAATGGCCGTGGCGCGAGCGGCCGCCGGCGAGAATTCTGGTTCTGTTTACAGCAACGTGGAAGATAGGCCGATGGGCTTGATCTTCGTTTGATGGCAATAGGAGCAAGCGACATGGCGACGGGCACAGTGAAATGGTACAACACCGAAAAGGGTTATGGTTTTATCCTGCCCGATGATGGCTCGCCCGACGTTTTCGTGCACGCGACGGCGGTTGAAGAAGCCAACATGGAAATCCTGCAGCTCGATCAAAAGCTGTCATTCGAGCTAGGCACGAATAGCAAGAACGGCCGCTCGAAGGCAATCAATCTGCGGCTGCTATAGCGGCTCAGACTTTGCTCATTTCGTTTGGAGCGTATTGATCAGGATGGTCATTCTCGCGTCCACCGTCCGGATAACGCGCTCCGCTTCGGCGTAGTTTTTCAGCTTGATCAGATTGTCCATCGTGACGTGAATGCCCTTTTGAAGGTCGAGAAGTTCATCCTCAACTTTCTTGTTCGCGACGTAGGTCACTTGCGTCCCTCCCCTGCTTTAGCGCGTGACTTCGTTTTCGGAGTGAGTGCTGCGGCCACGAGACGCCGGACGGCGGCCGACCGTGATGGAAGTTCGGGCTGCTTGCGGCGCCAATCGTCAATCAATCGAAGCTGTTTATCATCGAACCCAATCAAGACTTTGGTCGGGAACTTGAGGGGCCGTGGCATTGCGAGTATCCGGATATGCGATATTGACGATAGCTGGATATTTCGTATATCCTAAAAACGCGAGCCGGTCGAGTGCTCTGAACACCCGGCCGGCTCTAACCCCAGCCAAGGAGTACACCATGGCCAAGGCTACCCGGAAACGTAAGCTCAAATTGTTACCGAAAGCGGCCACCCGCCGCGTCCGGCTCGATCGCAGCGACCGTTACCAGATCGAGTTAATTGTCTCGTCCGCTTCGCACGCAGAGGCGTTGGTTAAAGCGGCGTGGGAACGCGTGAAAGATTTGCCGCCTGCGATGGTGAGTGCGGTCCTTCGCGATCTCCTGATCGAGATAGGGCATGTGCATCGAGCCGGCCAGAACTTGGCCGAAGCTTTCCTCGATTGCGAGGGCGCGCGGTCATGACACACACACTGCTCGACCAACCGCCAGCCGGCTGGTTTCCCCTTGACGTGATGAAGGCAAGCGACGGCCGTAAATGGGATTGGTGCGTTCTCATGGTCGACGTGCACCCCGACGAGTTGAAGCACTGCCACTGCAGGACTGCGTTCCTTTACGTCCACCCGGACGACTACAAGCCCGACGGCGCTCGCACGGCGCAAGAGGCATGGGTCCGCGTGCCCGGCAAGCATCGCAACAAGGATGCTGCCTGGGACGCCCTGCACAAGATCATCAGCAAGCCGGGCCATTGACCATGATCACTCAAGAGGACATCGCCGAAATGAGCGAAGCCGAGCTTGCGGTATTCGCATCGAAGGCCCCGCAAGGCTTTACCCCGGTGTTCTGTCACGATGGCACGTTCGCCTTGATAGCCGACTGGGTGATCAAAAAAATGAAGCCTTCAGAGCGCGCCGAACTGACGATCATTCGACGCGCACACTAGCGCGATGCCACGAGGGAAATAAGCCCGCGCCCGCCGGCTGCCGATGATGGTGGCCGGCGGTGCCAGATGCACTTTTGAAATCTCGGAGAAAAAAACATGACGATTTACGTAGCGGAGATTGAGGGGCTCGCCGTGGCAGCGTTTCATGCTGAGACGGATATTGCGGCTGATGACTTGGCTGCTGCTGATTGGTTTCGTGCCGATCTGGGCGCGTTGAAGTGCGGCGGCGCCGCGGTGTGGGATGGAAAGACTAACATTCATGTGCGGGAAGCCACGGAGGACGAACGGGCCACATGGGATTCATCAAGGGCGCGAGCAATTATCGACAGCGAAACGGACGCCGATGATAAGGATTGGCTCACGTTTTTAGGTAGACTTGATCCAGATGACGACGAATAGCGCCCGGGCTCGCCTAGATCACCACGCCGAGCGAGATAAGGCGACGCCCAACAATTATTGCGTCAGGTTAGGGGTTTGGGTGGTCTTGGTGAGATGGTGTAATTCCACTCGGGGTGGAAGGTATTACCGGTGATGTTGAGAGCGGCCATTTCTGCGTCAGTGACCTTGATGCCCTTGGCATAGGCATTGGTGTCGAGTTCGCATC